>Ga0209410_1000024_pt1 | contig 66092 bp, 67 predicted proteins | sample Mar14436cmmetaG_FD_184135 | JGI IMG/M metagenome (GOLD analysis project Ga0209410, IMG submission 184135) | Marine hydrothermal vent microbial communities from Guaymas Basin, Gulf of California to study Microbial Dark Matter (Phase II) - Marker... ... | reverse complement strand
CTAATGTAGTCTGTATACTACCTAGGGAGTCAGATACGTCTGAGAAGCCGCTCTCAATCATATCAGCTAGGTCAGATAATCCCTCTGATACACTCTCACTTACTATAGATGGCAGGTTACCTGCTACAGTATTGAGAGCATCTACAGCATCATTTATAGCGTCAACAGCGTCATTCACAGTATCTATAACTGTATCAAGCTTTCCATCTAGATATGCTACTGCCGTATCTATCTGGTCACTAATACCCTCGATCTGGTCAGATAATCCTCCTAATGCGCTTAATATACTTGACTCTACATCACCGAGCTGATCAGATAATCCTGAGATAGCGTTTAATACCTCGCTCTTAGAGGAATCAATAGCATCTAATATCGTCTCAGTATCTGGCGATGGCCCTGTTACTGTAAATAATACATATACCGGCTCTAACTCACCACCCGGATACATTGAGAATACATGTAGACCTGGTGTGAAGCCTGCGGCGACGAATGTTAAGTTGATATCACCGAACTCGGTTGCATATATGCTTGATGGCATATCTATGTCCCACCAATCTACACCTAAATATCTATTATCTATATTCGGCGTATATCCGACGTCATTTCTAAATCCTGTTCCAATTACGTGGACTAGTGAACCGTCGTTACTAAATGTATCAGGGATTATCACTAATTTAGGCTGTACTTCAAATAATGTGGACGCTATTACGGTTGAACCATCCTTATTCCTCGCCTCAACAGTCTCATTACCTCCTGCAGCATGTGGTACAGTTAATTCAACAGTCCATGTATCTGCTGAAACCGTAAAGTTTGCTAGCAATACAAAGCTTCCCATTGTGTTATTCTCAAACCATATAGTTACTCTCTGCCCCACATAGTCTCTGAAGTTATATCCAATTACAGTGAATGAATCTCCAACATGACCCTTAGATGGAGAGACCTCGATAAATGGTACTACATATACATGTACCAATATCCTATATAATATATCATGGTTATCTATAATCCTGAGCCAGTAGTCACCTGTATTGAGTGGCGGTATCTTTATAGTATAGTTGATTAATCCTCCAGTCTCATTTAATGCAACGTTTCCAGCTACCAAAGTCTTATTCAAGTAAATACTTACCTTACCGTTTGCAGGGAAGTAATTAAGTGTAATATTATAATAGCAGCCAGTGCCTAAGCTTACTGACGCGGTATAATCAGTATCGTTGTCAAAGTATCCGGGACCTATAAATCCACTTTCATTCGCTATGTATATGAACATGCGTGGAGGCTGTGCAATTCCTTCACTGTAAACTGTTACACCTGTATCATTATGAATTATATCTACAGTTATCGTACCCCAACCTGCTGGAAGAGCTAACTCAAGATCTGCAGCTGCAAATGATACACTAAATCCTGTCCAGTTCCAACCATCTGTAGTATACTTCTCTGATGGAACTAGAGTAGCAACACTCTCTCCATCTTGAGTGATGTTATATAGTTCTCCAACTGGAGTTGCATATGCACTTGCATATAGTGTCTGGTCAGGAACAGCCATATCTGGATGTACGTCATATGAAGCTGTAAAGTTTAGTCTGTTAACCGATACACCTACATCTGAGGATGGGATACTAGGTGTACCGGGCGATACGTCTGTAACCTTGATCCAGTAGGTAAAGTTACCCATCACCATCGCGGGCATTGTACCGTTTATCCATCCATTACCAACTAAGTACTTATATGTCCTACCCTCCTGATCAAATGGCGTACCAGGCGATAGCTTATATAACTTTGGTGTCGCACCTAAGACGTCAGCTAGGTAGAATGGACCTACTATAAATCTATCTTTAGGCTCAATCACAGCTCCACCTGTCGGTGAGATCCATAGCCAGATCTGTGCACCAGATATACTCATATTTCCAATATAGATACTTACATTATCTCCTGCAGGTATAGTCAGTGGGTCTTGAATGGTAATTGGGCCTCCATATGGATATAACTCTGGTCTTCCTGTGATGGTTGCATATGCTGGAGCTAGTGAAAATGCAGAGAACAGCGAGAATACTAGTAGAAATGCTATGACAAGGGATAGACTATTTCTCAATCCCATTTAAATTCACCATAATTAGTTATATAGTATTATTTTTCAACTAGACTATATATTAAGTCTTCGTACAATTTGTATTACCATCCATGGTCATAAAGGGGTTACAAGTTGATCGTATCTAGATTAAAGTATATATATGAATTAAGTTTTTAATGTCTTAAGAGATGACTAGGGAACTGGATATCGAGGTAGTTAAAGATTATTTCAATGAATATCTGGATAGGCGTGAGATCATACTACGTATAAAACATTTAAAACAGTCTACACCTAAGAGAGTAGATGTTCTGAAGTATGCAATTAAAAGATTTAGCCTTGATCCGGATAAGACTCTATTGATGTATGTTAAATCATTATATGGTCAGAATGTCTCTGAAGCACTTATATATTATTATCCAAATGGAATTGATTGGTCCACTATAGAACCCCCTAAGAGGAGGAAGGTGATTAAGATTGGCAAAGAAGAATCCAAAGAGGAAGGCTAAGAGACCCAGCCCCCAAGTCTGGAAATTCTATAAGATAGAAAATGGGAAGTTAGTTAGATTGAGGCGTTTCTGCCCTAGATGTGGTAGAGGCGTATTTATGGCTGACCATGGGGATAGATGGGCCTGCGGAAAATGTGGGTATATGGAGACTAAGTAATCAGCTAGGAGAAACTTCTTATACATTTTATTATCCTATAAATTCTATTAAGTGGAGTTACTATTGAAAATGCGAGTATGAACCTAATGCTAATAATATTATTGATTACTTCACGAAAGTTACTTACATACACTTTATAACCATCTAAAAACTCTCTGCATATACTAGATGTATCTAGCTTTCTCCATAGAATTGGATTATAGAGGAGAAACTCACCTACATCCCACGCGTAATTTCTATCCACGTTAAATTGCTCTAAATCGAGGATATACATATCGCCATTGGATATAAGTATATTGTTTGATTTAGTATCCCCCAGCGTGAAGCCTTTACTATGTAGCATCCCCAATATCATACCAAACTTCTTAGCGAAGCCTAGAACCTCCTTAAACTCCATATTATTTAGAGATAATCCATTAATATAGTCCATTATAATCATTTTAGGACTCCAGACAACTGCATAGACTTTAGGGGTATTTACACCAATAGAATTTAATACATTGAGGCCGATGTACTCGTTAATCAGCCTTTTCCTAGGGTCTAGCGAGAAATGCTTCAACCCTATTAGCCAGAGGAATATAAAGAGCCATTTAAATAGGTAGATGTAAGAATATCTCTTCGCCACCAATTTTCTAACTCCATCCTCATATTCTATGTCAATTAAATATACTTCACTGAACAGCCCCTTACGCTTAATTCTTTTAATTCTTATATCCTCACCCATAAGCGTCTTGATTACCTCGTCTATCGACTTCGCTTCATTAATGAATACACCTTTAGTAAGCTCTAGTAAAGTATCTGGATCCCGCATTTCTAGAGGAGGCACTATAGACTCAAAACTCCTCCTAATTTTAGATGAGAATTCATCTAAAACGATCTTAGGACTTACTTTAGCAGACCTGCCATGTGTATAATACATTTTAATTCCTCTAGAGATTATCGATACTATCTCCCTAAGACTACATGGAAGGATTTCAAGATCGGTGAGATATATATAGTCATCTTTAAAAGATAAAAAACCACGTCTATCTAAATTCTCAGCCGCTTTTCTAAAGCCGTCCAAAGACTTTATTAAATTACGATATCCCTTATCCCCATAATATGTTTTATAATAACTGTATTTAACAGGGGGATACGCCATCATCCTCTTCTTCAATCTAGAGAAGAGAAAATACTTTAATGGTATTCTCATATATTTCAATAGCTCACCATACCTCGATTTTAATAGACACAACTCTTCTAAAATAGCTCTCTCCTTAAGCCTACACTCTAAACTCTGGATATAATCCCTATTTTTAACAACGTTATATACTGTATATAATCTACCCGACACAAATTCGCCATGCTTACCCTCATATACATCTTCTTCAAAAAATGATTTATCCACAAGGAGAATAGAGAGGTAGATGTTATCTACCTTCTTATATAAATATTTAATACACTCTTTATAATCCTCGATTATGACGATATAATCATAATCACTTTCCTCAGTAGCATAGCCAGCTACCCTAGATCCATATGCGATGACTGCATACGGTTCCTTTGGAAGAATCCTCGCCAATAGATCCTCTATCCCCTCATCTCTTTTCATCTAGTAAATCCCTCACCTTACTTAAGACATCATCAGGCAAATACATTTTACTATAATCTTCGATAGATAATCTTACCCTAAACTCTGTAGAATGTATTAACTTAGTTGGAAGCCCCCTATCAATCCAGTTCCTCTTAATCCTATATCCTATCCTACTCTTTCTAATAAAATCGTCGAACCTCTTTACAGCATTTAAAATACTGCCTTTTTTAAATATTGCATCCGGATCGATCTGATATACCTCCTCAAGAAAGACTCTCCCACTCAATGTAGATGTAGATATTAAGGGATTTATAAAATATTCATTTGAATAGAATTTAATAGCTATATAAATATAATGTAGAAATTCATGCGAAAGAATAACAGTATATACCTTCTCATTACCATAGAGTAATAGGGGGAGAGTAAATTCTACCACTGGAGCTATAATATTATTTAACCTCTTTATAGAAAGATTTGCAAATACGATTGCAGATGATCCGTCATCCATCCATAGCACCCTAGCCTCAGGCACTATTACAATCGGTGGATAAGATAAGCCTCCCGTAGACTGAGAAATCTTCTTGAGAGCCTTCTTCAAACCCACCAGACTATTTACACTATTAAAGAATATCCTAGTAGATAGAGACCCATTAAACCATTTAACAACCACATCATCAAACTTAATTATATATTTCATACCATCAACCCAGGCTAGACCCAGATAACCCTAATATCGATGCCGCCATATACTTTACTTTATCGTCGATATTAATAAGAACGATACCTATATTCGGCTGACCATATATCATACAGGAACCTACATCACATGCAAATACGATTGGAAAACCTACTAAATCCTCCTCACCCTTAACATATAGGAGGATTGGCCTATCCTTTAAATGCCTCCTTATCAAATTGACTAAAGCTATGTTAACATACCCTGGCTTATTCTCGACAAATATAACAAGATTAAATTTCTTTAAATCAACTAAATCTACTTCCCTACGCCTTTCTTTACCGTCTATAACTGCTATATCGGGGATCAGGTTATTTTCAATAAGTGTATACGTTACTCTATCCCCGACAGATGCGATAAGACCATGTCTCCTACAGTCTACTAGATCATTAATCAACTTATCTATTTCATCTGGACGATATAATTTACCTAATGGAGCTGAGACTTTTTCTCTCACATCCTTAGACGCTTTGATATATCGAGTCCCCTTAAAATATTTTAACTGCATAGTCTCCTTCCATATTTATTCCTAAATACTTTGCAATGTAACTATCAGTCGATATGATGATGAGGATACCCTCCCACCTAGTCGTGAAGGTCTCTGAACCACATACTGGACATTTATTAACCTTCTTATCTACAATCGCCTTACATTTTCTACATACCTTAACTCCCTTCCTCCTCATGTGAAGCACCCTTCTTAGAGACATTCTCCAAAATATAATCTACTTTACCTAAGAATCTTGACTTCATATATAGCGCTATCTTCATAAGTGAAAGCCCTCTAGGGGGCGAGTAGTCTAATACACGAGCTCTAACGATATCACCCTTTCTAATTACGTACCCAGAGTTACGTCCTACAACGAGACCCTCTATTTTATTAATATCTACCGACGAATCCTCCATTAAAACCGATTTATGAACCAATGCATCTACAGGACCTAATCTAACGAATATCCCGAAATTCTCTATACCAACGACCTCCCCCTCAACAACCTCCCCCTTTAAAGGCTTATATGCATAAGCATAGAACTCTACCTTATGGTTTGACGAGCCATCCTCGGCTATTATCTTCCCCAGCGAATCTACTTTAGGCTCCGAGATCATAAGGATGTATCCTAGGTCCTTATCATATACACCTACATATTTTTCGACCAGTTGCATATAAGCTGCCTTCTCAAGACCCTCCTTAAACATCCTAGGCTTTATGCTAATTACGTCCACGATCTTGTATTTATAGAACATATCACCACCATTCAATCGATAATGGGATATTTATCTCTAAAATATAAAACTTTAATGCCATATTCACCGGCTTTCCTCCTGACACTTCTATCTGTAGTAGCAACTATTGCATTATATCTTTTTGCAAGACATATAACATCCTCATCTACCTTATCCGATGTAGATTCGATGATCTTGAAATATTTACTATAATTCTTAATAATCTTGAGTATAAGCCTAGATGATGAAGCCTTTTTAAAGCTACACCTAGCCAATTTATTTAGTTCATTGACGACAGATCTCGGAATCAGAAACTCATATTCCATATATCTATTTATAAATTCGTCGATAGAGTAATACTCAGCTAAACTAATTAGGAAACTAGTGTCAAATATAATTTTTCTCATCTATTAAACTACCGTACCTACAGCCACAAGTCTCCATTGATTATCATATCTAGCTGCTATTGCAGCCCTCCAACCTTCTTCAGCCACGACTGGTCTAGATAACTTAAGATGATATATATTCTCCCTCTTACTCGTGACGATCCCTAGAGTGACGGCTGGACCTAGATTAATCCTTAATGGTTCCCCGAGGGATATCGGCCTAACCTCTATCGTCTCATCAGTTCCAATAACGTATTTAAATAAATCTATATCAAGCTCTATCTCATATAGCACGGGGGGCAGGGTATCTGGTTTACCAGCGATATTCCCGACCATACCATCAGACTTAGTCAGGGAGGGGTCTAAATCTGTCTGGATCCCTATTAATCCACCGGATGTAGCTTCCTTAAGCATTAAATACCTCGTACTTAAGGATAATACTTCAGTATATAATGGGATATTGACTATTTTATTACCCTCCTTAGTCAGGTAGCCGGGTTTAATCTCTAATTCGTCACCCACTCTAATCCTCCCATCAATGATACTCCCTCCTATAACCCCACCCCTCAATTTCTCAGGGGGGGTCCCAGGTGAGTTCACATCAAACGACCTTATAATGAACATTCTATATGGCTTCGAGAAGTCTCTCTTCGGAGGTGGAATATATTTGTATAGGGCCTCGACGAGATACTCTAGATTAACCTTATGAATCGCGGATAGGGGTATTATAGGTGCATCAGCATACCGTGTAGTCGATAAAAACTCCCTTATAGCAATATAGTTTTCCTTAGCCTCCTCTTTAGATACGAGGTCAAGCTTATTCTGTACAACGACTACATTCTCCACACCCATAATCTGTAGAGCCATAGTATGTTCTTTAGTCTGGGGCCTAGGAACAGGCTCATCCGCGGCTATCACAAGCATCGCACCATCCATTACAGCCGCTCCAGACAGCATGTTAGCCATTAGACTCTCATGCCCTGGACAGTCGACAAAGCTGATTACTCTTTGAATACCCTCATTAACCCAATCCTTATATTCTGGATATGACCAGTAGACTATCTCACCATCCTTCCTAAACTTATATATTGGCATGTCTGCATAACCTATTTTAATTGTAATACCCCTCCTCAACTCCTCACTATGACTACTCGTCCATATCCCCGTTAAAGCCTGAATAATCGTCGTCTTCCCATGATCTACATGTCCAGCTGTGCCGATATTTATCTCAGGCTGTCTATCTATCTTAACCTTCTTAGACATAATTATTCACTCTATAATAATCATATTCACCTGATATATATCACGAGTTATCGTATTTCCCCTCACTAAAATCCTTTTTCTATACCCCTTTTTAGTTTTTCCTTTAATCGTCCTCAATCCTACACCCTTTCCTGTTAGGATATAGACCTTCCTTCCCCCAGGTATGTCGGGGCGCATGGGAAAACCACTTTTATCTGAACCTCCAGTGATCTTAAGTTTTTTATACTCTACACCTATTAATGAACCCTCTATAACGTCTCCTATCTTCTTACCAATTAAATTTAGGCTATATGGCTCATCTACCTCGATAGATTTTGCTGTACCATCCTTTGGATTCGAAATAACTACCTTAAATTTCACCATATTCCCACCTCTCTAAGACCTTTAGGATTAGATTCTAAATATATTTTTATCCCCTCGCCCATAATGGATTCTTCCTCCTCTTAATCTCGATAATCTCCTTCAATACTTCACGCATATCTTCAGAAAGCTCACCATAGAATTCTTTTAGTAATTTCCTTGCATCGTCTTCGGGTATATCTACATATAGTATATCTCCCTCGTCTATATCCCTCCCAACCACAGCCTCCCTAATAGATATTGCAACTTCCATATCTTTACTCGCCTCAGGAATATTTTTACCCATACTTTGAATCTGATGAATAGTTCCTATTGATTCACCATCTGAATTCATTACCTTATACTTTTGCTTAATTAAACCTCCTAAAACTCTAATACCAAATATAGCTGGCTTACTCCTTCTAAATATATATCCCTCTAAAATCATAAACTTCCCGGGTTTAACAAGCTTCTCATACTCCTCATTCCTACGTCTAGTAAATACTTCATTAATCCATGCAAGATACTCCTCTAAAATCCTATATAATATATTTCCTTTGAATATCGGTATCTTCTTATTCCTGGCGAGCTCATAGGCATCTTCATAAATATCTACATTAAACGCCAAAATAACCCCCTTCAAGTCATCGAATTCCTTGACGATCTCGGCCTCAACTACATCTTTCTTAGAGACGGGTCCGACATCAGCCTTCCTAATAGGAATACCGTATCTTTTACACTGCATTATAAATGCCTCCAACGAACCAAGTGCATCAGCCTTAATAACTACGCCTATCTTATCACTTTCGATTTTTATCGACGCCAGCTCCTGCTCCACATTTTTAGCATATTTCGAGACTAACGACTCGTCTGATATGGAGTAGAATGGTGATCCGGAGTATGCCTTATCTAGATCGGGGGCAGTTATAATAATCCCGGCTGCAGGATAACTGGCCTTCACACTCCTAAATTTTTTACGTGGGTCTCTAATCTCATCCAGCGGAGCGGGCATTAATATAGATCTAATCCTCCTAACCATAGCACCTTCAGAACCGCCTATAACTAGGTAGTCACCCACCCTAACTACACCGTCTATGTGAATAGTCTTGAGAACCTTACCCAATCCATGCTCACTAGAGACCTCTAATACAACTCCATAACCTGGTTTACTTAGATCCACCTCCAACTTATCCAGCATAAACCTCTGGACAAGCCCTATTAATATAGTCAGTAACTCCTGGATCCCCTCACCCGTCTTAGCGCTAACTGGTACTATGGCCACAGTCTTTCTAAAATCTTTAACCCGGTCGAATCTATCTGCATCAAACTTATATGTATTTAAGGCTGAGATTATATATGCGATCTTCTCTTCCAACAAGATTAGAGTATCGCTATCCTGCCTCGTTAAAGAGTCTAAAATTGATAAAGTATTCTGGGGCTTCCATCCATGAATTAAATCCACTTTATTAGCCGCAACTAGGAAAGGTACCTTCCTATCAATTAGTATCTGAATACTTTCATGGGTCTGGGGTTCGAAACCTTTCATAATATCTACAACTAAAATAGCGATATCGGATGCCGACCCACCTCTTCTCCTAAGATTTGAGAAGACCTCATGACCAGGTGTATCTATTACAAGAAGCCCAGGTACAGTTACTTTAAAATTAAATTTATTTAACAGGGGACGGCATATCTCCTCTATCGTTTCTCTAGGAAACATACTTGCCCCAATATGCTGCGTGATCCCACCAGCCTCTCTCAATTGGACTGCGGTTCCCCTAATTTTATCAAGGAGAGTCGTATTATGGACTATGACATCTTCAACGGCGAAATTCTTTAGTGGAGACGAGATGTCATATACATCTATATGCTCATAATATCTAGAGATATTCTTGACTCTTTTAACATATGTCGTAGGTAGATCGTCTGGGGTATATCCAGATATACTAACTACATAATCACCCTCGTTAAGATCTATCGATTTAACATAGTGGAAGACGCCTCTTCCTCTATAGACTAAGAATGAATGTTCACACGTAGTATCTATAGACGAATCATCTTCAAAACGGATCCTAACATACTTATCAACATATTGTCTCTCGATATAATCAGTGTATATGATATAATATCCTTGTGTATATGGGTTGAATGAGATAATAGGGAAATATGGAGAATGATTTTCATATAGATCTCTAAGCGAGATATTCAACGGATTTATTATAGCATCTCCACCTATGCATTTACCACTATCAACATGACCTAATATTGTAATTATAGGTTGTCGAATAACTTTATCTGACATAAGCCTCCTAAAGTAGATATTTCACTTGGTAATTAAGCGTTTATAATTTTTTAATCAACTAAATATTAAATTCAGGGAATAAGATTTTAGCCTCCCTTATAAAGCTCTCCCACGAATCCGAGGCGTGAATTATATTCTCAGTTATGTCCAATCCATAGTCTCCCCTTATAGTTCCGGGTTCAGCCTTAGTAGGATCAGTACTACCAATCATCCTCCTTACAACTTCAACCGCATTTCTACCTTCTAATATAGCCGCGACAATTTCTTTACCAGCTATGGAATTCACTAAATCTTCAAAGAAGTGTTTCCCTCTATGAATAGAATATAGTTCCTCAGTCTTTTCACGCGTCATCCTAATTAATTTTAAAGCCTTGAATCTAAACCCCTTCTTCTCAAACCTCGATAGAATCTCCCCTACCAAGCCCCTCTGAATAGCTATCGGCTTTAAGAAGATTAATGTATATTGAGGCTCATTCATTTCTTTATCGCACCCTTGACATATTTAGACGTCCATTTAAACTTCCTCGGATCCCTCCTAAATTCTAAGTAGCTTATCCTGCATTTTCTACTGCAAAACCACAGTATCGTCCCATCATTCTTAACATACATTATACCCGTTCCAGGAGGAATATCGTGGCCACAGAATGAACACTTATGTATACGGGGCATAATAGCCACCTACTTAAGCTTCCTCGCCTCCCTCTCAGTCTCCCGCAACATGACAATATCTCCTACTTTAATTGGACCCAGTATATTTCTAGTTATTACCCTACCCTTATCTTTACCCGCTAAGATCCTGACTCTGACCTGGGTAACTTCTCCAGTCATCCCAGTCCTACCTATTATTTGAATGACCTCAGCTGGAGTTATATCGTCTCTATACTTATACTCCTCCTCAGACATATCTAATCAACCATCACTCTTGATAGTGACCCTCTTTCTTAAGATATTCAATAATCTCTTTTATAAGTCTCTCGCCCTCACCCGGATCCACTATAGCTACAGATGCTGCAGCAACGTCTAAACCCGCCTGCTTACCCAGTTCTTTCTTAGATGGCACGAATATATATGGTACCTTCCTCTCCTTACATAACAGTGGAAGATGCGCAACAATCTCTGGCGGATCCACGTCTAATGCAATATAAACCAGCTTAGCTAACCCCCTCTCAACAGCTTTAGTAGTCTCATTAGTGCCTCTCTTAACACCCTTCACTTCAAGCGCCATTCTCAAGGCTTCATAGGCAGCCTCGAGATATTCTTTAGGTAATTCAAAAGTCTCAAATGGCAGACTCATCGCCGCCTCCACCTTTTAATAAAGTTTCTATATCTACTAATTAAATCTTATTACATATGCATTACTATTCAATATAGAAAAGCTAGTCATGCGCAAATACTACATTGATATTATTCCTCCCAAGATCCTCGATACGAAAATATCCTATCCTTTCAAACTGTATTACAGAATCTACTTTTTCATCAAGTATATTTAGCTCTGAATAGCCTTCATACGTAGTATCTGGGTATATGAATATACATTTTATAGAATGGTCTACTGGGACCCAATGAATAAATTTATATCCTTCTTTCTTAGCCTTCTTAACATCATTATCAATATATCTTATTTTAACTTGTTTATCCGCCTCCTCCAAGATAAAATTGCCTATACCTATCAACCTAAATGGATCTCTAGAGATGATATTAGAATAATCTTCAAAGTCTATATATAGGCTTATATACTCATCCCTAAATTCAAATCTCCTTACACCTCTCTCAGGATAGTCGGGGTGCTTCCTAATCTTAATTAGATCTATATGACTAACCCGCTTGAAATATACTTTAAAGGGGTTTCTGACACCGAAATACCTATTAGCTAATCTATCTACAATCTTCCTATTTTCACTGGCTAGTAAGGAGAAGTCTATTACTGCATTTGATGGAGAGATTCCCACGCGTAATATAATATTCTTTAGAGCCTCGGGTCTAAAGCCTCTCCTTCTTAATGCAGGGACCGTAGCTAACTTCGGATCATCTACACTCTTATATAATCCTTCTCTAATTCCTTTCAAGATCTTAGATTTACTTAATATACCTCCGGGAATAGCCAACCGCCCGTGATGGATATAAGTAGGCTCTTTCCAATCTAGATACTTATATATGTAACGTTGCTTTTCCTCATTGACCTTATGCTCAACTCCCCTGAAAACGTGTGTTACACCCATATAATAATCGTCAATCGCACATGAAAAATTATATAGAGGCCATACTCTATATTTAACTCCTACACGGGGGTGAGGATATCTCTTTGTATCAATTATTCTTAAGGCAGGCCAATCCCGTACAGATGGATTTGGATGACTTAAATCTGTTTTAATTCTTAGAACCGCCTCACCCTCCTTAAACTCTCCACTAAGCATCTTGTCAAATAGCTCCATATTTTCACTAGGACTCTGTCCTCTATGTAGACACGCCACTCCAGACTTACTTAGTTTAGAGAATTCCTCTGAGGGACATAGACATACGTATGCATACCCCCTTCCAATCAACTCCCTAGCAACATTATAATATAACTCGAGCCTATCACTCTGGTAATATACTTCATCAGGCTCTATACCAAGCCATCTAATATCGTCTAAGATCAACTTATAGTATTCTAATTTAGGTTTCTTAGTCCTAGGATCTGTATCTTCAAATCTAACTATAAACCTGCCTTCATATATCTTCGCATACTCATATGATATTATTAATGGCCTAAGCGAACCTAAGTGTAGGACGAAATCAGGGTTTGGAGCGAATCTAGTGACTACCTTACCTATTTCGGCATTAGGTAGAGGAGGTAAGGGAGACTTCTTCTCAGCCTTAGTCGGAGTCTTAACATAATCCTTATATTCTTCATATAACTTTAATAATTCATCTTGGGATAAGCTATTGACATATTCTATTTTACTTTTGATATATTCAATTAAATCTTTAATAGCATTTCTATATTCAGGCTTTACAGATAATATCTTACCCAAAACGGATTTTGACCTAGCCTTCCCACCATATTTAATAGCGTTCTCAAGGATAAATGCCATTACAAGTCTCTCATCAAAAACCATTTTTATATCTCCCTATATACTATAAACCTAACTAGATCCTCTAAAAATAATTTAGCCGGATTCTCCTCGAATCTAGATAAAATCTTTATTGCTTCATCAGCCAAATTAATCATATACTTTCTAGTATACTCTATTGCACCTACATCAATTAATAATTTAATTATCTCATTTACTTCATTATCACTAGCCGACAGATTCCCAAATACTCTATCAAATTTTTCTTTAGAATCCACATCGAATTTATCTAATGCATATAAAATCGGTAATGTCCTCTTACCATTTCTAATATCACTTCCTACAGGCTTACCCGTCTTACTAGGGTCACCAATTATACCAAGTAGATCATCCGCCATCTGGAAAGCCAGCCCAATCTTAGCACCGAAACTACTCATAACATCCATATACTCATCTCTACCCGACAGAACGACCCCCGATAATACAGATGCTTCGATAAGTGACGCGGTCTTCAGATAAATCATCTCCAAGTAATCATCCATATTCCTAATATATGTTTCAGGCTCTATATCCATGGCCTGACCTTTACATATTTTCATGGAGGCATCTGAGAATATATTAGTAAGTTTATTAGCTTTAGAGCCATTATAATGTGCTGATATTATATTAAATACTATACTAAATAGGAAATCACCAGCTAAGAGAGCCATCGACTCTCCATAAACTACATGCGTAGTCTTAACACCTCTTCTATATTCATCCCGATCCATTATATCATCATGTATCAATGTGAAATTATGGAGAAGCTCTATAGCGATAGCCGCCGGTATCGCCTCTGAAAAATCCCCACCAAACATCTCATTAACCTTAACCAGGATTATAGGCCTTATCCTTTTTCCACCGCTTCTTATAAGGTGGAATGATGCATTATATAATTTATCTGGTGCCTTAACCTCATTAATATATTTAAATAATTCAGCATTAATCTTCTCCCTTAATTCTTTAAACTCCTCTAAAAAGGACTCACTATATATATTATTCATTACTTAAAACCCCCCTCTGAATTAACCATTCTCTTAAAGGACCTATAATAATATAGGGGATATTCTTCTTCTCCAATTCCTTGACCGATGCTATACCAGCCAGAAATAGAGCCAGTTTAAGTTCAAAAACTAGTTTATTAAACAGATACTCTAATTCCTTAAATCCCCCTCTATATAACGCCCTTATAAATGGTGCTGCTAAACCAGCTAGAGTTGCACCGATGATTAAACTTTTCGCGATATCCAGCCCACTTCTAATCCCTCCGGAGGATATTACAGGGATTTCGACTGATTTGACTACTTCTATTAATGAAGCAGCAGTCGGGATACCCCACCCACGATATAATTCACCGACCTCACTTAGAAGCCGGTTATCTCTTAATCTATTTCTAATGGCCTCTACAGCAGACCAACTTGTCCCTCCAGCTCCAGATACATTAATAGCTGATACCCCGATAGACTCTAAAATCTTAGCTACACCCATTGAAATCCCTGATCCTGTCTCCTTTACAATAACTGGAACATCAAGGTGATCAACTACTTTTTCAATAGTATTGATAACCCCCTTATAATTAACGGTACCCCTCTGGATAACCTCCTGTAGAGGGTTTAGGTGAATAGCTAATGCGTTAGCCTCGATCATCTCAACGACCTTCTCAGCTGTATTTATAGGATCATTGACGAGATCCTGGGCACCGATATTCCCGATTAGAAAAACATCGGATGATACCTCCCTAATTATATTATATGTATATTCCACGCTAGAGTCATTTAAAGCGGCTTTTTGACTTCCACATGATATAGGAATATTATATTTATCGGCTAGTAGTGCGAATTTTTCATTGATCTTCTCAGTGCCTTTTACCCCTCCTGTCATCGAGTCAATTAGTATGGGATACGAGAATTCTCTACCTAAGAAGTATGTGGAGGTATCTACCTCATCAATATCCGCCTCTGGCAGAGAATTATGTACTAGATAAATATATTCGAACCATGTCGTAACTGTATGAGATACATCCTCCTCAACTACTATTTTGATATGCTCCAATTTCCTCTCCTTAATATCGACGCCCATATTCCAACCTCTCAATCTTATGAAGATTATATAAATTGATAATTAAGATTATATTTTAATCCTAGATTAGAGTATCAAAAATTATTTTTCAACCTTGAATGAAGCATATGCGACTACACTCGAGTAGTCACCTGTTACATCTCCACTATTCCCATATTTTAATAGACTTACATTACATCTACCCAGTAACTTCCCTACATAGAGTAGGGTGGCTACAGGTCCATATCCACACATCGAGACGTCATGCATATATACGTTATTTATCAATGCCTCCGGATCACAATTTAATATTGCATCTATTACATACTTATCCTTCCTCCTGGCAGACTCAGCGGGTTCATAATGCGTGAAGTCTGTGGATGCAATTATAAGATAGTCGTTGAATGAATCCTTTATATACCGATAGATTGCTTCGCCCAGTATCTTCGCAGCTTCAATATTTTGAAGCATCATCGTAATTGGTAAGATTTTATACTCGAGATCAAGGCCCCTATATAGAAACTGTATAAATGGTATCTGAACCTCAAGCGAATGCTCATTAAAATGCGCGTCCTCATCAAGACTTATTAAATCATGATACTCTGCAATTCCTTTACCTAAGCTTACATTGACTTGAACGATTCCTAGAGGCGTCTCCCAATAGTCCCCAGGATATACCGAAATAGCCGTCCCTAAACCAGTATGATTAGGCCCAATCAAAATTATATTTTTTGGTAATCCATCGGCAGCCACATGGTAATAGCCATATGCAGCTATCCATCCACTGTACATATATCCAGCATGCGGAGAAACTATACCGATAATATTACGTTCACTTTTAATTACTGGCTTAGGCTCTCCAGGACCCTTTTTAAACAATGTAGAGATGTAATTTATTAACTCTCCCGGATCCCTCGGATAAAAATACCCGGCTACAGCAGGCCTCCTGATTTTACTCATATTCAGGGGACACCATAAAATCTTCTACAGACGCCTCTATAAATTCATTTGGCCCGAGTAATCCCTTCTCCCTCAACACTAATATAGTTAATGACCAGAGTAATGCAGCTATAGAATATTTACCCTTATTATTGGCTGGGATCGCTAGATCTACGTATGATCCATCTGAATTTGTATCTACAAATGAAATGATTGGAATACGCATCTTTACAGCCTCATCCACAGCCTGCCTATCATATGTATGGTCAATAACGATAAGTAGGCTTATGCTTTTACTATATTTAAGCATATAGTTTGTCAATGTACCAGGTAGAAATCTACCTGTCACACCTTGGAAACCCGTTAACTTACACATTTCTTCAATGCCTTTACGAGCGAATTCACGGGCAGAATGGACCATAACCTCGCTAGGGTCGTATCTAGATAGCATTTTGGCCGCAATTCTCAGCTTTTCAAGAGTTTTATCGAGGTCGATTAGATAGAATCCCTTTGGATGAATAGCGTATATAAACTCCTCTGAGAACGGCGTCTTAATATTTCTACCATAATGAACACGATATTTTAATAGAAAATCTTTATTTATCTCAATAACTTCACCTGCCTCCTCACTCATATTATCACCTCAGTCTAGTCATCTTAGTTTTACCCACACGGTCTTCAATTAGAATCAGCTCATTATGCTTCACTATCCTCTCACCATACATAACCCCTACTTTAAATAAATCGGATGATACTGCAAGAGCTAAGTGAGAGATATGTGGGTATGTCGTCTCTCCACTTCTATGCGATACCACTATTTTAAACCCACCACTTTTCGCGGTGGATGCTGCTTCTATAGCCTTAGAGACGTCACCAACTTGATTAGGCTTTATTATAACTGCGTTACCAGCCTTCTCGCCAAGTCCGAGCATTATCCTAGATGTGTTAGTAACATATAAATCGTCTCCTGTAACAAGTACATTTTTACCTACTCTTTTTGTAATTATCGAGAAGCCTGGAAAATCATTCTCATGTAACGGATCTTCGATATACGTTAAATTATGTCTTTTAACCAACTCGATTACATACTCAATCTGCTCTTCACGGTCTCTATAGACATTATTTTTACGATAGATATAGAGTTTAGATTCATTATCCCACATAGTAGATGCCGCCATATCGATGCCTAATCCAAATTTTATTCCTGTATCTCTCCTAACTAGATCGATAGCCTCCCACATTATAGGGAAGACATCTTCATCAGGTAATGAAGTCACCCACGCACCCTCATCATTCCTTCCAGCAGTGAAGAAGTTATCTTTCTCAATTAAAATCTCCCCAACTTTTTTATGTAGTGTAAATAATGCTGTAATGGCGTCTCTATAGCTACTTGCATTGAGGGGGTAGGCTAATACCTCTTGAATATCAATAGACCTACCCATGGCATGCTTCCCGCCACCTATGATATTCCCCAGCGGAATCGGAAAATTTAATATGGTGTCTTTATTAAGCCAGTAATACATCGGTATATTCAATTCACTTGCTGCCGCTTCAGCGGCGGCGAAGGAGAGACCAAGTGAGAGTACGCTACCAAGGTTACTATAATTACCGCTACCATCTAATTCAAATAGCTTCTCATCAAACTCTTTCTGCGTAGAATACGTGAAACCAGTTAATTTAGGTATTACACGTTCTTTAAATATCTTTAAAGCTTCCTGAACGCCACCTTTAGGATATGGGCTTGCCTCCAACGTACCTACACTAGCTCCAGAGGGAGAAGCATATTTACCTACACCACCTCCCTCAGTATATATCCGGACCTCTATAGTCGGCCTCCCCCTAGAATCATATATGATAGAGGATTCTAAACGCCTAATCTTTACCATATTTTAACCCCCTATATATTAGAAATTCATCTATAATTTCCACATGAGTGAGGAGCATCCTCCTACAACAATATCTTTTGACACCCAATTTATCTAAAGCCTCCTTAGGATCCATACCCTCCTCAACAAGCTTAATAAATTTCTCATATTTATCTCCGATGACCGATCCACATGTAAAACATCTTACAGGCGTTATCATATAACCACCTACCTATATGAAGTCTGTTTCCTCCTACGGGGGCCTGGGCCTCCATATTTCTTAGGCTCGGTTTGCCTAGGATCACCAGCCAGTAGATGCCTATCAAATTCTAGATATATGCTTTTTAGCCGTTTACTTTTAGACATACTGACTAATGCTCTAGCTATAGCAATACTAGTTGCCTCAGCCTGACCCATGAAACCACCACCCTCTACATATACGTCAATATCATATTTTTTAGCAATATCCTTAGCTAATAATAGAGTCTGTATAATCCTTAGTCGAGCCACCTCAGGCTGTAGAATCTCAACTGGAACCCCATTTATCCTGACTCTACCAGAACCTTCTCTAATAAATGCTCTAGCTATAGCAGTCTTCCTCTTACCCGTAAATACTTTTACCTTCGTTTTAGTAGTCATCTAATCAACCCCCCATCCTCTCTTCAATAGGGATCCACCCTACTAATTTTGAAACTTCATATAACGTCATATAACCATATGGATTCTCCCTATATATAACGTCTTCAAATTTTATCGGCTTACCCTTTTTTAATACCTCCTCAGGAACATTCCTATATACTCTAAGTCGTCTATATGCTGCCTTCCCCTTAGGCTTCCGCCTAGGAAGCATTCCCCTAACCATCCTCCTAAATATACCATCCGGACTCCTAGGTTTAAATGGACCATGTCTCCTTGGATTTACATTAGATTTTATCCGAAGCCTCTTCATAAAATCATTTACTATAACTCTCCTCTTCCCTGTAATCACGGCTTTATCAATATTAACTACGATAACCTTCTTACCTTCAAGTAATAATTTAGCTACTTTAGATGCCAGTCTACCGGCTATCGAGTTCTCCGCATCGACTATTATGACTTCAGACAATAATCTTCACCCCACTACCCTTAGGATATTTTTCTACAAGATCTTTAATGGATAAAATAACACAGCCAGAATCTTTAAGCTTTTTATAGGCTGTAACTGAGTAATCATATGCACCTATTATAACTTTATGATTTATAGACCCGCTTCCAAGCACCTTACCAGGAACAACTACAATATCACCCTCTTTAGTATACCTATTTATCTTTGATATATTGACGGCTACCCTCCTTCTCTTAGGCCTTTCAAGTAGTTCCATCACCCTACGCCATATAGGTGCATCAGCTTCTTTAGACTTCTTCCTTAGAAAATTCAATAGCTCTAAGTAATATCTATTTTGGGATCGCATCCTCATATATCTCAACCTCATTAAACTTTGTTAGGAAGTCATCGATTTTACTTATTAAAATATCGAATGACTTAGTAAGAATAGTTTTAATAGTTAATTGGCCAACTATCTCCATCATAAACAGACTCGACTTCTCATCAATATCTACCTTAATATAGTCTGGACACTCAACTTCACATAGCTTACATCCAGTACAAAGATATAAGTTAGTTACAGTTAATTTGCCGTTATTAATCTTTAAAATATTTTTTGGACACGCCTCAACACACTTCTTACAGTTACTATCACATTCCTTTAAGATCTTTATCACGGGCACGCCTCTAACGACACATACCGTAACTGGAGACCATTTCGCATGCTCCCTCCCAGTACCCATTATAGCCCACATCTCAATATCTAAGCCTTCTCCAGGAGCTAACCTAACGATCTCAATATCCTCATAGAGTGGATAGACCTCCTTATCATTACTTTTAATATCTTTTGCATATACCGTCCTGAAATCATTTTTAGCTTCTATAGTTAATGATAATGACACATACTCCGGCTTTCCCTCTTCATCACCATATTTATATTTATCTACCGGAGTCTTTAGGGGAATCAAACCTAACCTATGTGCGAGCATCTGATCATTCAATACGCTATCATTTCTAAAGATAAATACCTTATCAATAGCTAGGGTAGGTACTTCAGACATCGAGATCCTTCTAATCGAATTAATTATCTCAACAGGGATATTCTTAAATAGAATACTTATTGAGTCATCACTTTTATCCAGGATCTTGATGCTGAATCCTCTGCCTCTACTCATAGCCTACGACCTCTACGACCCCCAGGCCTTCTAGTCCTATCGTGTGGAATCGGAGTTACATCCTCGACAATCCCTATCTTAAGTCCACTCCTAGCTAGAGCCCTGATAGCAGCTTGAGCACCGGGACCAGGTATAGGTGAGAAATGACCTCCTACACCCCTAACCTTAATATGTAGGCCTGTGATCCCCCTAGCTTTAGCGACTTCAGCAGCCTTCTTAGCGGCCATCATCGCGGCATACGGCGACCCTTCATATCTATCTGCTTTAACAAACATTCCTCCTGAAGTAATTACAATAGTTTCAGCTCCTGTTAAGTCAGTTATATGTACTATCGTATTATTTAAGCTGCTATAGATATGCGCTACTCCCCACAACTCAACCTTCTTCTTCTGTTGACTCCCCTCCCTCGACATATTCAGTCACCTCCCTCCAAATTGGGTGATTAGGGTCTGCATATGGACTATTTGGATTTATCCTAATTTTATCTTCATCCTCCCTACTAATAAATGCACTTGGACGATCCACGATCCTATCCCCCACCATTATATGCCTATGCACCACCATCTGTCTAGCATGATATATCGATTTAGCTAGGCCCTTCCTATATACTAATGTCTGAAGTCTCCTCTCTAATAGATCCTTAACCTCAAGCTTTAATACATCGTCTATCGTCGCATCCTTATCCAAGACGCCCATCTTATAAAGCTTATTCAATAACTCAGCTACAACTTTTCTCCTCTCATCCTCAGGCAGACCGAAGCTTCTTCTAGCGACATCCCTGATTTTTCTCAAGATTGTAGCTACCCTCCTCAACTCACGTTTATTCTTAAGCCCATACTCTCCTATTAACTTAAGATCCTCATATAGCAGTTCCCTATCCCACGGCTTGAATGGATTCTCATATTTCTTCCTAAATCTCCTAGGGTCGCCCATCATCGACCACCTACTTCTTCCTCCTCCTAACACCAACAGTAGCTCCTTTTTTACGGCCAGTCGTCCTAGTCCTCTGTCCGCGGACTTTTAGACCGAGTTTATGCCTCAACCCTCTCCAAGTATTTATCTTCTTCTCAAATTCAATATCCCTCTCCATAATAAACTTAACATCCTCACCAATAAGGTGGAGATCCTCACCAGTGTATCTATCGAATCTCCGGTTTAAGAGGTATGGTGGAAACTCGTTTTTAATATTCTTGATTATAGTCTCAAGCCTCTTAATTTCCTCATCAGTTAAAAATCCAGTCTTTTTATACATTGGAATACCTACTTTATTTAATATTGCACGGGAAAGGGTGGGGCCGATCCCTTTAATCCTAGTTAATCCCTCCACTATGGGAACCGATCCCTTTATATCTGTATCTAACATCCTCACGATCTCTTTATACCCCTGACTCGACATATCATCACCATGGAATCAGTCTAATTATAATGTCGACCTTCTTATTAAATTCTTATATATTATAATAGTCCACTACGTGGAAGATGCTGCGTAGGCGTGACAATGTCATGAGGCCTTATTTCATAGAAGCCTGTAGGTAGGATTATAGCAAACCTAGATTTTACCCACAACTCCCCTATATTTTTAGCCCCTACATATCCCATCGCAGCTTTTAAACCAGCGGATAACTCTTTCACTAGGTCGGATACAGTCCCCCTATATGGTACCCATCCCTCAATCCCCTCCTCAATTTCTTTAGAGGGATACGAATATCTATCTAAAGCCATTCTCTTCGCCCTCGCCCTTGCACTACCCATTCCATAATATTCTTTATAATATCTCCCTTCTATCGCAATTAGTCTACCTGGACTTTCCCTCGTACCAGCAAATAAATTACCCATCATCACAGCAGAAGCCCCGGCGGCTAGTGCTACTGCTATATCACCAGAGTTTTTAATCCCCCCATCAGCTATAATTGGGATCCTACCGAAGGCACCTAACTCCTTTAATGCTGATACACTCTCTAAAACCGCAAATAGAGTTGGTGCAGCAACTCTAGTAACTATGCCAGTCGTGCATATTGATCCTGATCCAATGCCCACCCTCAATCCAGATACATCTTCAATATCAGAGACAGCGTCTAATACAGCCTCTCTAGTACCTAAGTTTCCGACTATGACGTCTGAATCCACCGATTTAATAATCTTCTTAGTAGCCTTAAAAACATTCTTATTATGAAAGTGGGCTACATCAGTCACTAAAATATCAACATATTTAGATAATTTCTTAGCTCTCTCTAAGTCGAATGGAGATATAGCGGCAGCGACTAGTAGCCTACCATTTTCGTCTCTAACAGCATTCGGATACTTACCCTTCAACTCCAGGTCTTTATATGTGATAAGGCCGATCAACCTATCTTTATCATCGACTAACGGAAGCTTCTCAATTTTATGCTTCTGCAGGATCTTTTTAGCCTCATCTATCGTGACACCTGGATGAGTCACTATCAACCTCTCCCTAGGAGTCATCACTTTAGAAACCCTTAAATTAGGCTCACTATACCTTATATCACGAGATGTAACCAATCCAACTAATTTACCACTCGATACAACCGGTAATCCATGTATATTCAACTCCTCCATAATCCTCCTAGCATCCTCCACCCTCTTATCCGGGGTGATTGTAACCACATCTCTAATAACAAAAGCCTCCGCCCTCTTAACTTTTCTAGCCATCTCAACCTGCTCCTCAACACTACAGTTTCTATGTAGCACACCTAATCCACCTTCTCTAGCTAATGCAATAGCTAAATCCGCTTCGGTAACCGTGTCCATAGGGGAAGATACAAATGGGATATTAAGCTTATGATTTTTATCTACATATGTGGATAAATCGATTTCTCTAGGCTCCACTTCAGTCCATCCAGGTAATAAGATCACATCGTTAAATGTCAATGCAATCTTAAAATTTTCGGGTAGACCAAAGTTATACATTATAACCACCTTTTTAATTAGGTTAGAACTAGGAAAGAATTTATAAATTTATGTTATTCAAACTCTATAGTTGCAGGAGGCTTATTAGATATATCATATAATACCCTGTTTACCCCCTCAACCTCATTTAAAATCCTCTTAGAAATCCTCTCGAGAAGTTCCCACGATGCTTTATAGAAATTGGCTGTCATAGCATCCTCACTCTCGACTATCCTAATTACAATGATATATTCATAGCTCCTGACATCACCCTTTATACCGACTGACTTGACTGATAATAGGATAGGGAAAGCCTGCCATACCTTATCATATACATTAGCTTTTTTAACCTCCTCATATACTATTTTATCCGCTTTCCTCAGTATCTCTAACTTCCGTTTAGTAATTCTACCTACTATACGAATAGCTAAGCCAGGTCCTGGAAAGGGATGCCTCAAATATACTTCTGAAGGAAGATTAAGCTCCCTCGCCAATACCCTAACCTCGTTTTTATATAGATCCTTCAACGGTTCAATAATCTTAAACCTATGCTTACCATATATTACAACATTATGATGAGATTTGATTCTATCGACATATTTACTTACAACACCGCTTTCAACACGATCAGGGTATAGTGTTCCCTGAGCAAGATATTTAATATCACCATGTAATTTTTTAAGTCTATCAGCGACATCTTCAAAAACCTTAATATACGTCTCTGAAAAGATCCTCCTCTTCTTCTCAGGATTCCTAACATATGCTAGATTCTCTAAAAATATTTTAGATGCGTCATATATGAAGAAATTCTTGAAATTTAGAATATCCTTATATAGCTCTTCAACCCAATCCCGCTCTCCATCCCTGAGTAGTCCGGTATCTATGAAGACGGGTATAACGTTATCATCACCGATTATCCTCCTTAAAATAACTGAAGTAACTGTTGAGTCGACTCCTCCACTTACACCTACTATAACCTTCTCATTCTTCAGAAATTTTAACTCCTCCTCAAGTAAATCTAATATATTTACTGGACTCCAGTCCCTCCTACATTTAGTATAGAATCTTATGAAATTATCTAGTATTCTAGTACCATAGTCAGTATGTTTAACCTCAGGATGAAACTGTAAAGTAGTTATTGGATAATCCGTCTTCTCCATCGCAGCGATATTCCCATACTCTGTAAATGCTACTGCATTAAACCCTTCAGGAACATTTTCCACGACATCCCAATGACTCATCCATACTTTAAACCTTCCTGGAACCCCTGTAAACAGTCTCGACTCCCTTCTCTCTACAACAACAGGACCATACTCACGCTTTACACCTCGTTTAACGATTCCACCAAAGTATTTAGCTACCAGCTGATGACCATAACAAATACCTAGTATCGGAAGCCTATGCTTAATTATTAGAGGTAACTCTATCGATGGATAGGCTTCATTCAATACACTTTTCGGCCCACCAGATAATATAACTCCGCAAGCATTCTTGAGTATATCAGGAACTAAATTAATATCGTCGGGAGAGACTATCTCAGTATACACCCCTAAAGACCTAATCCTCTGACTAATTAAATGAGTATACTGAGAACCAAAGTCTACAATTAAAATTATATTTCTATTATTCAACCTCGATCCAGACTCATTTATATACATCTTCTAATTCGATTATATATTAAATTGACTATATAAAACCATTCTAAAAGCCATATACCTAATAGGGTTAACCCTATCATGAGCTTGACTAACTGGTCAATTACATTGTTTGGATATAAGGTTATAGTAACTATACCCCAGAATAATGAAAATATAACTATGAGGAGAATCCACTGGATGATTATAATAAATGCTATGTAAATAGTTTCAATATACTTCATACTCTTCACCCGAGGATTATGAAAGTTATAACTGCTAAGGCTGATGAGACCGTAAATAACATTACTAATGATATAAAGGCTTCATACTCCTTCTTAGGGCAGCGTGCCACAATAAATCTTAATAGAGTGAGTGGAGAATCCTCGTTACATGCATCTATAATAAGCTCGGAGTTTTCATCGAAATGCGTGACCTCACTCTTCAACTTCTTGTGCTCAATAAATCCCTTTACCTTATTTAAATAGAAAAATGAATTATGTATAAACGGCATCATCGAGATTAACACGGGGAACTCTGTTTTACTTATAATTGTAGAGATTATAATCATCGTCCCGAGTATCAGGGATCCCGAGTTACCTAGGAAAATCTTTGCAGGATATAAGTTAAGTATTAGAAATCCGGCTAATATCGAGATAAATATTAATGTAAGGCTATTTAGAGTATTCTTCCTAAGGAAATAGACGATTAGAGATACAATGAGAGCATAGAATGTTCCAGTTGCAGCTGAACCATTTATTACGTCTAGCATATTAACCGTATTTAAGACTACTGCAAACGATACGAAAATTAACACTGGATATACTATTGAAAGGCGGAATACGATGCCGTCGAATATCTTTAAAATTGGATTATATAGCTTCAATAATATAATTGGTATAGCGCCGAACATAGTCGCAACAGGTTTATAGTAACCCGGTAAATTAGGGTATAAATCATCGATGAAGCCGATTATAAAAACTATAGTAAATGATAGTACCACCCCCGTAAATAGCTTATAATCGTTAACAATGCCGAGGAAATAAGCCACTACCATAGATAGAATTATCGATAGGATTAATGCGACTCCACCCATCGACGATATTTTAGGATGCCCCCTCTTAAATGCATCATATCCTATAAAACGTGTTTTTAAACCTATTTTTGAAAATAATTTTGTAATTAATATTGAAAATACAAACGTGAATAAGAGGTATATAAATATGTTACTCATGACTTAATCCTACTCCATAGAACTTGATGCCGTACTTCTTATAAGCATCGGGATCCAATATTCTTCTACCATCGTATATAACTGGATTTTTCATTAATTTAACTAAGTTTAAAGGATCTAATGATCTAAACTCATCCCAGTCTGTAGCGATTACTAGGTATTCACTCCCAGATACACATGAATCTAAGTCTTTACAAGGTATTATTTTCTCAGTAAATTGCTTCAGCTCTCTATCCAGCCTGATATAATCAATGAATTTATCTATTGCTTTAGGATCATAAACTTTTACAATAGCCCCCTCTCTAACGAAAGATCTAATAGTTTTAATAGCCTGCGACCCTCTGATATCCCCAACTCCACCCTTGTAGGAAACTCCTAATATTGTAACTACCTTATTCTTAAGTGACCCATAGATTTCAATAGCATTCTCAATTGGTAAATTAGCTTGATACTCATTTATCTTATAGATGGATTTAAATAGATCCCTATATGGAGGGAATTTCTCGATAAACTTTATAAATGCATAAAGATCTTTAGGTAGGCAGCCGCCGCCGAACCCTATTCCAGGATGCAAGTATTTCTCGCCAATTCTATCATCAAGCCCCATAACCTCCTTTATAGTCATTACGTCACAGAACCCTATTTTCTCACAGATATATGCTATAGAATTTATAAAACTCAGTTTACATGTGAGAAATAGGTTTGACGCGTATTTAGATAACTCTGCATTTTCAATTGTAGTCCTTATTATAGGGGGTAGCTTACCATCATAAAATAACTGATAAAAGTTAATTAGCCTATCCCCAGACCGTTTATCAAACTCTCCAATAACAATACGTTTAGGATCTCTAATATCATATAATGCACTACCCTCCCTCAAAAACTCTGGATTATATACATATCCTATCTCCTCGATCTTCAATCCGGAATATCTCTCTAATATAGGAAATAGGATATTCCTAGATGTACCCGGCAGAATCGTACTTTTAACTACTATTAGAGGAATATTCCTTAAGCCCTTAAGCAAATGCGCTAATTTAATCATTACATATTTAATCGACTTTAGAGACTGCCCGCTTTTCACCGTGGGCGTATCAACCGATATAAATATATAATCTGGCCTAAAACGCTTTATCAAACTATATCTATTAGTAAACTTAATTAAGCCCTTATCAATAGAGGTACTAATTAATTGAGACAAACCAGGTTCATCCACTGGAACTAAACCTTTATTCAGACTCTCTATTTTGTCTTTATCTATATCTATACCCAGGCACCTAATCCCTCTAGATGAAAAGGATGCAATATATGAAAGCCCTACGAAACCAAGTCCTATAACTGCTACTCTATACATCATTATTACCCTGAAGAGCCTGTAACGTTTAATAAAAATATTTTTGGACTATAGATATTAATAACTTACTTCATGGCGCCGGGAGTGGGATTCGAACCCACGCGGGGCAGAGCCCCATCGGCTCTCAAGGCCGACCCCTTGGTCCACTCGGGCATCCCGGCATCCAAAGACAAGTTTACCGTATTTAATTTATTAAACTTTAATTTACTTTAGGTTTTATAATTGGTTAGTATGACCGGCGGATATAGATTCCTTCCACATACCGCCGACATTAAAGTAGAGGCGTGGGGGAGTGACCTTGAAGAGGCATTTAAATATGCTGGAATAGCGTTCTCCGATATAATCGTGGATGTGAGTAAAGTTAAAAAGAAGCTGAGTAGAGAATTTGATGCAGATGGCGGCGATATACAGGAATTGTTATATAATTTTATAGAGAGGCTGATATTATTTGTAGATCTCGAGAACATTATATTCTCAGACTTCAATATAGATATGAAGAAAGCCAGCACCTATATATTAAATTGTACGGCATACGGTGATTATATTGATCCAGATATACATGGTTATAAAACTTTAGTGAAGGCTATAACATATCATGAGATGGAGATTATTGAGATGCCAGAAAAAATTTTAATTAGATATGTAGTAGATATATGATGTTAATATGTTAATCTAACTTCTATAAAAACATCTTCAGGAACCTTCAGCCTAATAAGATGTTTCATCGTCCTCTCATTCTGCTCTATATCAATCAACCTCTTATGTATCCTTAATTCAAACTTATCCCAAGTCTCCGACCCCTGTCCACATGGACTCTTCCTTGTGGGTATCACGATTCTTCTAGTAGGTAGGTAAACCGGCCCAGAGTATCTCGCACCAGTCTTCTCAGCTATCTCCTTAATTTGATTCATGAAATCATCTAATACTTTATGGTCTGTACCTACAATTATTATCCTGGTCTTCGCTTTATAGCTCTTAGCCATTAGCTCTCACTTATCTATGTATATTGTAATGAAGGTGAAGTTTAATGCTTTAACCCTTGATCTTTATCTCAGCCTTCTTAGTAATCTCTTTAACAACACCTGCGGCTATTGTAGTACCCATATCTCTTATAGCGAATCTACCTATTTCTGGGAACTCCTTAAACTCCTCCATAGCCACTGGACGCATAGGTCTAAATCTGACTACAGCTACATCTCCAGTCTTTAGGAATTTAGGACTCTCTTCTACAACCTGTCCAGTCCTCCTATCTAATTTAGCAATTAACTCAATAAAAGATACGGCTACTTGAGCAGTATGTATATGCATCACAGGCGTATATCCGACGCCTATCGCTGTCGGGTGGTATATTATGAAGATCTGGCCGATAAACTCCTCAGCTACTGTAGGTGGATTATCCAGATGCCCTACCACATCTCCCCTCCTTACATCCTTTCTAGCTATGCCCTTAACGTTGAATCCTATATTATCTCCCGCTACAGCCTCCTGCATAGGCTGGTGATGCATCTCAATAGACTTTACCTCACCGACAAGCCCAGGTGGCATGAAGACTACTTTATCACCGACTTTAAGCCTACCAGTCTCAATCCTACCAACGGGGACGGTGCCTACTCCCGTTATAGAATAGACATCCTGAATAGGTAATCTCAATGGCTTATCAACAGGCTTTGGAGGCTCTACAAACTCGTCTAAAGCCTCTATTAATGTCGGGCCATCATACCATGGCATCTTATCAGACTTTCTTATCACATTGTCTCCGGTCCAGGCCGATACTGGTATAAATCTAATTTTATCTACCTTAAATCCGAGAGTCTTCAATAACCTAGATACCTCATTCTTAATCTCTTCATACCTCTCCTTACTCCAATTCACTTGTGGATCATCCATCTTATTAATTACTACAACAACCTGGTCTACACCCAGGATCTTCAGTAGGGATGCATGCTCCCTGGTCTGGCCACCTGGGGAGATTCCGGCCTCAAACTCACCCGGACGTGCTGAAACAACTAGTATAGCAACGTCAGCCTCACTCGCACCAGTAATCATATTTTTAATGAAGTCCCTATGACCTGGGGCGTCAATTAAAGTATATTCATATTTCTTTGTTTCGAATCTATAGAATGATAGGTCTATTGTTAGACCACGCTCACGCTCTTCTTTAAGCTTATCCATAACCCAAGCGAATTTGAATGACTCCTTACCAAGTTTCTTCGCCTCCTCCTCATACTGTTTAATTACTCTCTCGTCAATCGCTCCAGCCTCATATAGTAACCTACCCATTAAAGTAGATTTTCCATGGTCTACATGTCCTACTGTTACTAGGTTTAAATGGGGTTTCTCCCTAGGCATGCTATCTCAACCTCCAATTCAATTCTAAGATTATAATATACACATTTATAAATGATACTCTTATGGAGATATATAAATGAGTAAATAAACTAGTTTTTTTAATACTATCTAGAAGCTAGTGCAATCCTCTCGATTTCAATCCTCTTATTAATTGCATAACTGCCTAGATCATTCTTCGCTGCTAAAATAATTTCTTGCGCCAACGCCTCCTCAATACTCATACGATTATTCCTAGCCCTATTTTTAGCTCCCTCTACAATATTCTTCAACGCTACATCTATCCTACGGAGTGGGGATACGTCGACGGATACGGTGTATGCGGCGCCTCCATATGCAATTGTAGTTACATCCTCACAGGGTCCAGCGTTCTCTATCGCATATACCAGTAATTGAATAGGATTCTTACCAGTCTCAAGCTCGATTATTCTAAATGCAGCTTTTACAATATTAATTGCTTTCGCCTTCTTACCGCCCATCTTACCCGGCCGCATCAACTTATTTACTAACCTCTCAACTATATTAACCTCAGCCTTCCCAAACTTCTTATGCTCATGCCTACCTCCACTCCATGGAACTAATACAGGTTTAAGAGAGATATATTGCTTTAAACTAATATCCCTAACTTCAACATCCCCGAATGAGTATCTACCAAATAACTTTAGTGAAGGAATAGATTTACTGCTCATATTAAACTACCTCTTAGGCTTCTTCACCTTACCAGTTATCAGAAGCTTTAATGGAACTCCATTAACCATAAATACACGGTATCTTACTCCAGGTAGGTCGCCCATCGCCCTACCTTGGGACCCACCGATACCCTCTATCATCACTTCATCATGCTCATCAACGACATTAAGTGCGCCGTCTCCAGGTAAGAAAGCGGTTACTTGCTTACCATTTTTAATTAACTGTACTCGAACACATTTCCTTAATGCAGAGTTAGGCTGCTTAGATTCTATACCCACCTTCTCTAATACTATAGCACGAGCCATAGGCGCACCCTCAAGCGGATCTGCCTTCTCATCTAATCTAAGCATTCTACGCCTATATTTGATATCACTCCATCTAAACTTCTGCCTCTTCATTCTTAACTTTCTAGCTGCAAATAACCCTCTTGGACTCTTCCTTCCCATAGACCATCCTCTCTATATACGATTATATCACCTTATAAAAATTTTATCATCTAATAAGTATATTAGATACATTAAAGAAAGCCTTTGCAAGCTCCCTCCCGATCCTAGCTCTCAATCCTCCCCTACCTATAACCACGCCCCTTTTATCTGGAGGAACATTTATATATACGATTGTACTGCCATCGGATCTCTTCATTATCCTTATACTATCTTCCCTACTTAATCCAAAGAAATTCTTTATGAACGATATTAGATCATCATTATAGATTACTATATATACCTTCTTCTTGAGGTTCTCAGATAATAATTTCGCTAATGCAGATACAAACTTCGTCGGCGTATACTTATTATATTTTAAATAACGTGATACATCGTTTACCAACGGCTTATTTATAAACATCTTATATACATCCCGCTCATGTACAATATAGAATATTATATCCTCGATCATCCTGCATGTAATAGGACTCACTGAAGTAATACCCTCAAATATATTCATCAACAGCAATTCATCACTCGAGAGTTTTATAGGCTGATTACTATTAGCCATAGAAAATATCCTCCGAAATCGGAGCAGATCCAATATCATATATAACTAATGTTGAGATAGAGTGGGGGCGGCCGCATAAGTCGCCGATTTCAATATTTGTTTTAGTAAGCTTAATCACTGGAATCTCCCTATTTATAGACTTGACTAACTTCATAATCTCCTCCTCATGCTCCTCAGGTATATTTCTAGCCAATAAAATAGCTTTTATCTTATCCTGCTCATTACTTAGAGCCCACTTAACATTATTAAAGCCTATCAAAACCTTCCCTGTCTTATATATGATTGGGAGATTAGACTCTATCTTCTTAATATCCGTTATATTAACCCACCTCCATATATAAATCTACCGAACCAGTGCCAATAGGTACTCTTGAACCTACAATAATATTCTCAGTAGGCCCTCTTAACAAGTCCTCCTCACCCCTCACAGCAGCCCCGACAAGCACTGGAACCGTTATCTCAAACGCTGCCCTCGTCAGTACAGAGTCTTTAACCGCCACTACACCATACCTACCCATCTGCCTAATCCTACCATCCCGCGTCATAATATCTGCAACAAGCATAATATGACGATAATCTACGTCTAGACCCTGTTCCTCCATTACAGACTTAATCTCATTAATAATAGCGTTCCTAGCCGCCTCAATACCTAATACTTCATATATTTCAAATATATCATTTGTAATCGTCCTCACAGGATCTACACCTTCAAATAATAGGACCTCCTTTAAATTACTTCCCGCAGTATATATAACCCATTCCTCTTCACCAGTCTCTTCATTCACAATCTTCTCCAGCGTCACCCTCACTACATTTGGTATGCCGGCTATATGCCTATCTAAGAACCGGTCTCTAGCCTTCCTCAATTTCTCTAGTATAACATATTCGTCAGTCTCGTTTTCCTTTATCTTGATATTAGGCCTTATAATTAAAGTATCCTCCTTCAATTCAGTTGAATATCTCCTACTAAATATTCTCTTAACCTCTATCGGACTCTTCCCTACCGCCTTCAATGACTCTAAATCTAGTTTAAATATTATGCTTCTATTTATCAAGTCGATTGTAGCTTCCTTAACCACGTCTCTAAACTGAGTAGCTTTAATGCGATTCGCAACTGCCTCAGCTTTCTCCTGTGAATACCTATGTTCCTCATCTAAATAGATGATCATCCTTGGTGTGGAAGGTTTCTGTTTAGCGTCGATAATTTCTATAATTCTCGGTAGACCTATGGTGACGTCTTTCTCTTTTACACCAGCATAGTGGAATGTTCTTAAAGTCATCTGTGTACCAGGTTCTCCTATTGATTGCGCTGCAACTACGCCCACCGCCGCCCCAGGGTCTATCTTAGCGGTCCTATAATTTATTACAGCCTGTCTAATAGCCTCCTTAGCCACCTCCTTATTCGCCTTCTTCTCAATAAGCTTACTCCATAATTCATCCCTCAATGAAGATGGGATCTCAGATTCAACCTTCTTCAATAACTTCTTAATATAGTCTTTAGTAGCCCTCTTACCCTTTGGATATAGCAGTGATATCGAGTCAATCAGCCTATCAATATTCACAGGCTTACCATGATCACTTCTAGCCGGATCGACAGCATCTTCACCATATTTAAACTGAACTATCTTACCATTCGATGTTCTTACTACGAAGTCATGGTCGACATGTAGATCCTCTAGCGAATATACAAGACGCCTATATAAGTAACCACTCTGCTGGGTCTTTACAGCCGTATCCATCAAACCCTCTCTACCACCCATACTATGGAAGAAGAACTCTGTCGGAGTTAACCCGCTATAGAAACTACTTCCTACGAACCCTCTCGCCCTAGCCCCTATGTCACCCTCCTTAAATGTCGATAACGTTCTATTATCAAATCCTCTTGATATCCTCCTACCACGTATAGTCTGCTGTCCCAGCATCGCAGTTAACTGTGCAACGTTAATGTCAGTCCCCCTAGCTCCACTCATAACCATGATATATAGCGGATTATCTTTACTTAGATATTCGAGGGCTATCAAACCGGCTTGTGTCCTAGCATCCGCCAAGACCTCATGGATATGTTGTTCTAGGCTCTCTTCAGGAGACAATCCCTTAATCAACTCAAGTTCACCACGTCTATATTTAGCAATGATCTCGTCAACTTTCTTAATAGCCTCCTCCTCAATTTTCTTAATCTTTATAATAGCCTCCTCTGGAAGCTTCAGATCCTCAATATCAATTGAGAAGCCTGTAAATGTTAGGAACCTGTCTAATACTCTAGCGAACTGTGTAATAAACTTTCCTCCAAAACGGTTACCATACTCTCTTACAAGCCTATGTAGTACACTATCAGCCTGCTCAGCCCCAATTGAATTCTTATCTATAGTACCTTTAAGGAGGACTCCTTTCTTAATGATAACATCCTTATCTAATTTAGATTTCAACGAGTATGTAAATGTCTCTGGCAATAATATGCTAAACAATGATTTACCCGAGTATTTCCCTCTCTTATGCTTCTTAATTAAGTCCAGCTTTGCAACCCTATCATATGTCGACAATAGATTGAAGAATAGATCCTTACTTAATTCATTACCCTCCATAGTCAAGATAAATGCAGAGGTAATGTAATCTTTTCCGAAACCTATTATAGGAGCGCCGTATCTAGGACTTATTATCTGGTTTTGAACCAGCATTAATGCCTTAGCCTCAGCAGCCGCTTCACTATTCTGCACTACATGCAGATTCATCTCATCCCCGTCGAAGTCCGCGTTATAGGGTGGACACACCGTTAAATGCAGTCTAAATGTACGGTAGGGTAAAACCTTAGCCACATGAGCCATTATAGACATTCTATGGAGAGATGGCTGCCTATTGAATAATACTATGTCACCATCCATAAGATGTCTTTCAACTATATCACCTACCTCAAGCATCTCCGCAACTTTATATCTATCTGCATACTTTAGATACATCCTATACCCGCCTTTTGTGGCTTTAATTACGTAATTAGCTCCGGGATGAATATCAGGACCGTTTATAACCAGTTTCCTCAGCTCTTCAATGTTATAGGGTGTGACTATCGTACTAACAGTCAGAATCTTTGCAATCTCCTCTGGAACACCTACTTCATTAATATTTAGATTAGAGTCTGGTGAAATTACAGTTCTTGCCGAGAAGTTTACTCTCTTTCCAATCAAATTATTTCTAAATCTACCTTCTTTACCCGAGAGACGCTGTGCAAGAGTCTTTAATCTCTTAACGCCTCTATGTGTGGATGGAGGTATACCAGGTAATTCATTATTAAAGTATGTTGCCACATGAAGCTGTAGAGCATCATAATCATTCTTCAACGCCATGGCAACGGATCCTGCAGCTTTATCACGCTTAATCTTGTTATTTATCTTTATGACATCTACCAGCTTATGTGTCAGGTCGTCTTCACTACGCTCACCAGTTTCAAGTTGTATAGATGGCCTTACAGTTAAAGGTGGGACAGGCAACACTGTAAGTATAAGCCATTCAGGCCTCATCGCCTCCTTATCAAACCCATACAGTATCAATTCATCGTCGGGAATCCTCTCTAAAATATCTCTAATCTCACTTGGAGAGAGCTCTATCCTTCCTGCCTCAACATGCTTATAGAATTTATAAGGCTTTTCAAACTCAATCTTTATACTACTTATACCACAATGTGGACATCTTTCTACGGAGGAAGCCTCCTTAATAACCTTCTTTACAAATGCTTTATACCTATCCGGCAGATGCTTCTTTAGAAATTCAGCCCTCTTTATATATACAGGTATCTTCTCAGGGTCTAATTTAATCCTTCCACAATTGTGACAAACCCCTCTTAATGCATTGTAGATATGATCAGCGAATAGTACGTGGACTACAGGCAGTGACAGTTCAATATGTCCAAAATGACCTGGACAGTGATCCCTATCATTACCACATATTGGACAGTGTGAACCGGGTTCAGGGGCCCCAAACCTTGGATCTAAGAGGCCTCCGACGGTAGGAGCCCCGACTTCGTCTCGATACGCCTCATTAGTAACTTCAACGACAGACATATTCCTAATTATTTGGGGTGATAAAACACCGAACTTAATTTTAGATATTCTATATCTACGCGCCTCTTCTAATAATCCTTTTAATTCACCGACTATCCTCTCGCTCATTAAATCACCTCCTCAACATATATCCTAGGATATATCGCCATACTCTTCAACTCATCTAACAGAAGCTTAAATGCATAAGATACATTGACAGGAACTAGTGGAGCGTCTGGACCATGGACCGGACACACCAACTTTCTATTTCTAGCATCATAGTAACCTTCTAAACCACATTTTGTACATACGAAGATAGTTGTCCTATCCGATGCATCAAGTAGACGCTCTTTAATAATCGATGAAGCACCATATGCGACAAATACGTCTTTCTCCATATCACCTATTCTAAGCCCACCATCTCTCGACCTACCCTCAGTCGGCTGTCGAGTTAGAATCTGGACGGGGCCTCTCGCTCTAGCATGCATCTTATCAGCAACCATATGATGAAGCTTCTGATAGTATACTATTCCTACGAATATATCAGCTTTAAACTTCTTACCGGTTCTACCGTCGTACATAACTTCGGTTCCCATAGGCTCGAATCCCATGGACTTCAGTAACTTACCTAGATCCTCATAATCATACGAGATAAATGGAGTACCATCTACAAATCTACCAGCTAATGCACCGTATTTACCTGCGATGGATTCGAGGAACTGGCCTACAGTCATCCTTGATGGAAATGCATGTGGATTAATCAGTAGATCTGGTATTATTCCATCTGCAGTATATGGCATGTCTTCTGGAGGAGCAAGTAGACCTACTACACCCTTCTGCCCATGTCTTGATGCAACCTTATCACCTAATTCAGGGACTCTATGCTCACGTATCTTTACTAATGCAGTTAACTGTCCCTCTTTATCTAAAGTAAGCACTACTCTATCAACTACTCCAGTAAATTGATCTAGAGTTGTTGAATAATCTCTCTTCTGCTCCGTTAATCCAGCTTCTTCATATTCCACTAGGAACCTTGGCGGTCCCGTCTTACCTATTACAACATCACCCTTCTCGAGTTTAGCCTCTAAATATGGTAAACCATCTTCTTCAAGACTCCTGTATGCGTCCTCGCCAATATAGTTTTTAACGTCTTCACCCGGCTTTTCAAAGCGGTCGCTGACGCCACCGCCATGAAGTCTAGCTGTAGATTCATATGTTTTATAGAAGAACGATCTAAACAATCCTCTGTCGACGGCCGCTTTATTAATAACTACAGCATCCTCCATATTATAACTTTCATAAGACATGATAGCTACTACTAGATTCTGCCCGACGGGTCTATCGTTCAAGCCGATTAAATCCATAACCCTAGTCTGTACAATTGGCATCTGCGGATACTCAAGTAAATGCCCTCTCGTATCCATGCGGAGCCTTATATTTGTATATGGAATCCCTAGAGCCTGTTTAGCCATCGCAGCTTCATATGAGTTCCTAGGTGATTGATTATGTTCTGCAAATGGGATTACTGAAGCAGTTATTCCTAGGAATAAGAATGGAGATAGCTCCAAGTGAGTATGGTCTTTAGTTAATTCCTCCGGGAAGAATGCAGTTAATACATTATACTCCTCATTCGCATCTATCAATTCAATAACACCTATCTTCAGTAGATCCGTGAACTTAAGCTTTCCTTCAGCCACCCGCCTGATATGTTCATGCGTCAATAGAGGCTTTCCATCAACCACTCGAATTAATGGACGTAGTATTCTAGCGCTACTCGTCTCAATATATACTTCAGGAACAAGTTTATCCTTATTATAATTCCTTACCGCTATACTTATGTCAGGGGGAATTAGACCTCTCCTCCTATATCCTCTCAGTCTTTCGACGAATGTCATTGGATCAGACACAAACCCGATAAAATCTCCATTTAAGAAGACTCTAGCGCCGCTCTCCCATAATCTATCATCTGCCTCTTCAACTTTAACCATACCCTCCTCCATTAGGATTCCATATATTTTATCTGGGGGATACTCGTTAGAAACTATTGCAGATAAGGCGAGGTTCTTAACTAATCCGATATTCTGACCCTCTGGACTCTCTACAGGACATATCCTACCTAGATGTGATGCGTGGACCTCCCGGGCCTCAAACTGCGGCCTACTTCTACTAAGTGGGCTTTGAATCCTTCTTAAATGGCTTAATGTAGATAAGTAATTTGTACGATCCAGCATCTGGGTAACTCCAGTAGTTCTCTGTGTCCAAGTTCCAGTAGCTAAGGCGTGATTAAAACGATGTGTAATCTTACTTGAACGAACAAGATAAGATAATTGAATTCTAGATTTATACAAATAGTATTTTGTTATATTGTAATGTAGGTCTTTCAATAATGATTTAAGAGATTTTGCAAATATCTGGCCTAATAAGGGGCCAGCTAATCTCAGACGTTTATTCGCATAATGATCTCTATCATCCGGGTTTCTCCATCCCAATTTAAGTTCAATAGCCCGCCTCACCATCTCCGCAAGGAGATAGGCCTTCCTCAATCTATACTCCGGGCCTATACCAACATGTGGGAACAGATACTTATCTAATATATGCCGAGCTCTATTCTTACGTCTCTCGATAGGCTGTTGAGCCGCCTGAGTCCTATTACCAATATATAGCAATGCATCTTCCTGGGTGGATACACTCTCATACTTCTTTAATACAGGATAAAGTTCCTCAATAATTTCTTCCCTCCTAGATACAGCCTCGGCGATCTCACCCTCTTTAACCACTCCTAAAGCTTTCATCACGATCGGGAATGGAATCGGTGTTAGAGTGAATGGGATTGTGACATATATATTATTCTTTTTCACGGTTACCGTAACATGATTTCTAAGAGAACCTTTTACAGACAGTATCATTGAGATATAAACCTTTGTGTTAGATACCTTCTCAACCCTGGTGATTATACTATTCGAAGCGAGATCCTCTAGTGCAACTATAGCTCTCTCACTACCATTAATTATGAAGTATCCTCCAGGGTCATTTGGATCCTCACCATATCTAATTAACTCCTCCTTAGACTTCCCGTGAAGTACACATATCTTCGATTTAACCATAACTGGAATATGACCAATCTCAACATTATCCTCGATGTATTCAAATCCACCCTGCTTTCTCTTTATAGTAGCTATTATAGGCGCTGCATATGTTAATCCTCTTAATCTACATACTGCAGGTATATAACCACGCTCCTCATCAAGAGGAGAGCCGTCGACATCCTTTATACGAGGCCTATCAACCCTTACATCAGTTATCTCATAGATTATCTCATCGTTAGGAGCAATTATTTTAATTATTTTATTTTCTTCAATGATCTCCTTAATTCCCTTCTCAATAAATTCATTATATGAATCTATATGCTGCTTTGCAAGACCAAACTCTCTTATCATAGCCTCAACTACAGGCCAGGTATCATATTCTAGAGGTTTTGAAACTAGATATTTCTTTATATCTAACCTTCTCATATTAAACCACCAGCCTATAATAGACAGTTTCACCGGCAGTAGGGCTTTTACGTATAATCTTAATCACATCACCCGGCTTAGCTCCAATTACTTTCACAACAGGATCATTTCGGGATATATATGGTAATTTAAATGGATCTCCCCCAGCATACTTCTTAATAATCTCCTTCTTCTCTCTCTCATCTAGTATAACATGCTTAGGAACAAGTTTATGAGATAATATAATATTTTTAAGCTTTTCATCCATACTCAGTACAACCACCTTCAGATGATATACCAATACCTATTTATAACACAATATACGATTAATTTAAATTTTTATACAATGTAAATTATAGTTAACATCAAAACAATTAAGAAATATATTGTAGAGGGGATAATGCGGGCCCGGCGGGATTTGAACCCGCGACCCCCGGGTATGAAGCCTTTTTCTTCCCCGGTCCTATCATCCTTACGTCAACGCTTTTATCCATATGGATAAAAGCCCGGTGCTCCACCTGGCTGAGCTACGGGCCCGTCCAACGATTCGATATTAATTAGGTAATATATAAAAATTTTTAGCTTTAATTAATTAGTATCCAACCTTAGATTTAGATGCTGGTTGGTTATATTGACGCTATATATTATTGGCTTAGGAATTAGAGAGGAGACTGAGCTTACAGAGAAACTTATCAGTATACTTAGGAGATGTAAATATGTATACTGGGAAAATTATACTAGCCCAGCTACATACAACCTTAGCGACATAATAAGAATATTGGAGAGGGAAGTCAGGGTATTGAGAAGAGAGGATTTGGAGGAAAGAATCGAGGATATTATAGTCGATGCTAAGAAGGAAAATGTAGCAATACTTGTATGCGGAGACCCTTTAATTGCTACTACACATGTAAACATAATTTTAGAGGCTAAAAGAATGGGGATAGAATATAGAGTCTTTCATGCATCATCTATATTATCCGCTGGAATCGGAGAGAGCGGCCTACATTTATATAAATTTGGTCCCTCGGGAACGATTGTAAGAGAGGAGAAGGTGTCTAATAAGAGAAACATCGATATTCTTAAGTTTAATCTGGAGAATGGACTCCATACACTATATTTCCTAGAATATGATAAGGATGAAGAGTATATCATGCCACCATCCTACGCTATTAAAATCCTCTCTAAATACGCTGGAAACATCCTATCTAACTATAATCCATATATTATTATATTATGCGGCATAGGGACCCAGAATCCATACAAAAGAGCTTTAAAATACAACGAAGTAATTAAGTTACTGAATAAATTACCTGTAGATAAACCATGTATTATTATAGTCAGCGGCCAACTCCATTATATGGAGAAAGAGTATATCGAGAAGGTACTCCGGTGAAATACATGGATATATATAAGGAAGTAATAAAACACGTCTATATCAGTCAAATAGCCAGGGAGAATACATTGGATAAGATAAAGGAAAAAATAAGATACCCTAATCTTGACGAGATTCTAGAGTCACTTGTTAATAGAGGGTGTATAGAAATTAAAAATAATAGAGTCTTCGTAACTGAAGATGGAAGAAAATTAATAAAAGTAGGATTGATAGGAGGTACATTTGATATAATTCATGTAGGACATATAGCTACATTACATGATGCAAAGAAATTAGTGGATGTTCTGGCAGTCGTAATAGCACGTGATCAAACAGTTTATAAAAATAAGGGTAGATACCCGATTAATAATGAGATAATGAGGCTTAAAGTAGTAAGCGCACTAAAAGATGTAGATGTAGCTATATTAGGTGATGAAATGGATTTTATGAAGCCTATCAATATAATAAAACCTGATTATATTTTCCTAGGCTATGATCAAGAGCTTCCAAATGCAATTAAAGATAGAATACCTAATAATATTACAATTGTAAGGCTTAATACTGAAATAAAGGGGGTTAAGACTACTTATATAATTAGAAAATTAAGAGAGATATTTGGATTGTAATTACTCCATATTTAGATATATGACGACTTTAATTTTATCACCATCCTTCAGTTTAAAAAACCCTCTTAAATATTCTGGGGCGATCACCTCAAGCATATCAAACCCATATATCGATCTCTCAGCATATATTACAGCGCCGTCAATCCTATCATTGATAATCGCTTTAAAAGCCTTTACATCACCGAATACCCTCTCTTTCGTCCTAAAACCCTTAATCTTATAGCCATTTAAACGCCTGAGAAGCCTATTTTGGTAGATATAGAAGGGATTCTTTAATCTTACATTAAGAGTCCCAGGATAAGGCTTAAACCCGAGTATCGATTCAAATTGAGTAACATACTGCTTCCTACTCATATAGTATGCTCCTTCACCCAATCCCGTAGAGACATATCCCTCGAATACAAATCGCCCGGGATTAACATATACGTCATTAACATATTTAATATAATCCTCTATCTCCATCAATCCCTTTTCGGTTATCCTGATCCATAGTACCCTATTACGAAGCTCCTTATATATATAATCCTGTGTATGAAGCTTATTCAAAATTCTAGATACAGACTGCTGACTAACACCTAAAAAATTAGCTAATTCAGTCGTAGGCGCTTTAATCATCTTTTCCCCAGCACCTAATTTGTATAAGTCAAGTAGATAACTCCGGATTAGACGGATATTCACCTAAACACCCCTCCTATACTTTACATATATAAAATCTTCTTTAGAACGTTCCAATTGAGACCTCAGCTGATCCAGACGTCTTTTATAATCTGGTATAAAGTAATTTGGAAAATATTTGGTAGATAATAATTGATATGAACTTGAAAGAAAGTTTAGATGATTAGATGCTGAATGTATATCGTCATTAATCAAGTTATCTATATAAAGCCTCCTAACCTCCCCGAGAAACTCGAAATATGATTCGACTATTATAGTTTCATCAAATCTCAATAAGTCGTCAATTAAATTATAACTACCTGTAAGATATATATAGAATAAAATTGCTTCGATAGACTCTTTCATAACATCCTTAAAAATCCTATATAGCATTTGCTTATCATCATGCTCTACTATAATTGAGTATAGCTCACCAAGCATTTTCATTATATCTATAGTCAGTTTCTTAGCATTATCAAAATCATTATTGAAAAGTAGATTAATTAACGATCTATTATATGTAATTAATGTACGTGATTTAGAATAGATTTTATTTCTTAATGAATCGATCTCTTTATATCTATCTTCCAAGTTGTTTAGTATCTGATTTACGAAAATAAGTAGTCTTTTAGACTCTCCATACAATTTCGACACCTAAATTAATGATTTACTCACAATTTTATAACCATCTTTATCAATAGTCATTATATCAATTTCACTTCCACTCAATACATCTCTCTTTATCGTAGCCTTGAATGCCTTCAATGCAATAGAGAAAGCCTCCTCACTACTTATATCGATTGAATATTCGGAGTCTAGGATTCCAATAGCATTTTCAGCGCCACTACCAATAACTATATAGTCATCTCCTATCAAAGAACCGAGTGAGTCAAGTGAATATAACTCAGGTTTATTTAAATAGCCTCCTATGAGAATTTGGGTAAAGTATGGGAATAGTCTTCTGTGATACATTATTACAGACGTCAATTTTGCTATCGACCTAACTTCTAAAGGCCTATTTATCGTCCGGTATCTTAAATTCGCGTACCAACTAACTTCTTTAAATAATTCCTGCATATCGGCTACAATTCCGGCGGCAGCCGCACCTACATAATTTGTAATAGGAAATATCTTTCTTACACCGCTACTCAATACCATATTACCTAGGATATAGGCCTTATCAGCTGCGAGTAATACACCTCCATTATATTTTAATCCTATTGCAGTCCCACCGATATAGGACATGAAATCCACCTTATAATATAGATTCAGTAATCACTTAAAATAATATGTTTAAGCTCTAGCTACATTAATATCTAGTTATTTTATAAAAATAGATGTTTAACCCGAATTTTCTTATTATCACGATGATACATTTAATATATAGTAATGAATCCCTGGGAAAAGTTGAAGCCACCTTTAAAATGTGATGTACTCGAGGAGGAAGCATTCTCTAAAGCCTCTAAAGCCGCAAATAAAATACCTTACCAAGGTAAGTTACGCACAGCGAGGAGGAGAGAAGAAGCACGTGTAATGGTTCTTGCAAATGTATTTGAAAAACATCTGAATAGGGCGATTAAGATCCTATCGACATATTTCGAGACAGATGAATTCTATAGGGAGTTAGTAAAACTTTACTTCAGCGAGGGAGATATAAAGAGGATATTAAAAAGATTTAGAGGTCTTCTAGAAGTCATAAATAAAATTAGAGGAGATTATATACATCGAATCAGTAGAGAAGAGGATATATCTAAATTAACCAGAATTCGACGTGAAGCACAGGGTAGGATAGCCTCCCTGATAAAAGATATCGCTGAGGATATGGATATAGTGATAGACCTTTATAAATACTGTAGAAGACTACCTAGTTTAGATCTCGAATACCCAGTTTTTATAGTTGCTGGAGCCCCGAATACAGGTAAATCATCATTAGTGAAAAAACTATCTACAGCCAATGTAAAAATAGCGAGTTATCCCTTCACTACAAAGGAGATTCATGTAGGTCATATGAGAGAGAATTATTTTATAGCACAATTCATAGACACTCCAGGTCTTTTAGATAGGCCTATATCTGAGAAGAATCCCGTCGAAATGAAAGCGATCCTAGCATTGAAATACTTAAAAGGAGAAATAATATATCTTTTTGACCCAAGTCCAGAGAGATACTATGATCCCGATAAACAATTTAATATATATTTCAGTATCACTGAATCCTTCCCTGATAAAGAAGTCTTACCTGTAATTAATAAGGTAGATTATATAGATGGAAATGTATATAACGAAATTAAAAAAAGGTTGGAGAACCTGGATTACCTCGAGATCTCAATATTAAAAGATATTAACATATCTATGTTAAAGAAAAAGATTATTGAATATATTAAGAAAAATTATCTAAAGCTTAGGACATAATAAGACTGCCTTTTTTCAATCATAATTTTCTTATCACTAAATAACTTAGCGACATATATCGCAGAATCCATATGCGGAGTATATTCTGGAACCGAATATAACACCTTTGAGTCCGCAAGAGTCGCTATAGGGATTATCATATCACCAGCATGGATATCGAGACTGGCCTTAGACAAATACCATGATTTAAATTTTATAAAAGCCTCTTCTGATACTTTTTCGGCAGGTTTCCCACGCTCTCCTAAGGAGTCACCACCGGATACAAAGCTATCATATATTCCAGCTAAAACTATAGAGGTACCCGGATCCAATGAGTCACGTCCATACTCGTCAAAGACTTCTAGAGGGACGTCTATAAAACCTTTAATTAACTTCTCTATAGTCTCCCGCTGCCTATTCAAAACATGTCTAGGAAGCTTGTATACAACGTTATAGACTAATACTTTAGATATACTATTTCTCTCTATCCTCTCCCACCCCTTCAACTCCGCTGGCTCAACATAAACATCAACTATACCTCCACCCCGAGGATAAAATCCGCGTCTACGTATTTTAATATCGATGAAACCCCCATACAGGTGGATCAGTCTCGAGTATATTGCTTTCATATAGTCAATAGGTGGACTCCATCTAACGTCTGTACCACCTTTTAACGTAAATTGAGAGGGGGAATCAGCTAATAATAACGGTGGTATCAATGCTTGTAGAATGAGTGAAATACTTCCAGCGGTCCCTATATCATATGTTCCTCTAATTGCCTTTATCTTTGAGAAATTCATCGTAACTCTAGTGGATCCTACATATAATCCGTCGATATAACCCCCAAATACATTATTCATTATTTTAAGTAATGTCATATGCTGTGGACGTAAACCAGGATTAGGTCGTTTAACTCGGATATTGTATACTTCAACCTTAGTATTAAAGGCTGCTGCATATGAAGCGGCATACCTAAGTATCTGTCCACCGCCTTCTCCGTAACTTCCATCTATACTTATCATATTTATCAATTGATTAAGTTTCAAACCCTTCAATTATGTAGGTTTAACCCTCATTATCATTCTTCTACCCATAATCTCCCAATACTCTACATTAACTCCAGGTTCAAGCTTCTCCTTTATCGACTCATCCTCTGGAATCAATGTCTCAAATACCTCGTATGTCTCTAAATCCATAAGTTGAATCACATCCGAAATCGCCACTACCTGGGCGGTTCTCTTATTTATAATGGGAATCTCGACTTGACTATCTACAGGTCCTACAATACTTCTTTTAACCCCATCAAAAATCCCTATTGCCGTTACCCTAGCCTTCGCACTACCGTGTTTACCTGGTTTAGACTTCTCTATACTAACAACTTTACAGGGTTCTCCGTCAATGACCACTAAATTACCTGGTTTTAAAGATCCTAGGTCGACGGGTCTTGTACTCATATCATCACCATTAAATGATGTAGATACTATAATAATAATTTTCTAAATATATTTAAGGGGGTTATCTGTATGAAGCAGACTATTTTAAAGAAGATTGGAGTCGTGATCTCCGAGCGTAATGATAAGGCGATTGAAATAGGAAGAGATACATTAAGATACTTACTAGATAATGGTATTAATTTAATTGTATACCCATCAAAATTCTGCAAATTCCTGGGTTATAACAATATCGAATACACAAATTCTATCCAAGAATTATCTGGTGATATAATAATCAGTATAGGTGGCGATGGAACAGTATTAAGGACATTTCTTTTTCTTAAAGATAAAGAAACTCCGGTTATGGGAATAGGATTAGGCGAAAAGAATTTTCTAGCATCTATACCTGGAGACAATTTTATGGAGGGGTTAAAACGGTTACTTGATGGAAAATTTTATATAAGGAGGGAGATGAGGTTAAATACTGAAATAGAGGGATTAACATATACTCTACCACCTGTTTTAAATGAAGTACTGTTTATTACTGGGACTCCAGGTAAAACTATCGACGCATATCTTGCAATCGATAAATATGGTAAGGAGATATTATGGAGTTCTAAGGCTGACGGAGTTTTAATATCTACGCCAGTGGGATCTACAGCTTATGCGTTTGCAGCGGATGGACCCGTTTTAGACACTGATTTAGATGCTATATTAATAGTACCCCTCTTACCCGTCGATAGGAAACCAATTTATGTTGTAAATTCAGACATGACTATACATACATGGGCCTCAGAGAAGAGAAGTAGACCGATGGTGGTATTAGATGGGCAAATCACAATAGAATTAGAGTGTAATCAAGTCGTTAAAGTATTTAAAGCAGATACCCCAGCAAACTTAATTACATTTGATAAGAAAACAAATATAGTTAGATTGAGGAAGGCCTCCGGATATGCATAATAAAAGATATAGGATAATAGACACTACAGCACTATTAATGTGGCATATACCATTTGATACAGATGTAATTAATGTTACAACGGATAGTGTATTAAAGGAAATTAAAAAAGATGAACTTACAAAGTCGATCGTAGATAGCTATTTAGAGGCTAAAAGAATAATTGTGAAGAAGCCGAAGAAGGAGTATATTGATAGGGCGTATAGGCTAGCGCTCGAGACTGGTGATAAAATTAAAATGTCAGACACAGATATAGAAATTGTTGCATTAGCATTACAATTAGCCGATGAAGGATCTGATGTTGAGGTTATAACAGATGACTACTCAATCCAGAATATTCTACAGCGGATGAATATCAACATACTGAGTTACTTTAGGAAGATTAAAAACATATATAACTGGGTTCTAGTCTGCGAAAAATGCGGAAAGAAGTATCCAAACGATTACGATAAAGAATATTGCGAAATCTGTGGAGGTAGAATCATTAGAAAGAGAAAAAATCTATAGTGTTTACTTTCACTGATGTCTCAGAGTATATGTAATCCAATCTCTTAAAATAAAATTATTTGGTATGCATTTATATGGAGAGACATGAGTGTTTTTAAAAGCAAAGAGAAATTACTGCCTAGTCATATACCAGATAAGATGCCCCATAGAGAAGAGAAGTTTAAGGAATTACTTGATTACTTTAATCAAGTTATAAAAAATGAGATTAATTATACGCATGTTTTCATAATCGGTAATACGGGTACTGGAAAAACCCTCGTTGCCAGACGTTTCGAAAGTACTATTAATGAAAAAAATATAGAGGATATAATCACAATCTATGTAAACGCTAGGATTGAGAGAATCCCAGGTAATATTGTGAGGCAGATGATTAAGAGAGTTTCTCCATACCTTCCGATTAGAGGATATTCTGTCGAGGAAATGTATTTGCATATGCTATTAAGCGTGTTAGAAAGTGGGAAAAAAATACTTTTGATATTAGATGACGCTGATCACATTTTTGAAAAATACCCCGAATTTATATATAAATTGAGTAGAGTAGAGGAATTACTTGAGAACAAACCAAATCCACTTTCAATATTATTTATATTACATAATAAATATGCATTAAGTAGGTTAGATTCTTGGACTTTAGCTGGATTACGGAAGAATATACTGTATTTTGAGGATTATGATTATGATGAATTAGTTGATATATTATCATTCCGTGCCCAAGAAGCTTTTAATGAGGGAGCAATTGAGGATAGTGCTATTGAAGCCGCCGCAGATATAGCTTCAGTATATACTTATAATGCTAGATATGGAATAGAGCTGCTTTTAAGAGCCGGAGAGATCGTGGATAAAAAAGGAGAGAACGTAGTGAAAGCGGAACATGTGAGAATGGCTAGATTTGAGGTCCCACCTTCGTTTTCATATGACGATATAGCTAGCCTACGTTTGCATGAGAAGATACTTTTATATGCACTAGCTGAAAAACTGAGCTCTGAAGATCGTTCATTTGTGACGACCGGGGAGCTCGAGAGGAGATATAGAGAGATATCATTTTATTTTAATGTAGATCCAGCGGGACATACATGGTTCTGGAAGATGATAGACACGTTATCATCATTTGGAATCGTCTCTAAAAGGATAGTATCTAAAGATATCAGGGGGAGAACTACTCTAATTGGTCTCCCATCCTTCTCGGCTAGCATGCTACTTAATAAACTAAAGGAGATGATTACAAATGAAATCAATAAATATAAAGAGTATCAACTTTAATGAGGTAGTTTCACCAATTAAATTCAAAATTATTGAATACTTATATGATAACCAGTATGCGACCTTAGCAACGTTAATTCAACATTGTAGGACAAGCTATGTTAACATAATGAAGCATATAGAAGCATTAAAGAAAATGAATGTACTCCGAGAACATAGGATAAATAAGATCAGGGTATTTAGCCTAAATTATGATAGCAATTATACAAAGATATATTTGACATTTATTTTTGACTTGAAGAGAGTTTTAAACCAAGAAACTTATTTTGTTTAGCTAGATATATATTAAGAATATTTTTATTATTCAGACAGTCATCACATATACAAATAGTCACATCCCTCTTACAATTGTTTCTAAATTCACATTTCTCACAATCCACATATTTACCGCATATGAAGCATCTGACCTCTGGAGTCAAGATAAGCCCTAATCTTGCAAGTATTTTATTCAAATTGCTTAATGCATAGTAATCTCTAACAATGAAACCCTTCCCTTTAATATATTCAACCCCCTTAATCCTCACCACCTCTCTAAATAAATTCCCTAACCTTCTAGGGATTGAGAATGTTTCACCGTATCTGATCTTCATATATTGCATTGCTACCACCCATAAACTTTCTTAACCCATTCACACAGTTTAGAATACTTTCTTTTAACTAACTTACAGAAAGTCGGTAATGTATATAATGTAAACTTCCTTCTCGACTCATGGATCGATCTGCCTAATGCCTCAGATAATTCAGTAAATTCCTCTCTAGCGTCCCTATTAAATACAAATTTGTATAATCTGTACTCTGGAATCCTACCATCATATACAGCACCAGACTTATTTGCATTATAGATTAGCCAAGCAATTAAATGACTTAGATAACGTAGGTAAAAGAACTGGCGCTCTTTATTCATTCTACCCAAGTATATATCTATCTTACTTAGAGCATCTAGTAATTGGATCTTAGCATCAAATTTTAAAACGGGACTTCGGGCGATAATATCGAAATAAGTATATATTAAATCTTCCCATAAACTTGAATTAGCATCTATCAACTGCTTTATTTCATAATATGATAAGGATGAGGATAGTCTTCTCAATAATTCATCTAGAGGAAGATTTTCAAGCGACTGTGAAATACTCTCCACAGGAATACCTAGGGAAGCTGCCTGAAGCATATTAATCGCCAACCTTGCATCACCTCGTGCCCTCTCTGCAATTTTCTTGATTATTTCATAGTCAATTTTTAATCCTTCTCTCTCCACAATCCTTTTTAAAAGAATGATGATGTGCTTTGGAGTTAACTGTCTAAATTCAACTACCTTAAATAACTCAAATAGCTTCTTATGCTTTTGAGGATCAGGTACATTAGCCGCCGCTACAACTGGAAAATCTCTTTTACCAGCTATCTCTATAACCGCATCCAATCCACCACGATCCTCTTTAGGATCTATTCCATCTATCTCGTCAAAAAATACAATTATACGCCTCTCCCTACCTGTAAAATATCTCTCTAATGTGTATGACCTGCCGAGCGAGCCTAATTTCTCATAAATCTTCTCGGCGGTTCTATATTCACTCGCGTTCAATTCAACAACATGATATGAAAAATCATTTGCTAATGCATGAACAGCCGTCGTCTTACCGATACCAGGAGGACCCACTAACAATATTCCAGGAAAATCAGATTTACCTTCCTCCCAATTTCTTAACCATCTAACTAATTCCAATTTAGCTTCTTCATTGCCAATTATCTCATTTAAACTACGTGGCCTATGCTTCTCAGTCCAAACCATTTCTACCACTATTGTCCACGGCTACCCAATAATCTACTGAGCTTAGCCAGCAATGCAGTTAATTGAATCTCATAATATGCACTTGTTAGTATCCGATATTCATACTCAGCTAATACCTCAGCTACTTCAGGCTGTAACAAATTCCTCATCATTAGCTCATTAAAGATTAATTTAATTACTTCTTGACCATCTAAATTAGATACACTTATAAAATCAAATAATAGATTTCTTGCACTATTGAAATCACCCATTCGTAGAGCATCTATCATTTTTACAATGGCTTCTGGAGTAGCCTTACCAACTATCGATTCAACATCTTTAACCGTAGGCTTCCCTCCTGTGACGGTGGATACCGACTGAAGAAGATTTATCGCCTTCCTCAAATCACCTAATGATGCTTCATAAATTTTATCTAAAACATCTGGAGAACATTCTACACCCTCTGAATCACAGATCATCTTTAAATATTGAATAGCACCTTCCTTAGGAAGCCTCTTAAATCTAAATATAGCGGTTCTACTTTGAATCGGTGAAATTATTCTAGTTATGTAATTACATATTAGTATAAATCTAGTTACCCTTGCATTAATCTCCATAATTCTCCTCAATGCCGTCTGGGCTTCGGAAGTCATCATATCAGCTTCGTCTAGAATTACGATTTTAAACGGTGCCTTCTCCGAAGGAGTAAAATACTGGGCAAATATTTTAACCCTCTCTCTAATTACATTAATCCCTCTCTCGTCAGATGCATTTAACTCCAATACATAATCTCTCCATTGACCACCATATATCTCTCTAGCTAATGCTAGGGCTGTTGTAGTCTTTCCAGTTCCTGGTGGTCCGGCGAACAACAGATGCGGCATCTCTTTAATATCACCCTTAAGCAGATTCTTCAAACCCTGTATAACCTCCTCCTGATCAACGATGTCATCCAGTTTCTTAGGGCGGTACTTTTCAATCCATAGTAACTCTAATCTTGTTGACATGATTCTCACTAAATTAAAGATTATCTAAAAGAATATAATTAATTTGAGGAGAGGGGAGTGGATAAAAATAAATCGAATAGTGAGATAGAGTTGTTGAAGAGACTCGTGAAATTTCAATTAGTTGAAGTAGTCACTAATGTGAATCTAGACCCTATAAAAACAGCTACATTTTCTTTAGATAGAAAGATAAGAGACTCGAAAATTAAAGTTCCTTTATGGCTTGCCGAGGAATTACTTAAGGATGGTAAGGTTAGAGTCTCTGAAAGCTTATTTAGTTGGCTAAACCAAGTTCTATGGAAGGAAAAAGCTAAATTTGATAAAAAAGGTGCATCCATCTCTAAACAAGATGATAAGTTTTACCCGAATATATTTCTAATAGAGGCTGCTTTAAAGTATGATAAAACTCTAGGATTCGATGAAAACACGATTACTAATGTTAAGAATCTAATCAGATTGATTATAAATAAGAGGGTAGAGGCTATAGTTCGGATGGCGGAGAGTGGGGATACAAGGTTATTTGATAAACTCACACCTGAAGAAAAAGTTCTTTATAAGAATATCCGTAATATATTAGAGAATTGGATGGAGTTTACGGGAGTTGAAGAGTTATGACTTCAGATGAAATTAGTTTAGAAGACTATGAAAAAAGATTTTTCCAATTCATAACCAATTTTAAATCTGGCAACATATACAAATATAGGGAGAGAGTTAAAAGCCTACCGGATCAACATGAAAAAATATTGTATATAGATTTTGATGACCTGGTTTTTTACGACGGTGACCTAGCATTAGCATTATCCGAGAACCCGAAAAATTTAATTAAAGCACTGAAATACGCTGTATACGAGACACTGAAGATTGAGAGACCTCTAGAGGCCGAGGAATTTACACCAGATGACATATATATTGCCCTACGAGGCGAGAATATCGGCCATGCAATAAAATTAAGAGAGATCTCCTCGAAATACATCGGTAAGTTAATCTCCATACAGGGATTATTAGTTAAACTTTCTCAATTATACACAAAACCAGTTAAAGCGGTTTTTAAATGCAGTTACTGTGGGTATGTTACTGAGGTATCCCGCAGTAACCCCGGTGAATCAATTAAAAAACCTACTTGGTGTGAAAGAGAGAATAAAAGGAGAGAGTTTGTATTAGTTAAGGAGGAGACTAAATTCATTGATATACAGTTTGCAAGAATACAGGAAAGGCCAGACGAATTACCTCCAGGGCAGATTCCTAGATTCATCGACATATACATTGAATCGCCTATGACTGAGAAGGCGTATCCGGGAGAGTATGTTAGGATAGTGGGTATACTCGATATTAAACTAAGTCCATCTAAAGAGAGGGGATACGAGTTTATCTTAATTACAAACAATATAGAGAGCCTAGGTAAGGAAGATATTAAAGTAACACTTACGAGGAAAGATGAAGAGTTATTGAAGAAGTATTCTAAAGACCCGGGATTCTACACTAAGGTATTAAGGAGCTTCGCTCCGAGTATATATGGATATGAAGAGGTTAAAGAAGCGTTATTACTTGCAATTATAGGGGCGGATGATAGGATACTTCCTGATGGAACACGTATAAGAGGAAAAATTCATGTTTTACTAGTTGGCGATCCCGGCGTAGCCAAAAGCCAGCTACTTAAGTATGCTGCCATGATAGCGCCTAAAGGACTATATACTAGTGGAAGAGGATCCACAGCTGCGGGTTTAACTGCAGCTGTTTTAAGAGACCCGGGTGGGGGGATGAGCTTAGAAGCGGGGGCTGTAGTCTTAGCCGATATGGGTGTATGCGCTATCGATGAAATTGATAAGATGAGATCTGAAGATAGGGTTGCACTCCATGAGGCGATGGAACAATTAACGGTATCTATATCTAAAGGAGGAATTATCGCTACCTTAAACGCTAGGACAACGATACTAGCTGCAGCGAATCCGAAACATGGTAGATATAATCCTGATCTTTGGTTTAACGACAACGTAAACCTACCATCTACATTAATTTCTAGATTCGACATAATACATGTTATGAGAGACGTACCAGATATTGAGAGGGACGAGAAATTAATTAGACATATGGTAGACGCTCGAATAAAGGAGGCAGTATATGAAGATATATTTGATGTAGCCTTCTTAAGAAAATACATAATTTATGCGAGGAAGCTGAAGGTCACGTTTGAAGAAGAAGCTATAAATAGGCTTATGGAGTTTTATAAGCAAATGCGTGCAAAATATAGTTCAGAAAGAGAGAATATACCTATAACACCAAGGCAGTTCGAGGCGTTCCTAAGGATTGCCGAGGCGAGTGCTAAGGCACATTTAAGGAGAATAGTTACATTAGAAGATGCTGAGGTAGCGATTCGACAAATAACAAAGTTTCTATATGAAGTAGCCAGGGATATTGAGACGGGAGAGATTGATGTAACAATAATCTCTACAGGAGTACCCGGTAGAAAAGCATCTAGGGTGGAGACCGTTAAGAGGATAATAGAGAAAATTCAAAGAGAAAAGAAGGGTGAGGCGGTGCCGAAAGATGAAATCATAGAAAGGGTGATTAGAGATACTAATTTGAAGGATCCAGACGTAATTGAAGAGATAATTGACAGACTTGAGAGAGAAGGTGTAATCTATCAGCCTGCACCATATAAATACTCACTTGTAGGATTCAAGAGAGAGGAGAGGAAATGGTGAAATGGAACTTAAGGAACTTAATCTACCTCAACCAATCCACGAACACCTCAGTAAACTAGGTTATAAAACATTATATCCTCCCCAAATTGAAGCATTTAAAAAAGGAATACTAGACGGAAAAAATTTTGTTATAGCCACGCCAACAGCGAGCGGAAAGACGTTAATAGCTATTATTCTAATATTAAAGCGTCTATATGATGAAGGATATGGCGGGAAATATATTTATCTAGTACCGTTAAAAGCTCTCGCTAATGAGAAATACAATGAATTTAAGTCTCATTTTGATATTTTAATCGGCGAAAGAAAACCTAGGATATCAATAGCAACTGGAGACTATGATACCAGTGGAGAAGAGCTTAAAAAGGCAGATGTTATAATAGCAACGAATGAAAAGATGGATTCGCTGCTTAGGCATAAGCCGAGCTGGATTAATAAAATTAAAGTATTAATTATAGATGAAGGACATACGATAGGATACCCTGACAGGGGACCGATATTAGAGGGACTTATATCAAGGGTTAAAACAGATCTGCCCAATGTACAAATTGTTATACTAAGTGCGACAATATCTAACATAGATGAATTTGCTGAATGGATTAGAGGGGAGAAGGTAGTTACAAATTGGCGTCCAGTTCCACTATATGAAGGAATTTTATATAACCATATAATAGTATATTCAGATTTTAAGGAGATAGAGATACCGAAGTATTATGGAGAACCTATTATCGATAAGATTATAGAAACTATACTTGATAGCGGGCAAGTGATTATATTCACCCAGACTAGATCCGAGGCTAAAAGGAGAGCTAAGCAGATAGGGTACTACATCTCGAAATACCTTCCAAGAATCTATACTGAAGATCAGTTGATGGAGCTTACACGAATTAGTAAGGTGATACTCGAGAAAGGTGAAAGAACCAAGCTTAGTGAAGCATTAGCGGATGTAGTTAGATTCGGCGTGGGTTTCCATCACGCTGGATTAAATCCACAGCATAGAACTATAATCGAGGACTCATTCAGAAAAGGTATAATTAAAGTATTGACAGCCACCCCCACATTAGCTGCAGGTGTAAATCTACCTGGTAGAGTAGTTATAATAACCTATACAAGTAGGAGAAGTGTAGGCGGCTTTCAAGAGGATATCAGTGTATTTGAATATAAGCAGATGGCTGGTAGAGCCGGGAGACCTCAGTATGATACATATGGTGAAGCATTAATCCATACAAAGTATGAGAATATGATTGATGTACTACTAGATAACTATATATTGAATGAGCCAGAGCCTATAGAGAGTCATTTAATGAATAACGAGTATCCTGACGTTTTTATTATCAGCATTGCATCTACACTCCGGCATCTGAATGATACAAAAATAGCGAATTACCTTCGTAATACACTAATTTACCTGCAGAAGGATATAAGATATATTAATCAGAAAATTAAACATGCATTACAGAGGTTGATAGACGGGGGGTTATTAGAGCTAAGGGATATTAGAGGAAAAACATACTATAGGATAACGCCTCTAGGCGAAAGAACCGCTGAATTATATATTTTCCCTTCAACAGCCTCATATCTATGGAGGATTTCAAATGAATATAGGACTTACATACCGTCAGACATAATGTTATTATATCATTTATCTAAGACTAGAGACATGCCCAAGTTAGGATTGAGAAGACGTGATTATAGGCTTATAGTTAATGAAATGGCTAGGAGAGGAGTGGAGGAAGAGTATATTATCAATATTATAGATAATCCGTATAGAGAACTTGTCGATGATGAAGTAGCGGTATGGAAAACCACGTTAGTACTAGATGATTGGATAAATGAGGCTACTGAGGAAGAAATACTAAGTAGATGGGGGGTAGAGCCAGGTGATTTATATGTACTATATTCTACTGGTGAATGGCTGGCATATTCCGCTAGGGAGATAGCGTTGATAGCTGGTAACAAGGAGCTATACAATAGGTTTAGTTCATTAATTTATAGACTGAAGTATGGTGTAAAGTCTGAACTCGTACCACTTGTACAAATTCCTAAAATTGGTCGTAGGAGGGCGCGAGCATTATATAATCATGGATACAAGACACTATCCACTCTGGCTAAGGCTAGGCTGGAAGATCTAATATCCATACCTGGGATAGGGATCTCCACTGCAAAAGAAATTTTAAGGGAACTCTCTAAAATCTTATAGCTTGACACTTTCCAGTAGTTTTTTAGCCTTACTTACAGCACTTTCTATGAATAATCTCAGCGACATCAAATCTTCTATATCTTCCATGGTAATATACTTACTTAAATATTCGTCACCCTCGACCGCCTTAATAAACTCCTTCAAATCCGTAGTCCTTTTCACAGCTAGGATAATACGTAATTTGTCATGCAAAACCTGCCTATCTCCACCCCTTAATGTAGCAATTTGAACCAAAATATCCGAAAAGATCCCAGGGATATTTTCTCGAATATTCTTTAAAGCCTTCTCCCTATTAACCTTGAAATTAGATAATATTTTATTGAGAGTCTCAAGCTGTTCATCTACAATTAAGAAGACTTCTGGAACAACTATCCTCTCAAAACTACTATTCCTTAAATCTCGTTCATGCTCCGAAATTATGTTTTCAATCACAGAACTAGCGTAGCTTCTAGTTACTCGAGCTAATCCACAAATCTTTTCACTCTTGACCGGGTTCCTTTTATGCGGCATTATAGAAGATCCAACCTGCTCTTCTTCAAAACCCTCATCAAACTCATCTATCTCACTCCTCTGTAGATGCCTAATTTCATTTGCAAAATGCTCTAATACTGTGGATAAGACTATTACATCCAAAATTATATATGCCAATCTATCTCTAGGGATAATCTGGGTGTAGAATGTAGCCTTCTTTAGATTAAGATTATTCAAGATAATATCTTCAATTTTATCCATATATGGATAAAGTTCAACCTGAGAGCCTACGGCGCCGCCGATTTTACCAGCTATAAATCTAAAGTCATCCTTTAACCGAATATAGCTTCGATATAGCTCATCTATATATAAGCTGATTTTAAATCCCACTGTAACTGGTAGTGCTGCCCTGCCATGGGTTCTACCTAATATAGGCGTATCTAACTCTCTGTAGGCGATATCAAGGAGCTTCAACAGAATATCCTTTAATTTATTTAATAGGATATTTAGGGCGTCTCTAACCTGCATCATCAAAACATTATCTAAAACATCATTTGACGTCAACCCTAGATGAATATATTTCCCATATTCGCCAGCGGCCTCAGATAAAGCCTTAACTAGTGCCATGGTCTCGTGCTTCGTAATTTTTTCATACTCAACTACGTCGGAATAATCAACCTTCTTAAACATTTTATGAACATATTGAAGTTCTTCCTCAGTATACGGTATAAGCTTCTTTTCAGCCAGCGCCCTTAATAAATTATATTCTACAGATTTAGCATAATCAACCCATGTATTCCGCTCGAATACCTTCCTCATCTCACTAGAACCATATCTATATTCCACTGGATGAATGACCATTATATACACCCTAAAATAACTATATTAAATTAAATATTAAGTAGTGAGAAAATCTGTCTAGAATGATTATAAGTTGCGATGATGAGCTAGATACACAATATTCATCTATATATACAGATATGAAACATCTAACTAGCGACTTATGTAAAATATATTATGAGAAGGGTTATAGGATTCTCAGATTTAATGAATACATAATTATAACACGATACCTGAATTATATTCCATCGATTCATAGATATGAAGAGTTGTCTGAATATATCAAAATCTTTAGGAAAACACTAGTAAATTGGTCGCACGAGGATCTTATAAACCTTCTTATTGAGATTGATAATATATTGGATGGAAGATATATAGCAATAAAAATAAATTGTAATGGTAAGAATGATAAAGCATCAATATTTAGAGATCCACTTGGATTAGCTAGCTTATATAGCAATGAAAAAATACTCTCTGATCAAAAGAAGCTGATATATGGGTTGATAAAAGAAGACTTTAATAGAATCGTATTCTCTGTTCCACCTGGGATATGGTACAATTTCTCTAAGGTTGATAATAGAATATGGTATTATAAAGCGCTAAACGATAGTATGTGGAGGGAAAACCCACATCATATTAAGTTAACTAGTAGTTTAGATAAGGTTTCAAGATTATATCTAGACTATCTTTTAATTAGACTTGAAATGATTAGAAAGAAGGAGAAGATAAAAAATGTTTTAGTAGCATATTCTGGTGGAGTAGATAGTAGTTTAACCGCAAAACTCGCAATTGAATCTGGGTTAAATGTAGAAATCGCAATTATATATTCTAAGGGATCAAAGGATGAGGTAATATATGAATATGCATATAAAGCGTTTCCAGACGCCGATGTAAAACCTATCGTATTTGACCAGGACCAGTTACATAATGATCTTAAATCAATTATTTACGTCGTTGAAAACTATAGCCCTATAAATATTTCAGTAGCTATTCCGGAGTATTACTTATTCGCATATTCAGGGACTAAACATGTTTTTATGGGTCAGGGAAGCGATGAATTATTTGGTGGATATAAGAAGTATGTAGATAACTACGAAATGGCTAATGAATTAATTAAAAAAGATGTTATAAGGTCGTATAGAGCGAATTTTGAGAGAGAAGATAAGTTATCAAGATTCTTTAATAAAGTCCTTTATTATCCACTTATAAGTCCCGCCATAACTATATTCGCCTTGAACCTACCATTGGAATATAAAATTTTGAGTAGAGAGGATCACCTACGAAAATGGGTCGTTAGATATGCATCCAAGTATTTAGATCTTCCTGATGACATCGTCTTGAGGGAAAAGAGATCAATGCAGTACTCTACTGGAAGCATGAAACTACTACGTAAAATAGCTAAGAAAATGAATACTAGTCTGACTAATTTATTATATGACATATATTCTGAAACCGTGTTGAAGTTATATAAGTAGGTATTATAATAATATAATAGCTAGTTCATGAGATGGATAATAACATCTGCATGGCCCTATGCACATGGAACACCGCATCTAGGCAATATAGTTTCATCACTATTATCTGCCGATATCTTTACAAGATTCTTGCGTATACAAGGTCATGAGGTAATATATGTTACAGGATCAGATGAACATGGTACACCTATAGAAGTGAAGGCTATACAACTAGGGGTAAAGCCTAAAGATTTAACTGATAAGGTACACAACGAAATATTAAAGATCTTAAAAGGATTTAAAATAGAACCCGACAATTATACAAGGACACATAACGAGGTTCATATCCAATTTGTGAGGGAGGTCTTCGATAAAATTTATAAGAATGGGTATATATTTACGAAGAAAGATAAATTGTTATACTGTCCTAGAGACAAAATATATTTGCCAGATAGATTTGTAATTGGGAAATGTCCATATTGTGGATATGAGAGTGCGAGAGGAGATCAATGTGAAAACTGTGGAAGACTATTGACACCCACCGAATTAATTAATCCAAGATGTGTAATATGTGGAGAAACCCCTATAGTAAAGGAGAGTATCCACTATTATTTTGATTTAACAAAGTTTGAGAGTATTTTATATAAATGGATTTCAGAGTCTAAAACCCTGAGTGAAAACGCTAAAAATTTCTCGATTCAGATGCTTAAACAGGGACTTAAACCAAGATCCGTCACGAGAAATAATAGGTGGGGAATACCAGCACCATTCCCCGATGCTTCAGATTTAACAATATATGTGTGGTTTGACGCCGTTTTAGGGTATGTATCTGCAGTTAAAGAATTATTTTTGAAAAGAGATATGGACCCGGATAAATGGAAGGAGTGGTGGTGGGATAAAGATACTAATGTAGCATTTTTTATAGGTAAAGATAACATCCCGTTTCATACCATTATATTTCCAGCACTATTGTTAGGCACACATGACCCCTATACATTAAAATTCCATATAGGGTCAACTGAATGGCTTACCTTTGAAGGCAAGAAATTCTCTAAATCCAAGGGAATTGGGATATGGGGTGAAGAAGCAATTTCACTATTACCTGCAGATTACTGGAGATATACATTGACTTTAATTAGGCCGGAGACTAAAGATACGGATTTTACATGGAAGATCCTAGAATATGCCGTTAATGAGGAATTGAATAACCATATTGGAAACCTAGTCCATAGAGTCCTCAAATTAATAGCCAAGTATAATGGTTATAAAGTAATTCCATCGAGCATAACTAGAGATAGTGAAAAAGAGTTAAATAAATTGGTATATGAAGTTAGTGCTAAAGTAGAAGAACTATATTATAACATGCGGTTTCAAAGAGTAATAAATGAAGTTATGAAAGTAGTCAAGAGGGCGAATGCCGTAATTAACGATGAGAGGCCTTGGGAGTTATATAAGACGGATTATAACGCTTTTAAAAGTATGATACATACATTAGCTAAAGTTATTAGAGATATTGCGATAATGTTATATCCTATAATACCTGATACCTCTATCAAGATATTTGACTATTTAAATCTCCCTATGCAGAACCTGAGGTGGGATATAATTGGAAAAGATTTTGATCATGAGGTAGAGATAAAGCGCGACTTCAAGCCTTTATTTAAGAAGATTGATATAGAGGAGCTTAAGAAAAAATTAAGTCTAATGAGGGGTGAGCATATTAAAATTGATGAAAACTACTTGAAAAAGCTGGATCTACGGGTGGGAAAAATTTTAGAGGCGGAGTATAAGAAGGGTTCTACTAAAATTATTAGACTTAAGGTGGATATAGGAGATAAAATTATAAAGATTCTAGGCGGATTAGGAGAATACTATAAACCTACAGACTTAATTGGGAAGACGGTGGTGGTAGTAGCCAATATTAAGGAGAAAAAGATTATGGGTGAATATTCAGAGGGGATGCTACTAGCAGCTATAGATGAGGGAGGAGGAATTAGCTTACTAACTCCAGATAGAGAAGATGTAAAGGCGGGTACAAGAGTGGGATGAGATTAGATTTACATATTCATACATTCTACTCTAGAGACGCTGTAAATACTATAGATGATATTATTAAATTCGCCCGCCTAAGGGGGATTGATGGAATAGCTATAACAGATCATAATCGGATCGATGCAGCATTGAAATATAGTAAAACTATAGATGAAATACTTGTTATACCGGGTATAGAAGTAGATACTAGATATGGTCATATAATATTATTGAATGTACATAAAGAACCGCCAAAAACAGACAATTTAGATATACTGAAAGAGTTTGCTGAAGATGAGAATGGGATAATGGTTCTAGCACATCCATATGCCTCACTTTTTACTAAAAGAAAAAATGTTGAGACTATAATTCATAAGGTACATGCTGTTGAAGTTGCTAACGCCTCAGACTTTAAAGTTGATACAAACTTCAGAAAACTCCTGGATTTAGCCAAGAGATATAATATTGGAATAACAGCGGGAAGTGACTCTCATATACCAGATACAATTGGATATGCATATATTGAAGTTGAATCAAAGGAAGTTGATGAAATTATCAGGGATATTATTAATAGGCGATGTAAGATTTACTATAAGAGTGTATCCATAAATCTAAGAATGAAGAAGATTTTTTACGATATTCTCCATAGAGCCAGGTTGTATAGGCCTTCACCGCCTTAATATGGATAATATCACCTATATTGAGATCATCCCTATCAACAGCAAATATCTTATATGCATAATTTCTCCCTAAAATTCTATCTCCCCTTCTACCAAGTTCATTCAATAATATAGCACCCTTCCAACCGACCCATAACATATTCCGCTTATACAATACTTCATCAGATACTTGAGATAAGATCGTACTTCGATATTTAACTATGTTGGTAGGTATTTTCTTCATAAACGCGGATGGTGTATTCGGCCTCGGGAAGAATTGCGAAATATTTATGTAATCAGGCTGAGATTCCTTGACGATCTCGACAGTAGCTTCAAAATCTTCCTCATCCTCCCCAGGATGCCCTACAATTATATCCGTCATAATAGTGAAGTGTTTCCCAACCTCTTTTCTCAGTTTCCTTACACTCTCAATATACTCCTCTACTCCATGTCCTCTATTCATAATTTTCAATACTTTATCACTCCCACTTTGGACAGGAATATGAAGAAAATGATAAAACTTTGTTGAAGATCTAAAAATCTCTATTAAGTCATCTATAAATTTATAGACCCATCTAGGATTCATCATACCTATTCTAACTATAAAGTTATTCTCTTCCAGAGAATCGATCATCTTGAGCAACGAGATTATATTCAATCTTGGTTTAAGATCGAATCCATATGCTCCAGTATCTTGAGATGTAAGGTAAAATTCTCTAACCCCATGTTTAACATGATTCGTTATCAACTTAATTATATAATCTGGTGGATAACTTTTTAAATTCCCTCGGGCTAATCTCGTACCACAGAAACTGCATTTGTCGAGGCATCCTACCGATATTCCTATCGGTATAGATACGATCTTATCAGGACTGAATATAGGTTTATATAGTAAGGAAGATTGTGAAAGATCTTCGATATACTCTCCATTTATTATTTTTTCAATAGCTTCAACGACTTTATATCCAGGTGAGGGACCCAGAATCCCATCCACTGAAGTCTCATTTTTTATTCTTCTCAAGTTTATTAGAGGGAGACATCCCACTAGGAGAAGTTTCTTGTCTTTATATAATGCTCTTAATTTTTTCAGTCTTGAGATAATACGGTCTTCAGTCTGTTTTTTAACTCCACAGCTATTTACTATAATAATATCTGCTTTATCTATAGAATCTGATATAGAGAAACCTTCTGATATTAGATAATATCGTATTATATATGAATCAAATTTATTTAATGAACAGCCATATGTTTCCAGCCAGATCCTCATACGACTTAGCTGGAAATATACAATCACTTATTTAAACTTTTAAACCATTTATATGTCGGAGCCATTGTTTTAGGTCTTGAGGCGTAGGCTTCATCAATTCTATCGACACTCGTATTATGAGGCGCAGATTTAACAATCTCAGGGTTGTTATATGCCTCATCCAATATCTTTTTAAATATCTCAATGAAATTATCTAGTTCACGTAGCGTATTTGACTCGGTCGGTTCGATCATCAAAGCTTCTTCTACAATCAATGGGAAATAGATTGTAGGAGCATGTATACCATAGTCCAAAAGCCTTTTTGCGAAGTCCCTCGCAGTCACACCCGTTTCTTCCTTTAAAGGTTTAAGTGAGATAACAAACTCATGCATCCTATAACTCTCTGGAGAATGATCCACCCTCACACCAGGTAGTTCTTTAATATTATAATATAGGTAGTTAGACGCTAAAACCGCCTTCTCAGCAGCTTCAGCCAGTCCTTTACCACCCAATTTCTTTATATAAATATATGCCTTAATTAAAACACCTACATTACCCAAATAAGAGTGGATACGCCCTATAGAGTATTTGAGATTATAATTCAGATGATACCGACCATTACTGAATTCTATTAGTGGAACTGGTAAAAACTCCTTTAAAAATGCTTTTACACCGACAGGGCCTGATCCTGGTCCGCCTCCACCGTGGGGTGTTGAAAAAGTTTTATGAAGATTTAAATGCACAATATCAAAACCCATGTCCCCCGGTCGAGCTATCCCCATCAAAGCATTGAGATTTGCGCCGTCATAGTATAATAGACCATCTACTTCATGAATTATCTTCGCGATTTCATCGATATTAGATTCAAATATACCTAGTGTATTTGGATTTGTTAACATCAAACCCGCCGTCCTCTCACCAACCGCCGATGATAAAGCATCGAGATCTATCTGACCATATTCATTACTAGGAATCTCTATAACTTTGAAGCCGGCCATCCGTGCACTAGCTGGATTGGTACCATGCGCAGAATCTGGGATTATTATCTCATCCTTATAGTCTATTCCACGAACTTCATGATATTTTTTTATTATAAGCGTTCCCACAAACTCTCCATGAGCACCAGCTGCAGGCTGCAATGTAAAGTAATCCATGCCCGTTATCATAGATAAGTATCTAGATAATTCGTACAATATTTTTAATAGCCCCTGAATATCCTCTTCACTCTGCATGGGATGTAACATATAAATCTTCTCATTCTCTAGGGTATCTTCATTAATTCTAGGATTATATTTCATGGTGCAGCTACCTAGCGGATATATCCCCAGATCAACTCCATAATTCATCTGGGATAATCTAGTATAATGTCTTACCACAAGGTATTCAGGCAGATTAGGTAGATTTAGAGAAGTTCTAATAAACTCCTTCGGAATATATTTTGATACCTGCTCCCTTATTTCCGCATCGATGAATGGATCAATTTCATCTAATTCGAATATCAATGGTTCATTCCACTTTGCCTGTCTATACATTGTTAACAACCTCCTTTAAATCATTGTAAAATTCTTTAATTGACTCATAATTATGAAACATGTTAACTGATAAGTTCCATCCTACATCTGTGATATAGCCAGGTAGATATCCTTTATCTAACATAAGCTTATATAATTTCTTTATATCTAAACTAGGATGTGTCACTGTAAAACGCCTGAAAAATGGCTTATTAAATTTATGTCTAAAGCCTATTTGGTTTAAGAGACTATATAAGTAATGTGCATTATCAAGCATTCTTAGTGAAATATTAATTAATCCATCTTTTCCTAATGTAGAAACATATATAACGAATTGAATAGCTGTTAACGCCTCATTAGTACAGATGTTAGATGTTGCTTTTTCTCTTCTAATATGTTGCTCACGGGTCTGTAGTATCATGGTATATGCCCTCTCACCTCTATATAATGTCTTAGTTAATCCAATTATACGCCCAGGCATCTGCCTAATTAATTTCATATCACCTCTTACAGCGAATATTCCTAGTAACGGGCCTCCGTAGTTCATTGGTAGGCCATAAGGCTGTCCCTCACCAACGACGATATCTGCTCCGAATGATGACGGAGGAGTTAATAGAGGTAGTGTCCATATATCAACCCCAACTATATATAATCCTCCTAATGAGTGGATTAAATCACCTAATTTTTTTAATGACATATAGATATATCCATATGTATCTGGATACTCAATATATAAACCTGCACATCCTTCTTTACAGACTTCTTCAATATAACTTATGTCGGGCTCACCACCATCGTCTAAGCTATAGAAATGAATCTCAGCTTTAACGCCACTCAAGTATGTCTTTATAACGTCTAGTCTATTCCGTGGAAGATTATCCGGAATCAAAACCCTATTTTTCCCGGTCACCCTTATAGACATTAATAAAGCCTCTGAGACGGCGCTTGACCAGTCATACATTGAACTATTGACTACATCCATTCCAGTTAATTCGGCAACTACGCTTTGATATTCAAACAGTGCCTGTAGAACACCCTGACTTATTTCAGGTTGATATGGAGTATAAGATGTAAGAAACTCCCCTCGACTAATTAAATATTTTACTATAGAGGGTATATAGACAGGTTCGACCCCGATGCTAGCAAATACTTTTTCTGGCGGATATATTTTATTTAATTTCAAATACTTTAATAGCTCCTTCTTAAGATTGTAGTCGTCTGCAATTGCATCTATTTTAATATCCTCTTTAAGAAGAAGATGATTAGGAATAACAGCTTCAAATATCTCTCTCGGGTTCGATAATTTTAACCGATTTAGAATCTCACGCATGTCCCTATCTGAATATGAATACATATTTACACCCTCCTTCACTAGAAAAATTAAATAGTTACGAGTAGAAAATATAAGTTAAGTCATGACTAGGTTGAAGCCGATAAACACAATATTATGTATTATTATAATAATCATTATCAGTGTAGTAGGTTATACTATCATATACGCTCAACCATCTTTTAACGTAAGGATTACTAATATAATTGAAGAGCATGGAGGCAATCTAAAAAC
>Ga0209410_1000023_pt1 | contig 66546 bp, 78 predicted proteins | sample Mar14436cmmetaG_FD_184135 | JGI IMG/M metagenome (GOLD analysis project Ga0209410, IMG submission 184135) | Marine hydrothermal vent microbial communities from Guaymas Basin, Gulf of California to study Microbial Dark Matter (Phase II) - Marker... ... | reverse complement strand
ATCTAAAAGGATCGATAGTTTCAGCATTATTGTGGATTTTTATAATAAATATCTATGGAATGTTCTTTCCATCAGGTCTTAACATAGTTTTTCCATTGATAAATTATCCCGCTACTTTTTTCATGATTTACATTATGATAAGCCTGTGGTGGTATCCGATAGCTAATCAGGTATTAACTTTTCTCTTCTCAAAAAAGAAATATGGGTAGTACTGTGTGAGACGGCATATAGTGTTGATTCTAAAAGATATATCTTCTCTTATAAGCAAGGAACTTTGTGCTAAGGTAGCGAAATGTATAACTAATGCTCTACTTATTTCTCATGGCATTAGAAGGGACACAATATTATCGTTATACTTCCTTTCAGATAACATACATGTAAACATATACGGTAATAGAGTGCGACATATCAGACCAGATGAGCAATCACTTAGGGGTATTATAAGGAAAATCTATAGAGCTTCTATGAGAAGAGGAAGCTTTACAAAAATACATGAAGGAATTTTCATGGAACGAGAAACGTTACTCCGAAGGATAAAGGGTTATGATGTGGTTACTATACATTATCATAAAGGTATAGACATTGAGTATTGGGTTGATGAACTATCTAAAGAATACTATTTTTCAAGTATTATGTTTATAGCAAGTGTCAATGATAGTTTGCTAGAAGAAGTAAATAAAATGTTTGCAGATGCCAAAATAGAGTATTTTAGAATAACTTTTGCTTCAATACTGGGGGAGGCACATCAATTAATAATAGTGTTCCATAATTATTTAGATAATATGCTTCGATGCTCAGCCAAGCGATTAAAGAATAGCAAGCAAACCTATAAATAAGCAATATATACCCTTAGCTCGTGAGACTATTTGAGTAGGTGAGGGTTGTTGTGTGCTGAAGCACTTTGGGTAGAGAAATATAGGCCCAAAACGCTAGACGAGATGATAGATCAGGAGGAGATAGTAGCTAGGCTTAAGATGTTCGTTAAAGAGAAGGCTTTACCTCATTTACTCTTTGCAGGACCACCAGGAACAGGAAAAACTACGGCGGCATTAGCGTTAGCGCACGATCTTTACGGGGAAGATTGGAGAAGGAACGTTTTAGAATTAAATGCCTCTGATGAGAGAGGTATTCAAACAATAAGAGAAAGAGTAAAAGACTATGCAAGGTCCTTAGCTATAGGAGATGTACCTTTTAAGCTAATAATACTTGATGAAGCCGATAATATGACAAGCGATGCTCAACAAGCCTTAAGAAGAACTATGGAGCTTTACTCAAGAGCTACAAGGTTCTGTCTAATAGCAAATTACATGTCAAAAATAATTGAACCCATACAATCAAGATGTGCCATTTTCAGATTCCAGCCATTACCTAAAGAGCATGTAATTAAGCGTCTTAAGGAAATAGCCGAAAAGGAAAATGTGAAGTACGACGATGATGGTATCGAGGCTATATGGGAGATATGTAACGGCGACATGCGTCGTGCCATAAATACGTTACAGGCGGCAGCCGCGCTGGGTAAGGTAAGCAGGATCGCAGTATATAAAGTCATTGGACGTATAACTCCTACGGAAGTCAGGGAAATGATTGTGCTAGCTTTAAAGGGGGATTTCATAGAGGCACGAAATAAGCTGAGAGAATTAATGATATCTTACGGAGTATCCGGTATCGATATACTAAAGATGATACATAGGGAGATACTTAATCCTAGATCTGGCATTAATATCCCGGATACAGCTAAGATAAAACTAGCCGATACAATAGGCGAAATTAACTATAGACTCGTAGAGGGAGCAGATGAGGAAATTCAATTGAGTACATTACTTGCAAAAATAGCATTAATAGGGAAGGAAATAGGATATAGTTGAGGGATTATTTTTGAGCATTCCCTGGACTATAAAGCATAGGCCTAAAAAGGTTTCAGAAGTTGTCGGTAATGATAAAGCTAAGGAAACATTTTTAGCATGGTTAAAGTCGTGGTCTCCCAAGTCTAAGAATAAAGCAGCCCTATTATATGGACCCCCAGGTGTCGGCAAGACAAGCCTAGTCTATGCCACTGCAAACGAATTAGGATATGAAGTAGTAGAAGCTAATGCAAGTGACGTCAGAACATCCCAAGCATTAAAACGCAGGATATTCAGAGCGGCAACTGAGAGGGCGCTCTTTTCATCTAAGGGAAAAATCATACTTTTAGATGAGGTTGATGGCATAAGTCTCAAGGAAGACAAGGGAGGTATAGACGCAATAATAGAACTAATGTCAATCTCAAGGCATCCTATAGTGTTAACAGCTAACGATCCTTGGGATCCTCGATTAAAATCCCTCAGAAGTCTTTGTCTGCTTATAGAGTTTAGGCCGCTGAAAAAACGCGAAGTAATTAGTGCATTAAAAAGAATATGTGAGAAGGAGGGCATTAACGTAGCCTATGACGTACTTAAAGCACTTGCTGAGAGGGCTAAGGGAGATTTAAGAGCAGCAATAAATGATCTTCAAGCCATAGCTGAAGGCAAAAGCAGAGTATCAGTCGAAGATCTAAATCTACTTGGAGCTAGATATAAACAGGTAAACTACTTTGAAATGACAAGGCAAATTCTCGTCGCAAACAGGATAGAACAAGCAAGAGCTGTGCTCGCTACACCATCCCTTGACTATGAAATGTTATTCCTATATATTAGCGAAAATATACCCTACCAGTACGATAACATTGAGGCTATAGCAGAGGCATATGATGCATTATCAAGGGCGGATATGTACATGGGGAGGATAAAGAGGAAACAGGCATGGGGACTTCTTCCCTATGCATTAAATATGTTAACAGCAGGAGTAGCAGTGATAAAACATAAGCCCAAATTTAAATGGACAAAGTATAGCTTCCCAGAACGTTTAAAATTAATGGCTAAAATGAGAGAGAAAAGAGATGTTAGGAAGGCCATATTAACATCTATAGCGAAAAAATGCCATGTGTCAAGAAGAATAGCCAATACGGAAATATTACCCTTTATAAAGTTCATATATGAGGTAGATAAAAATAAAGGAAAAAAGATACTTAGGTGGCTAAGAATATCAGAAAATAATTTTAAACTTATCATATCGAAGTGAATTATTAAATTCGAATTATTCTTTTAGCAACCTGTAAAGTTTTTTGGATAGCTTCTCTAGAGAAACAGCTGGAATGCTAACCAACGTCGTTTTTCCTCTTATGCCTGGTCCCGAGAGTCGCGCTACTATAATTCCTAATTTTGATAGTGTTCTTATATATTCCCATATTTTAGTATGTTTTCGCGGTCTTTCGTTAAATATTTCACATAATAGCTGGTATTCATTTACAACTTCACCCATTGAAATATATGTTTTTCCAGTTTCTTGAAGTCGTTTTGCTATTGCCAATAAAACTATTTTTTCATGTTTTTTCAGCCTATCAATGCTACTTTTTGTTAGCGTTGGTGCTATATTTTCGTACGCTATCCTCACGTGTTCTGCTGTTACATGATTTAGCCCTTGTCTTTCCGCTATTTTTCCCGCTTTCCATAATATTTCCAGTGCTAATCTTGCGTCTCCTTTGCCTCCTTTGTCAATGCCAACTATCTCGCCTATTATTTCGTAAACGTCCTCAGAAACCGCTTCTTCCCGCATGGCTTTTTCTACAGTTACCCTTGCCTTTAAAATATCGTATATTTCCTTGGCTGTATAGGGGTTAAAGTTAATTATATTGTGAAGTAGTGAACTTTTTATGCTTTCGTCGAGCATTACAAGGCTTGTAACATCTCTTGTCACTAAAATGAAATTTATTCGGATTTCCTCCTCTATAAACTCGTCTGAGACCCTGGCAATATCATATAACACCTCTCCTCCCGAGCGGCTAATTAGATAGTCGATTTCATCGAGCGTAAGTATAAGGTAGCTATTCTTGTTTTCAAGCGTACTCCAGATAATTCTAAAGAGTTCCTGCGTTGAGAAACCCCTCGTCGGGGTTGGTATTTTTAGTTTATCGGAAACGTACTTCATGACAGCATATAGAGTTCTGTTTTTATGGCAGTTCACGTGAATATAAAGTAAATTTACATCCATTTGTTTGGCGTAATCGGAAATATTCTTGCCGAAATACTTACATACAACGGTTTTCCCTGTTCCTACGGGGCCAATTAGTATAACTTTTTGGCATGACGCACCCGGTTTTTCTAGAACTAGCTTAAACATACTAGCTAGTATTTCCAGCTGTTGTCTCCTATGCGGTAGAAAGCTAGGTATATACTCTAACATAAGCTTTGTTTCGTCGATAAATATTCTAGATTTAGAAGTCCATACGTCTGTGATGCTCATAATTCAACACTTAATACCTACATACTCTCTAATTATCTCTATTAGAATGGTATTAATATTTTCAACGTATTTTTTGGTACATAATGTTGCAAAGGAAAATGAGTTTGTTAGGAATTTTATTAAAAGAAGCATCTTTTTCCTAGTGCTGGCATCAACGCCTCTAAACTTTACTAAAATACACATTTTTTGTCTTTTATTTACTACTTCCTCTAATAGCTTATAAAGAATGTCGTATAGTTGTATGAATGTATGAATTTTCTCAAATATATCAAAGATGACTATGCTATGTAAATGTCTTATGCATACATTCGTAAGAATACCGCGTAGAACATCTTTAGGAAGTTTAGAATAGCCTATTAGAACTCCACCTATATGAGGATCATTAATGTTAATTTCACTATCCCATCTAAATAGATAATCCTCAAGATCCTCTGCAACTCTTTTTTCGTGGCCTGGAGTGGTAGTTACCCTAAAGTATGTCTTCATGGTTCAAACGGTAAAAATATAACTCACCGCTATAAAATTTAGTATTGTGTTACACCGTTCTTTAGGACATCCATTAAAAAGCTTAATCATATCCACTAATAGCCTTTTGGTGATAGTTTGAGAAGGTTAGGTAAGGTTATTAGGGCTAAGGGGAGGAAAATAATTGTAAAAGCTACTTTCGCTCCGCGAATTAACCAAATAGTCTACGGATACGATTTAAATCCTATAGGTAGAATAGCTGACGTATTCGGTCCCGTAAATTCGCCGTATGTTTCGGTTCTTCTAAACGTTAATGTCGATGGAACTAAGTATCTAGGTAGATATCTCTTTATTAAGCCAGGGTTTAGGCATAGGAGGTAGTATGAATGGATGATAACTATTCTTGTAATATACTGGATAAATGTCCGAAGTGTGGAGGGCGTGTTATAAAAGATGTAGAGAGAGGAGAAGTAATATGTTTAGATTGTGGATATGTTCTTGAGGATCATATAATTGATCGAGGGCCGGAGTGGAGAGCCTTTGACTATGAACAAAGACTAAGAAGAGAGAGGACGGGAAATCCCGTTTCTCCGATTAAATTTAACAAAGGTTTAGTGACTGAAATTGACTGGAGATTTAAGGATAGTAGCGGCAAATACCTAAGCCTTGAAAAGCGGCCGCAAATTTCCAGACTAAGAAAATTAAATAAAATTACAAGTTTATCACAGTCATCCGAAAAGAATTTCCTAATAGCTTTTGCAGAAATTGAAAGAATGGCCGCAAATTTAGGTCTACCTAAACAAGCAGTAAATGAGGCGGCAATGTTATATAGGAAAGCTGCAAGCAAGAAATTAATAAAGGGCCGATCCATAGAGAGCATGGCGGCGGCATGCATATACGCTGCCTGTAGAACTCACAAAGTTCCACGTAGTTTAGATGAAATATCTGAAATATCAAGAGCCGATAAAAGAGAAATAGGAAGAAGTTATAGACTACTTGCTAAAGAAATACTTCTGAAAATACCGCCATCTAAAGCTATAGATTTTGTCCCTAGGCTAGTGAATACTTTGGGTTTAAGTCAGGAAGTTAGAATGCTTGCAGTAAAAATAATCGAGGAAGCCCGTAGGTTAAGGTTAACTAGTGGAAGAATGCCTAAAGGATTAGCTGCTGCAGCTGTTTATCTGGCTGCAATACTTTATGATCAGAAAAGAACCCAAAGGGAGGTAGCGTTAGCCGCGGGTGTAACTGAAGTTACTGTTAGGAATAGATTTAAGGAACTAGTAGAAAAACTCAATTTCTATGTTTATGTTTAATAACAGGAATTTTTATTCATGATAAGCTAGAAATAAAAAATCCTCTTTTTATATGGTGTTGCTAGATTTAGATTTTCATTTGTTTTATTTAATTTTGGCGAGAGAATCGATTAACAAGAGCTTCGAAGGATCTTTGGAAAGTGTTATTAGTTATAATGGCAACTATATTAACTAGGGTTAAACAGGCAATATTATACAACTGAGATAAATTTGAGGTGACTGGAGTGGCATTAGAGAACGCTACAGGATCTTCTAAAACTAAGGGTTCATTAAATAAGGCTAAACTCAGCATGAAGGAGGAAATATTATTTGAAATTCCTTGCTTTTATTGTAGTAACCTAAATAACTGTGGTCTAGGAGGAGGAATAGATCCTTCAAAATGTAAAAAACTTGAATCGTGGCTACTAAGTTGCTAGCTACAAGTCTGCTCGCATAATTTTAATAGGTTCTACACCACAAAATTACCATAATTGCTCGGAGGGTGAGCTATGCAAAAAATCAGGTGCTTTGTTTCTATAGATATAGAGGATCCGGCTTTAGTAAGTAATATTGTAAATTTTCAGGTAGAACTTAAGAAATTGGGCATAAACATGAAGCTTGTTGAAAGAGAAAACCTACATATAACCCTTAAGTTTCTAGGAGAAATATCCCCTACTCTACTTAAAGAAGTTACAAAACTGTTACATATAATTAAGTTCCAGCCCTTTAACGTAAGAATAGTTGGTGTCGGAGCATTTCCAAACATCGGTAATGCTAGAGTTGTATGGCTTGGCGTAAAGGAAGGGGCAAATGAATTGACTATGCTTCAGTCGATAATAGATAATAATCTAGTTAAGCTAGGCTTTAAGAAAGAGAAGGAATACATTCCTCATGTAACAATAGCTAGAATAAAGGACTGGAGTCGGAGGGGACGCTTGCGGAATTTTCTAGAGGAAAGAACTAATCTTGAGTTTGGGGAAATGAGGGTTACGAATTTTAGGTTAAAACAAAGTATTTTAACATCCAGGGGGCCAATATATAGGACGCTAATTGAGGTTCCTGCTGCAATGTAAAGAGGTAGACATTTTGTCGAAAGAAATATCTCATATTTTGGATACCGTCTTAGAGAGAGTAAGGCCTACATTAGATGAACGTGAAAAAGTACGTATGATAATTGAAAAAATAACGCGTGTGGCGAAGGAGGTATCTAGCGAATTTGGTATTCATTTCGAGGCTAGGGTACTTGGATCGATAGCTAAAGATACGTGGATATCAGGTGATAAAGACATTGACTTCTTCATACTTTTCCCCAAGAAAATTCCAGTACAAGAGCTTAAGGAGCAAGGTCTTATGATAGCGAAAAAAATTGCTGAAAAAATGCATGGAACATACAAAGAAAAGTATGCTGAACATCCATATATAGAGGCGCATATCTCTGGATATACTATAGACATAGTTCCTGCATATCTAATCAAATATGGAGAAAGACCCATTACAGCAACTGATAGAACTACTCTGCATACAATATATATTAATAATAAATTAAGTAGTGAACAAAAGGATCAGGTAAGAATACTGAAGCAGTTCATGAAAGGTATAGAGGTCTATGGTGCTGAAATAAAAGTCGGAGGCTTTTCGGGGTATCTATGTGAACTATTAATAGCGTTTTATGGAAGCTTTTTAGACGTACTAAAGGCAAGTAGATTTTGGAGACCGTGGAGGACAGTTATAGATATAGAAGAATATTATGACACTAGAGACTATAGAAGAATTCTTAAAAAGTTTGCTTCTCCTCTTGTTGTAATAGATCCTGTCGACAAAAATAGAAATGTGGCGGCGGCAGTTTCTATCAAAAGTTTTTCTATATTTAAATTTGCTTCAAAAAGGTTCTTAGCTTTTCCTTCATTAAAATTTTTCTTCCCTCCTGAAGAGAGGCCTTTATCTCGTGCAGAATACCTATCGAAGATAGCTAAGCGTGGTACCTGCATTTTAGGTTTACGTCTTCAAATAACTCCCATATCTCCGGATATACTCTGGGGACAAATCTTCAGGACATTAAAAAGTCTAAAGAAGTTCCTGGAGAGGAGAGGTTTCCGTGTCATAAGTGAAGGAGCATGGAGCGATGAAGAAAGTGAGGTAATATTTCTAGTGGAAGTAGATAAGGAGAAATTAATTCCTCTCGAAAAACACATGGGACCACCCGTAGGATCAGAAGAAGAGGATAATTTTATCCGAAAGTATCTCGAAAACACTAGGGTTCTCTCGGGACCCGTAATTGAGAATAGGAGATGGTATGTATATAGATTGAGGGAGAGGGTAGAGGTCGAAGAAATAATTAGAAGTCATATTAATGAAATTAGTTTTGGAAAGGATTTGTCAAAACATATCAGTAGCTTAACTTTCGGGAAGAATGAGGAAGTATTCGATTTCTCACTAAAAAATAGTTATAGAAAATATTTAAGAAAATGGTTGGATAAGAAATATTCATGGATGACATGAAGCATTACATGATTTCAAATTATGTAAGGAGATACGATGCCAACCTAGCTAAAGTTATCTGTTATCCATTTTCTAATGTTAGAGAGCAGTTTTTCAATAGAATGAATGATCTTCTAAAATTGGGTGTAGATAAAATATTTTCGCAAGGAAGAGTGCAAATAGGGAAAATAAGGGTTTTAGGAAAAGGCCATACGAGCATAGTAATTCTAGGCGAAAGAAGGGGTCTTAAGGTTGCTATAAAAGTACTAAGATTGGATGCAAATAGGAAGAGCATGAAGAGAGAGGCATTAATGTTAGCAAGAGCTAACGCGGTATCCGTAGGACCTAAGTTCATTACTTTTTCAAAAAATTTTCTTATTTATGAATATGTAGAAGGCGTATTACTTGGGGAGTGGATACTTAAAGTAAATAGTATAGATCTTCTGAGGAGAGTTCTAGTAATACTTGCTCAACAGACGTGGAGGCTGGATTCTATAGGCTTAGTACATTTAGAACTCAGTAATCCGAAGAAGCATATTATTATAGAGAAAAGTACCTATAACCCCGTTATAATAGACTTTGAAACTGCAAGCTTTCTATCAACTAAGTCGAATTTAACACGAGTAATACAATACTTTCTACTAAATCCTAGGCTAAAGAATGAGCTTTTAATGTCTCTACGGGAGAAAATAAGTAAAGAAGAGCTTTATCGGCTTTTAAAACTGTACAAAATCAGGAGAGAATGGAAGGTAGCCAAGGAAATAATTTTCATGATTAGTAACGCCGGGGGTGGGATTTGAACCCACGAGGGCCGTTTGGCCCACAGGCTCTCCAGGCCTGCGCCTTAGTCCACTCGGCCACCCCGGCGAAATAAATAACTGCTGTAAACGCTTATATATGTTCCTCTAGCTTGTGCTGTTGAAAGGTAGGCATCCGGCTAGTTTAGCGCTTTGATTTCCACATTTTCGGGTAAGTGCCTGGTTGCATTATTACTCTCTTTACCTTAACGGCTATACCTCTCTTAGAGCTAACCATTTCTTCGCTTCTCATAAGTGCTTGACCTAACGCTACAAGTTCGTTCTTTTTCGTCATTACAGCTACTAAATCGCCTTTCTTTATTCCAACATTTACTCGTAATATACCGGTAACAGCTAACATGGCGCCATGGCAAATAGCATCGACCGCACTATCTCTAATTATGACTTTAGGTAAATGCTTTACGCCCTCTTCTACTGGTAGAATCACTTTTCTCAAGTATTTCTCGTTACCTTCTTCCTTCCATAGCATGTATGAATCCGAAACATCGTACATCGTTACCAAATTTTCTTCTTCTGTGAATGGTCCAGCTTTTGTACGCCTCAATTCCTCCATGTGCGCGCCACATCCAAGAGCTTCTCCGATATCATGACAAACTTTTCTCACGTAAGTTCCAGCCTCGCACCCTATCTTAAATAATACCCTTCTACCACGTATCTCCAAGATATCTATGTAGTATATTCTCCTTATCCTCAGTGTTCTTTTGACAGATGACCTTAGCGGAGGGCGTTGATATATTGGACCGACGAATTCTCTAATTACCTTCCTTAATTCTTCCTCCTTAAAATCTTTATGTAACATCATTAAACATATGTATTCTTTACTAGCTTTCTGAATCGCTTGAACTATTTTTGTTGCCTTCCCAAGCATTATGGGGAGTACTCCCGTAACCTTGGGATTTCCCCGCGCTCCTTAAGGGGAGCGCTCTAGGGTTCCAGCATGACCAGCCCTGTTAATATTGAGGATTTTCTTTATCCAAGCCACTACTTCATGACTGGTTGGCCCAGGCGGTTTATCAAGGTTTATTATTCCACATTTTAATAACTGTTCTATAGGTCTTTCCCAAGGGTTAACTCCGTAGTCGGAGGGAGGCTCATCATCTCTAATTAATACCTCCATAGAAAATACCTCATCAGCTTAGAGATATACGGACTTGTTTACGCATTTCGTTTATTAATCCTGCCTCGATTAGAGCCTTAGATACTTCTTCATCGCTAGCGCCTTTGGATATATTTATTTTATGTTCTGTGGGTTCCAGATGCTTTATATTTGCTCTTCTTCTCTTAACACCTGTAACTGGCTTAGGACCCGTGATAAGTACGTACTTATCATCAATTATATCAACTATTACGCATTTTTTGCCAGCTTCCCGTCCTGCTATCTTAACACATATTCGACCAACATCAAATATTCTAACCATAGCAATCCCTCTTTTCTCTCAAACTAGGATAATATTTTAATTTTTCGTTGTCTCTGAAAACTGTCCAGTTAGTGTTTTTGCTGGAATTATTTTACTTGATGCATATACGGTGTTGGAGTTAGCATTATAATAGATGCTTCTCGCTAAACGCTACCTTTAGACCGGATCACTACACGCTAGCGTAAATCACGTAAACAGAGTGAAAACTAGCATCTAAACTGGAGAAAACCCTATCGCTTATCCAGCTAAATACAGGCAAACATATCCAGCAGCTTCGCACTACGCCACAATACAGCCAGATTATGGCTGGCGAGAAGCAACAGCGGGAGAACGATAGCCCTCTCAACAGTCTTAGCGTAAAGAATACGCCTACGCTTAGCTATATACCCAAAAACTTGCTCACAGAGCTTCCTAGCCCAGTAATAGTTCATATCAACCCTTAACCCTAGGGGCGCCTTACCCTTAGGCCTAATCGTTACGGTAATATCACGCCTCAAACAGACCAGCAGAAGCTGCCTACACCAAAACTCTCCATCACCTATTAAAACCGCCCTACGGGGAATAACCTCAATTAACTCGGCTAAATGCTAGCGTCTCCTCGAATCAGCGAAGGAGTCGAAGCCTACGTAGGTGTAGTCCACAGCATAGTAGATGTAGTCCATTAGCCTACGGCCGAGCTTTCTAGCGTAGAGGATAGAATTAGCCTCCTCCGCTCCATCCCGCGTTTATAGGATTTCTCAATATCTTTTAGTAGCTTTTCCTCTAGGGATGTTTGACAGCTTATGCACGTAGCTTTTATCTGAAGCGTTTCTGGGGCCAGCTCTCCCCTTCTATGTTGCCCACCTACTTCTTTAGTCTTAATCTTTCTCTTCAGCTTTAGTATCCACCGCTTTATTGCTTCGGGGCTTCTTCTCTTCAAGCTCTTCTTCTCGAGCTCTCTAGCTACCTGCCTTAGGCTTAAACCTAAGGATAGAGATATGTTGTTTCAAACACTATATTGTAGGAGGTTCGTTGTCTTTAATGTATGGATAAAGCAGGAAAGCCTTTCTAGAGACAGCGAACCCCCACAAAAACATTAACCGGATAGTCTTAAGTAATGAGAAAAAAATAAATGCTTGTTAGTAGAAGAGAGGTTAGCGAAAAATATTCGGTGAGAAAAATGGTTGTCAGGCGTGAGAAGAAGTCTAGAAGCTTAAGGGGATGGCGAACACATGGCTGGGGTAGAGTAGGTCAGCATAGAAGAAGCGGAGGAAGAGGTGGGAGAGGACATGCAGGAATGCATAAGCATATGTGGAGCTGGATAGTGAAGTATGCTCCTGATTGGTTCGGGAAGCATGGATTTACTAGGCCACCAGCATTAGTTAAGGAAAGTAAGATCATAAACTTAGCTCAGCTGGACGAGAAAATACCAGAATGGGTAGAGAGCGGAATAATAAGTAAGGAGGGAGACACATACCTAATAGATGTGGTTAAGCTCGGTTATAATAAGGTAACTGGAAGTGGGAGAATAACTAAGAAGATAAAATTGTATACATTATCTATAACAGAAAAGGCCCGTAAGAAGATCGAGGAGATAGGTGGAGAGGTCATACTTCTGAAATCCTGAAGGAGGTGTATTAGATGGGTGTTACCGAATCGCTAGAAAATTTACTCCGTTTCCTTCCTGAAATAATTCGTCCTGAAAGAAGAGTGAGTTTAAGAGAAAAAATGTTTTGGACAGGGCTAGCTCTCATAATATACCTTGTAATGACGCAGATTCCTTTATATGGAATACCTTGGAGGGCTAGTCAGTACGAGCAAATCTTTTTCCTTCAGATAGTGCTAGCTTCAAAAAGAGGTACACTAATGGAGTTAGGAATAGGTCCCATAGTAACGAGCGGCCTTATCTGGCAGCTCCTTGTGGGAAGCAAAGTTATAAACATAGATTTATCAACGCCTAAAGGACGAGCATTATTTACTGGTTTAGAAAAACTATTCGCAATAATTTTCACTATAGTTGAAGCGCTAGCATACATAGTTGGAGGAGCTTACGGCCGCCTCCCCTTAGCTACGGCTACAATTGTATTTCTCCAGCTTGTCTCCGCTACTCTCATAATCATGTTGTTAGATGAGATGCTACAGAAAGGATGGGGGCTAGGTAGCGGTATAAGTTTATTCATAGCTGCTGGAGTCGCACAACAAATATTCTGGGAAATGTTATCGCCTTTCGGCCCTCTTGCTGATGGATTATATTATGGAGCTATCCCCGCCTTTGTATACGCCGTAGTTAATGCTACGTCATCTGGAAATTGGACGATTGTTAGAGAAGCTCTAATAAGACCTTCAGGATGGCCAAGCATGTTAGGATTGATATTCACAATATTGATATTCATTATATTGGTATATTTAGAAAGTATGCAGGTAGAAATACCTATTTCCATCAGTCGTTATCGAGGCATAAGAGCGAAAATACCCTTCAAATTCCTATATGTATCAAATATTCCAATAATACTTGTTTCTGCATTGCTAGCAGACTTTCATATTTTCGCTCAGATTGCATGGAATAACCTTAATCCTCATAATGAAAACCCATGGTTTAACTTCATAGCAATGTACAACGTTACACAAAGAGGATATGTACCGTTACCTGGATCATTGGCCTATTACCTAACTCCTCCACGTTCAATTAGCAGTATTTTTGAGGATCCGATAAGAGTACTAGTCTATTCAGCACTATTCATATTATTCTCAGTATTATTTTCAATAGCTTGGATTGAGACCTCGGGAATGGATGCATGGTCTCAGGCTAAGCAATTGGCGGAGGCTGGCATGCAAATACCTGGCTTTAGGAAAGCGCCCAAAGTCATGGCGGCCATATTAAACAAGTACATACCAACACTAGCTATACTAAGTGGTCTTATAGTTGGTATTATAGCGATAATCAGCGATTTAGTTGGTGTACTAGGTAGTGGCATCGGTATATTACTGCTTGTCGGCATACTTATACAGTACCAGGCGTTACTAGCTAGGGAACAGGCTATGGAAATGTATCCAATGCTTGGAAAATTGCTTGGAACATGAAAAACTGCTACCTTATAGTTTTAATTCAGTGAAAAAAGAGAATAAATTTTATAAAAATGCTCATGAGCTATCAAGGATGGTGTCCAACGTGAGAGAATACTGTGTAAGAGAATCAATAGAGATACCTAGCAATGTTAACCTGGAAATTAAGGGCAAGAAAGTTATAGTTGAAGGAAAAAGAGGACATTTGGAAAAAGACTTCTCACATGTAAAAAATGTTCTAATATATAAGGATGGCAATAAAGTAGTCGTTGAAACATACTTCGCAAAGAAAAGGCATGCAGCAGTAGTTAAGACAATAATTGCCCACATAAGAAACATGTTCATAGGAGTAACTAAGGGCTATCGATACAGAATGAAGGTGGTATACGCGCACTTCCCTATGTCCATTAAAGTTGAGGGATCCTACGTTGTAATTGAGAACTTTCTTGGGAAAAAGGATAAAAGATATGCAAAAATCGTAGGAAAGGACACTAAAGTTATCGTAGAAAAAGACGATGTAATCATCGAAGGAATAGACATAGATGCTGTTGGTCAAACAGCTGCAAATATCCACTTAGCAACACACCTAACAGGGTCTTTAAGACTATGTCCTCACGGAAGAGATGGAGGTCCCGGAGTTCTCGACGGCATATACGTTTATGCAAAAGAGACGATAGAAGAATAATGAGCAGTTACTTCTTGTATCTCTTTAACCTCAAGTTTCTACTTCTACATCTTCGACATTTTTCTGCTGAAATAGGATTTTTAGCTCCACATTTTCTACATATTTTTACCTTAAATACGTGATCCAGAGCTATTTGTAGCTTAACAGGGTCCGTTATAGGCATATGTTTCACCCTATTATATGACTTAAAAGTGTAAGACGCATGTAGATTTAAACATTTCGTTCTGAAGTTTCATTCAAATTCTTTCCTCTGATGAATACTGGGTTGAGTATCAAGCTTGCCGGTGGATCATTAAGATACTTTTCATTACTCCAGGTTTGATTAGAAAAAGAATATATTGGGAGAAAAAGATAAATCAATGTTCTATGCTATGATACTGGGGCCTTTATGGAAATAGTTAACCTTAAAATGGAGAACAATTCGATAGAGTTCATATTAAGGGGGGAAGGACATACTTTTTGTTCGCTACTTGTTAGAATGCTTCAAAGAATGGATAACGTAACATTTGCAGCCTACCATATAGACCATCCGCTAGTAGGAGCACCTAAAATTTACGTAAAAGTAAAAGATGGAAGCAGTATTAGTGAAACATTGAAAAAAGCAGCACAGAATATAATTAACATAATGACCTCATTAAAGGAACAGGTAGAAGAAAATCTCTAGAAGCATGAAAGAGGCACAAATGAGTAAAATAGTTATAACTAAGGATCTATCAAGATTGGGAGATGTAATAATAAACTATGTATCTTCGGTAGCACTAACATTATATCACCAAAAGGTCTTTGCGATAAAGGTTCCGAATAAATTGCTATCTAGAGCTTCTCGACTTGCAAGCCTTGAACTTCATATAAAAATGACATCAAAGAAAGCTAATTCGGGCGATTTAGCAGAAGCATTAATAGCTTATGCCTGGCTTAATTCGTTAATGAGCACTAATGAGATGATAAATATTTTGATTGAGAATCTGAGAAAGACAGGTAGCATAGAGGAAGCTATAGCTTTCCTTTTAGACACTATTCTCAAAAGAATTCAAAAACACTAAAAGATTTATGTGTGTTAGAATTAAAAGAGATATATCATGTATCAACTTAATTTCACGATAGATAATAGGTAAACAGGTATTTGGATTCGTCCATAGCAATTTATATATACTTCCCTTAAATGATGGTAGATAGACCACAGGTGAGTTCGAATGGTGAAGTATAAGCAGACTATGGAAATACTTAAGCTTATGAGGAATGTAGAGCAGGTTAGAAATATAGGTACATTAGCACATGTTGATCACGGAAAAACCACTACATCTGATAGTCTTCTTATGGGTGCCGGGCTACTGAGTCCTAAGACTGCGGGTAGGGCTTTAGCTCTAGACTATGTGGAAATAGAGCAACTGAGACAGATGACCGTTAAGGCTGCGAACATATCTCTGTATCACGAGTGGAAGGGAAAACCATACGTAATCAATCTAGTCGATACGCCGGGTCACGTAGACTTTACGGGGCATGTAACGAGAAGTCTAAGAATGATGGATGGTGGACTTATTGTTGTTGATGCAGTGGAAGGAGTGATGACGCAGACAGAGACCGTAACTAGGCAGGCGTTAGCTGAGAGAGTTAGACCGCTACTTTTCATAAATAAAGTAGATAGACTTATAAGAGAACTTAAGCTAACACCTAAGGAAATACAGAACCGTTTCATAAGCATTGTAAGAGACTTCAATCAGCTTATTGAATTGTATGCTGAACCTCAATTTAAGGATAAATGGAAGGTTGACTTTAAGAAAGGACAGGTCGCTTTTGGTAGTGCGTTACATAAGTGGGGTCTTACACTTCCTATCGCTGTAGAAAAGGGATTGAAATTTGACTATATAGTTGATGCATATCTCAAGGGTTACTATGAAGATTTAGCTAAGGACTTTCCTCTGTATATTGCATTACTGGACATGGTCGTAGAACACGTTCCGAATCCCAGGGAAGCACAAAAATACCGAGTACCCAAACTATGGTCAGGTGATCTAGAGAGTGAAATAGGAAAGGCCATGCTAGAGTGTGATCCAAATGGACCAACAGTTATATGTGTTAGCAAGGTTGTGGTGGATCCTCACGCTGGGCTTGTTGCCACTGGAAGAATATTTAGCGGAACGGCAAGACCAGGAGAGGAAGTATACCTCTTAAATGCAAGAGATGAAGGTAGAATTCTTCAGGTTAGCCTCTACATGGGACCTTATAGAGAGATCGCGGATGAAATATCGGCAGGAAACATAGTGGCGCTTCTTGGATTAGATAAGGCAAGAGCTGGCGAAACGATCGTGGACATAAGATATAGGGATGTAATGGTACCATTTGAAAGACTCGCTTATGTAAGTGAGCCTGTTGTAACTATAGCTATTGAACCTAAGAGAAGTAGCGATTTACCTAAGCTTGTCGATGCCTTGAGGAAATTAGCTATAGAAGATCCGACACTTAAAGTACACATAAACGAGGAAACAGGCGAATATCTAATTAGCGGCATGGGTACATTACATTTAGAGATAGTTCTCTGGGAGCTAAATCAACGCACAGGTCTTGAAGTAATAACCAGTCCTCCTGTAGTAGTATATAGAGAAACAATAAGAAAGTCAGCAGGACCATTTGAGGGTAAAAGCCCGAACAAACATAACAAATTATACATAAGCGTAGAGCCGCTAAACGAGGATACATTAAAGCTACTAGTTGAAGGTAAAATATATGACGGCCAGGATTGGAGGCAAAGAGCTAAGATATTAAGGGAGTATGCGGGATGGGATGCTCAGGAGGCCAGAGGAATATGGGCAATCGATGAAAACCTAAACATAATGGTTGATTTAACGAAGGGTGTACAGCATCTAAGAGAAATTAAAGACACAATAATTCAAGCTTTCAGATGGGCACTAAGTGCTGGACCATTATGTCAGGAACCAGCTAGAGGAGTAAAGGTAATTCTACATGACGCGGTGGTTCACGAGGATCCAGCACATAGAGGTCCAGCCCAAATAATGCCGGCCACAAAGAATGCGATATTTGCGGGCTTCCTTTCAGCAAAACCAACGTTATTAGAACCAATACTGTTAATAGATATTAGAGTACCTCAAGAACAGTTAAGTGGCGCATTAAATGTTCTAAACAGGAGGAGGGGCAGAATAAAGAGCATGGAGCAGCAGGGACTATTAATGAGGGTAATAGGTGAAATACCTGTTAGTGAGACGTTCAATCTGGCTGATGATATGCGAAGTGCCACAATAGGAAAAGCGTTTTGGAGCACACAATTTAGCCATTGGGCACCTGTACCTGAATCTATGCTAACGGATCTGATACTAAAAATAAGGGAAAGAAAGGGGCTACCTAAGAGAATACCAAAACCTGAAGATTTCATTAAACCTTAATCTGCAGGATAACGTAAACTTCTTATAGATTTATCCATTAATCAATCTTCCTTTTCCTACTTTTTAGAACCTCAAGCCAAGGGTTATCGATTAAAAATGATAATTTTTCTGTCTCGCCCGTAAAGATGGTTCTGGTTTCATATGTTTTAACTGTCTCTATTTTTGAGATTGCATTAAGCATTTTAATTATGTTTTCGTTTATTGCGTTTAACAATTGCACAATTTCATTTAATTTACTATATATATCGCTGCCGTCGCATTCCTCCTTATCTATGGCCTTAATGCCTCTTTCAATTATCTTCCTAGTGTATTCATATAGTACATCATATATTGCCTTAGAAGCTATTTTATCAAGGCTGGCTTCCCTGGATAAAATAGCTTTCTTTTCTATCTTAAGCCTTCTTCCTCTTCTCTTTAGTTTCTCTGCTTCTTCATGTCTACCCATTTCCCTTAAATTTCGCCTATACTTGTAGACTGCTTTATACGCAGTTCTTATAGATACACCTAATTTATCTGCTATTTCACGAAAGGTTAATCCATTTAAGAATGCTTCAACTATCTTCTTCTCAGTCGCCGTTAGATTCTCTAGAGGGTCACGCATTGGTATATCCTACGGATAACTCTTATTTATCTATATTTATCTTAAAGTAATCTATTATCTTCTGAGCTATTATTTCTCCTACCCTATCCTGCGCCTCCCTCGTCATAGATCCTATATGTGGTGTTGCTATGACTCTAGGATGTTTAACTAACTCTAACTCCCAAGTTTCTTTCGGCGGTTCGTTAACCCATACGTCAATTCCAGCTGCAAGGACCTTTCCACTCTTTAATCCCTTAAGCAGAGCTTTTCCATCAATTACTGCTCCTCTTGAAGTATTTATGATTACTACCCCATCCTTCATCAGTGCTATCTCTCGTTCGCCTATCATGTGCCTTGTTTGAGGCGTTAAGGGTATGTGCAACGTTATAATATCACTATTCCTAAGAAGTTCCTCTAAGCTAAAGGTTGCACTGATGTTTAATTCCTCAACTATTTTCTTCGGACGCCTTATATATGCAATAACATTCATACCGAACGCTTTAGCTCTCTTTGCAACTTCAACGCCTATACGACCCAGTCCTATTATTCCGATCGTTTTGCCAAATAATTCACGACCTAATAGTGCATGCTTAATCCATTCTCCCCGTTTCATTGAGTTGTTCGCTAGACATATATTCCTAAATATCGTCAAAAGCAGAGCAAAGACGTGTTCTGCCACAGCAATAGAGAGAGCTTCAGGAGCATTTAAAACAGCTATTCCCCTACTTACCGCATAACTAACGTCTATATTATCCAATCCCGCTCCAGCTCTCGCTATAACCTTCAGCCTACTAGCTCTATCTATCACCTCCCTAGTTATTCGCGTAGAACTACGAACTATAACCGCATCATAGCGGCCAATTATTTTAGATAAATCTTCGATAGATGGCTTATACACAAAATCTAGCTGGAAACCGGCGGCCCGAAGCTTTGCAACGCATTTCTCAGAAACCTTATCGCATATAAGTACCCGAAACATGGATTCACCACCTATAATAATATGTTAGGTTTCTTCTTAATTTTCCTCCACAGTGCTTCAATTACAAGGTTAACTGAATTATTTAGACCTAAGATCAGGGGATGAGAAGGAACATCCTTAGTTAGAACAATACCTATCTCTTTATCGATAAGGTATGCTCCTAGCATGGCTAAAACCGAATATTTGGAGGGGCCAAATGCCTGAAAAGCTATTATTTTCTCGCTTTTTCTATCTACAGAAATTTTAATGTATGCATATTCATCCTTAAGACTTTCAGGATAGTCTGGTAGTCTCAATTTAATTCTAGTCGATGATATATCGTCATAAGTTTTATTTCTTTCCTTATAAAGCCTATAGGATACGAAGAAAATATTACCAATTTTCCCCAGATGACTGTTGATTTCTTTCATATCTACTGAAAATTCTGCTATATTTAATGCAGTGATTAAACCACGTTTAACCAGCGTGTTTTCTTCAGGATAATAATCAGGTACATTAGCTAGGTAGTATGGAACTGCTAATGAACCTATGAAGTATTCGTTGCATGCACCAAGAAGACAAGCTTTTCTATCTATTAACGGACGTCCCAGACTATCAAGCTTTGCCCCAAGTAACTGTACTATTTCATTATCATATGATATGCTGCTATGATTTATTATCACTTCACCATTGCATTCGCAAATGCTGATGTTAGGAATTCTTTCTTTTAGAAAACTACAAAATATAGATGCCATATCTTCATCAAAAATCTCGGTGAAGGGATCACCGCTTGGATAATACTGTATTTTCTTATCGATTGCTATTAAAGCATCGATTATATGGCTAACAAGCCTTATATCACCCTTTATGCATACAGTATTATGTTTCTTTATCCTAGGCCAGCTCTCTATATAGTCAGACAATTGCCATAGTTTAATGCCGTGTTTAGGAGCAATTTTGAAATCTAACGCCACTATAAGTTTGTCATACTTAATATTTTTACTTTCTTTTCCGTTATTAATATGAATTACCTTATTATCTCTATCTATGTCATTTATACTATAGTTATAGTAAACATTGCATCTTACGATATATTTGAGATATAGTCTTGGAATCGAATATAGATTGACGTCATAATTATAGGCCATTAAGTAGGGTAGCAGATATCTAGAATAACCTAATACACGTTCTCTGCATATAATATGAATATTGGCTCTAGGATAGTATGCTCTCAGCCACTTTATAACCTTGGGGACTGCAACGTTATTGCCGACAATTACTACGTCTTTGCCGCGCAACACGCCTACACCACTACATTAATAACTTAGCGATATTTTATATCACCAAAATGTTTTTAACAATTACTGGAGCGTGCTATCACCATGCATCAGGTGGGGCTTGTAGGTAAACCTAACGTCGGTAAAACCACGTTCTTTGCGGCAGCTACATTAGCGGAGGCTAAGATAGCACCATATCCTTTTACGACTATTGATTCAAACAGAGGTATAGCATATGTTAAAGTAAGATGTGTATGTAGGGATTTTGGCGTAGTGGATAATCCTAGGAATTCATTGTGTATAAATGGATTTAGATTTGTTCCAGTAGAGTTAATAGACGTTGCGGGACTTGTGCCCGGTGCTTGGGAGGGAAGAGGATTGGGAAACCGATTTTTAGATGAGTTAAGAAGGGCGCCTGTCTTAATTCATGTGGTGGATGCTTCAGGTAGCACGGATATTGAAGGAAGACCTATATCTCTAGGTGAACATAATCCTGTAGAGGACGTTATTTTTCTAGAAAAAGAGATTGATATGTGGATGAAGAGTATATTGAAAAGAAATTGGAGAGAGATCGTAAGAAAGTCCTATAAGAATGTTATCGAAGCATTCTATGAAAAACTAAGTGGTCTAGGTATAGCTCGTAGCTGTATAGAGGAGGCTTTAAATAACTTAGATTTAGCTAAGAAAAAGTTAGATGTTTGGAATGACGATGATATACTTAGTTTTGTGCGATACATTAGAGGAAAAGCTAAGCCTATGGTTATAGCAGCTAATAAAGCTGATCTCCCTACAGCAGAGGACTATATAAGGGAGTTAAAAAGGAAGTTCCCAAATTTAGTAGTAATCCCCACTGCAGCAGCGGCGGAGTTAGCCCTTAGGAAAGCAGCAAAAGCTAAATTAATAGAGTATATACCAGGTGATAAAGACTTCAGAATAATTGATGAGAAAAAACTAACTGAAAAACAGATGAAAGCACTTGAATATATAAGGGAGAATGTTCTAAAGAGGTGGGGGAGCACTGGCGTTCAAGACGCAATAAATGCAGCTTTCCTCAAACTATTAAGGATGATAGTTGTTTTCCCCGTGGAGGATGAAAATAAGCTCACCGATAGAAAAGGAAACGTTCTCCCAGACGCATTCCTCGTACCTAATTCCACTACAGCAAGGGATCTAGCCTATCTTATTCATTCTGAGCTCGGCGATAAATACATAGGCGCACTAGACGTGAAAACCAAGAGGCGTTATCCTACGGAGAGTCCTCTCTATCATCGTCAAGTCATAAAAATATTGGTGCGTAGGTAAATGAACTCAGTCATTTATTTTAGGGATGTATCCTTTAAATACTCTAACTCTGAGCAGTTTGCGCTAAAGGATATTAATTTAAACATAAACAAGGGAGAATTTGTCCTAATCACAGGTCCTTCAGGATGCGGGAAAAGTACATTATGTAGGATTATTAATGGATTAATACCTCACTTTTATGGTGGTACATTAACAGGAGAAGCTATTGTGTTGGGATATGATGTTTCACGTACACCGACTTACGTATTAGCTAGATACGTTGGAATGGTTTTCCAAAACCCGGAAAACCAGCTTTTCCTATCCAGCGTTGAAAAGGAGTTGGCGTTTGGGCTAGAAAATTTAAGTATTCCTAAGCCCGAGATTGAAAAAAGAGTTCAGGAAGTTGCTCAGCTTATGAACATAGAAACATTACTGGATAAAGCACCGTACGAGCTCTCAGGCGGCCAACAGCAAAAGGTCGCTATAGCGTCAGTCCTAGTTATGTATCCAAAAATATTGGTTTTAGATGAACCTACATCAAACCTAGATCCAAGAAGTGCCATGGAAATTATTGATTTAATTTTTCGTCTCAACAAAAAATTTGGAATTACTGTTATTATCATTGAGCACAGGCTTGAACTGGTATTAGAGAAGACTACGCGGCTCATATTTATCAACAAGGGGAGGATAATTTATGATGGAGATCCGAGAAAAATCTTGAAAAAAGAGGATATAGATGAGCTAGAGTTTTATCTACCGAAATCCGTGAAACTATATAGGGATCTTAAACGAATAGGTATAGAGCTCCCTGATGTACCATTATCTCCCTCAGAGCTAGCTACGGTTTTAAGAGGTGAGCTTAAACGAAGACGGCTATTGAAGTAAAAAATCTTTACTTTGCATATAACGGAAATATAGTCTTAAAGAATATTAACTTAGAAATTAACTTAGGTGAATCTGTAGCTATTTTAGGGGAAAATGGCGCTGGAAAAACTACTCTAATAAAACACTTTAATGGATTATTGAGGCCTAAGCAAGGTTCAGTAAAAGTCCTTGGGATGGATACTAGGCAATGTTCGGTTGCTGAGTTATCTAGACATGTCGGTATTGTTTTTCAGAACCCAGATCATCAACTTTTTGCGGAAACTGTCGAAAAGGAGGTAGCATTTGCTCTTGAAAACTTCGGTTTTTCACGCGAGTTAATTAGGAAAAGAACGAATTGGGCATTAAAGTTAATGGGCCTTACGATGATGCGTCATAGATCTCCCTTCACGTTAAGCGATGGAGAAAAGAGAAGATTAGCTATTGCCTGTATTCTTGCTTATGATCCAGAGATAATAGTGTTCGATGAGCCGACGGCTGGACAGGACGGCTTACAGAAAGAAAAGCTTGGAGAATTAATTAAGCTGCTTTTAACCCAAAATAAAACTATAATTGTAGTTACGCACGACATAGAGTTCGTTAGTGAAAGATTTAAGAGAGTAGTAGTAATGTCTAGAGGTAGGATTATAGCAGATGGACATCCACGAGAAATACTTACTGATGAAAAGCTACTGATTTCAGCCAATCTTCTGCCGCCTCAGGCTACTCAATGCGCTTGGGAGCTCAGAGGTTTTAATATTCCTAAGAATATTTTGTATTACTATGAACTTAAAACACGAATTGTGAAAATACTTTTGGGGATGATGCGGTGAGTACCAGTCTTCTCCGAGGTTTCGTCTATAAAAGAAAAAGTTCAGTACTACATAGGTTAGATCCTAGAACTAAGGCTATAATACTGATCTCAGCTGTTGCTTTAATATTTACTTCAGTAAAAGTGTCATTTTTACTTCTATTGTTGTTCGTTAGTATGTTTTTAGCATATGTAGGTCGCGTATTAAGGGAGTGGCTTCATAGCTTAAAATCCGTGTTCTTATTTTCCATCTTTATATTTGTTATGAATTACCTAACTGTATATAATGATAAACTGCTTTATAGTTTATTAATGGCCTTACGCTTTATTCTATTGACATCCTTTTTCTCTATTTTCTTCTTGACTACAAATCCGGACGACTTTGCCCAAGCTTTATTGAAAGTAGGTGTGCCATATGAATACACCTTGACATTCACTATGGCTATTAGATTCGTTCCCACGTTGGCTAGGGATATTCAATTAATAATAGATTCTCAGAGAAGTAGGGGGCTTGAGCTGGAAAAGGGAAATATAATAACAAAAGTTAAGAACTACATTCCAATATTAATCCCATTAATGATTCTAGAGATAAGAAGGAGTATAATGATAGCCGAAGCCCTAGAGGCAAGGGCTTTTGGAGCGGTTAGGAAAAGAACATTCTATAGAGAACTGCACTTAAGCAGGATAGATATTATCATCATGACATGTACTTTAGTTACTGTAGCCTTGATACTACTATTGAAGCCACAATGGTTTTAAGATTTTGTTCTTATATTGTTTATACAATGAAACCCTATAGCTTCTGTCTCGACTATAGGCATGAGTATAGCACCATGTTTTCCTAAAATTTGCTTTAAATAGCGCTGGATATGAAACTAATGATGCCTAAACCCATGCCTGCTAGAGTCATCTTCCTAACTTTTTCAACTTCATCTTTTTTATCGTAGTTTTTTAATAATTTTCTCAACGATGAAATAAAAACATAATCAGTTGGCAGTATGAAGACCAAATATAGTAGCTTATTTTCTATGAAGGCTAGCGCTAAGAAGCTAAGTATTATAGCAATAGAAATTGTGAAAGTCGATATATAGGCGGCTATCTTTTTTCCATAAGTAATAGCTATTGTTTTTATACCAGCTTTTTTATCCCCTTCGAAGTCAACTATACCTTTTATGACTTCTCGTCCGAGAGTAGCTAGAAAAGCTACTAGCGTAAAAAGATATATTTCTATCGGTAAAGCTGCGGGGTTATTCTCAAAAAGTAGTGCTCCATAAACAAATGGTATGGCTGTGGAATATGCAACTATAATGTTTCCAATGAAGCCTCGCTTTTTCAGTAGAGCATTATACATTATGTCCAAGAGAATTGTAACATAAACTACTATCACTAAACTGAGATTTAGCAATAGAACAAGCATTAGCCCTAAGATAATCGTGATAATCGAGAATATTAAGGCATGGGTAGGCTTTATAATGCCGGATACCAGGGGTCTATGAGGAGCATTAATTCTATCTTCTTCAATATTAAAGTAATCATTAAGCGCGAAGGTCCCCATCTCTAAAATAAGACCAATTAATGACCCTATAAGAAACACGTGTATATTACTATAGTTGAAGAGATTATAGTGAATTGTCAGAAAAGCACCAGCGAATATTGCTATAATAACCATTATGCCGTGATCTATTCTAGTAAGCCTAAGATATCCCTTCACTACCTCCTTAAAGTCTTTTTCTACCATTTCTTAACAACCCTCTTAATCCTCTCCTCTGGACGGCCTACAATTACTCTTCCATCAACAAGGACTTTCTCGCCAGATGGCAGTTCAAATAAAAACACACAGTTCCTTTTAATAAGTTTCCGAATTTTTCCATCATCACCTTTTATATAGAATATATTCTTGCTTTCATCGACAATTATACCATTTATTCCTAGACAATCCTTATTACTACATTTAATAACTTTAACTTTTAATCCTATTAATTCATGAAATATTAGATTTCTAGGCGTTATTTTCATCTCTGCTTTAGCTCTTCTTCTCTTTCAACTGTTAGAATGCGGGCTATAGTTTTTCTAATTTCCCTTATTCGAGCAGGTTTTTCTATACTCCCACCACCTGAATGAGCCTGACCTCTGAGCTTTATAAGCTCTAATTTTAACTCTCTTAAGAGTTTTTGTCTTTCTTCCTTACTCATACGCCTTATATCCTTCGCCTTCAGCCGAGGCATATAACCACCTTTATGTGCTCTCGGAGACAGGCTTTAATATTATTTCGTCAGGCCTTCTTAAAGGAGGCATTATCTTAACCTTTATGCCATACATACCTGGCTTTAGAAGGACTTCCACTGTTGCTTCATCAACAAGCTTTTCCTTTGGTTCTCCGGACTTAGCTATTATTCCAGCCCTATATTTCTCAAAGCGCGCTCTTTCGCTCGTTAATTTGCCGCTGATTACTATCTCGGCGCCCCTAGCTCCAGCAGCCATAATTCTTCTTAAAGCAATGAACGCGGCTCTTCTAAACTTAACTCCTCTGACTAAGGCTCGCGCGATGCGATAAGCCATAACCTTAGCATTTAGCTCAGGTTTTTCTATAGGAATAACGTCTATCTGGGGGTTTTCGAGGCCGAATTCCTGCTCTAGTATCCTAGCTATCTCCCTAATGGTTGCACCCTTTCTTCCAATAACAAGTGCTGGTCTTTCAGCATATATGACGAGACGGGTACCTATAGGAGTTCGCATCATCTCTACATTCACATAGCCAGCTCTACTTAATTTTCTCTTTAAAAACTCGTTTATTTCCATGTATTTTACTCCTTCCTTAACAAAAAGTTTCTTTATATCCATTCCTCCACCTCCATCATTCTCTCTCCTCAAGCCCTATCTCTACGTGTACTAATTCTCTAAAGTAAGGCGTTGCTCTACCAAAGGCTCTCGGAATATATTTCCTAATCTTAGTTCCCTTATGTGCGGCGGCATGAACAACCCATAACTTACTTATATCTAGTCCCTTATATTCTGCATTAGCTTCAGCGCTCTTTAAAATCTTCAGTATTTCTTTAGCTGCCTTAACGGGATATCTTCCTGAATGCCATTTAGTGAGCTGTTTTCTATGGCCCAATTTTCCGTGGTATCGCTTAAAGGGTATGGGTCTTTTCATATTGATGACATCTTCTAGTAGCTTTTTAGCCTCCTCCAGTGTAAGTCCCCTAATACTACTACAAATCTCAACTGCATGTTTAAAGGATATCCTAAGGTCCCTTCCTGAAGCTATGGCTGTCCTAGCGGGATCTAGTGTCATAGAGTAATGCCATCGAGGCATGCTTACACCTTAAACCTGCTACGTAACTTTGCATAACCTAAATATTTAAAATTTTCTCAATACCAGGGCTCTTCGGTTAACCTTTGAATGACGTTACCTATTATGTAGTTAGATAGTGGTTTTCTAAGGTATTCGGCATAAGGCTGAAACATGAATTTTACTGGGCTTGTTTTCTGGCTGTAAAACTTATAAATTAGGGGATGAAGAATAATATAATAGCGGGGGTGCCCGAGCTAGGACAAAGGGGCCGGATTAAAAAGGCTAAACTTAAGATCCAGCTCGGGTAAGATATCCGGTGGCGTAGGCCTGCGTGGGTTCGAATCCCACCCCCCGCACTACCGAAAACTACATTTATCAGTAAATAATACGTTGATAATGAGCCGGGGTGGCCGAGGGGTAAGGCGGCGGGCTGCAGTGGGGTAATAGGATTCCGCGTAAACCCGCATAGGAGGGTTCAAGTCCCTCCCCCGGCTTTTCAAGAGATACCTCTAACCGTTAGTGAGGAGACGGTAATGTCCACCCCTAAGGGTATTTTAGTGAATGGTTATGTGCTTCTAAAGGTGAATAGTGAAACGGAGGCTCTTCTGGAGAGAGGATATGGAATTATTGAGAACGGTTATATCAAGTTGAAGCCTGTAGAAGCACTATTTCTATTACACCATAATAAGATTGAGGTCTATAGTAGTGATAAGAAGTTGAACTTTAGTGAGCTGTTTGATATATTCTCAAGTCTTGATCCAGAACTTTATGTCAAATACATGGTATATGAGGACTTAAGAAAAAGAGGCTTTGTTGTAAAAGAGGGTTTCTCTAAGAGGGCCGAATTTAGGTTATATGAAGGTTATAAACAGAGTAAAGTAGCAAAATATCTAGTGAACTGTTTCGTAGAGGGTAAGAGAATAGATTTACGCCTATTAGCTCAAATTGTCGATGAAGCATTAAGATCAGAAAAAGAGCTAATACTGGCAATAGTTGATAAGGAGGGAAATATATCCTACTACTCTGTAACTAAGTTTATTCCTAAGTATTCTCGAATGCAATAAGCTACTAAATTTTGTTTTATCATAGTACAAGACATAACATCGTAGTAATAAGGAGTAATGCATTTGAATCACGATGAGCGAGCGAGGAGGTATCGACAACTTAAGTTTATTGGGAGGGTCCGTAGCCTATAATGTATGGGCAGCAGGCAAGATAAGCTCTTTAGGAGACTACGGACCCGTTATGGATAATGCTCTACGCAATATATCTCAAGTCTGAGCCTAAGGCAGGTAGAGCGAACGCTAAAGACGGCGGAGTAGATAGGAGTAGGGAGGCAGTTAGAAAATGGATACATAGGTTCGGAAGCCTAAGCCTGAAGCTACTTACACCGAAAGCTAGCAGGAGAATAGCTGTAGTTGATGAAACATGTATTGGGCTTGGACGGCGGAAAGCCTGACTCTGAATTGCAATAGACCCCTATAATAGGGCGTTCCTAGCCTTCCAGATAACTCCAGTACGTAACGTATGGACTGCATACAGCTTTCTAAGGAGGCTTAGTCTTAGACACGGCGTCAGGATAGTCATTACGGATGGCGCTACCCGGTATCCCTCTGCAGCGTGCTGGGCTAGGCTTAGGCACGTAGTGCTTTCAGCGCGGTATGAGGAGCTATGTTGAGCGCTTCATTGAATGTTGAAGGATGGGGCTTTGACGTTTGTTTCCCGCGTTTAAGCCTTAAGTGTTTTACTAGTGCTATTTCCTGGATTAGCGCCTGGCTTGCCTTCTACAATTACGTTAGAACTTATTTAAGCTTAGGTTTTCCGCCTTTAGGCTTAGAGCCTCTGGATGAGTTTGCTAGATTATGCTGGCTTGTACGTGAGGTAATGCATATTGCATAAAGTTATCAGCACTAGCGAGGACATAGCAAAGTAAATATATATTTACATAAGAAGTAAATATTTGGGCCGGGGTGGCCGAGTGGACCAAGGCGCCGGGCTCGAGATCTTTCAAGAAACCCGGTGGGCCAGAAGGCCCTCGTGGGTTCAAATCCCACCCCCGGCGCTATTTAGCAGGAACTATATTAAGAACCTCTATTTCTTCTTCGGGTAGTAGTTTATACTTTAGCCTTATGGATTTCGGTAATGTAAATTGTCTCGAAGATGTATGCTTTGTTCTCAACAGTTTAGCTTTCTTAATACTAATTATCTTCTCGCCCTTTACTTTAAGGGTAATGTTGGCATACTTTAGGTGCTCTATTCCCAAGCTTCTAACTAGTCTAGCAGGTATTAGAACTTGACCATTTGAATATATTTTAATCCTATAGGGAAGCGACGTAATATCTAATCCCTTAACACCTTTTCTGGGCATAATATCCCCCCACATATAGCTATAACGATAGCTAAATTAAATTATGCACAAAGACAGATTTTAATATTGCCTCTTTTTATGCCGTGCAGGTACCTATCGTTCATTCTCTCTATACTATTCGAACACGATTAACCTTTTTATTAGCCCACTTAAATTTTCTCATTTTACTTGATCTACCAAAACCACATGCAGCACAATAGTGTTTCCTTATATTATAGCTATGTCTTCCACATCTTCTGCACCTTATATGCGTCTTGCCTTTTCCTCTTTTTCCGAAAGAAGTAGTGCCCTTTACCACGTTATCACCTGCTTACAGGACTTATTAAAACCACATTATCTCCCCGCACAATTATTAGTCCAAGTTTTCTGGATTTTTCATTCCTTATCTCTTCAGCATTATCTAAGACTAAGTTCAAATGTTGATCAAAACTTTTCAAAATACCTCTTACTTCTCTTCCACCTTTTAACCTAACTAATACTATCGAGCCAAGTGACTCCATTAATACCTCTGACGCTCCAGCCATACAATGCACCTCAAGGATGCGTCTAAGTCACCAGCCTCTTCTCCTCATAGAGTATAATGATATATATAAACATTTACATTTAACAGTTCTGGGAGCATGAAGTTCGTAGTCACTAGTTACAGGCTAAGCAGTAAAGAGAAGCGAAGGTTCATAAATGAATTATCGTTCTTAAGCAATGATGCATTAGATATAGTAAGAGGCTTTGCTTCTATAGAATATATTCTCCTTAGAGTAGGATATGTAGTATATAGATGTGATGGTAAACCACTATTTTTCAGAAAGAAAAAGGGCGAAAAAGTTTACCCTACGCTTTTTCTACCATTGATGTTTAAAAACATAGAAATACCTTCAGTTATCACTGATGTTGGGGCGGTAAAGTATATACTGAATGGCGCAGATGTTATGGTTCCAGGGATAACTCAGATAAGAGGCGAGCTAAAGAAAGGCGATATATGTTTAATCCGCGAAGAAAAATCGTTTAAAGTTTACGCTATAGGAGAGGCGTTAATGAATAAAGATCAGATTCTTGAGTCTAAGAAGGGGAGGGCGATAAAAAATATACATTATTACAACGATAAATTATGGAAAATTATACTAACCCTACTAAAATAACGCTAAATCTAATATATAATGTCTAAGACATCTAGTTCGATTTTGGTAACGGTATTATTTATTATGTCCGCTATGTTCGGATTAGTTCTTCCTTCATCACCATGAATGAATTCCTTAATGTATAAGCCCCCCTGACAGGTAAGTATTATTTCCAGTACATTATCACCTAATTTTCTTACTTTAATATCATATACCCTTTTTCTTCTTACTTTATCTTTTCTCCTATGAAGAACTCTAAAAGGCGTTCTCTGTAAGACTGTTATGTCATTTAGTTCTCGAAGTATTTTCTCTATATCTTCATCTGAGACCGCTTTCTCGAACTCCACAATGGCCCTATAGATCTTTTTCGATATTTCAGCCATTTTCTTTAATTCCCTTACCTCATGTCTATTTGAATATCTTAGACCCGTTACTTCTACTAAACCATTAGCTTTTTCATTAATAACCTCTTCTAACTTCTTTAAATCCAAGTTTCTTTTCTTAGGTCTTTTAATTTCCACTATAAAGGGTCTTCCATTGCCTAGCATTCTTACGTCTATGTCTTCTCTTCCTGCTCCATGAAATTTAAACTCCTCACCATGTGCGGCCTCTAGCAATGGTTCGCCTATTATTTCTTCAATAGATGTATTGTAAACCACGCGGCCTAATTTATCGTGTTTCCTATAGCGGGTCTGGGGAAGACCGCGAACAAGTTTCCTGTAACGTCCATATATGAAGAGGGGAGATATAACTATTTCAACTTTTTCAGTAAATGGTTCAACAATAATCGTTATCTCCGGTTTCTGAAAATCTACTTCTTTATTTAGCTTATCCCTAATGAGACGACCTAATTCTCTATTGAAGTTATTTTTAAATGATTCACCGTATTCAAGTTTAAATTCAGCCCTTAAATTATCTTCTTTCTCAATTATTTCGACCGGAATTCGACAGCCTACTAGAAACGTATTAAACTCTATATTTTCAATTAAATTAATTACTTTTTCTGCAATTATATCAAGTTTTTCCCATAAATTGCTACAAATATAGCATTTTTCCTCCGATATTTTCTCTCCATATAGGTTTTCGTATAATATTTGGGCTCTTTTAAACTGGCTTCTAGCTAAAGCCTTTAGTTCCTCCCTATATGCATCGCTATTTCTCATCAGCTTGTTATGTATCTCCATGAGAAGTACGGTCTTTATCGCTTCACCTCTCTCTAGATTGCTAAGTTGTTTGCCCAAAAGAGCATACTGTCTGCCCAAACACCTAGAACATAAAGGATATTTCTTCAATATCTTCATGGATGTGTCTACTATATTAACCGGCATTTCCATACTATTCATCATTCTATCAGTGCTTTGGACCCTCATCCTTTATCAGACGAGTTAATATAGTAGTGTAATTTAATAAAGCTAGTGGCTTGATTGATGGGCTCCCTTATCGAAAAGTATATGAGAAAATACTTTTGTCTATTAATATGCCGTAGTCCAGCCTGGTAGGATGCCTGGCTCGGGCCCAGGTGGTCCGGGGTTCAAATCCCCGCGGCCCCACCTATGTTTAACTCTACATTCATCTGTCGGAGGGGCATTCAATGTAAAAGGATTATTTTCTAGAAGTTTTTCTCATTAATTCTACGTTTGAAAATACTGTTTGAAGAACAATTCCTAAAAGTAATGAACAAGAATGTACTGGGTTACATAGTTCGTAACGATATTTATGATGCTGTTTACAGGTAAATTACCAGTATCAATTATTAGATCAAATATGCTCCAATCAGTTATGTCTATATTATATAGCTTTAGGCCTCTTTTCCTGTTACTCTCTTCTCTAAAGAGGATGTCTCTTAGGGCATTTTCATAGCTTATTCCATCTCTTTCAGCTATTCTCTTAGCTCTTGTTTCTAACGGGGCTTTGAAGAATATCTTTATATCAGCTAAATCCTTTAGTATCCAAGCAGCTAGATGACCTTCTATAACCACTCCTCCCCTTTCGGCTTCATCTATTGCTCTCTGATCCACCATTAAATCATATTTTGGCTCTTTTTCCGCTATCTTATGGAACTCCTCTAGACTTACGCCAAGCTCGTTAGCAAGTTTCCTAAAAAGTAGACCACTAGAAACATATCTAAGACCAAACGTCTTAGCCAGTGCCTTTGAGTATGTAGTTTTTCCCGATCCGGCTTGTCCACTTATAGCAATAACTATTTTCAGCGGATTAGAGTTCATGCTCAGCTACCTTACCTTGTCTTACGCTTTTCTTGATAAGTGATCTCAAACAACTAGCACATAAAAATCCGCCATATATCCTTGTCGGCGGTCTATGGCCTTTTCTAGCATCTTTTAGCCTCATCTTCGGAAATCCCGGCAGTGGTTTCTTACATAATGCGCATCGGGGTGGATTCAATTTCCTTCTGAAATAATGGACAACTAATCGTCCTCCTGGTGTACGAACAACTTTTCTCTTAATAGTCCTCGATCTATACGCTGGTCTAGGCATGAGCAACCCCCGCGAGTGTAAATTATAGGGCGAGTGTAAATTATAGGAAAAGCAGGCTTATATATACTTTCGCATCAACTAGTTGGTACCTGTATTCTTTTTATGCTCAGAAACTTTAAGAGGAAGAATAAGTAACGATAATGTAGTAATACTTCCTCATCGCCTAAATGAGAATAGAAAGTTATAGGCATTGATATGAAGATAGACGAATTAGATTTGCATCACAAAATAAAGCAAATACTTAAGGAAAAAGGTTATTCGACCTTATATCCCCCGCAAGAGGAGGCCGTTAAAAAGGGTTTGCTTAAGGGTCGTAATTTAGTTGTAAGTGCACCTACGGCTTCAGGAAAGACATTGATAGCTGAGTTGGCAATGCTGAAAAAGGCGTACGAGGAAAGGGGAAAAGTTTTGTACCTAACACCACTGAGAGCGCTTGCATATGAAAAGTACGATGAATTTAAACTGTATGAGAGACTTGGCTTGAAAGTTGGGCTTACAACAGGCGATTATGATTCTTCGGATCCATGGCTTAGCGAGTATGATATCATAGTGACTACGAATGAGAAGGCAGATAGCCTAGTAAGGCATAGAGCTCCCTGGCTTAAGGACATAAAATTGGTAGTAGCAGATGAGATACATCTTATAAGTAATGTTGACAGGGGACCAACGTTAGAAATGTTTATTGCGAGATTGTTCTCGGAGGATAGAGATATTCAAATATTGGCCTTAAGCGCAACCATTAAAAATGCTGGAGATATAGCTAGTTGGCTTAATGGGACACTGGTTAAGAGTAATTGGCGGCCGGTACCACTTAAGGAAGGAGTTTTCTATGATAAGGTTATTTACTTTAACGATGGAAGCGTAAAGGATATTCATGGTCGCGAACCACCAGTAGTGAGTCTAACTTTAGATACTTTAAAAGAAGGCGGCCAGGTGCTTATCTTTTCAAATACTAGGCTAAACGCCATGGCTACTGCCAAGAGAATCGAATACTTTATGAGAGAAATACTTTCTAGGAGCGATAAGAGGGATCTGAGGGAGATATCAAAGAATGTACTTTCAGTGGAACCTAACAGAATAGGCAAAATGTTAGCTAGACTAATAGAGGGAGGTGTTGCTTTTCACCATGCAGGTCTATCCTATGGGGCAAGGAGGATTTTAGAAAAAGCTTTCAGAGAAAATATTGTAAAAGTTATTGTTGCAACACCGACGTTAGCTGCTGGAGTAAACTTACCAGCAAGAAGAGTTATTATAAGCTCATATAGAAGGTATAATGTTGAACTTGGGTATTATGACTTAATACCGGTTTTGGAGTATAAGCAGATGGCGGGGCGGGCTGGTAGACCAAAGTATGATAAGTATGGGGAATCTGTTCTTATAGCTAAAACTATGGATGAATTCGATATGTTAATGAATGAATATGTAAAGGCTGAGCCTGAAGCAATAGTATCTAAACTTTCTGTTGAAAAGGCGTTAAGATCACATATCCTAGCAACAGTTGCCATGAATGTGTCGATAAGCAAGGCTAAATTAGCTGATATATTCTCTCATACCTTCTTCTCATACCAGTTTGGTATTAACAACATAATGTTGAACATGAAAAGATCTCTAACTTTCTTAATTGAGCATGATATGGTATTAAGCGAGGATAGTATTCTCAAGGCGACACCGTTGGGGATTAGGGTTTCCCAGCTTTATATAGATCCATATTCTGCCGTTATAATTAGAGATATGCTAAAAAGTGTAAATCCGGGCGACATAATAAGCTACTTATTCTCAATAAGCCAAACACCTGATATGCCTAAACTATATGTTAGAAGAGGAGAGAGGGAGAAGTATCTCAAATTCTTTTATTCGCATGCCGATAGAATTAATGTAGCATTGCCGCAGGATGAATATGACGAGTACATCATAGCATCATTTATGAAAACATCTCTCCTAATAATGGACTGGATTAATGAACTTCCCGAGGATGCTATAATCGAGAAATATAATGTGGGATCAGGGGATATTTACAATATAACTCAATCTGCCGAATGGTTACTATATGCAAGTCTGGAACTATCTAAAACTTTAGGCTATATTGAACATATAATTCCTCTGTCAACGCTGAGGACGAGAGTAAAATATGGCGTTAAAGAGGAGTTGCTTGAACTTGTAAAGATACCTGGAATAGGTAGGGTCAGGGCAAGAATGCTGTATAGATACGGCTTTAAAACTCTTGATGACTTAAGGAAGGCATCATTAAACGATTTAAGGTCTGTCCCATTAATCGGGCCAGAGATCGCTAAAAGTATTAAAAATTTCCTGGAGGGCGGAAAAGAGGAGAATTTATTGACATTACCCGACAGAATAACTCTAGACACTTACCTTTAGATTGTCATCCTGCTACTTACAAGACCTACTAAAATGCTTTATAGTCTGTTTACGACGGCCTTAACCAAGTCTACATCAAATATTATTCCGATGAGGTTTCCTTCGGCATCTAAGACAGGTAGCTGATCGTAGTCGTACTTGGCCATTATCCTAGCACAGCTGCTAATACTAGTATATTTGGTTACGCTTACGATCTTTTTAGTCATGACATCTTTAACCTTTATATCGCGTGGTATGTGTAGCTCGCCTTTTGTAACATAAATTATTGTCTGAACATCCCAGTCCCATTCAGTACCCTCGGAGGGAGCTGTTAAGCTTGATGATCTTTCTATTAAAACAATCTTTGCTTGAGTAATGATATCAGCCTCGGTAATGATGCCTGAAGGCTTTAGGTTAATATCTAATGCTATTAGCACGTTTGTTTTAGCTAACTTCATAATCTTTAAGGCAACGTTAAGGGGTGTCTCCTCCCATACTGTCAAAACTTTCTCTCTAAAGATGTTCTTTATAGGTTCTCTTATATTTAGGAGGGGAATCGCTTTGTGAACTATATCGGCAATTGATATTATTCCCACCACTTTGCCGTCCTTTACGACCGGCAGTTTTCTTATATTCTTTTTTAGCATAATTTCAGCTATCTTTTTCAGCTCGTCCTCCGGTGATACGCTCGGCACGCTTCTATTCACAAGCAACGCCAATTGTTCTTCATCTGATTTCTCAACCATATCAGACAAAGAAACCATACCAACATATTTTCCAGTATCTTTCTTAACTACAGGTAATGATGAATACCCGGTTCTGCTCATTAACTCGAGAACTTCCCTTCTCGTACCAGGGATTTCTGCATAAACTACGTCTTTTGACATTATATCCATAACACGCACTTGCATCCCCTACATCTACGAAAAAAGTTTATAGTAAATAACTTAATAGCGTTAAGAATTAATATACTTTTTTCTCTTTTATATCCGATTAAAGTATTCCAGAGGAAATAACACTAGCTTGTATTGAGGAAATGAATTATACAAAGCTGCAGGCAGTTCGTATTTAGCACATCTTATGATTATGAAGTAAATATTATTAAGGACTATCGTGAATTACTTAAGAGATAATTAAAGGTGTTTTTATGCCTCGTCAGACAACTTCCCGGGTAAAAGAGAGGAGAAATAAGATAATAGAACTACTTAAAAAGCACGGAGAATTACCCACTGTAACGATCGTAGAAGAAGTAGGGCTCACTCACTCACAAACATTTTATATATTAAGACAGTTGTTAAGGGAGGGTGTGATCGAAGAGGTAAAGAGAGGGAAGGTTGCTTACTGGAGGCTTGTTAGCGAGGGTGAGAAACATGGGTGGTAGACAAAAAACTTCCATCTTCTTTGGTACGGAATTTGCTAAGGAAAGAGAGGAAAAATCAAAAAAGAAAGAAAAGGGGAAAAAGAAGAAGGGTAAATAAACTGATAAGCGTTGAATAAAGTGAGGGATAAAGTATTCCTTAGAGAGCTTCGTAGTTTAGAAAAAATAATTGATAGCTTAAAGCAAACATATAATACCCTATCTTATCCTCTATTTGACCTAGCTATACCATCCTCCTTATTGGAAGATTGTACTGAGTTAATGAGTAAAACTAGGAAAATAGGTGAAATAGGCAGAGCAGCGGCGATATTTAAGGTTCAAAAAGTTATAATTTTTAGAGATCCTGCATATAAAGACGAGAGTAGGCTTATTAAAAAGATACTACAGTATATGGAAACTCCACAGTATTTAAGAAAACATGCTTTTAAGCTAGATAAAGATTTAAGATACGTAGGTATATTGCCGCCCTTGAGAACACAGCATCATCCCTTAGAAAAGAGGTTCGAAGATCTACCCGATATTTGCTTAAGAGACTGCATCGTACTGGAATCAAATAAGGGCGTTTCTCTTTTAGAGGCGGGGCTCGATCGTGTATTATGTGTTAGAAAGAGGTTAAAGCCTAACAGGAGACTGACTCTATTAATTGTTAAGAAAAAGGAGGAGTTTGCGGTAATTGATCCCAGGAAATACGGGATATACTGGGGATACAAAGTATTTGTAGAGAGCGACCTGAAATGTATGCTTCGTAGATATAAGGCTGAAGGGAAGGGGATTATCGCTACATCAAGATACGGTATTGAACTGAGGAGGATATGGGAGGATGTGCTAAACAAGATGAAGTCAAAAAGGAGGATCCTTATTCTATTCGGTTCTCCTAAGCGAGGACTTTATGAAATATTTTCGTCATATGGACTTGATCTAGATAAATGTTCTGAATATACCATTAACTTCATCTACAGACAGGGTGTTCGTACAGTGAGAACAGAGGAAGCGATCTTTATAGTACTTGCAATCTTAAACTTCATGAAAGGGTATGTTATAGGATATTAACCTGGATACGTTCTTGCTTTATTATTTTGAGTAGAGTAGAAGAAGTTAGATCAAGTATGTCTGGATTTAACCATATCTGGTAGAATTAATTGCAATATTTAATACTGGATTTAGAGCTAGGTGTTAGTAACAAAATATATATTTGATTTAAGTATGTGTATAAGTGTTTTTTGAGGTGGAGAGTTTGATCGAGGTACGTTGGCATGGTAGAGGCGGTCAGGGAGTAGTAACTTCTAGCGAACTACTAGCTAGAGCTGCTCTTTTAGAGGGAAAATATGTGCAACACTTCCCTGAGTTCGGTCCTGAAAGGAGAGGCGCCCCTGTCAGGGCTTTTACGAGAATTTCAAATGAACCTATAGAAATTCACACTGGAATATATACGCCAGATATAGTGGTGGTTATAGATCCTACACTACTTACGAGAATTGATATGATATTAGAAGGAATTAAGAAGGGTGGAACTATAGTAATTAACGCAAAAAGAGTTCCGGATAAATTAGCATCGGCTGCTAAGGACCTTGATCTCAACCTATACTACGTCGATGCATACACCATTGCTATAAACATCTTCAAGAGGCCATTCTATAATACTCCTATGCTTGGAGCATGTGTTAAGGCAACAGGACTTGTAAAGCTAGATTCCGTAATTAAGGTTACAGAGAGTAAATTTAAAGCTGAAATAGCCGAAAAGAACATTATAGCTATAAAGAAGGCGTATGAGGAGGTTAAGAGGTATGAGTAAGAAATTGTTGGGTTGGAAGGAGATCCCGTTTGCAGGTATAATACCCAATACCCCAACAAGCTTAGAGTATAAAACGGGCACATGGAGAGCATTTAAACCCGTACACAACAAGGAGAAATGTATTAAATGTTTGCTCTGCTGGATCCATTGCCCGGAGCCAGCTATAATTAGGCATGACGACGATAGCATTGAGATAGACTACGATTACTGTAAGGGATGCGGAATATGCTCTAATGTTTGTCCAGTTAAAGCTATTGTTATGGTTCCGGAGGGAGAGTGAGATGGGTAAAATAATAGGTTTAAATGGTGATGAGGCTGTTGCATACGCTGTTAAACAAACGAATGTAGACGTTATCGCAGCATATCCTATTACGCCCCAAACAATAATCGTTGAGAGGTTAAGCGAATACGTTCATAATGGTGAGCTAGAGGCAGCGTTCGTACCTGTAGAGTCGGAACATTCTGCGCTTTCCGCAACAGTAGGTGCGGCGTTAACGGGTGCGCGAGTATTTACGGCTACCGCAAGCCAAGGTCTCGCGTTAATGTACGAAATTCTCTGGATAGCATCGTCCTTAAGGTTACCGATTGTCATGGCACTTGGTAATAGAGCATTTTCTGCACCAATAAATATACATTGTAGTCATGATGATGCTATGGCGGCCAGAGATGCCGGATGGATTGAATTCTTCTCCGAGAATGTACAAGAAGCCTATGATTTGACATTGATAGCATTCAAGTCTGCTGAAAGCTGTCTTTTACCAGCAATAGTTAACCTCGATGCTTTTATACTTACTCACTCTCTTGAGGGAGTTGAAGTATTAGATGATAATGATGTAAAGAGGTTCCTTCCAGATAAAAGGCCAATATACCCCTATCCTATAGATGTAGAGAAGCCTACGACCTATGGTCCACTAGCACTTTACGACTATTACATCGAAATGAAGAGACAGCAAGCTGAAGCCGTGAAGGAGGCTTACGGTAAAATCGTCAATATCATGAGAGAATATAGTGAGGTGAGTGGAAGGAAGTACAGTCCTGTAAAGGCTTATTTCATGGATGATGCAGAAGTGGCTATTGTTGTACTAGGATCAGCTGCTGGAACCATCAGAACAGTAGTTAGAGATCTTAGATCCAAGGGTGAGAAGGTAGGTGTCTTAAGCTTAACATTATATCGTCCATTCCCAGAGAAGGAATTAATGAATGCAGTGAAAAACGTAAAAGTACTGGCAGTAATGGATAGAGCATACAGCTATGGCGCACCGGGAGCTCCTCTATTTTCCGATATAGCTGCAACGCTCTATAATGTAGAGGAGAAACCCATGTTGTTCAACGTTGTATACGGCTTGGGTGGACGTGACCTGACAGCGGATCATGTTAAGTTCGTGTTTAATATAGCTAAGGAGTATCTCAGAAAGGGTATCGTAGAAAAGAAGGAAATATGGATAGGTGTTAGGGAGTAGGAGGTGAAGGTTATGTCCGAACTAAGGTTAATTAAATCTATAAAAGAAATCCCAGGTCAAAAATATGAATACTTAGCACCCGGACATAGACTCTGTGCCGGGTGTGGCGCGCCACAATTAGTAAGGATAGTTCTAAAAGCTATACCCGATCCTAAGATAGTCATTAATGCAACTGGATGCCTTGAAGTAGCCACAACAATATATCCATATAGTAGCTGGAAAATTCCGTGGGTGCACAACGCCTTCGAAAACGCTGCTGCAACAGCGGGAGGAGTAGAGGCGGCATTTAAGATCCTGGAGAAAAAGTTCGGCGTAAAGAAGCCTCACATAATCGTCTTTGGAGGCGACGGCGGAACATTTGACATAGGCCTCCAAGCATTAAGTGGAGCTCTTGAAAGAGGGCATGACTTTGTTTACATATGCTATGATAATGAGGCATATATGAACACAGGTATTCAAAGATCCAGCGCAACGCCCAGAGGTGCTGCTACCACAACAAGTCCAGCTGGTACGGTTATTCCAGGAAAACCTGAAAGGAAAAAGAACTTAGTCGAGATAGCTGTAGCTCACGGAATTGAATATGCTGCGACAGCAAACCCCGCTTATCCCGTTGACTTGTATAATAAGATCGTTAAGGCCGATGCCGTAGAAGGACCGGCGGTTATTCACTACTTTAATCCATGCCCTACAGGGTGGAGATTTGACCCCTCTCTCAGCATAGAGATTGCAAGGTTAGCAGTGCTAACTAGAGTGTGGCCGTTATACGAAGTTGAAAAGGGCGAATATAAAATAAACGTAATGATTAAGAAGCCCAGACCACTAGAGGAATACTTAGAGAAACAGGGTAGATTTAGGCATTTATTAAGGCCCGAAAACAAATGGATGCTTGATCTACTAAAGAAGGACATTGAAGAAAACTGGAAGTGGCTTTTACGTAGAGCGGGTCTAGCATAAAAAACCTTTAACTTCTTTTAGTATTTTTTAAATATCATATGATTTTTATACTATAACTCTAGTCTTAGAATATTTATTACGAAACTTTTATGAAACACTAGTGTTATCGGAATATACGGTCTGAATATGAAGGTAATTTACGATTTATCCTGTCCAAACTGTAAGGGTAGAAATGAGTATGATAGAATATACCTAGGAGTCCCTTGTAGTTCCTGTCTTCCCCTCTCTATCGAGAAAATAAAGGAATTAAGGAGGACTTGTGAGAGCGATATAGAATTTAGAAGAAGAGTTTATGATATGCTTAAGCAGTATGGCACATTAAAATACTATGAAGATATAGTTAAGTTTGATGAAAAGATAAATGATTTCTCTCGTTTCTTTGAGAAAGCACTAGGAAATAGACCTTGGTCTGCACAACTAACCTGGGCTAAACGCGTATTTAAACGGAAAAGCTTCGCCATATTAGCACCCACAGGAGTAGGTAAGACTGTTTTCGGCATTTTGATGTCGCTCTATCTTGCTAAATCTGGTCAGAAATGTTATATCATTCTTCCGACGACTATCCTCGTTAAGCAAGTATTAGAGAAAATGGTTAAATTCAGTAGTAATTTGGGATTAAACGTTGATATAGCTTACTATTATACTGGAATGAAGAAGGCGGAGAAAAATGAAATGATGAAGAAGATAACGGAGGGTAACTTTTCTATTCTTATAACAACATCTAAATTTCTCTCCAGAAATTTTGAAAAAATTAGGGAGAATAAGCTTGAATTCATATTCGTGGACGATGTGGATGCTCTTCTTAAGTCTTCGCGAAATATTGATAGAGTACTTATGCTTTTAGGTTTCAGTCAGGAAATAATTGGCTATGCATTGAAGATAATAGAATTAAAAATGGTTATAGTCAAATACTTAATGCGTAGGAAAAATGTTCCACCAGAAATTTCAAGGGAATTAAATGAGCTTAGGGAAAAAGTTGAAAAATATATTTCATCCAATAGTGAAAAGCTAGGAGTACTAGTAGTTTCAACAGCCACCGGAAGAGTACGAGGGATTAGGCCTCGGTTATTTAGAGAGTTGCTGGGATTTGACGTTGGAAGCCGAGCAGAGCTATTGCGTAATATTGTAGACGTATATTTAAAACCTAAGAAGGGCGTCACTTTCGATATCGTAGATAGCCTTGTCAGGCAGCTTGGTACCGGAGGCTTAATATTTGTACCCGTAGATAAAGGGATAAGCTACGCTGAGAAGCTACATGAGTATTTATCTAGTAAGGGATTAAAGGTTGGAATAGTACATGCTGGTAAAAAGGAGGATCTAGACAAGTTTATAAATTGTGAGATTGATGTTCTAATAGGTGTCGCCATATATTATGGTCTTTTAGTAAGGGGCATTGATTTACCTCAAAGAGTTAGATATGCGATCTTTGTAGGCGTACCGCGCTTTAAATTCACATTATCTCTCGAGGACACCAATCCGATAAGGCTCATGCAAATTGCAATGAACATAAGGGATTACCTTACAGAGGACTTAGCTAAGCAAATCGATGTAATTATCGCAAAAATGCGTAACGTGATGATCGAACTCCCCGGCGAAGCTTTACAGCTTTTAGCTGAAGCTACCGAGAAGGGACTTCAGCTAAGAGGAAAACTACTATTTCTGAAGAATTTATCGGTGAAACTTCAGGAATTGCTTACGTACGCTTTTCAAAACGAAGAGGTTCTTGAGAATATTAGACAGTCACCCTATCTATACCTTGAAAGAAGGAATAGCGAACTTTACTTATATGTCCCAGATACGATGACGTACCTGCAGGCATCCGGGCGGACTTCCAGAATGTACGCTGGAGGAATCACTAAAGGATTATCCTTGGTTATTGTGGACAATGATAAATTATTAAATGGACTTATAAGACAGACGAAATGGTACAGTGAGGAAATAAGCTGGAAGAGTTTAGACGAGATAAATCTTGAAAAAATACTCGAGGAAATAGACGAAGATAGAAAGAAAGTACAACTCGTACTTTCGGGGAAAGTTTTAGATAAGAAGCATGAGCCCGTGAAAACAGCACTTCTTGTGGTGGAGTCTCCAACAAAAGCTAGAACAATTTCCGGTTTCTATGGAAAACCGTCGAGAAAAATGGTGGGCGAATACCTGGTCTACGAGGTAAGCACTGGAAATTACATTTTAAATATAATGGCAACTGGAGGACACATATTCGATCTAGTTACTAAGGAAGGCTTTCACGGAGTTCTTAAGTTAAATGGAGAGTTTATACCCATATATACGACCATTAAGAAATGCCTAAAGTGTGGAGCGCAATACACCGATCATGAGCATTGTCCTGTGTGTAAATCTAAGGAGGCTATAGATAAGATATCTGTGGTACAATCCCTAAGAGAACTAGCAGAGGAAGTCGATTTAATACTACTAGGAACCGATCCTGATACCGAAGGTGAGAAGATTGCATGGGATATAGAGTTATCCCTAAGACCATATAATAGCAGAATAAAGAGAATAGAATTTCATGAAGTAACTAAGAGAGCTATTACTCATGCATTAAATGCTCCTAGGAGCATAGACCAACGTTTAGTTGCTGCCCAGCTTGTGAGAAGAATTGAGGACAGATGGATAGGCTTCGTTTTAAGTCAAAAATTATGGAGTGAGTTTAAGAGCAGGTGGCTATCGGCTGGTAGAGTTCAAACGCCAGTTCTTGACTGGATAGTTAGTAGATTTGAGGAAGCAAAAGAGAGCAAGAAATACGTTTTTCTAGTTACTCTTGATAATGATGTTACCATAGTTTTTGATAACTTAGATATAAAGGATCGAAATGAAGCGAAAAATATAAGACAACAATTAATTGAAAAGAAAATCTGTAATATAGTACTAGCTAGTGTATCCGAGGAGAAGGTTAATCCTCCTCCGCCCTACTCAACGGATTCCATGTTAAAGGAAGCCTCTAGGATACTCAAGGTAGGAGTCGATGAAGTAATGCGCTTAGCTCAGGACCTTTTCGAAATGGGTCTTATAACCTACCATAGAACCGACAGCACCCGTGTTTCAGCTGTTGGAAGAAATATTGCACGTGAATACATAACCCAGGAATATGGTTCCAATTATTTTGTAGGACGAGAATGGATGAAAGAAGGAGCACATGAATGTATAAGGCCTACGCGCCCCTTCGATGCTTCCCGCATTAGGGAATTAATAATGAGCGGTATTTTACGTACGGCAAGGCCACTAACTAAAAGACATTATATCCTATACGACTTAATCTTCCGTAGGTTCATCGCCAGCCAAATGACTCCGGCCAAGATAAAACGCGGAAAATATAGAATTACTGCAGGAAACTTGGTAAAGGAGATAGATGGAGTTGTGGATATAATCGAAAAAGGATTTACTTTATCGTATAATCCTTTCACAATACTTAAGCTTAAGGAAGGCAAATACGGGATCAAGGAAGTCAGATATCGGAAGATTATAACCGTACCCCTATACACACAAGCAGATATAATAAGTTTAATGAAAGAGAGAGGCATAGGCAGACCATCAACCTATGCTAAAATATTAAAAACTCTACTAGACAGAGGCTATGTACTAGAAACAAAAAGAAAGAAATTAATTCCGACAAAACTTGGAATAAAAGTATTAAACTTCCTAAAATCAAAATATGAGGACCTCATTTCAGAGGAGAGAACAAGAATAGTTGAAAGGAAAATGCAAATGATAGAAGAAGGAAAGGCAGATTATAGAGAAGTACTAGAGGACTTTTACGAAGAAATTTCCAAAATAGCTTCCTAGTTTAAAAGATAAAGTCTAATCAACCGCTTTTCTTCGCCATAAGAATTAAAGTAAGTTATTTTAATTTTGTCAGTCTCTTGAAATGTATATTTCTGCTGTAATTTTCATGTTTTCTCTACTTTTAGCCCCTAATCCTATGAGTAGGTATCCTGGGTTAGCTCCCCAACTATATCCTAGTTAGAATTATATCAGTGGAGGTACGTTTCCTCACTAGTCAGAGCAGGTCAGTTTCTTCATCTAATGGAGAAGTCTAGATTCTAGTATATAAAAGTTAACTTTTACTTTCGCTACTAGCAATTGCTATTTCCTCCTCCTCTCTCATCCTGATTTTTACTAGTCTAGTTATATAGCCAGCTATCCTATTCCTAACTCTTTTCGACGGTATATCAGCTAATTGTTTTACCATCTGCTTGTTATGTTCGAAATCTGTCGTAAACTTATCCGGATACATTTCTAGGAGTTGTCTAGCAACATTTTTTATGTACGCTGGCCTTACTTTACCCATATTTTCCTCGGCCTCCCAAAGCTCTGTAGTGTCTTTTATAATAAACATTAATTTATAGTTTGTGCTTGAGCGCTGAGATAAGTTTTATATACTGAGCTTGTTTGATTAAGAGAGACAAGGTGGTTAAATGAGTAGAGCTAGGGACAAGTGGAGCTTAAAAAAATGGTTTACTGTCTATGCTTCAAGCGCTTTCGGCTTCGCTGAGCTAGGAGAGGTTCCAGCTTTTAACGAAAAGCAGTTGCTAGGAAGAGTTATGGAGGTAAGTCTATATGATATTACGAAGGATATATCGCAGCTTGCAATAAAACTGCGTTTTCAAATAGTAAAGGTTGAAGGAAATAAAGCTTTTACCCAGTTTAAGGGATTTGAATTAACAAGAGATTACATTAGGAGCATCGTGAGGAGGGGAACTACTAGGGTAGATAGTGTTGTTGAGGTTGAAACTAAGGATGGTGTCAGGTTAAGGGTTTTTGTAATGGTGGTTACAAAGCATAGAATAAAGACTTCCCAAGCAAGGGCTATAAGAAAGATAGCGAAAGAAATCGTCGAGGAAAAGGCTGCAAAATTAGATTTAGATGAATTCGTTCAGGAGGCTGTGTTAGGTAAAATAGCTTCGGAAGTATACAATAGTGCCAAAAAGATATATCCACTGAAAAAGGTTGAGGTAAGGAAAATCAAGGTACTTAGTAATATCATGGAAATTCCATTTAAAGTTCCCGTGGAAGCAGAGGCTAAGGAATCCAGAGCTCAATTTTAATGACATTGAAAATCTTTCATAATAGAAGTAGCAAGGTCCTTAGCCTTTGTTCTATTTCCTTTAATTATAGTTAACAGGAAGTAGAGTCTATTTAAATTTTCGCAGTTCCAGAGATATACGACCATGTAATTCTTAAATTTTGATATAAATCCATATGTCTCCAAGTATAGTACCCTAGCCTCGTGCTTTTGTCTGTTTAGCTGAGCGTTTTCCTCTTTTTTCCGTTTGAACTTGCCTATTTTCTTTAGATTTTTCTTATAGATTAGTTCATTGAACCACTCTTCTATATCACTATAATATTCCTTAAGGATCACGTTAGCCATGCTGCTATATCCAAATGATACAATATTATACCCCTTTGGATCCATGAAGAATAGGTAAGAGAGACCGGAGGTGAATTTCCTGTTAGAGAGTCTGTAGAGAGCAGGGATCTTCACCTTAAAACCATAGGCAGACCACGTAATATTTTCGTCCGAGGTATGGCACATTAATTTTTGTATTACCGTATTGAATGCTTTTTTTTGGTTATCATATTCTTTAGCTGGAAAAACTGTTTGAGCAATAAAGGCTCTCTCACTTTTTTCACAGTACCATGCCACTATTAAGGCATCCTGCACACTTCTAACGTAGGCTAAGACTGCGTCGTGTTCCGCTACCTTAGTATTCTGTTTTTCGAGGATGCTTACCTTTGTTTGAATTTTTCTTTTCTTTAGATTTTTTTCCATACTTTTAATAAAATTTTCCAATAACTTATCAGACGTAGGTGCTTTTTCAAATTTTATCTTTTCCCATTTAATCTCTAGTCTAGGCTTCACATAGTCATCTAATCTAAAATATCCATTATCAAAATTACCTGCATCAACTGCAAGATCCCAGTCCTTAGGGATCATTAGTTCAATTCCTTGCCAGGCGAAGTACTTAAGTTCAGACATCTTTTTTCACCATATAAGAGAGACAAAATTGCCGTAGCTGTCGCTTTAAATATGAATATATCTCCTATAAATGTCTTCATTCCCTCGTAAAGTATTGGTTAAATTATAAATTGTTATATTATCTAGTTAATTTATCAGAAAGTTTTAACTTAAATCGCCTTATGTTTTTAAGTATTTTTATTTCTTCCTCGTCTAGTTCGTCCTTAAACTTCTCAAGTATAATGTCTATATGATCCAGAGGCACATCAACGTAAAGGATGTCCCCCTCCTTTACTTGCCTACCTATCATTATATTGCCTCTTATAGAGATTGCTACTTCAGCTCCTTCAAGGGCTTCTTTTAACGGTTTACCGTGTTCCTGTATTTGCATGATTTCTCCTATTCTTTTTCCTTTTTCATTGATTAGGGGATATCCTCCTCTAATTCTCCCTTTTAATACGCGAACACCAACTATTGCTGGGTTACTTCTTCTAAACACGTAGCCTGGAAGAATCATAATTTTACCTGGAAGAATGAGCTTAGATAATATTGCTTTCTTTTCCTTTTCTTTTTCTACATGATACCATTTTTCAAAATCCTCAATTAATCTATAGATTATGTTGTTTGTAAAGATAGGAATGCCGTATTCCTTAGCCTCTACCTCTGCCTCTTCGGTTACCTTTACATTGAAGGCTAGTATTACTCCATAATATCTATTGGATTGCTTTACTATAAAAGCCTCCATAATATCTCTCTTAACTACGGGACCTACGTCGGCATATCTTACGGGGAAGCCCCTTGCTTCAATGTAATTAGTGAGAGCCTCCAGAGTTCCTAGAGTATCTGCCTTGACTACTACACCTATTGTTTGTCTAGCTTTCTTAACTCCGGAGACTTCTTCACGCACCCTCTTAGCAACTTCCTCAAGCTTACTAGCGTCTTCAACTACGATGACTGGAGCACCGGCAACTGCTGTTTCCAAACCTGTTGCGACGATCTTAACTCCCGCAGCTGCTGTAACTTCTTTCATCATCATAAACTTATCCTCTGGAGAGCGCATCTCGTCAAGGGGCTTGGGCATTAATAGTGCCTTGACTTTAGTTACGATGGGCTTATCAAGACCGCCGACAACTATCGTGTCGCCGTGCCTAATTATACCGTCATAAAGTATAACATCGATAGTCGTTCCAAGCCCTCTCTCCTCCTTAACTTCAAGTATTACGCCCTTACCCGGTCCAACGCTAACCTTAAGTCTCTTCAGCATATATTTCTGGGCCAAGCCAGCTAAAACTAGCAGGAGATCCGGTATTCCTTCCCCAGTAAGTGCACTTGTTGGAACAATAGCTACCGTTTTAGTAAAGTCCGAGATTCTATCATATCTATCACATCTAAATCCTTGACTCAGCATTTCATTCATTATATTATAGAGTAGCTCTTCAAAGCGCGCTACTATATATGGTTCCTGTTTTCTGATGCTTTCGATAAATGGGGCTCCTGGAGTCGATTTCCATCCGGGAATTTTATCTATCTTATTAGCAACAACTATGAAGGGCGTCTTTCTCGCCTTCAGGATCTCTAATGCCTCATAGGTTTGCCTTTGAAATCCCTCGTTTATGTCAATAACTAGTAGTGCTAGATCTGCAATACTTCCTCCTCTTCTCCTTAAGTTAGCGAATGCCTCATGTCCCGGAGTGTCTATTACAAGTATGCCGGGTATTACGACCTTTTTAGATATGAATTTCGCCAGTGAACCACACATTTTCTCTAGCACATTCCATGGAAGAAACGATGCGCCAATGTGTTGTGTCATTGTTCCAGGTTCTCTAAGCATGACTGCTGTTCCTCTTATCTTATCGAGCAGGGCGGTTTTTCCCACATCTACGTGTCCGAGAACTACAACTATAGGTGACCTAATGGATTCTGGCACGAGGATCCCCCTAAAATAATTTGTTTATTGACTAGTTTAACTTTATGTTATTTAGGTAGGCTTTTTGTATTTCGTTGTCCATTTAAGTTTTCTGGGATCACGTTTAAACTTTAGCATGCTGACCATACATTTTCTGGAACAGAACCTAAAGATTGTTCCATCATTCTTAACATATATCATTCCAGTGCCAGGCGCTATATTGTGTCCACAAAATGCACACTTGTATACTCTAGGCATTCATGCTCACCTGCAGAGATAGACGAAATGAAATATATTAATTTTATTACGTTTTAGAAAGTACCTAAGGTTAATTTTTAATCAAATGTACTACATGAATCAGCTATATTGATAATGTGATATAATGGCGCCTTTTATCAGCCGTAATCAACAACTTGAGAAAAAGAAATAAGGATGTATTTGTCTTTATGGACAAGTAGGGCAAATAGAAATAGTTAATGGTGGTAGGATGAGCGAAAAAGAAGGTAAGGAGGAGGAATTATTAATACCGTTGGAAAAATACCTTGCTGCAGGTCTAAGGATAGGTACACATTCAAAAAATAAGTTCATGCAGGAATTTATATACGGAGTTAGACCAGATGGACTATATTTGATTGATGTTAGAAAAACTGATGAAAGGATTAGAATAGCTGCTCGTTTCATTACTCAATACGACCCTTCAAAGGTTGTTGCAGTCTCTGCAAGGCAATACGGTCAAACACCTGTTAAAAAGTTTGCATCGTTGACGGGAGTTATACCAATAGTTGGCCGTTTTCTGCCGGGAACTTTCACTAATCCTGCGTTAAAGCACTATATTGAAGCCGAACTACTTATTGTAACCGATCCAAAGGCTGACAGTCAAGCATTAACAGAAGCAGCAAAAATGGGTATTCCCGTAATTGCGCTATGTGATACGGATAATGTACCTAGCTACGTAGATCTCATAATTCCAGCTAACAATAGGGGGAGAAAAGCCCTAGCTTTAATTTATTGGTTGCTCACGTGGAGAGTACTTGTTGAGAGGGGAGATCTTCCACCCGATGCTGAAATGCCTGTTCCCGTGGAGGAATTTGAAGCAAAAGTCTCTCCAGTAACGTAACTATATTATTTAAACTCTTCAATTATATGTTCTAATATATCATATAGTTCTCTGTCCGACTTTAATCCCTCCAGAATACTAGTTTTGGAGGCTGCTAACTTTATTTTCTTTGTTCTCCCGTACCTTCCCATGCTGACAACTTTAGCATTTATTAGGCCTAACATATCCAACTCGCTTATTATCTCGCTTACCCTACGTTGGGTTACAGGATCCACACCCATTTTTCTACATACGTCCTTGTATACATTAAAAATTTCGCCAGTTGTCTGCTCGGGTGTATTAAATGCTTCAGCTAGATATATAGCTAGCAAGACTAGTTTAACATGGAGGGGCATAGAAATTATCACGTCTATTACGAGGTTCTTCTCTATTTCTCTTTGAGCCAGCCTAACATGTCTTTCGGTAACTATGTTTGCATCCTCTCTTTCGGCCATTTCCGCCGCTTTAAGAAGCAAATCTAAGGCTAATCTACAATCCCCGTTTTGTTTGGCTGCTATAGCTGCACAAAGAGGTATTACTCCGGGAGCAAGTGCATCCTTTCTTAATGCCTTCTCTGCACGTATACGAAGAATGTCCTCTAGCTCTTTTCCTGTGTAAGGCGGGAAAACAAGTTCTTCTTCTCCTAAGCTACTTTTAACTCTCGGATCAAGGTATTCGGTAAATTTCAAATCGTTAGTTATACCAATTAACGATAGCTTAGAATGTTTTAGGCAACTATTTATCCTCGTTAAGTGATAGAGGACACCGTCGCCGCTTTTCTTAACAAGATAATCTATTTCGTCTAATACAACTATCATGATTTTCCTCTTGCTATCTAAGTAATTCTTAAATCTACTAAAAACCTCAGCTGTAGAAAGACCAGTAAATGGAACGCTTTTTCCCAGAGAGAAAATAAGATCTGCTAGAACTCTATAATTGGTATCGGAGTTTCTACAGTTTATGTAAGCTGATATTACCTTACCCTTGGCTTTTTCTATGAGTTTACGTAACACATATTTCGTGACAGCGGTCTTACCCGTGCCTGTGAGGCCATAGATAAAGACATTCGAGGGCCTATACCCTGCGAGTGAAGGGGCTAGTATTTTTCCAAGTTGTACTATTTGTTTATCTCTATGAGGCAATTCGTCTGGAACATAGTCTGGCAATAGGAGTTCTCTATTGATAAATATCCTTGAATGAAGCGCTTTCTCGAATATTTCATTGAGAATCGACATGACAAAGTAATTTTTCTCTACGCAATATATAGATTAATAGTGGAACGTAAGCAGATATTTTTATAATGATATATAGGGATATACACGTTTCCATATATCCTCGAGAGCAGCCGTTTTTCATGATAACTTTTTCATGATATGCCCAAGCCCGACACAAAGCCATGATAATCGCCGCAGCCCTCAATGAGCAAGCCCCACCCAAAAATATAAATAAAAGAAAAGAGCGTAACCTAGTGATAACTATGCATGCGAAAGATCCTAAGGAGTATCTATCCATATTAGAAAAGGAAAGGGAACGACTAGAGAAAGAAATGGAGGCTTTAATTGAAAAACGCAATAAAGGGGAGATATCTGAAGAGGAATTTAACGAAGCTAAAAAGAGAATCGAGAGAAAGTTTATCGAGGTAATGGATAGAATAGTTCAGCTAAGGTATATTACTGGCGAAGGTAAGTTATTTTCATGATGTTTTAACTAGTTTTTACTTAAGGATTTAGCATGGAGAAAGAAATTCTCGTTAGAAGGGCAAGGAGCGAAGATCTGGTACACGTATATCGCATAGAAAGCGTATCGTTTGAGTATCCCTATAGTAAAGGTGACATTGATGCGCTTTTTAATATTTATAGGGATAGTTTCTTTGTGGCCGAGTATAATAAGCTGGTCATCGGGTATATTATTGGAAGAATTAATCGATATTTAGGACATATAATTTCAATTGCCGTGGATCCATCGTATAGGGGGCGTGGAATAGGCACAAAGTTATTGTTAAAATTAATAGATTACTTTAAGCGACATGGAGTAAGGATTATAAGGCTTGAAGTTTCATGTGACAATTATCCCGCTATAAGTCTATACAGAAAAATAGGGTTCCATGAAAAATATAAGATCTTAAGATATTATCCTGACGGTAAGGACTGTTACGTTATGTTTCTTTTCGTACAAGAACACCAGGCTTAGAAATCTTAACAACGTAAACACGTCTGCTAATCGCTCTTAGAGCTTTCTTAACATTAGTTAGGCTGGAGTTGTCGCATAGCGCCATGATAAATCCCCCTGCGCCTGCGCCAGTTATTTTGGCGCCTAGTGCACCATTTTTTCTCGCGGTATAAACTAGGTTTTCGAGAACTAGATTTGAGACTCCTATTGCTGAGAGGAGACCATGATTTATATTCATTAACTGTCCTAATTTCTCTAAGTCTCCTTCCTCTATAGCCAGTGCTGTCCTAATTGCTAGTCTTCCGGCGGCATGATATATTGGATCAAAAATTTTGGGGAATCTCTCTTTTAATTTAAGGACATTTCTTACGACGTCGCCAGTAACTCTTTCGATACCGGAGTCAGCTAACACAAAATATGCTTCACTAATTTTAGGCTTAAGCCTTATGAATCCTTCTCCTTTTCTATAGGCTATAATTCCTCCGAATGTTGATACTGTATTGTCTATGCCGCTGGGTTTTCCATGCACTATTTTCTCCGCCTCATATGCAATGCTATTAATCTCATTCTTACTAAGTTGAAGGTTAAGGAATTTCGCTAAAGCGGCTGTAAAGGCTACAGAGGTAGCCGCAGAAGAACCCATACCAGATCCTGGAGGGACTTTGGAATCTATCGTTATTTTAAAGCCTCCATACTTTTCTCCCGATAGATCGCACAGTTTTTTTATCAGGAAGATACTTGGTTTGAAGATTTTCACGCATAGTTCTCTGCTACCAATAGTTGAAATTATTTCGAGGTCGTGAAGTTTTACGCCTAAATTATAGTTTTTGGAGAAAAGTTCTATTGTTTTTTCGGAGGTCGGGGAAACTGAAACTTTAGCTCTAAGATTGATTGCGGCTGCAATAGCTGGCTGTCCTTCTACAACGAAATGTTCCCCCGAGATTATTACCTTACCTGGGGCGGAAGCTTTGACAATCGTTGTCATAGTTATTGTGAAGGTTCATTGAATAGATATCTTTTACTTTTTCTCTGGACCTCGCCTATAGTTCTTCAAAGAAATATTCATATAATCCCGTGGTAAGCTTTTAAAATAGTAATGTATGTTACATAAGTAGGTAATCAAGGTACGATGGATGACGTTTACGTATATAAAACCAGAAAAACAGGTAATATGTTTTAATGTTTCTTCTAAAGACGAGCTTTCCCAATTTTTGGCTGGCATATACAGCTCCATAGCTAGAATCGGTAGAGGTAAGTTAGCATTAATTATCGACTATGCTGATGATGATATGTTAAACGAAGTAATTAGTTCTCTTTCAAAAAGTAATATGCCGTTCTCCTTAAGGCTCAGCCGAAATAGAATATGTTTACATACATATAATTTAGGTAGTAGTATACGCTTAGGATATTTCGACTTCAACGTTGTATGTCAAAAGTTATCTGAGCTTGGTTTATGTATTAGGTACGCTGACGCAATGAGGAGTAGGTATGCTGATATAAGTGACCTAATTGAAAACTATAGCAGACACAAGTTATGTCCTTTTCATGCTAAAATCAATCAGGGAATAGTAGTCTATGACTTTGAGACATTTTTCATAGCTAGGCTGTTTGACGAGATAGACACAAACGAAACTAAAGCTCTGGCATTTCTATTTGATACACATACCGTAACCGATTTTCAGAATATTTTTACCGTGAAGGTAAGAATTCCAGAATTATATAGGGGTATAACTCAACTTAAAAAGATGCGAAAAAGCTGGGAGGGATTCGATAGAGTTAGAGATGCCATAGAATCATTAATTTCCGGGAGAAACTATAATTTAAAAAAGGTATCATGGGAGGAAATAGGGACGACTATCGAGATAATCCGTGACGAACTACTTCTACATTGGCACAGGCAATCATTTTTGGATGTTTTTCTCTCCTATGGTTTCTTGGAGGATAGGTATACACTATCTAGAACCTTTGAAAGCATAGAGATAATATCTAAGATCTTTAAAAGCGATCTATCTAACTATTTTAGACCATTTATTTCAAGGAATATTATTAGAGCTGCTCCTGTTGATCCTCGTTTTATAAGATTATTAGTAGATCCTATAAATCCGATAATAATTGTGTCTAAAGCACCCCCTCCAGGCTATTACGTAAAGGATGTATTTGGAAGGAAATCGATTGTTTACTCATCACAATCAAATATGCGGAATAAAATCAACTTTATAGTCGCTTCAGATGTATCCACCAAAAACTACGCGAGTAGCCAGGAGTTGGTGTTAAAACTAGCGCTTTATGAATTATACATAAGAGCTGAAACAAGCATAGAGGAGCCAGTTATCTTAGTCTATCCCTCTAAAAAGTTAATGATAACTATTCTTGAAGTATATGCGCGGCAAAAGGAGAAGTATAGTTTAGACTTCCTCGATTTGGTTGATCCAAAATACGAAGATTTACTTATGCTTAGGACAAAGCCCCCCGAAAGAAAAGTTTTAATACATTTAGTGTACAGAAATAAGTTACTAAAAAATATTAGAAAAATTTTTACAGATAAGCCTATAACCTTGGTCTTTGTAGGGCTTCCGATACCGATTTTAAGTAATGTGCTTAAGGATACATTAAGGCGCATGGCGTCTCTATGGGGTAAAAGCAAGGCATGGGAATATCTTATATTCATACCTACCATTATGAGACTTATCAATATAGTAAAGGATCTTTATTTCAATGCTAAACTAACAAAGGTTGTTATCCTGGATAGGAGGGCACTAAATGAAAAGGTAATAAATATCCTAGGTGTAAAGCCGGAGAAGATAAGGATGAAATGATTTTTAGTAAAAGTATTCAGAGCCGGAAGTAGACATCATAAATCAGTTGTTCCAGCCGTCATCACCTATTCTATTAGGACAACAACACTCTTTTCAGTCTTTCGTTTCTTCTCTATAATGTAGTGCTATAGATGTCTAGTAAAATTTATAAAGCGCTACTTTAACGAAAATAGCTTAGGGATATACCGTGAGTGAGGAATTTAAGGCTATTGTACGAATAGCTGGGGTAGACTTAGACGGTGAGAAAAGCATAGCTTATGCTATAAAAGGTATTAAAGGCGTTGGAATAGCTACGGCTTTCGCGCTCTGTAGAAAATTGAATATTGATCCCTATAGGAAGCTAGGTTCCCTATCTGATTCTGAAATAAAGAAGCTAGATGATGCAATAAGGAATATTAGCAAGCTAGGGTTCCCCTACTGGTTTTTAAATAGACCAAAGGATCCGGAAACTGGTGAGCATCTTCATTTGATAGGTTCGGATCTAGTATTCAGAGTAAAAATGGATATTGAATTGATGAAGAAGATAAGATCATGGAAAGGTATTAGACATATGTATGGCCTTAAGGTAAGAGGACAACGTACTAGGACTACTGGGAGAACTGGTATGACTGTGGGTGTAACTAGGAGAAAGAGGTAAGGTGATAATATGGGTGATCCGAAAAAGCCGAGGAAAAAGTGGGAGGGCCCGGCTCATCCTTGGAGAAAGGACGTATTAATGCAGGAGCTAGAGATAGTAGGTAGATATGGACTCAGAAATAAGAGAGAGCTATGGATAGCTAAGACTATACTGAGAAAGATTAGAGCTAGAGCTAGAAAAATGCTAGCTACAAAGGAGGCCTTAGAAGCAGAGAAGGCCTTTATAAATAGACTCTACCATATGGGCTTACTACCATCTACGGAGACAACATTGGATGATATTCTAAATCTCACTGTCGAGGATGTTTTAGAGAGGCGTCTTCAAACTATAGTCTTCAGGAAAGGATTAGCCAAGTCAATATACCATGCTAGGCAGTTGATAGTTCATGGGCACATAGCGATAGGGGATAGGCGTGTTACGAGTCCAGGACACTTAGTAACTAGAGATGAGGAAGCTTTAATAAGATATTATCCGTTATCTCCCTATGCGAAGGCTAAAGAAGGGTGATCAAAGACATGTCATCGGCTAAAGGTAAAAAGAGATGGGGAATAGCGCATATATATGCCAGCTTTAACAACACGTTAATTATAATCACAGATCTAACTGGAGCAGAAACTATAGCTAGAGCTAGCGGTGGCATGGTTGTGAAAGCTGATAGAGATAAGCCGAGTCCATGGGCAGCAATGCAGGCTGCAACTAGGGCCGCGAAAATAGCTCTCGAGAAAGGAATAGTTGGTGTCCATGTAAAAGTGAGAGCTCCTGGGGGCTATGGATCAAAAACCCCGGGACCAGGTGCTGGACCAGCTATTAGAGCTTTAGTTAGAGCTGGATTAATGGTTGATAGAATAGAGGATGTTACCCCTCTGCCAACCGACACCATAAGGAAGCCTGGAGGAAGAAGAGGAAGGCGTGTCTAAGCTTTCATTCTTTTCTCGGTATATTTTTTATAGTCTATATCTCTCTGTTTCATCCAATTAATTATCCTATCAGATAGGATCAAGGGTTGTCTTTTTAGATCAATTATTCTTCTCGATCCGGTTAGGAACATTGCTACCTTAAGTTCTTTTATGGTTCTCTCCAGGAAATTGACGGCCTTCTTATGACCACCTTCAAGTACAGCTTTTAGGACTGGGAGACCCATGCCTGCTAAGTCTGCCCCCAATGCAATAGATTTCGCTACCATTAGTCCGTTTCTAATTCCACCGCTTGCTATAAGTGGTAAATTAGTAACGCTTCTAACCTCTATTATTGAGATAACAGTTGATAGCCCCCAGTATGCGAAGGTTCTTCCTATTAAACTGACATCATATTGTCCCATTTTTTCAGCTCTGATACTTTCAATTAAGGCAAATGAAGTTCCTCCCAATCCACCAATATCTATTGCTTTTACACCAACAGCTTCTAGTTCAACTGCCACCTCCTTTGATATTCCGCATCCTGTTTCTTTTGCTATTATTGGTATATCGAGTTCGTCGCATAACACTTTAAGCTTTTCCAGCACGCCACTATAATTTGGCTCACCTTCCGGTTGCACACACTCTTGTAATGCATTGAAATGTACAGCTAACGCGTCAGCTTGTATCATGTCACATATATTTCTAATGTCTTTTATACTGTACTCCTTAAGCTGGGAAGCACCGATATTAGCAATTACAAATGCATTAGGAGCATACTTCCTTACAATGGTATACGTCCTTATCACGGAACTGTTCTCTATTGCTGCTCTTTGACTCCCTACGCCCATACCTATTCCCAGGATCTCTACCGCCTTAGCAATTTCAGCGTTTATTTTTTCAGCTAGCGAATAGCCGCCAGTCATGCCGACTACAATTAACGGAGCAGAAAATTTGTGACCAAGAAAGTATGTACTTGTATTAACATCCTCAAAGTCTAGCTCTGGTAAAGCCTTATGGATTAGATCTACTTCATCGAAAAAATTCTTTTCGTAAATTTCTACATTTTCTTTAACGGATATATCAACATGTTCATGTTTTCTTCTAACGGTTTGCGTCAAAGATACCACCTCAAGGTTGTTCAAAGTATGGGATTATGACCTTATATAATTACGTTCATAACTTAACTGCAGAGTGGCTATCGGTGTATAGGGTTAGCGTTAAAACTAATATACCTAAGAATCTCTGTATCACCAACCTTACACTTAAAATCATTTTCATCCCTAAATGGTCTATATTTTAGAATTTTTGCTATTGTTTCTTTCTTTATGTTCGGTATAAGCCTTACAACTTTAGGAGAAGCAGAGTTGATATCTATAGGATAGGGTAAACCTGAAACGGAGCGAAATCCATAAGATATCACTATAACATCTACCTTTTTCCCTAAAGGTAGTTTCTCGGGAATAACTACTAAAATGGGATAGGAGCCTACTTGACGACCCAGCGTCTTGTTGCCTAAATATTTTTCTGTATACACACTTCTTAATATGGTTCCTTTAGGTAAAACTCTTCTAAGCATGGGCATATCTATGAACTTTCTCATTAGTGTCTTGTACTTTTTAAAATATTGTTTATGTCTAGATATAATACTAGTACCTTGGCTCCATATTCTGGTTCCGGGAATGGGCAGAACCTGTCTTATATTTATTCTTCTTACAACATACCCTTTGCTTAATACTTGTTTCATGAATTCATAGTTTAAAATATAAGTTTCCTTTGTTTCTCCAATTAGTCCATAAACAAAGTTTATTCCAGGGAGTATGTGCGGCAGTCCGTTCCAACCCCGCATTTTACCGTACCTATTTATAATTTTAATGGCTTCTAATGCCTCCTCAGGCATTACTTTAAGATTATTAAGTTTTATTACACGGGGGTCTGTGCTTTCAATACCAAATGCTGCAACGTCGCCTGGTGTATGATATTTTATTATTGCCTTTACTATCTTGGTAGACTCCATTTCGTAGTGAAAAACGGTACCTGGGTTTACATTATCTATATGTAACGTTTCTAAGTCCTCACAGCAGTATCTTATACCTTTGAGAAGGTTTTCTATGGCCTCAGGATTTGGACGAGGGAATTCAAATACTCCTTTATCAAATGATTGGTAGGCAAAAAAATCCGGCTGTCTTCCTAAGCGAAAACTTCTTGCTCCTTGATTATATAGAGCTTTTATTTCTCTAAGAATGCCAGAGGGATCTCTATAGGTAACGCCACGATATAGTGGCTCAATACAGAAAGAACAGCCCCCGGTAATATGTCTGGGGCATCCCCTGTAGGTTTCAATTTCACATATTAGGTTTAACCCGTAGTTCGGATGTTGTTTTATAATGCGTGCTCCAAGCCTTGAAAAAACATCAACTAGCTTATAGTTGTCTCTAATTTCGCATGGATCAACTGTATCTATATTTAACTTCTCTTTAAAAAGCCTATAGATAACAAGCTCGGGATCGCCTTTAATGATCAAATCAAATCCTTCCTTTATTTTCTCGGGTAATTCCATAAGTTTTCCTCCTTCCGTACCTAAGCCAAACCGAGCAACGGGTCCAGCAAGAATTTTTAAGGGTTTATCCGAAAGTTTACTCCATAATGCTAGCTCTTCAGGCTTTATCGGGTCTCCTGATAGATACTTACCTGGAACACATACTCCAGCAATAAATATTGCTACCTTTACTCTACTATATATTTTAGTAAATTTTTCAAAATTTCTCCTGATTTCATCAACTGTAAGGTAAACTATATTAGTTGACTTATTAACAGCCCATATTGCTCCTGCTATATATCGAGGATAAACATCTATATATGGAGGAACACCCAAACCTGCAGGTTCATCCGAGTATCCATCTATTATTAATACCTCATGCTGCCCCGACATGTTTATCTAGTAATAAATTTTAGGGGAAATGGCGGGCCCGGTGGGATTCGAACCCACGACCTACGGCTTCCCTCCCCCTTAGTTAGAAGGCCGCCGCGCTATGCGGGGCGCGCCAGTCCGCCTGCGCTACGGGCACTACATTTAATTAAAAACCAAAATATAACCTTTACTTTCCTTGGGTGCCCCCCGCTAAGCAAGCCCCCACCCAAAACGTCCATTACTCTATGGGCTAGTTAAATTCTGCTCTAGAGTTTAGCGAGCCTACTATATTGCCCGCCTACCGCGCCTTATACAGTTTTGGGTTCGGCCCTTCCAGGCCATATACAACAACATACTCTCCTAGGCGCACACATTATATAGCTCCTATTAAATTAATTCACGCTATTAAGAGCGTATAGCGTAGAGAAGCAATAATCATAGGAAATATACAAAATCGGTACAAGGACGTAGCGGAATACTTATATTGCAACTTTTGATTTCTATCTCGCTATGCATGAGTTACAGCCTGTAGTATCCATTAGACTTAAGGATTTGAAGGATTTGGCTAGATTTGCCGCGTCAATATCTTTATCGGGTATTTCGGCCTACATATTACATTTCTACGATAAGGGTAAAGCGAGACACATATATGGTATTTTTACACGTTATCGTGACTATTATAAATTATATGGCTTGCCTATTTTTTACTACGTTGAACTGGAAAATGAGGTTAATGGAAATTACATTATTATGAAGATGAGTGAAAAGGAAACTATAGAGTTTTCAGATGGTACGCGTAGGGGGTATATATGTATACCTATAATTCATTTAAGTCAGAAACCTATTTTCATAGGGGAAAGTGACTAGCCATGATACTCTTATTTGAGGCTATCATTGGTTATCTCTTGATAACAGCAACTGTTATAACGCTAAAGAGGAGTAGCTTTAGCACCCAGAGAAGATTAGTAAAGCTTCTAGCCTCATATATTATAATTTCTCTAATAATTAGCTTTTATTTAACAATAACATATAGCTATATTCAAGAAATAAGAGAGTTTGTGAGCTTGCTCGAAATACTAGCTTCAGTCGTGCTACACATAATAATGGTTATTTATGCATGGTTTCTCTTAACAAAGGTTCTTTCATAGTTCTACTTTGTTAATAAAGAGGATTATGTTCAAGGAGTTCTCTCACAATATTGTTATAGTCGTCCACCTTTACTCCAAGTCGTCTAAAGTATGCTAGTATATTTTTTATATCCCTTACTAGAAAATCGTAGGCATTAGGATGCGACTTTTTGACAGCTGACCCCCAGTCTATGATTATAAATTCAGGTTCTCTGTTCAGAATGTTATATTCGGACAAATCGGCGTGTATAAGCTCGGCGTTGATGTATAGCTTACGTATATAATCCAGTATTACGTTGTAGGCGTACTCGGGATCGCTAGGTGGAGCCTCCTTTAATAGAGGTGCTGGCACACCCCTTTTTCCTTTAGCGTTAATAAACTCCATGACAAGTACATTTTCCTTAAATGCTATTGGCTTGGGGACTCTCACACCAGCTTTTTGGGCCAATTTGAGGTTTTTAAATTCCTTACTACACCATGCACGTATCAAATGCCTTCTCTTACGCTTTACCTTTTTAAATCTAGGATCTCCCTCAATATACTTCAGCATGCTTCTTCTAAACTCGGCTGTGGCAACTAAGAAAATCTTAATAGCTAAATCTTCTCCCTGGGGACTAATTCCCCAGTATATTCTAGCTTCCTTGCCAGATGCAACGACACCATATATTTTCTCTATATATCCCCTATTATATAGGTCGTAAAGCGCCATAAGAGTGTGTATATCAAATACTTCCTCGACTACCTCATATTCTTCACTATCTTTCTTCTTGAAAAGTTTTCTCTCTATTTTTTTCTTAACGAGTACGTCAACCTTTTCTTCAAATTCTTTTCTATTCGCCATGGTTAAAAACCACGGTAATAAGTGAGGGAAGGGGGAATATATTTATTCATGTGTACCTAGTATTTAGCCAAAATGGATTTATTAGAAAAAACTACACTATATAGTCGTATTTATTTCCTTTCGAGGACTATTTCAATTGTGGAGACCATTCTCTCTTTTCCTGGTTCGCCTACTTTTTCGCTTCCTATTTTTACTTCCTTTATTTCTACCTGGTCCGGAAGAAACCTGGTTTTAACTATTTCTGCCGTATCTACGGCTTTGGATATTGCTCTCCCCCTAGCTTTAACTATTATCCTTTGAACGCCTTGATTGAATTGAATTACTGTTGCAAGGACATAGTTCATGGTTGGTTTCTGTCCCACTAAGATTATTCCTTCACTTGCAGACATTTTTATCCCTCTGGAGCTTGTACTAGTAGAGAGATGAACATAATATTTAAACTTTTCGTTATGCTCTTGTGTTGATTTTGTAAAGACCGGGATTTTTCACTATTCAGCGAGGGTATTCTATTGATAGAACATCGACCTGTCTCTACCTGAGCGAAAATTTATTAAATTCCCTATCACTCTATTTTCGGTATCTAGAGTGATGAACGATGTCGAGGCCTAGAAGAGGATCCATGGGATATTACCCTAGGGTAAGAGCTAAAAGTATAGTTGCTAGAGTAAGAAGCTGGCCTGCAGTAGATGAGATAAGGCTATTACTGTTTGCAGGATACAAGGTAGGCATGGCACATATTTTTTACGTTGAAAGTGATCCTCATAGCCCACTTTATGGAAGAGAGGTGTTTTGTCCGGTGACTATTGTTGAATGTCCTCCTCTTCGCATTGTCGGTGTAAGGGTATATAAGAATTCTCCGTACGGTTTAAAGACTCTAACCGAAATATGGACGCCAAACTTTGAGGAATATCTCAGGAGAAAGGTTACCCTTCCTAAGGTAAGCAAGGAAGCAGAAGAAAAATTCAAAGCTAAAATAGAAGAAATTAAAGGAGTGGAAGCTGATGAAGTCAGAGTTATAGCACATACACAGCCGTGGCTTTCCGGCTTAGGAAAGAAAACTCCCGAAATATTCGAGATTGCTATAGGCGGATCTCCGAATAATGCTTTAAACTATGCTTTATCTCTTCTAGGGAAGGAAGTTAACATAACTGACGTTTTTAAAGAAGGACAGCTAATAGATGTAATATCGATAACAAAGGGGAAGGGCTTTCAGGGCGTCATTAAGAGGTTTGGAGTCAAAATACTACCTAGGTGGCATAAACATAGAAAGGGACATAGACGAATAGGATCTATAGGACCGACAAAACCTGCTGTAATGTTTACTACGCCCCGACCTGGACAAATGGGTTTTCACCAGCGAACAGAATATAACAAGAGGATCCTGAAAATAGGCGATATAAGCAAGGAAAACATCAATCCAAAAGGAGGATTTAAACACTATGGTATCATAAGGACTCAATACGTTATAATTGAAGGATCTGTACCAGGACCCGTAAAAAGACTAATAAAAATGAGGTATCCCATAAGACCGCCGAAGGAAGCACTACCGGAGCCACCTAAAATTACATATATTAGTACAATTGGTATGCTTGGTTGATAAACATGAGTTTCCTGAAATATAGATTGGATAGGACCCAAGTAAACGTATATGGTTTAGAAGGAGATCGTATAGAGAGTATCACTCTCCCTCGAGTCTTCTTTTATCCTATAAGAAAGGACGTGATTAGGAGAGCAGTGGTATCCTCCATTACCAAGAGGATTCAGAAACAAGGTAGAGATCCTATGGCAGGCAAGAGAACTACAGCTGAAAGCTGGGGCGTTGGCTATGGCGTTGCAAGAGTCCCAAGAATAAAGGGTTCCTCTAGAGCCGCATTCGCGCCCATGACTGTGGGCGGAAGGAGGGCTCATCCTCCAACAACCATGAAAATTATTGTTGAAAGAATGAATAAGAAGGAGAAAAGGTTAGCTTTAAAGTCTGCTATAGCAGCAACTGCAATTAAAGAACTCGTTAAACAGCGTGGGCACATTATTGAGACGGTCTCCGAACTGCCGATTATAATACAAGATGATTTAAGCAGAATAAAGAAAACTCAAGAATTAAAAAACGTACTTGTTAATCTAGGGCTATGGGCTGACATAGAGCGCGCGAAAAAATCGATACGTGTGAGAGCAGGCAAGGGAAAAATGAGAGGAAGGAGGTATAAGAAAGGAAAAAGCATTTTAATTGTGGTGAGAAAGGATGAGGGAATAGTTAAGGCTGCACGAAATCTACCAGGAGTAGACGTTGTGGAGATTGATAAATTATCGGTTGAACATTTAGCTCCTGGCGGTGAACCTGGCAGACTTACTCTATGGACGAAGGGAGCTATAGAATACCTTAGGGAGGTGTTTGAATAGTGGATTCCTATGATGTAATAATTAGACCTGTTATAACAGAGAAAGCGTTGGATAAAATAGAGCGAAATAATACTCTAACTTTTATAGTTGATATCAAGGCCACGAAAAAAGACATTAAGCGTGCAGTTGAGGAAATATTTAAAGTGAAGGTTGAAAAGGTAAATACTTTAATTACCCCTCAAGGGGAAAAAAAGGCATATGTCAAGCTTAAGCCTGAGTATAAGGCGGAGGAGGTAGCTACAAGGTTAGGAATACTATAGTTTTTCTAAAGAATCTTTTTTATAAAATCTTGAAAAATAAAACATAAAAACTGCGGTAATGATAGAAAAATATAAATCAATCCTTCTATTCTTGTTTAAATAGCGGGGTGGGGAAGCCAGGTTATCCCGCGGGGCTCATAACCCCGAGGTCCGAGGTTCAAATCCTCGCCCCGCTACCAATATTCTCTAGTGTAAAATTTAGAAATGCTTTCCAAATAATTCAAATAAATATCAGTTCTGGTGTCATTCTTCATATCTCCGTATTACCAGCCTTCATCATCGATACTCCTAAATGTTGATATCTCTTTAATAATTTTCCATGACGATTTGATGGAGCATCGATTTGATGCATTTCTTATCACTATATCATGACCTTAGTTTATATACCACTGCAGTACAATAACTGAAAAGGGGCGAGCTTGGAAATGCAGTATTAAAGCGCATCTACATCCTGCATCTAATATTGGTTAAAATAGTGTTAAAGGAGAACGATACTAATAGGCTATTAGCAAAGCATAGAAATAAGGGCAAGAGCACTATGCAAAATGTTAGGAATCTATCTTGTTAAATTTACTTCCTGTTTACCCTGAGAGGATATATGCCTGCGATGAGAAAAGTATATTTTCGATTATACCTAAGGGTATAGTACCATGTCTGAAAATATTCGCATAAGGAGGATATCCTTCAGGGTAACCCAAAGAGACTTAGAGTTGATGAAACGTTTAGTTAACTTAGGCTATTTTTCATCAATTTCTCATCTCGTTAGGATAGCTATATTAATGCTTACTGAGAAGGAATTTAATAAGCTGAAGATGAGTGATTAATATGAAGAGCCAAGAAAATGTAATTGAAGAAGAGCTTCCCATAGTTCCTACCGGAATTAAAGGTCTAGATGAAATTATAGGAGGTTTTATAAAGGGTAGAACGTATTTAGTCGCAGGGGAAACGGGTACTGGAAAGACTATATTTTCATTAAATTACCTTATTTATGGTGCAATGATTAACGAGCCAGGCGTATATATTCTCGTAGACGAAGACGTTAATGATTTGATGAGAGGGGCAAAAGCTTTTGGATGGGATCTAAATCATTTAATCAATAGTGGAAAGCTAAGCATAATGACATTGTTACCGGAGTTTACTGAAAGATTTAAGGATAGACCATTAGATGTTACTGTAAAGTCTATCATTAGAGATATAAGCTATGAGGTAAAGAGAATTAGAGCTCAAAGGCTGGTTATAGATCCAATAGCTCCTTTAATTACTGGTGAAAGGGATATAGCTTGGACACGAGAATATATTAGAAGCCTAATAATATCTATAGAGAGAAATATTGGAACAACTACTGTCATTACCTCTGAAATACCGACAAATAGTAATTCGCTGAGTCGATTCGGAGTTGAAGAGTTTTTAGCTACTGGAGTCATAGTCCTCGGACTAAAGAGAGTTAATAAAGAGTTCAAAAGAACTCTCTTCATCAGGAAAATGAGATGGCGACCAGTTCATCCTCAAGAGTTTGAATTTGAAATTGTACCAGGATTAGGTATCGTGGTGAAACATTAGTAACTTCAGCTAATGTTAGAAAGGGAATAAAAATAATAGGTAGCGTGAGCATTTAGTTTCTGTCTGACATATTTTATGATGACGGTCTGGAGCAATGAGCGTGGCGATGATTACATAGTTATTGCTTATTTTAGCTTGATTTCTTCCAGCTTCTTAATTATCTCTTCCAGTAGTGTGGCAGCATCGCCGGGATCTATTATTGCTGCCGATGCTGCGGCTACCTCTATTCCGGCAGCTTTACCTAGTTTTTCTTTCGAAGGAACGTAAATATAGGGTATCTTTTTTTCCTCACATAGAAGAGGTAGGTGAGCTACTATTTCTGGAGGATCGACATCTTCAGCTATAAGAACTAGCTTAGCTAACCCTCTCTCTACGGCTTTTGTTGTCTCGTTGGTTCCCTTTTTAATACTGCCACTATGTCTGGCTATACTTATTGCTTCATATGCTTTTTCCGCCAATTCCTCTGGTACATCGAACTTTACATAAAATGGCTTCTTGTTCATAACCTTCACCTTCATCGTTCATACTCATAACATTCTTCAAAGTCCCTTTTATATATGTTTTGACGTTTAATGAATGGAGAATGTATGACAATATCTATCATAACTGTTAGAAATTACGCTGATAGAAGGAATGGCATTAATCACATTTAAAGGATATAAAACTTATGAATTATATTATTTCCTATAGGCTAATACGATATTTTTGTCTTCTTTTTTCGCTTTGCAGAAACCTGTAAACTGTGGTGTGTTGTCTTCCTTCTATAAGCATTAATATGGCTTCCCTAGCTAGTCTTACTTCTTCAAAGCCTCCAATTATTGCAACTGTGTGTAAGCCTATAGATATATATGTACCGGTTATTTCTTCTAACATTTTCTTAGCTTTTCCCCTTTCTCCTATGATTCGCCCCTTAATTCTACTTAGTGCATTTCGTGACTTAGCATGTTCTTTAAGGTCTATTACGTCCAAGAAGTATTCATCATGCAGTAGGTTAAGGGCTATATCTAAGGGGAATCCTAGAGAGATTGCTCTAATAATGTCTCTTGCTTTTAACAGTTCATTAAG
>Ga0209410_1000022_pt1 | contig 67571 bp, 72 predicted proteins | sample Mar14436cmmetaG_FD_184135 | JGI IMG/M metagenome (GOLD analysis project Ga0209410, IMG submission 184135) | Marine hydrothermal vent microbial communities from Guaymas Basin, Gulf of California to study Microbial Dark Matter (Phase II) - Marker... ... | reverse complement strand
CCCCCTCCCCCTCAGAAACGACATAGCCAGCCCTTAAAACAAGCCCCACAAACTCATCAAGATTATCAGGATCAGCAGCAAAGAAAAACAAAAACGCACCCGCCAAAACAAAAAATGCACCGAATAAGTCATAAAACAAAAGATGTTTTTCCACGAACGGGACTAAGGGTACGGCTATGAAGAGTATCATTGTTAAATGTTTCCATTAAGGTTTCATTAAATACTTCTATGTTTGAGGCATTAAGAACAGTGGCGTTAAGGTCACCAATAGCATAGCTCGTATTTAGATTTGTTACGTTGAAATCTATGAGGGAACCTGGAGTGATTTCGATGTTTAACCCGTTTTCTCCCAATGTTACATTGAATGTGTGGAATATTTGCATTGTTTGAGCTGTTGCAGCAACATTGCTCGTAGTACCGCTTAAAATTAAACATATAACGAAGAGTACGGTCCACGCTTCCCTCCACATCCCACACCCATATTTTCACACGTAAATCCGTTTACTGCCTACATAAAATTTACATTACAATGTTTGCTACAACAAATAAATTTAAAATATTTTAGGTTTTGGTTCACATTGTATTTTAAGAGATGTTTGTTGTGCTTTGGTTTTGTTGTGGTGTTGTAGGGTTTGGAGAGAAGGTATGATGAAAGGGGATAAAGTGAATGGTGGAAGTATGCCTGGAATGATGTATATTATGGTTTCTTTTGTTCCGTGGGTAATTTACTGGGTACTCTGTGGTATGGGGTTTTCTTTCGGTGTTTTCGTATCCTTCATTTTTTCTTTGGTTCTTATAGTTCCTCAAGTAGGTCGAAGAGATGTTAATTTGATGGATTTATTTTCTTTCACTTATTTTTCCATAGCTACGCTAGGTACTTTTCTTTTAAATGTGAGAATGTTTATTGAGAATAGTGGTTTTTTAGGTTTCTTTGTTTTGTTTCTTATGGCTTTATGTTCCTTAATTGTTAAACAGCCCTATACTTTACAAGTTTCGAAAAGGGACTATCCAGAGATATACTGGAAGGATGAAAAATTTCTAGCCATCAACAACATAATCACGGTTGTTTGGAACTGTATTTTTCTAACAAACGCCATAGTATTTTTCTTTTCGGAAAGTCTACTAGCAAGAATGTTATCAAACACGCTTATCGCTTTTGGCATCGTGTTTTCAATATTTTTCCCGTTGAAAGCTCCAGCTTACTTTGCTTTAAAAGAGTTCAAAAAATATGATTGGAAAATTAGCATTGACTTAGCGAGGAGCAGGGAGGAGAACGAGTACGATGTGATAATTGTTGGGTCTGGTATCGGTGGTTTGACATGTGGTGCTTTGCTTTCGAAAAGAGGATACAAGGTCTTGGTGTTAGAGCACCATTATCAGGCTGGAGGATACTGTTCATCCTTTAAGAGGAAAGAATTTGTTTTTAATGCTGGCGTGGAGAGTGTAAGTGGACTGTGGGAGAAAGGACCTGTAACCTATCTTCTAAATGAATTAGGGCTGAAAAAGGAAGATTTCTTTGTGAGAAATGTTGAAAGATACGTTTTCAAAGGCAGAGAAATAGATGTACCAGACGGCTTGAAAGACTATGCAAAGCTACTTTCTAGGCTTTTCCCAGAAGAAGAAAAGAATATCCATGCTTTCTTTAAAGATGTTGAGGAAGCTTATAATGAATGTTATAAAGATTTGGTTTACGGAGTTCCCCTACCCGATTATTTGATCGCCAAAGTTTTAGGAGCGAAAAAGCTTTTAGATTACCCGAAGGAACATCCTCACTTTTATGACTGGATGAAGAAAACATATAAGCAAAAACTTGACGAATATTTTAGAAACGAAGATCTTAAAGAATTGCTATGTGCTCTTATCGGGTATATTGGTACAAAACCGGAGGAAACACCTGCAAGTAACGCCCTGTGGATTTTAGGCTACTACATTTACGGCGGATATTTTCCGAAGGGTGGGGCTCAAAACTTCACTGATGCATTAGTGAATTTCATTGAAGAAAATGGCGGAAAGGTTTTACTTAAACATAAAGTTGATAAAATCTTAATAAAAGATGGTAAAGTTTACGGTGTAAAGGTTGGAAACAAGGTTTTTAAAAGTCCTATAGTTGTATCTAACGTGAATGCAAAAACCACTTTTCTAAATCTCGTCGGAGAAGAGAACTTAGATGAAAATTTTGTTAACTATATAAAAAGTTTAAAGATGTCTCCATCGTGCTTCATGGTTTTCCTAGGACTGAATATGGATTTATCTAGCTATCCAACTCTCATTAAGAATTTAGATGAAGGATATGGAATCGTTATTAATTCAAATGCTGACCCGAGTTTAGCGCCAAAAGGTAAGGCAAGTGTAACAATATTAACGTTTGCAGATTATTATGATTTTCCGAGAAGAGGAACAGAAGAATATGTGAAAAAGAAGAAAGAGTATGCAGATAGGTTAATTAAAAAAGCAGAGAAAATAATTCCAAATCTAAGCAAAAATATCGTTGTTCAAGACGCAGCAACACCGAAAACATTTGAAAGATACACATATATGCCGGAAGGAGCAATATATGCCTTCGACCAATCCATAGGAGTTAAAAGACCGTATTTTAAAACACCTATAAAGGGACTATATCTTGTAGGGGCTTCAACGTTTCCAGGCGGTGGGATTGAAGCCGTTGTAATTTCAGGGGTAATCTGCGCTAATGATATATGTAACTGGAAAATTTAACTTCACAGAGCCTAACTTCCTTATTTTAATCTCTTGGCTTTCTAGTATTCTATATATGTTAGATGCATGAATGTAGATTAGAGGTAATGTATACTATGGTTAGGGAAACTAGCGTAAAATGCCCTTCGTTATTCTTTCATTCACTGCTTCATCGAATTAAAGTGCTTTTTACCATGTTGGAAAGGTGTTCTAAAATGGTGAACATAGAAGTTACAGCGTTGTTCTATTTTTAGAACGACATGTTTCAAACCATAGTATTAAACTCTTAAATATGGAAATTTATTTAGGTGGGAAACATGAAAAGAACTACAATTTACGTTTTTCTTTTCATAGCGATCGTAAGTGCAGCTAGCATTATCATTACATTTCAATGCAGACAACTAGGAGGTCAAGGAACCCAGCTAAAAAAGTTCTCTTCATATGCAGAGTTGAAAAAGTTCATAAAAGAAAATTTAAGGAAACCCTACTATGCTGCTTATGGTTATAAGGGGACACCTGTAGCGGTATTTGAAGAGAGATTAGAAACCTCACCTACAACTGTTGAGTATTCTAAAACTAATGTTCAAGTTGAAGGGGTGGATGAAGCAGACATTGTGAAAACAGACGGCAAATATATTTATGTAGCTTCAGGTGAAAACGTCACAATAGTTAAAGCATATCCACCCGAAAATGCGTGCATCCTTTCCAAAATAGAATTAAATGGAACGGTAACAGGTATCTATGTAAATAAAGATAAACTTATAGTCTTTGAAAGCTCTTTTCACCCCTTCCACGAAGTTTATAGTTCCTTCACCCAACAAGTCTCTATCAAAATCTACAATATTTCAGACAGAGAAAAACCGGTTCTAACGAGAAACATTACCCTTAGTGGATGGTATTTTGATTCGAGAATGATTAACGATTACGTTTACGTTATAGTAAATAGTCCAGCAATTAAAATAATGGAAGAAGGCAAAATAGAGGTTATTCTTCCAAAAATATCTGTGAATGGCCATGAAGAGACGGTTTCAGCTAACAAAATATATTACTCTGATGTTTCAGACCACTATTACACATACACCATCATCATGGCAATAAACGTGCAAAACAATCATGAAAAGCCAACATATGAAACCATTTTAATGGGAATAACAAGCTGCATGTACGTCTCATTAGATAATATTTACTTGGCTGTTCCAAAGTGGAGTAAAATAGGAGCGTCAACTACAATTATTCATAGAGTTCACATAGAAGGCAGCAAAATAAAATATGAAGCTTCAGGTCAAGTTCCGGGTAGAGTTCTTAACCAGTTTTCTATGGACGAGTATAGAGGATACTTTAGAATAGCAACCACAACAGGCCACGTTGCAAGAATAATAGAAGAAGCAACATCTGCAAACCACATCTACATACTAAACATGAATATGAGCATCGTAGGTAAAATAGAAAACATTGCCCCAGGAGAAACCATTTATTCAGCTAGATTCATGGGAAACAGATGCTACCTGGTAACCTTCAAAAAGGTTGACCCATTCTTCGTAGTAGATTTAGAAGACCCAACAAACCCCAAAATACTAGGCAAACTTAAAATAAGTGGGTATTCAGACTACCTGCACCCATACGATGAAAACCATATAATTGGCATAGGGAAAGAAACTGTAGAAGCAGAGGAAGGAGACTTCGCATGGTACCAAGGAGTAAAAATATCACTTTTCAACGTCACTGACGTCAAAAACCCGAAAGAAATCTCAAAATATGTAATAGGCGATAGAGGCACAGAGACGCCAGTTCTATACGATCATAAAGCACTACTATTTGACAAGAACAGAAACCTACTTGTTATACCAGTTTTGGTAGCGGAAATCAACGAGGAAGAATATCCTGAAGGAGTACCACCCTATGTTCACGGCGAATACGTATGGCAAGGAGCTTACGTATTTAACATATCTTTAGAGGAAGGAATTGTGCTAAGAGGGAAAATCACTCACATAGAAAACGAAACCACCTCAACAATCCACTACTGGTATTCGCCTTACATGGTGAAACGAGCCCTATACATCGGTAACATACTTTACACGATTTCAGATAAGAAAATAAAAATGAACAGCTTGGACACCCTAGAGGAAATCAATGAAATAAAACTATAACTAGGGAATGTGTGCCTTGAAGTGAAACATTTCGGTAATAAAGCTAGGTCTTTATTTTTGTAAGCCTCTTTATTCATATGTTCTTTTTATCCATAAAGTTAAAATTAAGCTTAAGATACTATTTAGGTCGGTATGTACATGTTTAAAGAGGGTTGGCTTAATGAATTCTTCCGATTACCTTTTCCTGATTGTTCTCCCCTTTTTCATGCTAGTTTCACCCATTTTTTATTTAAGCTTAGAACGCTACAAACATTTAAAAAATAAAAGGATACTGCTAATTTTAGCTTTCGAATCGCTTCTACTATTTCTCTTCATAAATAATTACGTTTGTACTATAGTGGATAATTTCTTAATTATAGTGGTCGGTTTTCTCCCGTTTTCGCTAATTGTTTCTGGTTTGAACCGTAAATTTGAAAAAACACTAAATGTGTTAGAAAAGCATAAGGATGAAGCTTGCATGAACGGTTTACTTACGGGCGCTGGTATTAGTTTCATGCCCATAAGTGTTTTCATAGTTCTCCGCTTCATTTCTATGCCATTATCCATCATAGGCATGTTAGCCATTTTCTTTCCATTCTTTTTCGCCATGGTAATGGTCCCAGTAATCATGCTGCTTGCAGGTGTTTCAATTGAGAGAGAACAGAGAACAAAATTTTCATTTCATGTCCTTTTAATTGAAGCGGAGCAGAGAAAAAATGTTCTCAGAGAAATATTGGAAATTAGAAGTGCAAACTTCAGGAAATGGATGTTGATAGGTGTAGTTCCATCTCTCACGTACCTTATTGCTTCACTTATATTGGGATGCTAAGCTCCTAGACAGAAAGGACGAGTTTATGGTTTTAATCCTATTCTAATACTTATCCACGATCTTTCCCCTGTTTTATTTAGCTGCTTCTTCATAAACTCTTGGTCTTCAATTTAACCAATATTTTCGTAATTTCTAACAGAGTTTATATTGTTCGAAAATACTATAATGTACTTAGAAACGTGCAATGTAAGCTCTCACTAGCCAAATTTATAGGATGAATGGAGAGGTGTGGCAACCTTATGCACGAGATTGAACTAAATCTTTTACAGGAAATTGAAAAAGGAAGAAACGAGATAATAGAGTTTTTAAGAAAATTGATACAATTTCCAAGCGTGACAGGTCAAGAAAAAGATATTCAGGAATTTATCTCAAGTGAACTGGAATCCATGGGGCTAAAAATCGATATGTTTGAACCAGACGTGGACAAATTGAAGAAAAGCCCATACTATGAGAAAATAAAAATCGGCTATGAAGGTAGACCGAACGTTGTGGGAATTTACAAAGGTAGTGGAGGAGGAAGGTCTTTACTTTTTAATGGACACGTAGATGTATGCGACCCAGGTCCAAGGGAAGCGTGGAAACACGATCCATTTGGCGGAGTAATAGAAAACGGTAAACTTTATGGTAGAGGAGCATCAGACATGAAAAGCGGTCTTGCAGCAATGACAATGGCGCTAAAATTCATTCTAGATCAAGGAATTGAGCTTAAGGGAGACGTTATTCTCGAATATGTTGTAGACGAGGAAAATACTAGCAATGGAACTCTGGCCTGCATTTTAAAGGATTATCGTGCAGATGCAGCTATAAATTGTGAAGCAAGCGACTTGGAAATACAGCCAGCCGTTTCTGGCAGCATGTGGTTTGAAATCCTTGTTCGCGGAAGATCAGCGTCAATGTCACGTATATGGGAGCATGTAAGCCCAATAGAGCAAGGATACAAAATATTTCAAGCAATAAAAGAATTATACGAAATAAGAGTTAAAGAAAAGAAACATCCACTGTATCCAGATCCGCGTGGAGCCCTCGGCCTCTTTGTAGGTGTATTTCAATCTGGAACTTTCCCAAGCAACCCACCAGAAATATGCATAATAAAAGGAAGAATGGGCATATTACCAAATGAGAAAGTAGAAGACGCTCAAAGAGAATTCATCGAATTCATCAAAGAAAGAGCAAAACTTGATCCATGGCTTAGATATAATCCTCCAGAAGTACAGTTTAAAGGATACTGCGGAGCTCCAGCTGAAATAGATCCAAATCATCCAATAGTTCAAACATTTAAAGAAGCTTTCAAAGAAAGCCTCGGTAGAGAAGCCGTAGTTAAAGGACATGAAGGTGCAAGTGACATGAGAATTCTTGTGTGGGAAGGAATACCAACCATCGTATTTGGACCTGGCACAATTACACAAATGCACGCGATAAACGAATGGGTAAACGTAAACGACGTAATAGAAGCAACAAAAGTCATAGCTCTAGGAATACTAAAATGGTGCGGTTACAAAACATAACATATTTTCACTAATGAAATTTTAGTATTAAAACTGCGTGATGCTAAATTATGTGGGAGGAAATAAAATGAATAGTAAAGAGATAATTGAAAAACAAACGAAATATATAATCCCCTCTACAACTGAGGGAAGATGGCCAGTTGTAATAGTAGAAGGTAAAGGAGCTATAGTTAAGGATTTAGATGGTAAAGAATACATCGATTGTCATGCAGGCTATGCAGCTGTAAATGTTGGCCATTGTCATCCACGTATTGTAAAAGCAATACAAGAAGCCGCGGCAAAAATATGGCATGTTTCATGGGACTTTTACACAGTATCAACAGCCTTATTAGCAGAGAAAATAGTTGAAATAACTCCTAAAAAACTTTCAAAAGTATTATTTTGCAGCGTAGGTGCTGAAGCTGTTGAAAACGCAATAAAATTTGCAAAAAAATATCAGGTTAAAAAGAACGGTAGACCTGGAGCACAAATAGTTTCCCTGATGGGAGCTTTCCATGGAAGAACTGCATATGCTATGTCTTTAACTGGGAAAAACAAGTACAAAGACGGGTTAAGCACGTATGTTCATCTAGGGGTTGTACACGCTTTTCCACCCTACTGCTACAGGTGCCCATTCAAATTGGAATATCCGGAATGTGACGTACACTGCGCAAAATACCTAGAAGATTTAATTTACCTTCAAACAACAGGAGACATCGCAGCATTTATCTGTGAACCAATATTCGGCGAAGGAGGAATAATTGTCCCACCCAAAGAATACATACCAGAAGCAGTAAAAATATTCAGAGAACATGGAGCACTATTTATTGACGATGAGGTTCAAACAGGATTTGGACGAACAGGGAAACTTTTCGGCATAGAATGGTACAATGTTGAGCCAGACATCATGACACTAGCCAAAGGAATTGCAAGCGGCGTTCCAATAGCTGCGGTAGTAACTACGGAAGAAGTTGCAAGCGTCATGGGCCCAATAGATCACTGCTCAACCTACGGTGGCAACGAAGTTACGTGTGCAGCAGCGCTGGAAAACATAAAAGTTCTACTCGAAGAAAAACTCCACGAAAAGGCTTTGGAGATCGGGAAAATATTCATGGAAGGGCTAAACGAGCTAATGGAGAAACATAAACTGATAGGAGATGTTAGAGGTAAAGGTTTAATGATAGGAATAGAACTCGTAAAAGACAGAGAAAAGAAAACACCAGCGCCAGATGAAGCAAACAAAGTTAGAATGGAAGCACAGAAAAGAGGACTACTAATAAATGTCGGCGGAATGTACGGCAACGTACTAAGAATACAGCCACCACTACTAATAACCGAGGAACAAGCAAAAAAGGCTTTGGAGATTCTTGATAACTCTTTAGAAGCAGCTTAACCACTCAAATAACAAATTATTACTTTATTTGAGCGTAAATATTCTTTTAGGTTACGCTAAATAACTATTTCATTAGGATTTTAAGTAAGATTTAAGTAAGATAATTTTCTTACTTTATTCGTGGAGGTGCTATTTGTTGCGTGTCAAAGTTTCAAGTAAGGGTCAAGTCGTTATTCCCAAGAAAATAAGGGAGAAACTTGGAATAACTAAGGGCAGTGTTCTTAATGTCAAATTGGACGGGAAAAAAATAATCTTAGAGACGGTTCAGCAACCTCCTCAGGAAATATTCATTAAAGCTGGAAAGGAAATCACAGACAAGCTTCTAAGGGAAGCAAAAACCACAAGTGATAAGTCATACAAACTTTTGGCAGCGCTGGGTGTTATAGATGATAGTTCTTGATAGCAGTGTAATCATAGAATATATAGATCTTGACGGAGAATTCCATGGAAATGCAAAACTAATTTTCGAAAATTTAAACCAGGGAAAACTGCATGGGTTAATTCCCCATCCAGTACTTGCTGAGACATGTTACGTTGCTGAACGCGTCTATGCGGAGTTTGACCCGAAAAATGCAGGAAAGAGGTCAAAACAGTTAGTTAAATGGCTTTTTTCACATCCACATCTGCAAATAGTGGCAGACACAATAAACTTAGCTATCTTGGTGGGAGAACTGAAATCGAAATTTAAACTGGCACTTACGGACTGCTATGTCCTTGCAGTATCAAAAATACATGATGCAAAGGCAATATTCAAAAAAAGAGAAAAAGAAATGCAAAATGTGATAAATATAATTGAAAAAGACTTTAAAATAATCTTCTTAGAAGACTTTTAAGCACACCACGTAATATTTAGACATACAAGTGTAAATCTATCTACCTAAAATATTTGGAAGCTTCCTTTAATGTTTCTTCAAATATCTTTGCTGCTTCATCATTTTCAGTTAAGACTCTATCTAACTTTTCTAACTCAGAATCTGTAACGCTTTGCTCTATTAACCTATAAATCAGTGAAGCTCGCATCTTGTAGTAATAGGCGTTAATTTAAAATTTAAAACACGTACCCCATATTCTTCTAAGTTTTCTTTCAATTTATAAAAAATATCTTCTTCACATTCACGTGGATCTCCAGTTAAATTGCTTAAAACAAAATGTCTAATCACATCTTTTACGTCTTTAATGTTCATAACATACCTATGCGGATCAAAAATTTGTATAGTAACATAAGCCGTTAGATTCTGTCTTATAGGTATCTCTAAATGTTGAGGAGCTATCTTCACAACAAATAGTCGATCGACAAACGGTATAATGAACACTATGCCAGGCCCCTTGGCAGTGGGCAATGCTCTTCCAAGTCTAAATATTACTCCTCTTTCATTTTCAGCTAAGACTCGTATCGAAGGCAGAATTGTAGCTAGTAGAACTAGTACGACGACAACTAGCACTAAAAGAATTGGGTCAAATATGGAATTTTGAGGTTGCACCTTACCTCCCTTCAATCTGTATTCAATGATAAATTGGGCAATCCTATTTTTATCCTTTTTGTACGATATCCATCTCTGATTTCTACCTCTTTTCTTCAAATTTGTCTTTACGAGAATATAGGCCTTCTATATCCGTTTAAGACAGTACTTTTGTAGCTATGAAAACTGTTCCAGTTAAGACACTTAGTGGTCAATCTCTTTCACGCGATATGTTTAATATTTCTTAGCTTTGTTTAAATGCTTTATCGATTTATGGTTTCACGAAGTATTTTTAATTCTCTGATGAATCGATGAAGTTCTCCCTCCTTTGCAAAACGATGAATAACGTATTGACTGGGTAATAGAATAATTAAAAACACAAGTGGAACCCATATTCCTTCAGGTCTAAACAGCCAGGCAAAAACTAGCTGAAACATTAATATTATGTGTTCCCACAAAATTGTAAAGCCGAAAAATAAAGCCCGGTTTTTCTGCGTTGATTTTAAATAACTGGCATAATCGAGTTTCATGCCAAACTCTAGAGGAGAAAACTTGTAAAACCCCTCAAACTTTACGCCAGACAACAATCCACCTATAATTCTTCCAACAAGAAAGGTAAAATAAAGAACAAAAAGCTCCAAAACAAAAAACGTAAAATTAAAAATGAAAGCACTTGTAGAAGGAAAATATAAAATAAACCATATAAAGACAAGTAAAGCCATAATAAATCCAAAGGAAAACAAAACAATCCCCTTGTTGCTGCTCAATATTACTTTTTTCTTAAAAAGTTTACTACGTATTTCAGCAGCTTTCATAATCAAAGAATCATCAACCTCATCAATGTTCATTCGCTTTATTTTCCCAACAACTTTCCAAAATCTCTTTGCAACTTCAGGCTTGTTGTCTTTCTCCTTTAATTCAAGTTCTATTTGATTTAATTCATCAATCAACTCCACTACATACACCAACCTAAAGTCTAAATAACATATTTGATGTGAGCATTTTAACATAAAATTGCAATAAAAATGTTAGTTTAGTCTGTTATGGTTGAAACCGACCAATCCCAATCGAAAACACTAACGTAATATTGAGCGATTTCCTTGCAGTAAACAATTACCCCTGATTCCCTATTTTTCCTCACCGAGGTCTCACTCCAATTTATACTAGATATAAGAACAATTTTTTCGTCGATAATTATCCCTTTGTTATGTGTTGTTTCAAAATAGGTGGCGTTGCTCCACCTAACTTCCACTCCATGTTCGCTAAGATATTCTGCAGCATCCTCACTTATACTAAGAGTACCAGCATCTATTATCACCTTTACTGTAACACCGCGATTACTAGCGTTCACCAAAGCCTCAACGAATGGATTTATCTCACTTCCCCAATAAAGATAGATGTAGTTTTGCTGAACATAAATACTTTCATTAGCGGAGTTTAAAAGTTCAATGATGGATTCTTCAGAGTTATCAGGTGAAAAAACTGCCTTTACACTAATATTACCAACATAGTGAAATGGTTCAAAGGGATGAGGATAACTACCCGAATTCACCGATGTACTTGGATGCCATTCAGGTTCTTCCTCTAAAACATAGGGTTCTGCAATTGTAAGGTCATTAATAAATAATTCCAAAAATTCTTGAGCAAGGTCTTCATTTCTAATGACGATTCCCCATTCACGGTTTCCGTACGACGGGTCAACTGGAATTCCGGTTTTCGCCCAGTTGGCGCTTTCAATAACGACTGTTGTATTGTCTATGATCATGAATTTGCTATGTGTATAGTGAAATTCTGTGTCATTTGCCCAGTAGACACTTGCGCCTGCAATAGTTAAATTATATGCCGCCCATTCCGTGTACATATTTTCGAAGGGTCTAACATGGTGCTGTTCAAAAATAACTATAACCTTTACACCTCTATCGATGGCATCATTGAGCTCTTTTGCTAAAAAGGGATGACTCATAGAATACATTTCAATAAAAATCGTATAATTGGCGCTGCGTATCACGTCTACCAACACTTTATAGCTATTATCTGGTGAAACAAAACACACAATATCATATTCTCCGAAAATCTGTTCTTCTTCAGGTTTTTGCCACCATTCTGACCCATATATGAACAAAGCAAAAAATAACAACACTATAATTGCAATCACGAAGAAACTTGTTTTTTTAGAGTTAAACATGGGATCACCATCTCCAAACATACGATGTCAAATCTTATTTATCACTTTCTATATTGAAACTATGGTGATATTCGTTGAAAAATAAATTATCTTTAAAATACATATTTGAGAACACAAAGTCTTTGGAGAACTTCCTTGAAAACTTAAAAAGGAACTTTAAATATGCAATCTTAAATGAAGAAGGAAATATTCTAAGTGTCGAAAGGGGAGAAGAGAAAGCAAAACTGTGGATAAGTTTCGGATTAAACCAGGACCTAACATTAAAAACAACTATTTCTATTGAGACTTCAGAAAAATTTGCAATGGAACTTATGGAAGTCTTTGGAAAACCAGTAGGTGTGAGAAAAAAGGGACCAACAATACTGGACATTGCAAATATGGTAATTTTGTTGAAGGCCGAAAATTATAGCGAACTTGTAGAGAAATTGGCAGAGAAAAACAAATTGTCAAAGGAAGTAATTGAACGGCTTCTAAACGATATAATTGTTTTAAGCAGCAGAACAAAAATGTTTGATGAAATTAAACATGCAGCAAAAATCATAGAAAAACTGAAAACATCGAAACAATAAACATTTATGGTGAATGTCAAGAATTTTATTAACCGTGTTAAAAGCCGCAATGTATTTCTCTCACCATGGTTCAAGCTTGTTCTAAAAACATTTTCAACACATCTTTCATATTTTTCATGAAATTTCTAACCGCGATCGCGCCTTCAGGTGTTATTTTGGCTATCGTGGTAGGTCTTAACTCCAGAAAACCCTTTTTAACCACTATATATCTTACGTTTTCCAACTTCTTTAAATGACTAGATAAATTACCTGGAGTAAGTCCTAACGCGTTTTGTAGTTCTGTGAATTTCATCGCTGTTTTCAAATAAAGCAATATCATTATAGCTAATCTTGTAGGTGAGCTAAGAACTTTATCCACTTTTGATAATCTTGCCAAGCTCTTGAGAAGCTCTTCATTCATTCATTTGCCCCTTTCTTAAGACACGGTTAGCAGTTACAATTATGTAAACACCGAATATATAGCTTCCCAATACGCAAAACGCTGTTACAATAAACCATCCATACTCTGGCCATATAACTATCATGGGGCACGCTAAAAGAATAGCTATGCCAAAAACTAGATACTCCTTTAGAACCTTCCCTGGATATTTAGGAGACTTTGAAGAAGCCATATAATTCCCTAATTGGCCAAATCCAATAAAGGCCTCTGTAAATAAAGGTGAATACTGTGAAGAAATAACATGAACTGTTGTCATAAATATTAAAATAAGGTAAACAGTAGACAGTAATATCCAAGAATACCCATAGTATTTTCTATATTTTCTTCGCTCTTTTTGCGCGGGCAACGTCAGATATATTGGCTGGATCTCTAATAACTGTTTACCCAATATCATTATCATTGCGAAAATAAAAACAGAAAATAACACATAAGTAGCTAATATGATGAAAGTGGAACCTGAGGCTTTTAATGAAAAGAAAAATATTAAACCTAAGCTCACAGTAGCTGCAATTCCTATGTAAAAGCTTCCAATTCCCCGTCTGAGAAGGTAATATCCATAGACATCTAGTATATCTGCTATTTGAAGTAATTTCCTTACTTTTACAATATCCTTCTCTTCCATGGAGATTACCAAACTACTTGTATTTTATGGTAACTTAAAAATATTCCAGTTACTTTGCACTGCAAAGTTCTCTGAAAACCAGAGAAATTTCATATTTTATAAAACAATTCACCTATCTTAATTCTTGAGGTGGTCAACTATGCAAGTAGTGTTAAGTGTGAAGAAAGTCACCAAGGTTTACGAAAACAACATGAGGGCATTAAACAACGTATCATTCGACGTCTACAAAGGAGAAATCTTCTCTCTACTAGGTCCAAACGGTGCAGGGAAAACAACTCTCATAAAGATCATAACAGGACAGCTAGAGCCAACTAGCGGAGAAATACGCATACTTGGAGTTAGCGGGGAAGACCTTTTAAAATCCGATGTACGGCTAAAACTAAGCTATGTACCACAGGAAAATATCATTTGGCCACATTTAACGGTGGAGGAGAACCTTCGCCTAATAGGCTCCCTGTATAAAATCGATAAAAACACGCTTAAAAACATAATAAGGGATTTATTGGAGAAATTCGAGCTGTTAGAAGCTAGAAGGCGCCTAGCCGTAAAGCTTTCCGGTGGAATGAAAAGAAAACTTTCAATAGCAATGGCCTTAATTAACGACCCAGAAATACTTGTTTTAGACGAACCTACAGCTGGCTTGGATCCTAGAGCAAGAGCATCAATGTTAGCTTCTCTTGAGAAGCTTAAAGAACTAGGAAAAACAATTCTATTAACAACGCACATTGTTGAAGAAACGGAGAGACTAGCAGACAGAGTGGCGATCATTAATAGAGGAGAAATAGTGGCAATAGATACTCCAGCTAACCTGAAATCTAAAAGCTGTGGAAGAGAAGTTTTAGAAATTTTGTTCAGAGAAGTAGATGAAGCCACATGGAGAAAATTAGCATCAATTGTTGATGAAAAAAACATAGCTAGAGCAGGTGATAAGCTAATTATTAAAGAAGATAATCTTCCAGCAACAATAGAAAAAATAAGATCCGATAAACTTCTATATGATAAAATATTGGCTTTATCAATAAGAAAATCTAGTCTTGAGGATGCATTCCTATTTTTAACCGGTCAATTCCTAGGAGGTGGATAATATGACAATTCTAAGTATAATCATTCACAAATTTAAATCTGTAACGCGAACAAAAGAACTCTATACGTATATTATAGGTTTTCCACTTGTTTTCATGATAATTTATGGTAGCTTTACAGGTTTTGCTTATTCAAAGGTGGAGCCGATAAAAATCGGTTTTCTAAACAACGATGTTCCAGTAAAATACACGATTGGCGAAAAGACCTACCAAACTATTTTTGGAGAAAAATTTTACAATTATCTTAGCTGTCTAAAGTACGAGGGTACCAATACAAGTGTTTTCAACATTGTAAACATAAGTAGCAGAGAAGAAGCTGAACAAAAAACTGGAAAACTCGAAGTAGCAGCGGTAGTAGAAGCACCAAGCAATTTTTCGAAAAATGTTATTAACGCCTTAAAGTCGATTACATATTTAACACTCGTGGGCATCATTAGCAATGAGGCTAACAACGCTTACGAACTGGGAAACTACGAGTTAGCGAGCAGGTATTGGGCAGCATTGACGGAGCTATCCAGTTTTTCTAATTTAACGTACAAAATTAAGATAACAATAATAAGTGATCCTACGTATTCCAAAGCAACACAAACCTACGAATTAACATGGAAATACTTAATTAATTTTGTCTTCAGAGAGGCAAACGAGTTCACAACATACTATGCTAATTATCTCTCACAAAAATACAACATAACCATCAACATTAATAGTGAAAGTTTTTCATCAGCAATGGAACAGACATTTCAAGTGGAATTTGAGAGGATAGGTGGAAAAGAAGGGTTAAAAGAAAGTTTCACAAAAATGTACTTTGCTGTTCTGGTTCCAGGACAAATAGTCCAAAGCATAATGTTAGCAGCAGTATCTGTTTTGTACATGTTACACAGAGAATTAACAAGCGGACTTATAGAGAGAATAAAGTTAACAAAAGTCAGTTCAACAGAATACATCAGTGGAATAGTATTATCGTGGGGTATTATAGCTCTATTCCAAGCAATTATAATGTTAGCAGCAGCGATAATACTTGGATATATTAAAGTGGTTGGATCAGTACTAGACTACCTACTGTCGGTAACCATATTGGTTATGGCAGGAATACTTACAGCCAGTTTCAGCATAATTATAGCATCGTTAACCAAAAAAGAAATAGCTAATCATATTGTCTTAATGATTTTAATAACAGTCTCTCTAATGATAGCAGGATACTTTCCAATACAAAACCCAGTATTAGGGAACTTATTTGGGCGAGAATTCACAGTCATGGACCTTATACCTTGGCGCAGTGCAATCACGGGTTTAAGAAAATCTCTAATGTTAGCAGATATTTATTCACCCATAGATGTTCTACCAGATTTACTATTGCTAACAATATGGACTGCAATATACACAGCAATATCGTTTATAGTGTTCTCTGCGAAAATTCTTAGAAAAGCAGCAACATACTAGTTAACAACTCTATTTATATTTTCATCATGGCATATGAGCTATTGGAGGCATTAAATCTGTCTATTGGAGATATTTAAATGAATAGTGGAAAAGTTCCTGATTCATTGTTTAAAGGCATAGACTCTTCATCTGCAACGGTAACTGCGACATCTGCAGTTATTTCCAACAAGTTCTTAGATCCATTTGAAGTGAATTCGAAACTAGAGTTTTTCGCAAAACTTCTCTCAATTTTCGGAAAGAAGATTCGAACTTGGCTAGCTACATTTAATCTCAAAAATTTTGGAATCCAAAAATCCTTAATCAAATACGCAACGATTGAAAATGCTGCAAACTGGGTAATCTCGCAGTACAGTTTCCCAGCTGATTTTAAATTTGATTATGTGATTATAGGAGCACCCAGTGGCGCTGCATCCCATCTTGCATCTCTTTTAAACGCTCCTTTCCTAACACAACATTTTTTACTAACTGTTAAAGAAAAAGAAAGAAACCCTGATGATATTCATGAAGTACTTAAATCAGGTCTTACCGTTGCACGAAAATTAAATGAAGTAAATGACAAAGACATTGAAACCATTATTCACTACGACCCAGTACATGATAGATTTCTTTTAAAATACCTAGATACAATTAGATTTAAAATACGGAGATTACCCCAAGCTTACCGGCAATTTATGTTAAAACACCTGAAAAACGAAGGTACAATAATCTTCCTTGACGTAAAATATATGTGGAAACATTACAGAATCGAAGATAACATTACTTTCCAAGTAGGTGGCCTTGGAGGCATAACCCCAGACGAATACCTTTTCGGCTCCGAAAGACTAAGAAGATGGCTACGTTCACAAAAATCTAAAGACTCGTGGAATTTAAATAATGAATATCCATTGGAAATATATCCTGAAAGCGAATGGGGAACCGTAAGTTACCTAGAAGAAGAAACAAAAGAGTTCGCTGATGAAAATGGATTTAACTTCTACAAAGTTCACGTTAACCATCCAGAAAAAGTTAGTGAAATAGTTTTCAACTTATTTACCGAAATGTTAAAGAAAACAAATAAAGAAGTAAAAAACTTCTTTTTCGACTGCTTTACATGCATAAATCCACTATTCAACATAAAAACATCCAGCGTACCCATATGGTTACCGTTCAACTGTGAAAGTAGCTTTCAATTCGCAGAGAAAATGGTAAAAAAGATAAATCATGTAAAAACCGTTGAAAACCCCAAAATCTTCTTAACATTAATTCCAAACTTCACCTCAACCCCAGATGAAGTTCCACTCTCCCACTGGATCTCCCTACTCAAAAAACTTAGCAACAATATTTCTCTAATTGGCATATCCAAAAAACACTACCCCTGTGACATAATCTACCCATTCAAATACATCAAAGACCTAAACAAATACAGTAAAGAGTACCACAATCCATTACAAGCGGGGAAGATATCTCTAGAAGAAATAAAACCCTAGTTAACAGCACTCTGAAACATAATAAATGAGAGGTGACTAGGAGGGCCACACCGAACACATCCTCGACCTTATATCTCATCGTTTTGTTCGGGTGGCATCTACTAATAACTATTTGTCATTAGATTAATAAATTCAACTCTAGTTACACACATCTCGTCACTGTTACATTGAACGTGGTGAAGCCTCCTAAATTGTAGTAGGTTTATTTTCGTTTCGATTCCGCAGAACCATTGTTTAATATCAGATTTGGTAACTGTTTAAAACTGAAATTTTTAATAGTTTTATGCTTTTAAAGAGATAAATTTAATAAAAAAATAAAATATGCCCGTAGCCTCTTAATATTTAATTATTTACAAGCCTAGGTACTTGGAGGAGAGAGAGGAAAATGTACGGTTATATGGGTAAAATTCTTCGTGTAAACTTAACTAAGCTTAAAGTTGCAGAAGAAGAGTTAAGCGAGAAGATTCTTAAGCTCTATATTGGTGGGAAAGGTCTCGGTGCAAAAATTCTCTACGATGAAGTAAAGCCAAACATAGATCCTCTTAGCCCGGAAAACAAGCTAATTTTCAGCGTTGGCCCTGTCAATGGGACAAACATACCTCTATCTAGCAGATACTGTGTTACATTCAAATCACCTTTAACAGGTGGATATGCAGAATCCCTCTCAGGAGGACACTTCCCACCTAGAATAAAATGGGCTGGCTATGATGCCATAATTATAGAGGGAAGATCCGAGAAACCAGTATACCTATGGATAGATGACGGCAAAGTTGAAATAAAAGATGCTTCACATCTCTGGGGACGAGACACCTTCGAAACAGAGGATATGATCAAAGAAGAACTAGGAGACACCAAAAATATTAAAGTTGCATGTATAGGTCCTGCTGGTGAGAATCTCGTTCGTTATGCTTGTATATGTAATGATTACTGGAGACAGGCAGGTAGATGCGGTGCAGGGGCCGTTATGGGGAGTAAAAAGCTTAAAGCCATAGCAATACGCGGCACAAAAGAGGTCGAGCTAGCTGATGTTGATGCTTACCGCGAACTCATAAAAGAAATCATGAAAAAAGTAAAAGAAGATCCTTTAACCAGCGAAGCATATCCAAAGAGAGGAACACCTGGAATGGTGATTTCCGCCAACACCATGGGATTCTTTCCAACAAGACATTGGCACAAAGGAGTTTTCGAAAAATATGAAGAATTTATTCCAGACACTCTTTGGAAACGTCTCTGGACAAAATCAAAAGGATGCTATGCATGTCCTTCACCCTGTGGAAAACTGGGAGAAATTAAAGAAGGACCCTATGCTGGACTTAAAATCGAAGGACCAGAATATGAAACAATATTCTCCTTTGCTGGTCTCTGCGAAATAGATAAGTTAGAAGATCTAGTTAAAATAAATGATCTATGCGACAGACTTGGAATGGACACTATTAGCGCAGGTAACGTTGTTGCTTTCGCTATGGAAGCATACGAAACAGGTAAATTAAAAACATCTTTCCCAATAAGGTTTGGAGACTCCGAAGTAGTAATAAAGCTATTAGAAATGATAGCAAAAAGACAAGATATTGGAGATCTTCTGGCCGAAGGAGTGAAAAGAATATCGGAAAAACTAGGTTTAGAGGACAAGGCAATCCATGTGAAGGGCCTTGAACCAGCAGGATATGATCCAAGGGCATTGAGATCCATGGCTCTTGCATTTGCTGTTTCAACTAGGGGTGCCTGCCACTTAAGAGCTTGCGCCTATGCTTTAGATATAAGTGGAAAGGTCGACAGATTTTCGGAGAGTCTTGATAGAGTTGCTTTAATAAAGGATTGGGAAGACAGGTTCGCAGTAATGGACTCCATGGTTCTTTGCCGCTTTGGTAGAACCATCTACGACTGGGATATGCTTACAAAAGTCTACAACACCATAACTGGACTAAACATTAGCGTTGAGGAACTCAAAAAAGCAGGTGAACGAATTATAACTCTTGCTAGAATGTTTAATGTTCGAGAAGGATTTACAAGAAAAGAAGACACACTGCCACCGCGATTCTTTAAGGAACCCTTAGAAAACGGACCTGCAAAAGGACAAATTGTAACCCGCGAAGGATTCGAAAAACTATTAGATAAATACTATAAACTTAGAGGCTGGGATGCGGAAGGAAAACCTCTACCGGAAAAACTCTCTGAACTAAAAATAACATAACAAAATTTTCATCTTTCTATTGTAAATTAAATTAGCGTTTTTAAGTTATCGTGCCCATATGGGCAGAAAACATCAAGATCTAAAATTTTTGCAACTCCTTTTCCAGTTACACCATATAATACGGGTTTAACTCCGTGTTTGTCGCATAGGTTTAAAAGTTCGGGGAGAGTTCCGTTAACAGCGGCGCTACCAGTAATACATGCTACGTCAACTTTCTTTAAAACCTCAGAATTCATGAATCCGCTTAAAATTTTAACCCCAAACTTAATGCAGCCAATATTTTCAGGATTTAAATCTGTAACATAGACATTTTCTGCACCAAAATGTTTAACGAGAGCTTTAATGTGGCCAGGTTGATAACCAATATGAGCTACCTTAACTTTTCCAAATTTCGACATAAGATATGAAGCAAATTCTTCACCGCATATCTCAGGCTCTTCCTCCACGCAATGAATAGTTCCTTTAATATGTTTAAGTTTATGAAGAACTGCGTTTAATGTAGCAAAAAATACCGCTCTGTCTCCTTCGTTGCCATAGACCATGTTTAAAACATCCTTAACTTTCCCACTAAACTCTTTAGGTTTGCTAGTGAAGGCTTGACCATATCCTCCTTCAATCTCACAGTGAACTATAACCTCTCTACCCTTCGCTAAAGCATATTCACGAGAAGGGAGTCTTGTGAAATCGGGTTTTAAAACCACACATTTAGCGGAGGAATTTAAAAGCCCAGCTTTCTCCGCAACTTCAGAGAAAGCTTTCAAAATCACCCTATACATGTCTTCACCTCTTTGCATGTAATGTCTACACAGTATTATGCGGGCTACCTACTAATTTAAAGGCGAAAACATTATCTTGTACTAACAGTTTTATTATTAACATTTTCAACTAATTTACTTGCGCAATATGCTCCTCAATTCGTAATCTAAAATAATACGTTTTTTAAGACTCCGCACAATCACCGCTATAAGGTTGTTGAAGGTGGTTGCTTGGAAAAATTTCGGTATACAGACCCCGATGAGGCATTAAAAAGAGTTCTAAGCAAAATATCACCGGAAAATATAGGTGTTGAGGAGATTTACATTCATAATGCTTTTGGAAGAGTTCTCGCCGAGGATATTGTAGCTAGTATGAATATTCCTCCCGGAGACATGGCGCATTTCGATGGATACGCTGTTCGTCATCAAGACACATTAAATGCCTCTCTTGAAAACCGCATATCGCTAAAAATCATTGATAAAATCTTTGCAGGTGAAGAACATAACGTAGAAATAAAATCTGGCGAAACGTGTTACGTTGCAACAGGAGCATACTTACCTAAAGGTGCAGACACCATAGTTCCCATTGAACATGTAAGAGTAAAAAATGGTACTATACTTTTACATAGACCTGCAAAAAGGGGCGACCATGTAATAAAAATAGGAGAAGACATTAAATCAGGTGAAATCCTACTTAAGAAGGGACATGCATTACGGGCTCAAGATCTAAGTCTCCTAGCAACACTAAAACGCTTAAAAATCAAAGTTTACAAAAAACCTAGGGTCGCGATAATATCCATAGGTGACGAGCTAACAGATAACCCTGAGGAAACCTCTACAGGGAAAACCTTCATAAGTAACTTCTTTCTCGTCGTCGAACTAGTGCGTAAAAACGGTGGCGAACCCATAAATCTAGGTGTAGCACCAGACGATATCGATAAAATAAAGAGGATAGTGATGAAAGGACTTGAAGTTGCAGATATAGTGATCACCATAGGTGGAATATCCGTTGGAGAAAAAGATTATGTTTGTAAAGCTGTGAATTCTCTAGGTTCTCCAGGCACGATTGTAAGAGGTTTAAAGGTTAAGCCTGGTAGACAAACAAGTGTCGCAATAATAAATGGAAAGCCTGTTTTAATGCTTCCAGGCTTAATACAATCCACCTTCATAGGTTTCATCTACATGGGGATACCTTTACTTAAATTTCTAAGCGGACAAAAACCTGAAGTCGACCATGTATTTGTGAAAGCTGTACTTAAAGAAGATGTGGAAATTCACGAATATAAACCATTCAAGAGAATTGTTTTCGTAGATCTTGAAAGAAAGGGAAACCAATATTTTGCCAAGCCAATATATGGAATATCAGCATTCAAAAGCACCTTAGTTAAATCAAAAGGCTTCGTAACAATGCCTGGCGGTATAGAACTCTTAAAGAAAGGCAGTGAAGTGGAAGTACATTTATTTTCGGGATTCTCATATCTTTAATTAATAGCGGTTCTTGTATTTTGGTAACAAGAATTTAGCTAAAATACTTAAAAGTTTAGATTTGTTAATTAAGGTCATTATTGTATGGTGAAGAGAAATTAAACGTAAACAAGATGGTGCATGTTAGATGTAAGCTGTAGAGATTAAATTTCAATTATGAAATAATCGCACAAACGGGGTGGATGCCTTTGAATTTTTCAATAGACAAAAGAAGTATGAGAGTTATCTTTGTTTCACATTGTTTACTTAATCAAAACAGTAAAGTTTTCGGATTATCAACGGAAGAAACAGTAAAAACTGCAAGTGAAGTTATCAATTTCCTTTTGGAAAAGAATATTGGAATAGTTCAAATGCCGTGCCCAGAATTCACGTATCTCGGCCTCCTGAGGCCTCCTCAAACAAAAGACCAATATGATAGTGCAGGATTCAGATCACATTGCAGAAAACTCGCTAAAAATATTGTAAGTCAAATTGAAAACTACGGAAAGGCTGGAGTAAAGGTTTTGGCAATACTTGGAATCGAGGGAAGCCCTTCATGCGGCGTAAACTGGACAACAAAAACAGGAGATAAGAAAACAAAACATGTACAAGAAAAGGGAATATTTATGGAAGAATTAGAAAAGCTTCTCTCGGGAAGAAAAATCTCAGTAAAAATAATTGGAATACCTGAATACCCAAAATATGGAAACATAGAAGAAACCATGAAGCTATTAGAATCGTTGTGATTAGAAGACTTTCTTATCTCAACTTTTAACTACATATTTGTTTGTAAATTTCACTGTTGAAGATAACCTTTCGACTTATATAAGCGATAAATGCTATATAGTTGTGTAGCAAAAGTTTCATACCTTTGTGAAGTTCGCAACTTGGAGATGCTTATAATTGTTAAATTGGGCTGAAATATGGATTGGTGGAAAACGGTCAAAAGAAAAAGATAATCACCTACTCTTGCTAAGAGTTGAAACAGCAGTGCCATTAGGCGTTGAATTACCTAAAAATTTTCATAAAATAGGTGTAGACTATTCTGGAAGAACAGTCTTCGCATCTCAATGGCAAACAGAAGCTGCAAAGATAAGAGCAGAAATACGGGCCTTAACCATCTTCCTAATTTCACAGGGAGTAAAAGTTCTATCTTTCGAAGAAATAAGAATGACAAAGGAATATAAAGAAAAATGAAATATAAACTAATAAGGTTTTCAGCGATGAACTTAGGTTAGGTGTGGCTGATTATGCCTAAGTTTAAGATGAGAAGAAGAACGACTGCAATCTTAATAGTTTTTCTCTTTCTTCTTACCTTCATTGGCTACGGCATGTTTGTGGAGCCCTTTAAAATTTCGATCTCACATTTCAGCTTTGATGTGGAAGGCTTCAGTAATTTATCGATTAGAATCGTGTTAATAGGTGATATGCATGTCGGAAATCGTAGAGAAATGAAATTTTTGAGTAAGGTTGTTAACGAAATAAATTATTATCAGCCAGACATCATACTGTTGGCTGGTGACTTCATAAATTACTACGAGGAAGAAATACAGTTTCTTGGTCCATTAAAGAACTTAACTGCTAAATATGGTGTTTACGCGGTTCTCGGCAACCATGACTACGGTTACGGGTATCATAATAAGGAACTTGCAAATAAAGTAGAAGCAAAGCTTGAAAACATGAATATAAACGTTTTAAGGAACGAAAACGTACTAATAGAAATAAACAAAACACAGTTCTACATTATTGGACTAGACTCCATACTAGCTGGGGAATGCAACCTAACACAAGCTACAATTAATGTAAAAGAAGACATACCCAAAATCTTACTATGTCATAACCCCGACGTAGTTTTTATAAACGGAACAGAAAACTTTGACCTTATTCTCTCCGGGCACACCCATGGAGGAGCTATAAATCTACCATTAATAGGCCCAGTTTTCAAAGTAACGAAACTAGAAAGAAAATATTACCATGGTTTTCACGAAATAAATGGAAGAAAAATATACGTAACTCGAGGCATAGGATCCCGAGTTCTATATTTCTTCAATTTCCGACTTAATGCTCCACCAGAAATCGTCGTAATAGAACTTTACTAAACCAAAATTAAAGACACGTTTTCAAGCATCATAATAAACAGAGAGCGAATTAAATTAGTAGTCCTTCTTTTCATTTCGAAGTTTAATAATTGCAAAAATAACAATATAGTGTCAAAGCCTACCAAATACAGCAAAAACGTTAGTGTGCTTTCTCTTTTGAAGAAATAAGAACAGTAAAGGAATATAAAGAAAACAAGACATAAAATTCTACAAACAGGTACGTTAACCACATTATCGATACTTAAAAACCAAGATTATAATGGTAACATTATCTTTTATTGTTTCACTGAGATAAGTAAACTGCTCAAAATCTTTATCTGGAGTAGTTCATAGTTTTAATTTTGCGATATTTAGGTGGTGTTTCATCTCCTAAATCTATTTCTAGTTTCCATTTTATCCAGTAGACAAGTTCTTCAACAGCTGCCCAAGGTAGGAACACTTCATCCTTTCCTTTTGCTAATATTTTTATGCCGTCATCGCTTGCATAGGCTAAGTATTCTTCACCGTTAAACCAGTATTGAAACCAAGCTAACTTTCTAAAACTAGATACTCTTTTTGTCGTTACCGCTTTAGCCATTATTTTTGTCTCCAATTTTATTTTACACTTGTAAGATTCGTAATTGAGTTAGTAGTTTTGATTTCCTAGTTGAAAAAGTTTTTGTTGTAATAGATATATAAACTTTTGGAAAAGCCAAAAACTTCTTTACATTATTGTAATTATTCACTTAAACAAAAATCTAAAGATAAAAAGCCCTTTTCACGCGCATTTTAAGTCTCTCCCATAGAGCTGCTTCTCTTTAAATAAACACGTGTTTTAGGAATTATAATTACTACTAAAAGTTCTAGAAATCCTTCAAAACATAACCATCATCCAATCTCCTTTAAGATTAAAGATGAAGAGTTAATTTGTTTACTTTGTGACCTTGAGTGGCTCTAGAAGAGAGATATAATAATATACAGGCCTAACTTAAAGTCACAACGACTACTCAGCTTTTTGCATTCAAAGCTGAAATTCATCTATGTCCATGGGTAATGTTTTTCTTCGAAGTTTAATGATTACAAGAAATAGGATAAGCGTGTCAAATCCTATCAGGTACAGTAAAAATGTTTTATTGTATGCTAAAAGTTTTACAACGCTTATAATTATGGAATATGCTTCAGAATATGTTGCAATACTATTGGTTTGAAGGATTTCGGAAGCAGAAGGATACATTACTTCAAAATCTTCGTAACTCGTAGTTGCAATACAGCTTGTCGGCGGAACCTCAACAACACTTGCATGAACAACCTTAACAAAAATACGAAGATAAAAACTCTCTCCTACACTTAAATCAACATCATCGACAATAATAACAGTGTATTGATTTCCATTAATCTCGATTCCCTCTTCCCTAACTGTTCCTCTAGAAACATTCACCCCTATAACCTTGAAAGCATCAGGAACTGTTTCATAAATAGTTATAGTGGTGTTTTCATCACCCACATTACTAACAGTAACATTAATCCAAGCATATTCCCCGACCTTTAACTCACTCTCTACTTTCTTTGAAATTTTTAAAACTGGCAAAGGATAAGGATATTCAGCCTCAACTTCTTCAGGAAACACCACAAACGGAACAACATTAGAATAAACAGTATAAGTCTCTCCCTCCCTCTCATAAGTTAAAACTCCGTAAATCAAGTGATAGCCAACTTTCCGCGTTTTTTCTAGCGGAATTTCAATTTCATCTTCAGATCCAAGGGTTTGGGTTTTACTGGTAATAAGTTCCTTAACTTTTAGATCAAAGGTAGTTGGATCAATCCACACATAATAGAGGGAAAGTGTGGCACTAGATATTATATTGGATTGCTCCACGGTAACTTTTACGACTTGGGTTTCGCTGAGAAAAGCTTGAGGAGGAGATATATCAATTGTAATAGTTGGATGTAACTTAAATTCACCTTTCACAGGAATTGGGATATCGAACCCAAAAGAATTAGCGTAAACAATGTATTTCCTTCCCATTTTATCCTCGTAAGTAATTACAGCTCCTTCACTTAATTCCCTTACCATAAATCGCTTCTTTCCTTTGTGAGGCCCTCCAACGATAAAAGTAAATTTACCGCTTTCTCCATGTTTAAAAACATTTTTATGAACTATTAATTTTTCATCACTTTTGTTAAAGTCACAAGGAACTATGTTATCAAATACATCTTCTAAAGTTGTGCACGGGAACATTACGGTGACATTATAAGCATCAGAGGTTCCTAGGCTCTTTAAGTGAATAGTTATATTTGCATGAAAATCTGGACCAAACATTCCACCTTGAGAACCATGTTTAACTTCCACAAAAGCACTAATAAGAGGGACGTCTTCCGGTAAAATATTAAAATTATATTTTAAGCCTATATCTGGCACTGAACCGAGAAGTAACAAATCAAATGTATAGGTCCTACCAAGATATTTACCGCCAAGAGGTTCTACAAAGAAATTTGTAACGTTTACAATATAGGGGAATCTAATTTTTATGTATGAATATGTCGAGTAGTCTGAAGGCTCAATAAAACCCGTGTGATTAATAATGTAATTTACACTTACAACATATTCATCTCCTTCAAAAAGAACTGCTGAAGGATTTAGCCAAGACACAAAAACACTGCCAGTAAGTTTACCATTATATTTAACGAAGCCAATCGAAAAACCGTAGAATAAAGAGTTTGTCATCAAATCTAAGTCTATAAGAGTTGCTAACCCATCTTCTGGTAAAACTGAAGCTAATATTTGCCGAACATAATACGCAGAGGCTGAAGTGTTCAAAAACTTATTGAACATAAAAGCGTAGTCACCGTTAAGACTTACAAAATTTATAAGGTTCATTTCACCGAGATCGAGTGCCTGGCTGAAATCTCTATAAATAGAGTAAGCATAGTTCAAAGCGTTATCAAATGTCGTTTCCTCAAAGCATAAGACGAGAGTTACACCCTTAGGATATTCCCATATAGGCTTAGGCCAATACAAACTATAATTTTTCGAGAAAGAGGTAAAAACTAGATACGCATATTTTACATGTTGAAAAGCTTCTGAACTAACGTCTACACCAGAAATACTGAAATCCAACCCTTGAAACCTGAAAGTAATGATGGCAGAAGTGTTTTGTCCCACAACAACTTCCAATTCTTCCCCAAAAGTGCTAAGAGGCTTACTAGTCACGTTAATGTTCATCAGGTCCTTACTGGTAAGGGCAGGCATGTCGTTCATCCTATTGTGATAAGTGTCATCAGGGAACTGATAGCCAGTAACATTTGGCATAAAAGTAGCTGAACATAAAACCATAAGTAGCAGTAGACATACCATTTTCGAGATATTGAGAAACGTTCCGTTACGGCTGTTTTTTGATGTTATCACTCTTATCACTCTCTTAAACTTTCATTTACCTTACGTTTTTATTAGCTTTTAGTTTCAGATTTGTGTAGGAAGCTCCTCGAATATTCTCAAGGTCCACCTAACATCACCCATAAGATCATAACATTGATATAGTGAATTAGTAAGCAAAGTAAGAATCCTCTTTCAATTCTAATTTCTTTAGATATACTAACAGCTAAACTCAAAGACCATAAACACCAAGCCTGAACCAAGAACATAACCAGAGAAGAGAAGTTTGGAGAGAAAATTATTAGGTTTAAATTAAATAAATCATCTAACCACCATATAGCAGCAAAAAGCAGGAGGGGAAGCAAAGCAAAGCAAGAATTTACCAGTAATTTATCCCATCCTTCACGTCTACCATAAAATACTCTACTAAAAACTTCTAGCAAAAGAAAAATGATAAGCCAATTTAAAATCCAGCATAACCCTACAAATAAAGGTGCCATGGTAGGTGGTTCAATGAAAAATAAGAGTAACGGCTGTAAACCAGCTTCTACAACAATCCAACCGCCAAACATTGCGATAATAAATGCTTCAAAAAGAAATCTTTTCGGATTAGAGGATGAAATGTAGCTAAATATGGGTTTAAACCCGAAAATAAGACTATACTTTCCAATACTTGTTTCCGTTAATGTTTTTCTAACCTTAAGTTTTTCTTCACTAGTAATCATAATTTGATATGCCAAATTACCTAGGTCGGAGAGTAGGTATCGTTTAGCTTCATCTTGCCTTAACAATGGTTTCATAAGATTTAGGTGATAGTAAAGGGTTCCAACTTCGATGTTAAGAGTTTGAATGAAGTCTGTAAAGGTAGCATAACCCTTCTCTCCAATAATCCTGAGAATGCGTCTTCTCAATGGGTGACTTAATGCTGTGTATATTGCATCCTTCTCTTTCTTCTCTTTCGGCATTTTCTCTCTCGCCTAGAAGATTAATTGTGCATGTTCGAAATAAGTTTTTCCGACCTCGAAATTGCTCGAAGTGGAGTTTCGATAAATATCGAGCTAAACATTTAAAAAAACCTTTAACTAAAAATATCGTAAAAAACAAAACTCGGAGAGTGAAAATAACAATGAAAATAAAGAACACCACAATAATATTTGCAGCACTACTGATACTAACACTAGTGCTACCGCTACTAGCAGCACCACTTTCAACAGCACAACCATTAGCAGCAAAATCAGAGGAATCAGAGGAAGTAGTTCTTGGCAAAAATGAAGAAACTCATACAACTCATACAATTGAATATAAATTACAAGAAGAAGGAGTAGTCATATTAAGAACTGACATACTAACCGTAATGGTAAACACCAAGTCAGGTTTACCACATTTTAAATGGTGGGTAACAGGATACAATGATACTATATATATAGCTAAATTTGTTTCACTAATAGAATTCATAGACAAAAACGAAGATGGCGCATTTCAATACAACGAAACTGTAACTATGGAAGATGTTTCTTCGCAACAAGAACCGCAACAAGGTCAACAAGAAACCCCAGAATTTTGGAGCCCTGTATTCCCATTTGCCCAAGGGGGAGCACTATGGAATTTCAGCGGATTCTATAATCTAACTACAGAGAACAACGAGATAATTGGCATAGGCTTTGACTTCCAATTAAACATAAGTAGCACAACGCTAGATGAGACGGACCGTATCGCATATAGTGACTTATACGTACTCTTAAAATGCAAGATATACTTTAAGGACGTGGAAATCGAAGTTGAACCAGACACGATATACTATAACATGTCTGGCTTAGCAGAGCTAAAAGTAGATGTTGTTATCGAAAACTGGCCATGGCACACCGATGAAAGTATGCTTGCACTACGATGGGACGTTACAGCGGAAGAACCTAAACAAATGCATTACTGCCACTGTGTTAGAATGCATGGAGAAGAAGTCGACTTCAATAAGACCATGGAAGAGGAAAAACCGATAGGACCTAAAGATCCTAAAGAAAAATTAACAAAAATGGAATTCATAAGCGAGATTACAAACGAAACCCATGCGTACTTCGGCGCAACAACAGACGCATTAAAAATCAATAAGACAACAGGAGCGAAAGAAGTTGTAAGCGTAACTTGTTCATATAGAACCGACGGAAACAACATAAGATTTTACATTGCCTACCCACATTTTGAAAGACTGGAACACGACCCCGTAATTGGAGTTACAGAGAAGGGCTATGAGGAAGCTGGCAAAGTATTTTCTGGAAGACATGGAGAAACACGTTATGAATACAGTAATGGTAGAGTAGTACTAGAAACACCAATTTTCACGGTGCAAGTCACCGCTATGGGTGAAGTAGTACACTTCCAGTTCTGGAACACCAGTGATCCAGAAATTGTTTATCACGTAAAATTCGTAAGCATAGTAGAGTTCGTAGATGAGAACGGTGATGGAACCTACCAGTTTAACGAAACAGTCGGTGGATCGATGTTAACATTTCCATCACTAACATGGGAGTTTTCAGGATTCCAAAACATTACAAATGCTAATGGGGAAACTATAGGTGTGAAGTTCAGCTTTAACAGTAGTGAAGTACGTGTTCCAAGGCAACAGAATTTAGAGATAGACATAGTGTGTTATATGTTCTTTGAAGATACCGAGGTGAACGGTGTACTGGTGAATGGATTAACCGATCTTAAATTCACCATAGTTATTAGAAACTGGAGCTGGACTAGAGAAGACAGCATGCTTGCGCTTCGCTGGGATATTTCATGGAGCAACGTCACAGAAGAAAAAGATGTTAAACCATGTGTAGCTGGAAGAGACATAAGTCTATCTGGAGGTATGACTGAAGAGGAACCAATTGAAGGTAAGGAAGGAAAGAAAGCGCTTGAAATAAGATGTGGTAAACAAGTAGGTTACTTCGACTACACAGCAACAATTATAGTAGATGGTAGTGAAGGAGAGGCAACTGCGTCCTACATAACTTGCGAAAATTGTATTAAAGTGTTCCTATGTTATCCACACTTTGAAACCGAAGCTACACACGACCCAATAGTTGGACTTACAACCACTGAAGAAACAACTGCTGAAGAAGAAACTACTGGAGAAGGTATAACCCTTCCAGAAACAATTGCGGGAATACCGACAATGTATCTTGTCGGTGGAATCTTTTTGGTCATAGTGATCGCGGTAGTAATGGCGGTTAAGAAAAGACACTAAACGCAACAAAACATAAATCCTACTATTTTTTGCTTTTCGTGTTACAATATATTTTTTCTGTTATTGTAACTTATTTTTAATCCTGCTAAGCTTGGGATTGTTAATTATTCGATTTACGCTATGTTTATATATTTTTGTGCATAAGAACAAAATGACTATTGAGACTTAAGTTCTTAAATGGTAACGTATAAACCATAACAAGAGTTGGATGGCAATGATTGAAAGCTACGCCGAGGCTGGAAAAAAAGCAGCAATTATTTCTGCATGGGGAAACGCCATACTTTCAATGATGAAAATTACAATAGGCATCTTATCGGGGAGTGTTGGACTTCTAACTGACGGTTTTCATTCACTCGTTGATGTAGTTTCTTCAGTTATGGTATGGGTAGGGATAAAAATCTCAGCTAAACCGCCCGATAAAACCCATCCATATGGGCATTATAAAGCAGAAAACATTGCAAGCCTATTTGTATCACTATTTATCATCGGAGCAGGTGTTGAAACCGCGTGGGAATCTATTAAAAAGATATTCTTACCAGAAGAAATCTTCGTGACCTATATAACATTTATAATTCCTCTAATTGCGGCAATAGGCTCATTAATTTTAGCAGAATATAAAAGAAGAATAGGAGAGAGAATAAATAGTCCTTCGCTTATTGCTGAGGGTGTACACTCGAGAGTTGACTCGCTTGCAAGCGCCGCGGTGTTTTTTGGCATCCTTTTTTCCTCATATGGTGTTTTGATTGCAGATCCATTGATTGGCTTTCTAATTTCCCTTGCAATTATACGAGAAGGATACAATATTGGGAAAGATTCCATCTACACGTTAATGGATACACTTTTGGAGCAGGATGTTTTAAATAAAATTAAACAGTTAGCAAGAGAAGTACCTGGCGTGATGGAGGTATCGGAAGTTAGGGCAAGAAGTGCAGGTGGACATATATTTGTTGATCTTGAAATCGAACTTTCTCCAACTCTCGATATTACAAGAGCAGATGTGATAAGAAAGGAAGTTATCAAAAAAATTAAGCATGAGATTTCAAAGGTCGACCACGTGTTTATTGCTATTAAACCTGTTGAACGTGAAGAAATAGTAGTTGCAATTCCATCTAAGGGCCCCGAGGGATTAAAATCTGAGGTTTGTGAACATTTTGGAAGAGCAGAATATCTGACCATCGTGGTACTCGGGGCTGATAAGAAAATAAAGGAAATATTCATTGAAAGAAATCCATTTATTGAAGAAGAAAAGGGTAAAGGAGTTTCTTTAGCTGAATCCCTCTTTAAAAGGGGTGTTTCGATTGTTATTGTGAGAAATATAGGTAGGGCAGCCTTTAGCGTACTTAAAAGCTATGGCATCCAAATTCTGAAAACAAAAGATGAAAAAACTGTTAATGATGTAATATTTGCTTTCCGTAACAGAAAAATGGAAGAAGCAGTGCCCACTTCACATGAAGAACAAGATCATGTTTAGTCAGAGTCTCACATGGACACGTTTAGAGGAAATGTAGTGGCAATGGCTGCTGGAGCGGTAGCAATAGATTTCGCTAATGAAACTAAGCCATTAGATCACGTCGAAAAATTAGGAGAAAAACGTTAAAATATCTCAAAGACCTGGCTGAAGAATCTAAGTACATAGGAGAAGTTAGAGGAAAAGGATTAATGATCGGAATTGAAATCGTCAAAGACAAAGAGACAAAAGAACCATCAAAAGAATTGACAGCAAAGATACGGTTGAAATATTTCAAAAAGGGACTTATAGTTTGGAAAACTGGCCACTACGCTAATGTAGTGAGGTTTCTTCCTCCATTAGTGATTACAGAAGAACTCATGGAAAAGGGGCTTGAAATATTTAGAGACTCGTTAAAGGAAGTTGAAAAAGAGTAATCACCTATATACTTTATTTACTACAATTATTTCTTAACTTCATAAGATTACTTTATAATCTTGCAAACAATGTAGTTTGTTTTACTCCTAAAATAAAAATAACTTGGAAATTATTTGACCTTTTCTATGTTTCTTTTCCTTTTTCTATGTTCTCTGGAAAGATTATCTAGCAAAAAACTAACGTCCGCTGATATATGTGCAACCTTTTTTGAAACAGTTTTATAAAGCTCACTTAAAAGATCTTCTAACTCTACTAATTTGCTAAGCTCAGCCTCTTCGCTCTCAATTACGCTGTCTATCTTTGTTAATTTCTCACTTAATTTTAATCCTGTAATAGTTTCCAGAGTCATTTCTGTAACGGTTCTTCTGCGAGTTTCTGTGAGCGAGTCTTTTTGTTGCAAAGCCTTTTTGCTAAAAGATAAAAAAAGATCTTTTAGTTTTACATCTTCTATCTTTTGAGCTGCTTTTTCGTAGAATTTTGAAACTCTTTCCTCCGTATTTGTTAAAATTCCCATTAACTCACTGAAGGTATATTCCTCTTCACTGGTCATTCCGCTACCACCATCTTGTTACTACGACTTTTTTGTCCGTGAAGAAGTCAACGCAATCTATCTGACCGTGAAGAACACCAAAGAACGAGTCTTTCATACCTGCAAACGGGAAGAACGCCATAGGCGCAGCTATACCAATGTTAATTCCTATGTTTCCTGCCCGCACTCTACGTCTAAATTCACGAGCCCACTTACCACTCGAGGTGAAAATACACGCCTCATTTCCGTAGTTGCTCTTGTTAATCATTTCTATTGCTTCATCAAGGTTTTCAGCCCTTAATATACATGCAACAGGTCCGAAGATTTCCTCTTTGGCGATCGTCATGTCAGGTGTAACGTCGTCGAAAACGCTTGGACCCAAGAAGTATCCGTTAGGATATTCTTCCACTTTTACATTTCTACCATCAAGTATAAGCTTAGCTCCTTCCTCAATGCCCTTTTCTATATATCCTATTATACGTTCTTTGGCTCTTTTTGTAACTACAGGACCCATATTTACACTTTCATCTAATCCATATCCTAATTTTAGTCTTGAGGCCGCCTCTACAAACTTTTTCTTTAAAGGTTCATATATATCGCCAACAGCAACTAAATTGGCGCCTGAAAGACATCTCTGCCCAGTGTTTCCAAAGAACGAACTCATGAGAGTTGGAATAGCTTTTTCCAGATTCGCATCCGGCATAACTACTATAAAGTTCTTTGCACCAGCTTGAACTATGGCTCTTTTACCGTGTTCTGCAGCTAACTTATACACGTGTCGACCAACTCGCGTTGAACCAACAAATGTCACACCTTTCACATCTGGATGTGTTATTAACGTTTCTGCTACATCTTTGCTTCCATGCACAACATTTACAACTCCAGGAGGTAAGCCTACTTTTTCCATGACTTTCATTGTCCAATGCATTGGTACTGGTGTTATTTCGCTAGGTTTTATAACGACTGTACATCCTAGGACAATTGCATATGGCATAAACCAAAACGGCACAAGAGCTGGAAAATTAAATGGCCCAATTATTCCAAACACACCTAATGGTTCTCTAATGAGTGTTTCATCAATGCCGGCTGCTATTTGATCCATATGTTCACCCTTAGATAGAGAGTATGCTACGGCGCATGCAGCTTCTACGTTTTCAATAAGTCTTCTTGTCTCGCCTCTGCTTTCATCTATGATTTTACCGTGGTTTTGTGTTGTTATCCGCGAAATTTCCTCAGCATGTTCTTCAAGTACGTTTTTAAGCTTAAAGAGGTACTGTATTCTTGAGGGCATTGGGAGTTCTCTCCACTTTTCAAAGGCCTCTTTGGCAGCTTCTATTGCTCTTTCAACTTCTTCTTTCGTTGCAAATGGCACCTCTGCTATTACTTCATCTTTTGCCGGGTTCATCACGGGATGTACATCCGTAGACTCAGATTCCACCCACTCTCCATCAATATAAAGCTTTAATCTCCCATAATGCTTTCTAACTTCTTCTAAAACAACCATTTTTTCCCCTCCAAATCTTAACTGTTTAGATTAATTAATTTAAAAACAATTTTGGAGTGTTTAATAGAGTTGGATAACTTTATTCCTCAACCTCCTTATCTGCAATTTTTAACACGTCGCTGAAGATCTCCATAGCTTCATCTACTTGTTCTTCCGTAATGATAAGCGGTGGTGCGACTATGAAGTGGCTAATCCATCCCAGTAGGTATAGTCCGCGTTTTAGCATTTCTTTGCTGAGTTCAACGACTTTAAGTGGTTTTAGAGCGGCTTTATCGGCCCTGGTGTTGAAAGGCTTCTTTGTTCTTCTGTTTTTTACTATTTCTACAGCCCAGAAATGCCCAAGGCCTCTAACATCGCCGATACATTTATGTTCTTCCCAAAGCTCATGAAGCCTTTTCTTTAAATATTTGCTTACCCTCTTGGGAAGACCGCTGGCTACAAGTTTCTTATATTCCTCTATGACCGTAGGAACAGGGGCTAGAGACATGGGATGTGCAGCATATGTATGTCCATGTGCGAGAAATCGTTCCTCGAAGTATTCTGCAATTTCACGTTTTGTTACTGTGATGCCTAGAGGCATATATGCTCCAGTGCAGCCTTTAGCAGTTGTTAATATATCGGGCACAACTTTCCAGTGATTTATTGCAAACCACTCACCAGTACGGTACCATCCACTCATAACTTCGTCAACAATAAGAAAAACATCGTTTTCATCAGCAATTTCTCTTAAACGTGGGAAATACTCCTTTGGCGGGACAATTATACCATTGGTGCCAACTACTGGCTCCACAAAAATTGCAGCAACATTGCCCTCATTCTTAATCATGTAATCAACGTATTCAGCACATTGAATATTACAGTCAGGGTATTCCAATTTAAATGGGCATCTATAGCAGTAAGCGTCTGGCGCAAAAATTACGCCAGGTATTTTGCTAACTGGTTCCGCAAACCATCGCCTTGGATCTCCCGTTAAAGCTATACTTGCAGCGGTGGAACCATGATATGAGTGGTATCGTGAGATGATCTTATACTTGTTTTGCGATGAAAAGTATTGTCTAACAATTTTTATTGCTGCTTCGTTTGCCTCTGTACCGGAAGTGGAGAAGAAGAATTTTTCGAGACCTTTTGGCATGACCTCAAGTAAAGCTTTTGTGGCTTTTCCTTTTATTTCGCAAGCAAAGCTGGGAGCAACGTACGGTAGTTTTCTTGCCTGTTCACATATTGCTTCAATTATAGCTTTGTTTTTGTGACCAAGGTTTGTGCACATTAGCTGAGATGAGAAGTCAAGATATCGTTTTCCCTCTGTATCATAGAAGTAAGGGCCCTCTGCATCAGCTATAAATAGGGGGGTTTTCCAGTCTTTCTGTGGACGCCATGTACCGTAACTATATTCTGTCAATACTTTCACTAATTTCTCTTTATCTCCCATTTTGAACCCCCTATATACTTTTACGGCGTATTAAAAATATTTTTGCTAAAAAATTGAAAGATCATTAGATATATTCGCGTTTTTATGTTTTGATTTTCAAAAATTCTTTCATTCATTTAGTATTTATTCAAAAAGTCGTAATCAGGTAACATAACATGTAAGATAATCTTTTTTTACTTACCTAATTTTTCATCGACAAAACATTTAATTGCATTTCCTTTTTACATGTTTTCTATAATATAAATTTTGCATTAAGAAATGTTCATTAAACTCTATTTCGTAACCATTCAGAGATTAAATAACTCCCTCCCATCTGATATCAGTCAACTACGAGCTACTACTTCGAAAATTACACAATGCTCTTGTTGAATCTATCATAAATATATAAACATCTTTAAATATGGGTTGGGAATTATTAAAGCCTACCTTTTACCTCTTCTGCCAGTTTCACTCAGACGGAGAAGGTGCTTTCAATTGGTTTCAAATAAAAAGGAACTAATAGTAATAGCTTTGGGTGGTAACGCTTTTCTAAGAAAAGGTCAGAAAGGATATGTCTGGGAACAGTGGAACAATGTAAAGGTTGCGATGAAACAAATTGCAGACATTATTGAAAAGGGTTACCGTGTTGTATTAACGCATGGCAACGGGCCCCAAGTTGGAAACATACTTGAATGGATGGAGGCCTTAAAAGATAAACTTCCACCCTTAACAATGGATATTGCTAACGCTATGACCCAAGGCTGGATCGGATATATGATTCAACAAGCACTTTACAACGAGTTAAAAAAGAGGGGTATAAATAAAACCGTTGTAACTATAGTGAACCAAGTCCTAGTAGATAAAGATGATCCAGCCTTTAAAAACCCTACAAAATATGTTGGACCATACTATGATGAGGAGACCGCAAAGAAACTTATGAAAGAAAAGAACTGGGTTATAAAGTTGGATCCTAGAGGAGGTTGGCGTAGGGTTGTACCATCTCCAAACCCCATAGACAACATAGAGAAAGAAGCCATCAAAAAACTATTAAAAGACGGATTTATCGTCATTGCATCAGGTGGAGGAGGAATACCAGTTATACGTGAAAACGGAGAAATAAAGGGAGTAGAAGCTGTCATAGACAAGGATCTTGCAAGTGAAAAGGTGGCTACATTACTTGATGCCGATTATTTTGTTAGCTTAACAGATGTTGAAGGCGTCTATATAAACTTTAAGAAACCTGACCAAAAATTGCTGAGAGATCTTACTGTAGATGAAGCAGAGAAACTTTACAACGAGGGACATTTTCCACCTGGGAGTATGGGTCCAAAAGTCTTAGCAGCAATAAAATTTGTCAAAAATGGTGGAAAAGCATCATTCATAGGACATTTAGAAAAAGCTAAAGACATTATAGAGGGTAAAACAGGAACAAAAATTCATCGATAAAATTTTAAATTCATTTTCTGTTTTCAATGTCCTTGAAGTGTAATGAAAACAAGGAATTTACTCTTCTTCACCTACCTCTTTTGCTATCTTGTATTCTAGACTATGTTTTTCCAATTCCTTTAGGATTTCAGGATTTTTCTTAACTAGTTTTTCTACTAGGTGAAGATACCTAGCAACTCTTATAGCATTAGGCGAAATTTCAACAAGTTGAGTTCCATCAACCAAAACATAGTGTTTCCGTGGAACTTTTTCCTTAACTATGTATAAGGCTTCGTTAACAGCTGCATGAAGCGTAAAACAGTGGGGGGAACTATCAATGGTTAAAACTACGATGCTCCTAGGATTAGAGGATCTAATCATTGAAGCTAATTTACCATAGGTAAAAGAACCCTCTGCCTCCGGACAAACACTGAGGACGACTCTTCCCTCAGAGAACTTCTTTAAGACATCAGAATTAATATACTTGACACATTCACCAATAATTAACCAATCTGAGTTTTTTAGTTGAGGTGCTTTAACCCAAGTCTTTAATAAGTGCATTTAACATTCCCTCTTAAACTTTTTTAATAATAAGTATACACATAAATCCCCACACATAGTGCAGGGGCCCTCTGTCACTCTACTGTAGCGTTCATGCATAGCCCTAGCCTTTTCAGGATCCAAAGAAAGCTTATACATTTTCCTCCAGTCGAGCTTCTCTCTGGCGATAGACATTTCTAAATCGTGTTTTAAAGCTTTTTCACCAAGCTTGACGATGTCACCAGCATGGCCAGCGATTTTAGCAGCAATAAGACCGAGTTTAACGTCTTCAGGGCCAGGTAACGAAAGATGTTCTGCGGGGGTTAAATAACATATAAGGTCCACTCCCTCGGCAGCAGCGATAGCAGCGCCGATAGCGGCTGCAATATGGTCATATCCAGCAGCAATGTCGGTTACTAAAGGACCTAAAACATAGTAGGGTGCACCTTTACATAGAGCTTTTTCTAATCTTACGTTAGCAGCAACTTGGTGTAACGGTACGTGGCCGGGTCCTTCAACCATAACTTGAACGTTTTTCTCCCATGCACGTTCAACAAGGCGAGATACATTGAGCATTTCAGCCATTTGAGCATAATCGTGAGCATCAAGTATAGACCCAGGTCTCAAAGCATCTCCAAGACTTAAAACAGCATCGTACTCGGCTGCAATTTCTAAAAGATAGTCATAATTTTTGTAAAGAGGATTTTCCTCGTTGTTATGAAGCATCCAAGCAGCTAAAATGGCACCACCACGACTAACAATACCAGCAACTCTACCTCTATTCACCACTTTCTTAACGATATCTTTAGTTATGCCAACGTGAACAGTCATAAAATCAACGCCGTCCTTCAAATGTTTCTCAATAACTTTAAAAACGTCGTCTTCGGTCATGTAGATTCCTGCGCCTTTTTTCTTTGCAACGTCAATAAATGCTTGGTAAATTGGCACCGTACCGAAAGGTACTGGCGCAACTTTAATTAACTCTCTTCTAATACGATCTAGATCTCCACCAGTGCTTAAATCCATTATAGTGTCAGTTCCATATTTAATAGCAATTTTAGCCTTTTCTATTTCCATGTCTAAATTAGTGTAAAGCGTAGAAGTGCCAATGTTCACATTAACTTTAGTGGTAAGTCCCTCACCTATACCCACTGTCTTAACGTTCTCTCTCACCATATTTCTAGGTATAATAACGGTTCCCTTAGCCACTCTCTGCCTCAACCATTCTACTGGAACATCTTCTATTTCCGCTATAAGTTTCATTTCCTCGGTAACACGGCCAGCTTTTGCTGCTTTCATCTGCGTTGTCATCTAAAATCACCAGATATCTTCTATTTTAGTTTTATAAAATGCTTAAGTAAATGTCTGGATGTATTCAATGAAGATAATTATTTAAATTTTTGGAGGAAATGTTCCCATGAAATCACTACAAGTCCCTCAAAGATGTCTTGATGATCCTTCCACATGCTATGAATTTCTTGATCTTCAGTTAATAATATGTCAACTTCATGGTATGCCATAGAGAATATGATTCTGTCAAAGTAGTCTGATAGTCCAAAATCCAAAAGCTTATTTTCAATTTCATCGATTTCGGGAGTTATTAAGGAAGGAATTTTTATTTTACTTCTATAATATAGAACGTCAAGACCCTTGTTGTACTTCTCTCTTAACGTTTTTCTTAACTTCATGTTTTTCTCGCCTTACTAATAATTATCCACTTAATTTCAATTAATGAAACTAGAGAAACCAAAAAAGCACATGCTTTTAATATTTAATAGTTTAGCTAGATCTTTTCTGGAGAATTTATCGGTTTCAATGCCGAATAAAGGCATAATGTAAGTGTGTGTCTAAAAACACTCTAATCTTCTTTCCGGTCAATCGTAAGCTCCCTCTGCATCTTCTCTATAATTTCCTCCGCCTCTTCAAAAGATATCTTAAGAACAGGCTTCTCTCTAAGCAGCTCTTCGATTGAAGGAATTGTTTTCACACGTATCTCTCCCTTCTTAGCTATCAGTATAACTTTGCTAGGAGCTTTTAACCCAGAAATCTCTCTCACGTCCTTTGTAGTGTATATTTCTCCCTTTTTCCCAACTCTAGCCCTAGTTACAACACCCTTTTTAATTCCTTTCACAAAATTGCTCGGAGGTATTCCTATCTGTCAGACATATAAACGTTATTTCTGACACATAACTCTAGCTTATCTGGGCCACAGAGGAAAATAACAAAATAAAATGAATGGAATTTTGTAACGTGTTCCTTAATTGGATAAAATTTCATGGCTGCATAGCTAGATCTGTAATTTGTCAAGCCCTAACTGTTTTAGTTTTTCTTCTGTTGGTTTTCCCGATTCATAGTCCCATTTTCTTATCTCATAGTATTTTTGAAGCATTTTATCTATGTTAGGCACTCTGCCTTCAGTTCCTCCTTCTTTCAAGGGAGTTAATACTATTTTTGGTAAATAGTCGTCTTTCCTTGAAACTCCAAGCTTATTGTTTAAAATCCTTTTCAAATTGAAAATCCTCTCACCTAGGAGATCAAGATCCTCAATTTTGTATGCTTGTCCAGTTGAATAAGTTAGTAGTTTTGCGATGATTTCTGCCGGTGGATTACAAAACTGACACATGATCATAGAGTTGTACACCGTTCTCCAGTTCTGAGATTTTATGGCAACCTCTACTTTCTTTTCTTCTTCAAATCTATCTCCGGAAACTATGCCTAACTCAGGTACTTCCTGCCCAAGATCAACCAAGTAAACGTCTCCATTAAGATGACATGCGCCGCGAGGCGAAGTCGCGTAGCATATTGCCATGCCAAAGAATGCTCTAGGATCATGAAAAGGTATTTCAAGCCCCTTTACCTCTGCTGCATAGTCTAATGCACCATATTTTTCACCAATTCTCCTTACTCCCTCAGCTAAAACATCTCCGAAACCCTTTCTAAAAGCTATCATCTCAATTAATTGAATAACAGTATCTATGTCGCCCCATTTTAACTCAATACCATTTGTTTCGTCCTTAGAGATCTTCCCCTGTTCATAGAGGTATGTTGCAAAAGCTATTGTTGAACCGCAACTTATTGTATCAATGCCGTAAATATTGCAAAGATAGTTGGCGTAAGCTAAACCTTCTAAGTTGTCGTTGAGAATAAGGGACCCAAAGGCGCAAAGAGTTTCATATTCTGGGCCGTCAGTTTCAGGTAGCTTATATTTTCCCTCATCTATTTTAACTACTCTACCACAGCCGATTGGACATCCGTAACATGCACGATTTCTTACAAGTATTGTTTCAGCCATTGTGGAACCACTAATTTTACTAGCATTCTCAAAAACACCTAAAGTGAAATATTTGTTTGGCATATCACCCATTTCTTGCGCTAAATCAACATAACCACCAGTACCTAGTTGCCTAAACATCTCCGAGTTAAAAGCTTCTTTAACAATAGTATGTGCTTCTTTAGCAACCTCTATGAACTTATCTTCATCTGCTAGTGGAACCTTTTGGGAACCACACACTGCAACAGCCTTAAGGTTTTTAGAACCCATAACAGCCCCCATACCAGTTCTACCAGCAGCTCTTCCACCATCGTTCATGATTGCTGCATACTTCACGAGGTTTTCTCCAGCAGGACCAATACAAGCAACACTAACCCTCTTCTCACCAAGCTCCTCAACTATAATCTTCTGAGTCTCAAAGGTAGTTTTACCTACCAAATGTTCGGCAGACCTTAACTCTGCACTGCCATCAATTATGGATAGATATACTGGTTTTTCAGATCTCCCAACTATGATTATTCCATCGAAACCTGAAAACTTCAACATCGGACCAAATTTCCCACCAGAGTTAGATTCGCCCCAAATACCTGTTAAAGGAGACTTAGCACAGACAACGTATCTCCCACATGAAGGCGCAATTGTTCCAGTTAATGGGCCGGTCATAAAAATAAGAGGACTCTCCGGTCCTAAAGGATCTGTATCCTTATTTATCATGTCGTAGAGAATTCTACATGCAAGGCCACTCCCGCCGAGAAACATTTTTGCAAAATCCATGTTTAACGGTTCTTCGGAAATTTTACCTGTTGACAAATTCACTTTTAGAATTTTCCCCATGTAACCCATTTACAACACTTCCCAACTAGAAGTCTACACTTTTCCCTTCATATGCGTATAGGAAAAGTTTTCTATAATCTTCTTCAGTCGGTACACGAGGATTTACAATAGTACCCGTTGACTCGTTTGCTTTCTCAATTAATTCATCTAGTTTTGCTTCAAATTCTCCACGTGGAATACCCATCTCCTTTATGCTTAACGGTTCTTCAAGTTCCTTCATTAAATTTCTGACGGCTTCGATAAGTTTTCTAGCTTTCTCTTCATCGGATCCATCAGTAATTCCTGTGGCCTCAGCGATTTCCGCATATAAACTAGCAGCTTCAGATAGATTATATTCCATTACGTAGGGTAAAAACACTGCAACCGATCTGCCATGGGGGATTTTGAAAACAGCACCGAGACTGTGACCCATCGCATGAACAATACCTATCTGAGAATTGCTGAAAGCTAAACCACTCATTGTAGCAGCGTTATGCATTTTTTCTCGCGCTTCAGGGTCGTTTTTCCCATTTTTGAATGCTCTTGGAAGATATTTGAAGATTAACTGTATTGCTCGGAGAGCAAGAGCGTCACTGAAATCATTTTTCCATTGAACGGTGTAAGCTTCAATGGCATGAACTAAAGCGTCCATACCCGTGTCAGCCGTTAACCTTGGAGGTAAATCTAGTACTAGAGCTGGGTCAAGAATGGAAATATCTGCAACGACTTCCTTTGAAGCCAGTTCAAGCTTTACTTTTCTCTCTGCATCGGTTATAACTACTGCCCAAGTTACATCTGCACCCGTCCCCGAAGTTGTTGGGATATTTATTAAACGGGCCTTTTTCCTTAAGTTCAGTTTCTCAAAAGGAGTGATGTCTTCTATGGTTAGATCGGGTCTTTCGTATAGAACCCACATGGCTTTGGCGGCATCCATGCATGATCCGCCGCCAAGACCTATAATCCAATCTGCTCCAAATTCGGAGAGAATTTTTGCACCTCTTTTAATAGTTTGCTTTGATGGTTCTGGTTCAACTTCATCGAAAATTCGTATTTCCATACCTGTTTCCTTTAACTGTTCAACAACCTTATCTACAATGCCTAGTTTTCTTAGAACTTTGTCGGTTACGATGAAAACTCTCTCCCCTTCAAGTTCTTTTAAGTATTCTAAAGCACCCTCACCAAATACAATTGTTCTGGGGGAAGTGAAAAACCACATAACTACACCATCTCACTTAGATAAATTCTGTTGGCACTTTACTTGCTGTTGCGACAAGTTCTTTTGCAGCCTTAGTAGCCCTCATAACTTTCATCATACTACCCTTTAACTTAAATTTCCTCGTGAGTAGACCTTTAATTGGATCTATTTCGCCTTTAATTAGTTTTTTCCAATTGGAGTAAGGTCCTTCATAAATAAATTCTGTCTTTTTCTCTTCCCTGCTCTTTAACATTTTGGCTTCTCTGCACTTCCCGTGCCAAAGATCCACATAAAACACGTATTCCTTGTCTAATCCCTCATCTGGTGTAACTATGAATAAAAAGTCGCCTTCCCAGTTTTTTGCAGCCTCCTCGTACTCTTTGTTCTCGTTTAACAATTTACAAAATTCTTTGACCCATTCCTCTGAAGGGAATTTTGGCAATCAACCCACCTCCACAACTCTAAGTATTCAAAATAATAGTAGTGGGTGTAGCAATTTATATAACTGTTGCTTACAATCTTCGCCATTTATAATGAGGATATACATTTCTAATCATGTTTAAACACTTGTTAGTTACACAACTTACAAGGAGGATGGCCTTGTGATTTTTAATATTTCTTAAATTCTAAGGTTCTTTAACAAATGATTTAATTTTTGCATATTTCTTCAACACATTTTCTTGCTGTGTGCCAAGCTATGTCTCCTCCACCTCCAGGCGCAGCATAGGAGTCGCCAGCAAAAAACAATCCTTTTATTGGAACTTTTACAGGTATTCTGTCTTTACGAGTTTGATTGTAAAGAGGAGCTGCACCATCAACCATAGGCAATTTAAGCTTACGTGTCCACAAAGTTTTTCCCTTCAATTTTGGGAACATTTCATAAACAAGTTTTTCCAAATTGTTGAGCTCCATATCTTTTCTTTTAGCAAATTGTTCAGCTGGAATAACGAGAAGAAATGTGGCAAGCTGCTTATTTTCAGGTGCAATTGTTGGATCTAGGTTTGAAGTTGGTAACCCTAGAATCGGCGGCTCTTCTGAAACGATCATTCCAGAAATATCTATGACTGGTTCTGAAATAGCGAAGTCTATGGAGACACCGCATGTTGGAGTAATATTTTCAGCTTTTCTTACAAACTCTACTGGAAATTTGTTTTTATCCAGAACTGAGAAGACTTGTTGACATGGAACTGCAACGATAACCTTATCCGCTTCTATTTTTTGGTCTTTGATAGTTACGCCTTTAACTTCGCCATTCTCAATAATGACCTTATCAACTTTAGTATTTGTTGAGACTTTTCCTCCGTTTTCCTCCACGGATTCCTTCAATTTTTGGAGAATGATTTTCCATCCTCCCTTAGGGTATCCTGCTCCTTCTCCTGCAATCACTGCTTGCTTAATTAAGTCTATAAGTTCACCAGCTGATGCTTTTTCAATTTCTGGAACAACCAGAAGCATTGTTGAAAAACTCGCATCAGCCTCTTTACATTTTCACTCTTAACCTTGCCTTCTAACCACTCACTTAAAGGAACGTCGAGCAGTGAGTTTACGTCTTCTCTTATAGCTCGCATCAAGAGAGATAATAGCTCATTTATTTCCTCTGGTGATAAGAATTTAGCAGAGCTTATTGTGGAAACGCTTAACGGAAGGGTTTCAAATTTTTCTTCCCAATAAATTACACTTTCTCCTGGCCTAATCATCTCGATATCTTTCCCTAGTTCCTTCATAGTAGTTGCAACAACGCCCTTGCTTCCAAACCTTGCTAAATGAATACCGTAGTCAAGTACAAAACCGTTTTTCTCAACTGAAACAGCACGCCCACCTATTTTTTTGGATTTCTCAAAAATTAGTACGTTAAAGCCTTTCTTTGAAAGTAATGCGCCAGAAGCTAACCCTCCTATACCCGCTCCAATAATAACAACATCCCAAGGCATCTTACTTCCTCGGCTCCTAAAATTTACTTCTGGTTAAAAACTAACATTAACTTAAGAATATACCCGTATAACATCTTTTAATATATTGTTGGTATGTTCAGCTTTCACGATTTAGAAAAAATAGAAGTTTAAGGAGGAGGTTACTCCTTCCACGTTAGATAAGGCGGATCCATATTATTTTTGGTAGCATTTTCATATGTGAGTAACCCGTAGTAATGTTCACCTTCAAGAGTTTCATCTTCTAGCTTTATCATGATTGTAAGGTAGCCGGTGCTCGTTTTATAAGTAGAAACAACTGAGGAGGAGAGCTTAACCTCAAACCAAGAGCCTTCTGAAAGACTCGGCTCAGCAATCTTCTCACCGCTTTCCACCAAATTCCATACACTAGAGACGTCATGCGGGTCTTCAGTTTGATTCTGAGGTAAATTACTAAAATCATTGACAACATAAACTTCCACTTTTCCAGGTGTCCCCTTAACGATGGTACAGTATAAATGAAGAGTTATATCTCCTTTTGTCCACTCAGTAATTTTAAAACGGTATAGTGCACGGCTTGTGGTGTTGTGCTCTCCTCCTGCAGCTACCCCCACGAGTGCTCCCTCACCACCGCCCCATGTGTATCCTGCCTCTGGGCCGTAGTCACGAAGGATATAGACAACACCATCGTCTAGTGGCTCTGTAATGCTGACAACATATTTTTTGGGCATGAAAACAAAGTAAAGTCCAAGACTAGCCACTGTCACAACAAATATCAATACTATAGGTATAAATTTGTTCAAGACTATTCCTTACTTTTACATTTTCTCTAAATTAAATTTCAAAATATCACAAATAAAATTTTATGAATGGTAACTTTACTATAAACTACCTCAATTAAAAACGGTTTCTGAAATTATAACGATTATTTTCTAGGAGATGTAGGTTTGTAGTTGTTTAAAAACCAGCTACTAAAATATTTAAAAGCGGTTTTGCTTACTCAAGTAAAAAGAAATGTTGCTAGTTTAGGTCACTTTTGCTCCTTCAGGTATGTCTCTATCTACTGTAAGTAGTGCCAGTTTATCATTTGTCTCTGCTGCTAAGATCATGCCTTCAGAGATTTCACCTGAGAATTTTGCAGGTTTTAAATTAACTAGAAAGATAACTTTTTTACCTAGAAGTTCCTCAGGGGTATAGTAGCCAACTAGGCTTGAAATTGTTTGACGTACTTCGGTTCCTAGATCGACCTTAATTTTATAGAGTCTTTCGGTTCTAGGAACTCTAGTAACTTCAATTATACGTCCAACTCTCATATCCAGCTTCTTAAAATCACTGATCGTAATATATTCGGGCAAAATACCACCTCCAATAGGTTTTCGAACCCTTTGATGAAAGACTATTTATCCTGGCTTTGTTCTCCTATAATTTTCCCATCTCTTAAATATATTATTCTATCTGCTATCTCCGATATTTGTGGATCATGTGTCACCATGATTACAGTTGAGTTTTCCTCTTTTGCAAGTTTTCTCATCAGTTGTACAACCATTAATCCTGTCTCAGTATCAAGGTCTCCTGTAGGTTCATCGGCAAGAATTATCGAGGGATTATTTACGAGGGCTCTAGCAATGGCTACACGTTGCTGTTCACCGCCACTTAACTCGTCAGGCCTATGATTCATCCTATCTTCTAATCCAACCATTTCCAATAACCTTCTTACTCTTTTCTCTCTCTCCTTTTTTGGAACTCCAGAAATCAATAAGGGTAGTTCAACATTTTCATAAGCTGTTAAAACAGGTATTAAATTATAAAATTGAAAAACAAACCCTATTTTCCTTCTTCTTAAAAGGGTTAACTCTTTTTCAGACTTAGTTGTAATATCTTCACCATCTATGTAAATTTTGCCGCTAGTAGGTTTATCTAAAGTCCCGATGAGATTAAGTAACGTGGTTTTTCCGCTACCTGAAGGACCTACAATTGCGACCATTTCCCTACGGTAAACTTTCAAGTTAACATTTTTAAGAGCATGTATTTCTGTTAATCCCATTCTATACACTTTGCAAAGATCAACGGTTTCTACAACCACTTCTCTACCCATATTTTTCCCTCTTAGTTTCTTATAGTCTTGATCCTTTCCTCAATATCTCTACAATACTTAGTTTCGTGGTCTTGTAAGATAAACATGCTGAAATTATGAGAGCTGTGAAAAACACCAAAGAGAACACGTAGAAATAAAGAGTGTATGGTACAGTCAAAGGTAAAGTTAAATCGCTAGTTAAGTTGTTTGACTGTATAAGTTCAAAAGCTATTATAAGACTACTTACAACACCTGAAATATAGCTTAAAAATGCGATTATAAAAGCTTCCATCACGTATACAAGGACTGTCTGCTTTCTATCCAAACCTATACTTCTTAAGACACCGGTTTCCCACGTTCTTTCTTGAATAGATGTAACAAGAGATGTAGCATGACCTAAAACCGCAATAACAACAGCAAATGAAAGAAGAATTGTGAAAAGCTTTGAAATATCTTCATAGCTTTCAACAGCATTTTCTGCAAGTTCCTTTGTAGTGGTAACCTGAATATCGTATTCACCACCTATTTCATTCGAAATAGCATTTGCAACCTTAATCGAATCAAAACCCTCTTTAACTTTAACAAGGAATCTATCAACAACCAACATCTTAGTAATGTTACAATAGGTTTCAAGAGAGACAAGCCCATCTGTAGCCGCAGCTCTTTGCTTAAATTTTGTGAAGCTAAATCCCGGGATACTAGAGGCTATAGCCGCAATTTTCAGCACAAACGTTCCATAAACAGTTTCAATCCTAATTTTATCACCTACACCTATATTTAAGCTTTCAGCAAGCCCTTTACTAATAATTATTGTACCATTTTCCTCTGCAAGCTTCTTGAAAGCCTCATGCAAAGTTCCTCTTTCAAAATCTATATCCCTAGCGTAAGTTACATTTGGAAAAGTTGAAGCATTTACACCAAAAATTTTGAGAGCATACTGCTTATATAATACGAGATCTCCAGCTTTTACGGTTATGCCCGTTGTAACAGGACAAACAGCCTCAACACCCTCAACCAAACTAATATTCTCAGCTATCGACACCGGAACGTACTCTCTAGGATATACAACTATATCTGCACCTAAATAGTTTTGAACATTTATTTGAGAAGAGGCAGCGTACATCGAAGTAATAGTTCCAACCAATATAATGAAAGCTATGGAGGTTGAAAGCATAAAGAAAGTTAAACTACTTCTTCTCTTATGTTTCATAATATTTCTTTCAGCTAAAGTAGCTTCAATTTTCCATAACTTTCCAACAATTTTAGAGAAGAATTTTGCAGTTAAGGGTAGAATTGCTGTGAAAGTGAGTGTTAAGCCAACAAGTATTAAGCCAAGAGAAATGAAAGTAACCATGATGAAAATGGATTGATTACCGTAAAAGCCTATTATTGGAAGCAAAAACATCATGAAACTTGTGGCGGCAAAAAGACTGATACCACCAATAACAAGACCGACATTAACTCTTTCAGGTCTTAACTTTCTCTCCTCTTTCTCGGTTATAATCATTCTCCTAACAGCTGGAGACAAGGCTTCAAGAGGAGTCATTTTAGAAGCAGAATAAGCAGGATAAAACCCACCAATAATACTAGTTAAAACTCCTAATAGTAGTCCGAGATTTAAGCTTTGAGGAGATACAACAAAGATTGAAACTTGAAATTGCTTTCGAAAACCAACTAGTGAAGGTGAAATTACGTATTTTCCAAGGAGTAAGCCTAGACCCAAACCTACTGTTGAGCCAATTAAACCTATAATGATAGCTTCAATTAGTATGGAGGTAAAAATTTGTGCTTTGGAGGAACCTACTGAGCGAAGAATACCTATTTCCCGTATTCTTTCTGCAACGTTCATAAGCATTGTTGAAACTATTAGGATACAAGCCATTAAAACGGCAATTAAAACAAAAATATTTAGCATAACTCTTTGGGTAGAAACTACACCACTAACACTTTCTAAAACATATGCTTTTACCAGAAAAACTGTGTATTCCAATCCAATTTTTTCTTGAATGCTTGAACCTATCTCTACGATTTTACTAACACTACCTTCTAAATCACTATAATTTATGATCTCCTCGCTAAGCTTAACAAACAGTACATCAACTGTATTGTTAAGGCCCGATAAACCTTGAAGGGTTTCTAAACTTACAAAAACAACTCTTCTCATATTTACAGGCAACTCGCTAGGAGTTTTAATTATTCCACCTATAGTTAAACTAGAATTAACGTAATGTTTCGCTTCAAAGTTATACATGCTAAGAGTAAAGTTTTCACCCACATAGATGTCAAAATTAGTAGCTATAACATCTGGAACTAGACATCTATTAGTAGAAATATCTATAGAACCCTCTATAACCTCAAAACTCCAATTATCTCCCACATCAGAAGTATTTACACCGATAAGAAGAAGTCCACGCTTCTTATCACCAATGTACGTTATGCCTCTTAAAATAAGCGCCGGAACAACCTCTTCAACACCTTCAACGCTAAGAACTTTCTCCGACATATTTACGGGGTCGAAGAAAGTGCTTGTACCCTTACCCGTGATAATGATATCGTATTTTCCAAGATAAGCAGTGTATCCCTCGACTAGATTCACCGTTAAACTGTCAATTGTCGTATTTACCGCAATGAAAAGAGAAACAGCTAGAACTACACCTACAAAAGCAATAAAAGTTCTGCTTTTTCTCCTCCAAAGATTTCTAAAAGCTAATTTAAACGGCGTATACAAACCTACCCCCACACATTAAGGCAGTAACCTACATTTCAAATCAAAATATTTAACCCTTTTTGAAAAGTTCTCTTGTCAATGTTTGAATAAAAATGTTGGTTTTTGGGAACATTCGGCGAGAAAGTTATACATTTTAATGTCAAAACCTAAAAATATCATGCAAAACGTCATAACGTTTTTTACAAAAATCAGCAACCCTTGCGAAATTCTTATCTCCTGTACTTAAAAATTTAACGTAAAATTTTTCGGTTAACATTTGTTAACCTATGAAGCATAAAGCCACTATAAATGAATTGGAAGCCAATTAAAAACTATTTCACAATCATTTAGAAAATACAAGAATATTATGTAATATAAAGTTATTTTTACAAAAAATTGTATTTTAGATGATCATCTGAGATAGTAAAATTTGTTGTTGCTAGTATTACTATTATCATCTAAAGTAGATTAAACAAGGTTATTTTAGTCAACATCTTTTTAAAATCGATAAAAATCAATATTACCTTTATATACATGATGATAGTACCTTATCTCAAGAGAATCACAAATAACTTATTGTGTAATTGCGAAGTTAACAGAAAGTTCGGGAGACAACACTGATGACAATTCACAACGTCTATGTGTTCAGAAAGAGCGGGGAACCGCTAGTACATGTTAAAATAGGAAGTATAGAGGCAGACCCATGCTTAGTTACTGGTCTACTTAGTGCAATTTATTCCTTTACATTAGAAATAACTAAAAAAAGACTAAAAAGCATAACCGTGGAAGACTGTCAGTTCGTGGTTCTTGAGGATAAAGATAGCAGCCTGATATTTGCGGCTTGCGTAGATTTCGAAGAAAGTGTAATAGACATACAGAAAAGGCTTAAGGACATAAAGAGGCTATTTACAAGGAAATACAAAGACATTAACTACGTAGGTGATGTTACATTCTTTAAACCATTCGAAAAAGAGATAAAAGAAGTTATGTTTGCTCCCCCAATTAACATAGATGGAAGCACCCTCCTAACCGTAAAGGAAAAATTAAAAGAAATGTCAGAACTAAGCGAAATACAAGGATGCGCTCTCTATTCTGCAACTGGAAAACCTATTCTGTCAATACAAATTCCAAAAAACATCGAGGTCAGTTTACTAAAAAGAATAGAGGGTCTACTTCTTGCATCATCAACTTTCCAAGAGTTGAAACCAGTACTAATACGTGTAGAAAAGTTTCCTGTTATTGTTATCGGTAGTGACCTACTGATACTTGCTGTAGTTGTACAAGATGATGAAAGCGTCGGCGTAGCTTCTATAGTTGCTGAAGAATATCTTAAAAAAATCGACTTTACAATAAAAATCGCTGGGAGTGTGCTGGAAGATTAGTATATTTAAAAAAATATTAGGAGGTAGAAATGTTAATATGTCTAAGAAGGGAATTTTTGAAGAAATGCGAAAAATATTAGTAAAACTTGAAGAAACTACACCTGATGTATTTGCTAGTGCAATAATCCGAAAAGATGGATTAATTGTTGCCAGTGCAGTTCCTGAGGAGGTCAATAAAAGGGTATTCGCAGCAATGGCCGCATCGGCCCTTGGCGCAAGTTCAAGAGCTCTAAAAGAATTAAAGCAGGGAAATTTAAAACGGTTGCTAGTTGAAGGAGAAGGAGGACAAATGGTGTTGATGGAAGCAGGTCAATTAGTTCTAACAACCTTGATCAGGAAAGATGCAAATCTGGGTCTAGTATTCATGAATTTAGAGAAAGTAGTTGATGAATTGAAAAAATACGCATAAACCCTTTCAGCAATGAGCTGGGAGGGTGAAAAATGAAGGAGGAAGGAATGGAAGTGACAAGATTTCTAAATATAATAATATATGGATTTCAAAAAGCATTATGGGAAGTTATGGGTGAAGCAGCTATTGCTGCTTCTTACCCGGTAGGAAAAAGTATGCTTGAAATAATGAAAAAGGAACTTGGGCTAAAAGTTGCTGGAGAAAAACCTGAAGATGTCCTCAACGGTATCGCAAAACGGTTAACAGAAGACTTTAAAATAGCCAAAGAAGTTAAGATCGGTAAGTCAGGCGACACAATTACAGTGGACGTCGAAGGTTGCATATGTTTGCCTGTAACACAACGTCTAATAAACACAGGAATAAAACCATTTGCATGTCCATTTACCAATATAGCTATGGCTGCAATGGAAGAGCTTCTAGGAATACCAACAGGGATTTCTTCGCTTGAAGTTAATAGTCCTAAATGCAAAATAGTCTTTGAAATGCTCAGAAAATAGCCAATAAATTACCTCTTATTTTTTATTATTGGTGAGAGGTTCCCGGGGCCATGCGGTCTCCCCCCTCCTCCAAGCGAAACCTCTCTCAAAGTTACATGCTCTTTTTAACTATTTTTGACCCGGGAACCCACCAAAACCTAGTGTCCTGGTGATATGAATGGATTTTGTTATTGTAAATAACTCCTTTTCTTCAGTTCTAAGCGTGATGAAGAACTCCAACGGGTCAGTCACCATTTTTCCTCCACAAGACATAACTAAAAACCCTATATACTATTCTAAAGAATTTATGAATCTTATTTCAAAAATAATAGAAAAAGCAAAATCGTTAGAAATAACATCCCTATATATCTCCTTACGCAATAAACACAGTCATCTTCGAAAATTACTTTATAAGATGGGGTTTGAACCTGTTTCCACAATGAGTAGAATGACACTGGACATGCAATCGATAAAGCCTCCATATTTTCCTCCTCCACCTGCATATGTGTTTAGAAATTTTAGAGATGAGGATAAAGATAAATGGGTAATGTGCGCAGCTTCAGCGTTTAATACTACAACAAGGTCTACGTTAGCTAATTTTGAAAAATACTGGCTCAACGACAAAAATTTTGATTCAAAACTTCACTACGTTGCCTTAGATAAAAAGGATCAAGTAGTTGGAATTCTAAGCTGTTGGTACTATCCTCTTAAAAATGAAGGTTTCGTTAAAATACTTGCCGTTCATCCTCAGCATAGGAGGAAAGGCATCGCCAAACATCTGCTTTCACTAGGTCTACTCAAATTAAAAGAAATTGGAGCAAATATGGTGTCTTTAGATGTCTCTGTCAGCAATTACCCAGCGCTAAAATTATACAAAATGTTCGGGTTTCAAGAGGAAGGAATAGTTATGAGGAAACTTATTTTAAAGGATTTCTTTTCGAAAGAATGTGGTTAGATGGAAAGGACATGATTAGGATACCATATCTTCCAATTATTCTGCAGTCCTTTACTTTTGCTTTCATGAACTTCTCGAAAAAAGCAGTGAGAATTTCCGAAATAAACTTACATACTGGCTCGGAGAGGGTTTCCCATTTCATTATGTAGATATGGTTTTCCAAGTTCTTTATTTCAAAGGAACTAACACCTAAATAGTTGATAAGTAATTCTCTAATGTCATTAAAGATAAGACTTCTATCGATATTTGAAACTGGCTTACCATGTTTCCATAAAAGATGTTGTTCCAGAGTGTTTGCGATATTATTGATATGTTTTTCTGTTTCTTCAGGTTTTAACTCAGAGCATATAAGAAAGAAGCGAGTAAGGATGTCGTAAATATCTGGTAATATTGTAATTGTGCTATAACTTAACAATTCTTCCTTTTTTACAAAGTTTTTTAACAATTCTCTTATTAACGCAGTTATACTTATTTCTCTTTTCATTGCTATTTTTTCAAGTTTCTCCAAGAGTTTACGTGGAAGTCTGATGCTAATGTGTGCTTCAAATCGACGTGACATGGTAGGCACCTTCAAGATGGCATACAACATCTGGTATTGCAATGCAACAATTATAAGTAACCATGTTGCGATGTAGGCTCTCAACTTTACTGCAAATAGCTATTAACATGCCCAAAATTAATTGTATGTATTCATTAATCTCATATTGTGCATCATTTTGCTGAAAAACGTCATGCTGTATTACTAATTGTCTGTATGTTACTTTTTGCATTACCATGTGTCACACACATTTTTATGTTCTAGTACCTATTACAACAATTGTCTTCAATACCCTTCAAATTCGCTGGGAGGTATCTCCTTTCACTAATCAAAATGGATATAAAAATATTGTTGCAAAAATCTTACGAGAAATGCGAGAAGAAAAGAATATCGAACCACTTTTCCAAGTGTTAGGTGATAATGTAAGTTTAGATATGAATACTTTACATAAAATTGCCTCAAATATGGGAAACGTTAACGATAGGTATTATAGCGATAAAAATCCATATGCAAACCTGAAAGATACTGTGTTACACGCCTTAATACTTAATTTGGCAAAAAATATGAAGGACAAAAGGAAAACGGAAATATTAATGGAGTTAATAAATTTCTTACCATCAAATATGGCTGGTAGAGAGAGAAAATATGAACCAAAAACGTATATCCTAAGTCCTTATCTTGAGATGTTATTTGTAAGAGAAGACTCAGAAAAAATTTTAAAGCAAATAACAGTAGAAACCATCAAGAACATTGTAGATTATTCTGTGCTCCAAATTTGTAGAAAAATCGTAAAATGCATTAGAAAACATATTTTTAATGGCATATTTCCGTCTAAGAGATTTAATGCACTAGAATATAGACTTTTTCAAAAAATGTTTGAGAAGCCACGCAAACCTTATAAAGATATAATTAAGGGGACAAATATACAACCTAGAAAAGGATACTCACTACTAAATCGTATAAAGAATCATGTGAAGTTCATAGCGATACCCCAAGCTAATATAGGTGGATTTAAGAACTTTTTTGTGCTTTTAGAAGAAGCAGATCCGGAAGAACTACTGAACATACCTTTCAAATGTCCATTCATCGATGTTTATGAGTGTTTTGACCTTCTGTGCGGTAAAACTGCCATAGGAGCTTTGCTTTGGACAAAAAATATAAAATCTTTTGTAGAATGGGCGAAAAAGAAAAAACGGTATACTACTCGGTTTTTAGCATGTAGAACTTCCGAATGGAAATTTAATACAAACCTTAACCTCTATGATTATCAGAATGGGTTATGGAACTTAGATTGGGAAAAACTTTCCGAATGGCTCTATAATTTCTTAATAGATGGCCAATGGTGTTACGTCATCCCAGAAGCGGAAAACATCACCCCCGTCGAAAATATTTCTTTGGATGATATTGATATTAAAATAATATCTCTTCTTAGATCAAATTATCGTCTAAGTACAAGCAAAATAGCTAAGGTTGTGGGGATTTCTAATATCCAAGCGTGGAGAAGAGTCAAAAGAATTCTAAAAAGTAATATTTTGGTACCCATTGTTTTCCCTCTAAGAATGGGATTGGAAGAAGATTTCCTTCTTTACGTAAAATGTAGAAAAGAAATATTTAATCCGCTTATGTCAATACTTAAAGAACTGCCATATGTATTAACTAGTAAAATATTCTCGTTTCACATACACGATAAAATTTATCAAGAGTTTTTTGCAAGATTACTGTTGCCTAGAGGTGGGTTAATACGGTTTTACGAAATGTTAATTCCACTCCTTGAGGAGGGACGCATAGAAAATTTTGGAATTTACGTCATAAAGAATACATATTCTTTAGATTTCCTAATTTCATAAGTCACAGTAATGTTTTAGCCACCTACTATTGACGGTTAACCCTCTAAATCTGAAGCAGGTTATCGAAGAAAGAGGTATGGACTTAAAAATAATGGATTTAATGGAGTTAATATTGCAAATAGTCTAGTTCAAAATTAAAGATGTGAAGAAATGGTTGTTTAAAAATTCTAATTTTATTTATCTGTGTGGCTCAATAATTACTTTGATACATTCTTTTGCTTCAGCAACGATTCTGAAACCTAAGCCTGCCTCTTCTAAGCTTAATCTATGTGTAATCATGTCTCGCACGTTTATTTTATGGGCACTAATTATTTCTAGTGCTTCTGCAAGATCCATGGGACTAGCACCGTAAGATGTTGTTACCGTTATCTCGTTTCTCCAAAAATCGGTAATAGGTATTGTTACTTTAACATCCGGCGGCGGCACTGCGAAAAATAGAATGGTGCCTCCTCGATCTACACATTGCCATGCTTGGTGAACAGCCGGTAGGGCTCCGGTACAAATTATAACTCGGTCTGCGGGTCTATTTTCATTTACTTCCCGTAAAATGGTTGGCACATCTTCTTTAGCATTTATTACAACATCTGCTCCAAATTTCTTGGCGGCTTTCAACCGGTATTCATTAATATCGGTTGCAATGACTCGTTCTGCTCCTTTCAACTTAGCTAGTTGAATGTGGAGTAGACCGGCTGGTCCGCTTCCAAGTACAAGTACTGTGTGACCTGGTTTTACTTGTGCTATTCTTTGTCCGCGGATAACGCAGCCTAATGGTTCAATGAATGTTCCTTCTTCAAAAGACACGTTGTCAGGTAGTATGAAAACTCCGCGCTCCACATTTATTTTTGGTACACGGACGTATTCGGAAAAGCCGCCGGGGTCAAAATTTGTTGTGTGTAAAGTTTCGCAAGCGGTGTGATGGCCACTTAAACAGTAACGACATTTATTGCATGGGACATGGTGGGATACAAATACCCTATCGCCGACTTTATAGCGTTTTACGCCTTCTCCAACTTCAACGATTATTCCTGTAGCTTCATGGCCCAGAACTCTAGGAGCCTTTTTAATACGGTACCATTCCATTACATCACTACCGCAGATACCACAAGCCATGACCTTTACCAGAATTTCTCCAGGTCCGATTTTAGGTTTTGGAATTTCCTCTATCCTTATATCGTTATTATTGTAATATACTGCGACACGTATTTTTTACACCCCTCTTCTACTACTTTCTAGGCGATTACTAACAAATTTTTAATATTAATAGGAAGGTTCAGTTATCTTGCTTATTTAATTTTTAGTGTTTACCACTAAATTTGATGGTAATTCATTTTATGTCATAAGAAAGCTATCGAATGGCTTATCAACAACTTAAAATTCAAATATTTCTGGAAGCTACCTCATATATGTTGCTATGACTTTAACTTTATGTTTTTCAGCCTCTACCTGCGCACTTGGATGAACTAAGTAACCAAACAAGAATCCTAAGACGTCTTTGTCTGGAAAAGCTCTTCTCACCTTCTCTAATATTCTTAAAAACTGTCTAACTTCTCTGGCGTAAATTCTAGATTTACATTCACCTACTATAACAATTTCCTCGGAATCTCTTTTCCCAATCCCAAACAAATTAATTTGAACTTCTTCACCGTCAATATTTACGAAAGTAGGTGTTAAATCTTCAACATAAATGTTCATATGTCGTTCAAACCATCCAGGCACCATAACTCTGGCGATGTCCTCTAACCCAAAACCTACAGTATCACTTAATCTTCCAACCTGCACAGCTAATTCTCTAACAGCATTCGATAGTTGCTGAACACTTCCTTCTGTTCTCGCTTGTGCTTCTGCTAGCATGTCAACTCTCTTTGCCAGCGTGTTGAGCTGTTCCTCCGTTCTTCTCTGTGCTTCTGCTAGTGCGTCGACTCTGCCTGAGAGTTTGCTTAATGCTTCTTCTGTTCTCGCTTGTGCTTCTGCTAGCATGTCAACTCTCTTTGCCAGCGTGTTGAGCTGTTCCTCCGTTCTTCTCTGTGCTTCTGCTAGTGCGTCGACTCTGCCTGAGAGTTTGCTTAATGCTTCTTCTGTTCTCGCTTGTGCTTCTGCTAGCATGTCAACTCTGCTCGAAAAGATGTTAAGTGTCTCTGCCAATGTATTGATTTTTTCTGCAAGGTCTTTAACGGCTGATGTTAACTTATCGAATTCTTTTCTTGTCACTTTGATTTCACGTACTTTGTCTTCTACTACTTTCACTATAAACTCGTAGAGTTCTGGTGTTATTGACAACTCTTATCACCTTTTACCACATTATACTATTTTGCACGGTAAATATTTAAAATTGGTGAAATTTTGAACTGTAAATCCTCTTGTCAATATTTTCACAAATTTGCTATATATGCGATTCTAGATATGAATAATCGTGTTTAAAAAGAAATGTATTGATAAATAGCTCTACTTAAAAGGGGTTTGTCTAAAGGGGTACCGTATGCTAGTAGTATTAGGTCTTTTTCCTTTCTTCTTTTATGTCGTTAAATAGTTTGAATGCTTCATCTGGTGTTGCATCTTCATGTACAATGGCTCTTACAGCTTGAATCATTGCAACGGGGTCTTCGGATTGGAATATGTTTCTACCCATATCTACACCTACTGCTCCTTCCTGTATCGCGTTGTATGCCATTTCTAGTGCTTCTTTTTCAGGGCGCTTCTTTCCACCTGCAATTACAATTGGGACAGGACATGTTTCCACTACTTTTGTAAAGTCTTTGCAGTAGTATGTTTTCACCATGTGGGCGCCAAATTCTGCTGCCATTCTACATGCAAGTGAAAGGTAGCGGGCGTCTCGCTCCATTTCTTTTCCAACAGCTGTGACAGCTAAAACAGGGATCCCATATCTTTCGGCTTCATCTATGATTTGTGCTAATGCTAGAAGTGTATCTCTTTCGAAATCTGCTCCAACCATTATTGAAAAAGCTACTGCACATGCATTAAGCCTTATTGCATCCTCTATTGAAGTAATAATGCCTTCATGTAGTAGTTCTTTCCCAATTATACTTGTTCCGCCGGAAATTCGTAGTACGATTGGTATATCGTATTCTGGTTTTATGTAGTTGCGTAGAGCGCCTCGAGTAAGCATAAGGGCGTCTGCATATGGTATGAGTGGTTCAACTGTTTTGTCAAATTGTTCTAATCCCGCTGTTGGTCCCATGAAGTAACCGTGGTCAACTGCTAACATAACGGTTCGTCCGGTTTTAGGTTTAATTATTCTTGATAAACGGTTTTTCATTCCCCAGTCCATTTTAACAACACCCTCATTCTTAATTTCGAGTTATTCTTTAGGCTTAACGATTAAAAAGCCTTTCTCTATTAGCCAATGGTGGAACTGCCAGGCAGTATATTTACAATTTGTTCTGCAAATTTGTCTTACTTTTTCGTATTCTTCAGAACCCTCTTCCAAAGAGTCTAATTTTAACTGTATTGGGCACTTGACATCTCTGCAAAATTCTCTTCTTTTATATTCTACAAACCCGGGGATTGGCATAATAAATGAAAACGTTTTCAAACTTATAAAGTTTTAGAAAGCTTAAGTTTTAAACCATAATGTCAAAATTTCTCTTTACAGGAATTAATTATAAAAACGTTATGTAGGCTTTACTTGCCGACTGAAGTTTTTCTATCGCTTTTTTGGCCTACTTAGGGTCGCTTAACTGAGCCCTATCCACATGCACTAAATCTATTTTCCCTCTCTGATTAATTTATCAGCGAAGAGTGGATCCTTTATTCCTCCGCCTCCTATCACAAAAGTACTGGTTGTTTTCTTAATTTCTTCTGCGTAAGGTACAAAGTAACCTTGCATGTTATCTGTAGTTCAGGTGGCTGCGACCCGCAAAGCCCGCTACTTACATCGAGAATATCTAATCCTTCTTCAACAAGTTTTGCGCCAGAAATTTACTATCCTCTAACGTTAAGCCCACTGGATGGAGATCTGTTGCGCCGATTCTGTAGAGTAGAGGTATGTTCCTTTACGTGTTTTTAACTTCTTTAACAAAACATCTTTTACCTCAATAGGAGATAAAGAGAGAAATTAACGTAAAACTCACCTTTTAATAAATCTTAATACTCTAATTTGATAAATGTCTTTTTACCTGGAACATACGAAAATCTTCTAAACTACTTGTTTCAAAATCATCCTACTTAAAGCAAGATCCTTATCAAATTAAATGTTAAAGAAATAAAAATGTGAGTAAAATTGTTGAAGAGGGAGCGTGAACACCTCATGATTAAACTTGTAATATTTGATGCCGGCGATGTTCTCTACAAAGGTTCTAAAAAAGAAATGGTTAGAGAAGTTGTAAGTAGTTTTTTAGCTAAACATGGTGTTAAAGACCTTGAGAAAGCCCTTAAAATTGGAGGAGAAGTATGGTCAAGAGTGGAGAAACTTGTAAAGATAGGTAAGATGAGTTTGAGGGAGGCCCATGAAAAATGGATAGAAGCCTTAGGACTAAATAGAAAACTGGTTAGCGAATGGAGTGAAATAGAGAAAAGCGAAATCCGATTTAAACTTTTCAAGAGAACTCCTCACGTAAATGAAACTTTAAAAATATTGAAAAGAAAATATAAACTTGCAATTTTAAGCGACACCGTACTAAGTAAAGAAGAAATGATTCAAAAGCTACAAGCTTTGAAAATCGATTACAAACTTTTTGATGAAATCTTTACTTCCCATGATATTGGATATGAAAAACCGCATAAAGAGGCCTATCTAACTGTTTTGAGGTATTTTAATGTTAGACCAGAGGAAGCTGTTTTTGTTGGGCACGCTAAAGATGAAATAGAAGGCGCAAAGAAAATTGGCTTAACAACAGTTGTTTTCGCTGATAAAAATGTTGAAGGAGACTATTTTGTTAAGCAGTTTGACGATTTACCAAAAATTCTAGACAAAACAATTTCTCCTTAAATTTGAAACAGCACAAATTTATCTAGCCTATTTGTAATTTATGAGACATCTCTTACCTCGTTTTATATGTCGTTTCCTTTGAAATAATTGGCTTTTACCTCCTCCATTTGATCTTCACTTAGTATTTTGTAAAAGTGCATGGTATTGTTTTCATATTTTGCCAGAATTGGTGTTGCTCCACCATTCCTTGCAATTTTTAAGAGCTTAATTTTCTCCATTTTTGTAAGCGAGCTACCTTTTTTACATTCTACTATCAAAATTTCCCCATTTTTAATTGCAATCAAATCGAAGGGTTTTGAGGCAGCTAACCGCCAAACATACCATCCAGCTTTTGATAAAATATTTTTTACCTTATATTCTATTCTCCTACCCTTTGCATATTTACCCATTTTGTTCACCGCTTGAATTAATGATTTCTGATGAAATATGCATACTAGTGATTTATTAAGTCGCAAAACAACACGTTAATATAGCTGTTATGATTGCTGGTATCCCGTGTTCTGTTGCAAAGGTTATCCCAGGGCAAAGATTGACTATTAGCTTTGACCAGCGCATAATCCCTGTAGGTATTCCTTCCCTACTTCCTATGAAAACATTAATTCTCTTTTCGGAATCTATAATTTCCTTTATTTGCTTGCAGGTTTCCTGATCTATTGGTTTCCCTCTTGCGCTTGTAGTTACAAATACCTCTCCAAATCGTGATCTAGCTAACTGGAAGAGATCGTAAATTTTTATTGGAACCAATTTTACCTTTCTCGGATAGTTTTTCTTTTGAATTCTATATCTTGAGTTTCTTCCCTCAAGTATTCCTTTGAGAAAGCTTTCAAATTCCTCTGCCTTACATAGTTCAGTTGGAGCAATTACAAGTTCTCCGACCTCAAAAGCCTGCGCTGCGCGGCCTATTCTTACCCCCATTCGATAGGCTCCCTCAAGATCCTCTAAATACGGCATTTGAATAATTGACAGTTTTTGAAGAATCTTCAAGGTACGAGTATCCTTTGGTTTCTTAATCGCTTGTTCTTGGGTAATTGAAATGTATGCTTTATCATTAAAGATCTCTATCCAAACAACCTTGTCCGGATAATCTAAATTCACTGGGTTTTCCAATTTTTCTTTAATTTTTGCTCCAACAATCACATTAACATCTATACTAGTGAAATCGTGTTTCCCTCGTCTAGTTGTTCTGACAGCAAAACTTTCTCCACTCTTTATTGTCTCTTCAGCTACCAAAACAGCTTTATCAGCTATTTCCTCGGGATCCGCCCTGGTTTCTGCGAGAACCGGTAAAACCTTCTCTACTTCAGGTATCTTATTAATTATTTCTTTTGATGCTTTAAGAGGGTCAAGACTTTCAACAAAAACAATCCCATCATAGTTAAAAGGTTTAGCTATGACTTTAGCATTAGGGTAAATTTCAAGAACATGAGCTGCAACAACTTTCTCGAGGCCACGAGGTGTCTTTAAAACAAGGTTGACCAAAGATCCCACCTACAATCTTTTCATTTATTGAGAATAGCTAAACGTACTTAAGCGTAGCTCTTCATTTTATATTTAACTTGAAATCGTTACAAGGGTGTATGAAATGTTTCGCGTTAAAAATATTATTTATTTTGATGCCCCTGGTCCTCAAAATACTGACAAAGTTGTAGATGCGGCCGTTGAAAGACTAGCTGAGGGAGATATAAAGTTTGTAATAGTAGCTTCGATAACTGGTGAAACCCTCTCTCAAAATCGCTTTAGATGTTTAAACTTAGATGCGAAAGTCGTTTGTGCTTCTGCCACCTCAATGGGATTGTGAAATTAGAGGAAGAAAGTGGCCTTACATTCAAGGCAAAATTAGAGGGAAATTAAAAGAGTTAAATGTTGAGATCGTTGAACGCGCAGCAACTACATTAGCAGGTGAATCTGTAGATTATAGTTTAGCGAGATATGGTCTTATGCTTCCTTCATGGGCTGTGCTTGAAACTTTGGTTATGATTGGAGGTTATGGTTTTAAAACCGCTGTAGAAGTTGTTCTCATGGCTACAGACTATGATGCTGTGCCCCGTTGATCAAGGCTATCGTTGTTGCGGGAACTTTAAATAAAGGTGCTGATACCGCCATAGTTGTAAAAACAACTTATTCGCCGCACATGTTTTCCAGCAATTCTGATAAACGAATGCAAATTCTCGAGATTCTCGCCATGTCTAGGAATAAGAAATGGTATAGGAATATGGGTGTCTGGGAATTTGAAGCTAAAGAAGTTAAAGAAGGAGAAACTTTAGAATAATAATAATGTATAAAAGGTTCTTGGTGGCCATGAATATGAATGAGAGTTTAAAGTTAATTCTTAGAAAGTATATAGAGGAAGTGGAAGATGGAGTTAAAATATTTTTAAATGTGAAGCCTAAGAGTAGGATTGAAGGCCTAAAATACGAGTTTGATGAACTGGTTTTTTACACGAAAGAGCCTCCTGTCAAGGGTAAAGCTAATGCTGCTCTTATGAAGTTTCTTTCCAAGGTATTCGAGGTTTCAACTTCCGCAGTTGAAATAATATCTGGTCACAAAGATAGATCGAAGACCGTGAAAATTAAAGGAATTTTAAAAGACATAGCAATTAGCAAACTGCTTAACTATTTATCCAAAACTTAAAGATATTGATCACGATGAAACCATGAAATGAAATTTAAATTAAGCCTACATAGTTTATGTAAACTGCGATTAACGGAGGTATTTTTATGGTTAAGGTTAATGAAGTTTTTCATCCTAACCCCGAACTAAAGACTTTGTACTTTCTCTATTTGCTTCTTGGAATTGTTGCATTCTATTTGTCTTGGACCACACCCATAATTATCTTTGTTCCACACGTATACGTAATTGTCTCGATATTACTCCCACTTTTGGCTGCGGTTGTTTTCTTTGCTTACTGGATTCCAAAGTACTGTTCCTCCGCTTCTTTTCTTCTTACTGAAAATGAAATAGTTGTTGAAAACGGTGTATGGTGGAAGAAAAAGAGCATTGTACCATACAATAGGATAACTAACATAGACGTTGTCCAAGGGCCTCTTTCAAGGAAATTTGATATTGCTTCAATTAAAATACAGACCGCTGGATATTCCATGGCTGGAGGTTTCAGTGCAAAAGGTGTTGAAGCTGAAATTTTCGGAGTAAAGAACTACCAAGAAATAAAAGACTTCATCTTAAACATTATAAGAGGTATTAAACCGGTTGCTGTTGAGACAGCTGCTGAAAAATTAGGTCTTGAAGGCGTTATCTGCGAAATTCTTCAGGAATTAAAAGAAATAAGAAAATTGTTAGAGAGGGGTACTAAATAAAATTTAGGTTGCGTGTTATTCAAGCTGTGATGTAGTTTATTATCATGCCTACAATTACTGCAAATGTTATGCTGCATAGGGTTCCCGTTAAATAATATTCTGCGAAGTATCGTTCTTTTGAGTGTTCAAATCTTATGATGGACTTCGCTACAAAGATCATAGCTATTGCTGCAGGTTCATTTAAATACATAAAGGTTAATGTTAATGCTCTTTCAAGCATCCCTATGATTTTCCCAGCTCCTTTTGCGCTTTTATCCAATATTTGTGCTTTTTGGCTTTCAGTTAGCTTTAATTTAGAAAGAACAGCCAAAACTAACGGGGAACCCGCAAAAATAACGATTAAGTATCCAATAAGATATATCAGTAACCTTAGCAAGGGGAATTTTAATAACATATGGTTAACCTTCTGTGGTTGTCTTTGCATGGTAAACCGAAATTGGTTTACCAAGTTCTAACATTTTTAAATAATATTCAACCACTTTTTCAGCTTTTCTGACAGCCTTCCATCCAGCTGCACGAATAATTTTCGATATAGCTTGTTTTGAAACCCGAAATCTCCTAGCAGCATCAGACAATTTAACGTTTTCCTGCGATTCAAGAAAGTTTATCACGTCTTTCTGCCTCCTTGTCCATTTACTCTTAACATGCAAAATAAGTTCCGTAACAGAATTTAAGAGAAAATCGGTTTCTTCGTTACCAGACTTAAAAACTAACTCTACTTTCCTTTTTTTAGCTTCTTCAAGCGCGTCACGTGAACGGTGAAAAGCGGAGCCATCCATTTCGCTTGGCTTTCTACTTAGAGGAGTGTCAATACTCCCTATACCTACTCCACAGTAAAATCTTACGGGTAAATTTTTCTCGAGATACTTAAAAACATCTAAAACAACACTTGTCGTCTTTAATACTCCTTGAAACTCGTCTCCCAACGTCATAGTAAATTCTGCGATTAAAAAGTCACGGAACTTTATGTTTAGACTATTAAGTAGGTCTAAAACTCTGCTTTGGACCTCAGCTCTATTCTTAAGCTTCCTAGAACCTTTAATATCAACAGTGATAACGCAGGCAAAATGCAAAGTAAACCCTCTAAAGTTTACTATCAACTATAAACCTTATAAGGTTTACTCTGCCTCCCCCCAAAATTCTTACTAAACTAATTCTCTTAACGCCTCTACTACTTTCCCCTAACCTTCTTGGCTCTTATTCTCTTAAAAACAAACACTATTCTTCCATCTGCATCTTTGACATAAAGATTATCTATACCGAGCAAAGTCGGTAGGAGTCCACGCGCTGGACCTCCACTAAGAAGTATAGAAACAAAATCAATAATGTCCCCAACATCGAAAAACCATATGTTTTAACTATTTCATTAAGATTGACTTCTCCAACTATTCTTCCTGCTTTCAACTCCACAAGCCTTTTATTCGTTATAATATATGTTCTGAAACCCTTAAACAAATAACCACCACATATCACTAAAGAAAGCCCAAATAAGACCAGTGCAAGAGCATCATATAGCAATGACACGCCAACAAGTATAAAAGCTATTCCGACAAGTAGAAGGATTCCTGCGCCAGAACCCAAAAACTTTGCCTACCTTTCCATACTATCCGCTCCTCTCCCATCAACATAAACTTTTCCAAACAACCCATCTCAAAACAACCTCTAATCTCGCTATACTCAACATATTACAAGTTTTTATTTGGACGTTTACCTTACAAATTTATATCGTTATAACCTAAAATTCAACCTTAGCGAAGGATACGAGGCTAACAGATTGAAGCTCTTCGAAATAGATGAACCTTTACTACACGCCACATTTAAAAGAAAAATTAACAGGTTCCTAGTCGAATTAAACATTGGTAAAAACTTAGTTCTCGCACATCTTAGAAATTCAGGAAGACTTGAAGACCTCCTCGTATCAAATGCAAAAACACTACTAAAAAGAGCACATAAAACCGAGAAAAGAAAAACATTATACGATGTTATAGCAGTATGGCATGGCAACTCTTGAGATGCGAAACTGTTGCTTGGCTAAGTAACATTTAGGTATTTTTGTGGTTTTTTAGGAATAGAAGACCCCTTATTGCCATCAAGTATGCTGACGCTGTGTGCCTATCCAACCCGAATTTTCTCGCTAATGGCACGGCATCGATTGATGTGTATGCTGGAGATATTGTTTTAAACGCACCGTCTCTCTTCTTTACCATTATCTCAGCGTGTTGTAGAAGTTGTCTATATGCGAATTTTCCAATTCTTCTGTTTGCTTTTCTGTTTTTATCTGGTTTTATATTCGTTATCTTTTCGAAAATGAAGTATTTCACATTATGGTTAACTGCATAATCTATAAGCTTAGATAGAGCACTTAACCTGATTTCTCTCGCTTTATTTTTAGGATATCCGTGCTGGATCAAATCGTGAAAGTGCTCATTTCTAATATCGATAATATCCCCTGCCTCATTTATTATAACCATATTAATTCTATCTGGATTAATATCAAAACCAGCAACATAACTTGCATTTTTCTTAACAAAACTCTTCCCCGTATGTTTAGCATAGAGATTAAGAGGTATTGTTACGTGAAAATAATATTTACCATTAGAAAGCACTACTGTTGAAGAATACGCTATTTCACCAGTTAAAAGCTCTTTGATAAGTGGTATGTATTTCTTACCAAACTTCACATTGCACTTGATCCACTCATGTTTCCCATTTGCATGCGGAATCTTCACTAGAACTTTATCAGTATCTATTAACCGTATATTTCTATTCCCCTTTTCTATTCCTTTGCATCCAAGAGAAAAGAGAAGTGGCTTTTTGAGTTTCGCTCTTTTCTGCTTGAGATATGTTTTTGCTTTCTTGATGGCGGATGAAGAATACCACGCATTGTTGATAAATTTTGTTAACCTTCTTTTTACTTCTGCCTCAGATAAACTGCTCTTAAGAAACACAATAGCTTTCTTAACAACATCTCTGAATAATCGCATTGTGAATAAAACTTTAGCTTCAGAAGTTTTATCTGGAAAAATAATCTTTCCTTTTATTGTTACATACTCTTTGCTTTCTTCACGACGATTTTCCCCTCTTCCACGTGCCATTCTATAATATCACCTACCTTTAATCCAAGAGCTTCTCTAACAGCTTTAGGGATAACAGCAACACTTTTCTGCATAATCTTAGATCTACCAATTTTCATGGTAATCACCTATAAAAAATGCGGAAAATTTATATATAAAAGTTATCCCTTATAATTGTAAAAGACTCCAATGAATCTAGAGGAGGATGAGTCTAGATGAATCTGCCTTCGCCGTAGGAAGTTCGATGAGGAGCTAGACAACTAGCTTGGATGTGCTCCCGTAGGAGGGGGCAGAGGATATCTATCCGTGATGACCTACACGGTGGCTTAAAGTTCCTTAAAATTTACAAACGCTACCATGTAGGAGAACGGTTTTAATCGATTCAAGATATCACAACATAATTACATTAAAACTTTTAGAACTAGAGCTTATATCAAAATTAAAGGGATATAGAGTTTTAAGAAAAGAAGTTAACATTAGCAATGTGCGAATAG
>Ga0209410_1000021_pt1 | contig 68660 bp, 74 predicted proteins | sample Mar14436cmmetaG_FD_184135 | JGI IMG/M metagenome (GOLD analysis project Ga0209410, IMG submission 184135) | Marine hydrothermal vent microbial communities from Guaymas Basin, Gulf of California to study Microbial Dark Matter (Phase II) - Marker... ... | reverse complement strand
AAGTTGATAGAGGACCGTCCCAGGACGGTCCTAGGTGACGTAGACAAAAAATCTGCTTTGAGGATTAGAAGACCCTACGGATTCCCTCCTACTGTGAATCCCCAAGAATCGGATTCTGGTTCATTCTTATGGTGCGGGGGACGGGATTCGAACCCGCGCAGGCCTACGCCACGGGACCCTCAATCCCGCGCCTTTGACCTGACTCGGCCACCCCCGCTCCACATCGGTGAAACTCCCCACGATTTAAAGGATTTTCCCATCTAAGGGAGATCCACTCCAATTGATATCTCCATCTCAGCCCATTTTAAAAGCGATGAGAAGATTCAGGGAATCATGGAACCTATTGATACCGTATAAGATATTTATTCACTATCTCCTCTTCCGACAGTCCCTTTAGTAAGTACTTCAGACCTCTGGTAGTGAAGAACCAGTCTTCAAAGAATCTATCTAGGTTCTTGCCACTCACTTCCTTTGAAACTTCCATGAAATCTTCTAACTCTGCTCCATCTTTGAATTCCCTCAGGAATCTCCTGATAATCTCCTCGAAGCATTTCTCTCCGACAATGGAATTGAGAATGTGGAGTATCCAGACGCCGAGAAAATAGGAGGCATCGGTGAGTTTATATTCTCCATACTTAAAAAGAGGAGTATCCTCTAAAACAGGAGTCTTTTCACACATTTCCGAAATTTTAGCCCTTGTTCTCTCGAGTAACTGGTCGAGATCCGCTCCTAAAATGTTTTTCTCTGCCAGTACTTGGAAGTAACTAGCAAATCCCTCATCCAAGAATCTAGATCGATCTCTCGATCTCACGTTCCATAGGTGAGCTATTTCATGATAGAGATTTCTAACTCTCCTAGGGTCAACGAACACGTCTCTGCTCAGTAGAATGCCACAAACGTCAGCCTGTCCACCCCAGCCGGAGGGAATCTCAATTATTGTGTATCCTTTCCAAGTCACTGGCCTTCCGAATTTACTGACGTAGAAATCTAAAGCGGCTTTCGTATGGTCCAGGATTCTACTTGCATGTCTTGCATCTTCTTTCATAGAGAAAATTAATATCTCGCCATCCGAAGAGGAAATTACATCGAAATTTCCTATTGCTATGTCAATGCGCCAGCTAGGGAACTTACTTTCGTATACATACTCGATCAAATCATCTTTCCTCCTTTTGTACTTCAATTCCCCGAGATTAGCCACCACGTATCCTTCCGGAACTGACACCCTTACCCTGTAATCGAAGGATTGAGAGAGGATCGCATCCAATAGTTCCAAGAAATTTAAAGCACCTATTATTGGATATGAAAAAGAATCTGGCCTAATTAGTGTGTATTCCTCAGATATGTGGTCTTTGACGTAGTTGAACGTTTTCTCATATGGTCTAATTTCACCTTCGTATCTGATTTCAAGCACGTTGCGTGAACTATCAACATCGATTCGAACTGAGTTGACTTTCAAATCTAAGTCATCGAAGGAAGAAACTAGTTGGGTAAACGGAACCTCTTTTCCTTGAGAAGTGACTGAGAGGACTCTTAGACCCCTGTTCAATATAACCTCTAATTCTCCTTTCCTCTTGGCACTTAAGTCTATAGAGCAATTCCCTTCCAAAAACTCATTTGAGGGGAAAACGTTCAGTGTAATCCAATACTTGTTCACTCTCACTCTTGCGTCATTCATGATTATCACACACTTACAACCTCTTCCTCTGAGGGATCATCAGAGGAAATCAAATTGGTCAGAGAACTACAGCTAAGAAAACTTTCTTATCGAATGCTAAACACCTGTACCTTCTATAGCAGCTTTCAGTTCTCTCAAGAACTCCTCTGCCTTCTCCTCTAGTATTTCAGATGCCTTAATAACTATGACCTCTGGTTCTAGGGATCCTGTGCTTTCTACCTTGAATATAAAGGATTCTTTGTCGTGAAACGGAATTATTGCATCTAATTCGCAAGCTTCTGAGCACTCCTTGCAAAGAGTACATTTCAAGACGTCTTTCACAATCAATTTCTCATCTCTGATTTCGAGTATTTTCTTGGGACATCTCTCGACACAGTCTCCACAGAGATCGCAAGATTCCCTGTCTATCCCTATTAGTGGAACGTTCTTATATGAGCAAGAGTTCGTCGCCTGCCACTTCGCATGTTCTTTCCCTCTCCCCAGTCTGGCTAATGCCTCTAGTTCGATTTCCTGTCCCTCTCCGAGTTTGACTATTGGGATTTGGTCATCCACAGGCACTATCTCCTTGTCCTCCGAGATGAAGTCTCCGGAGTAAACAACTCCAGGACCCCTTTTGTTTAAGGTCAAGCTCACTTGACAGAGTGGGCACCCTCTTCCCTTACAATCACATTCCTCTTGAAACACGAATCTCTCTAAATCTGTTTTTATCGGAATTAGCCCCAATCTCAAAGCCAATATCTCATCATACATTACAGAGGAGTTCTTGTGTATTATGACCTCATCTATGGCTAAGACTGGGACTTCAGAGATCATTATTCTCCTGAGAGCATTAGCATAGCCTGTCTTGAGCCCCTCCACTTTGAAAACCAGTTCTAAGTCATTCCTCTGGAGGACCTCTATTTTCACTACACTCTCCTCCCTCTTCTCCCTCCGGGCCTTCTAGTGGTGTCGTGGGGTATCGGCGTTACGTCCTCTATTCTACCAATTCTGAGTCCAGCTCTGGCTAAACCTCTTATAGCAGCTTGAGCACCAGGTCCTGGAGTCCTAGGTCCATGTCCACCTGGGGCTCTGACCTTCACGTGTACACCCTCTATGCCCTTTGCCATGGCCTCTTCAGCAGCTCTGAGAGCTGCTTGCAATGCCGCATAAGGAGAGGACTCCTCCCTATCGGCTTTAACGATCATTCCTCCAGACCACCTACTGATCGTCTCAGCACCAGTCAAATCGGTTATGTGTACAATAGTATTGTTGAAAGAGGCGTATATGTGGGCAACTCCCCATTTACCCTTCCTCCTCAATGGGCTACACCCCCTCTGCCCTCTCAGGATGACCTAGTTTAGCTATCGGAGAAAGCGGATAATAAGAAATCAGCTCTTCCTCCTCTCTTTTGACCAAGTAACTTGGACAGGTTACTCTTCTGTCTCCAATGCCAATGTGTCCGTGAACTATGAATTGTCTAGCCTGTTTGATGCTTTTCGACAACCCTTTCCTGTAAACCATGGTTTGCAGTCTCCTTTCTAGGAGATCCTCTACAGTGAGAGAGAGGACGTCATCGAGGGTGCTTTCCTCCTTGAGTAGCCCTAGTCTCTCTAGCCTCTTCAGTAGCTGTTCTTTCTCTTTCTCTGCCTGCTCTGTATGTAGAGCTAAAAGTCTCCTGGCATTTCTTCTTATTCTTCTTAGCATGGTTTCGAATCTCCAGAGTTCTCTCTTGCTCTTAAGACCGTACTTCCTGACTATCTCAGCCTCTCTCTCCAACCTCTCTCTCTGCCAAGGATGAGGAGGAGTGTCGTATTTCTTCCTAGGTCTCTTAGGATCACCCATTGGATCACCTTCCCTCATTCTCCATAAAATCTAGCTACTACTTCTTCTTCCTCCTTCTAACCCCTATTACGGGTCCTCTCCTGAAATTAGCTCTAGTTCTTTGTCCTCTTAGGGGAAGACCTAGCTCGTGTCTTATCCCTCTGTATGATCTTATTCTCTTGAGTCTATTGACGTCTTCTCTAATTTGCATCACCAAATCAGAGCCAATTAAGTGTTTATCTACCCCCTCCTCGTAGTCCTTCTTCCTGTTGAACATCCACTTAGGAACTGTAGTTCTTCTCAGATCTCCTATAGCATTCTCTATTTTTTCTATTTCCTCTTCAGATAATTCTCCTAGCTTCTTGCTTGGATCTATCCCCAAATCTAGGGAAATAGCTCTAGCCAATCTCCTGCCTATGCCTTTTACTCCAGTGAGAGCCAACTCTACCTTTTTCGTCCCATCTAAGTCTGTCCCAGCTATTCTGACTATGTATTTTATCTCTCCTTCTTGAGGCATTCCTGTACCTCCTCGGCTTGGCGCCGGGGCAGGGATTTGAACCCTGGTGGCCAAGAAGGCCACGGGCTCTCAAGGCCCGCGCATTACCTCTCTGCCACCCCGGCACGTCTTGAGACCCTAACGTGCTCTAGTTCATAAACCTTATCCTCAGGTTTACCCAGAATTCAACCGGACTGATAGTCCAATGGTGTCACTGAGAAATCCTCCCATCCAAGTGATTCAGACACTTTCTTTCTAGCGAATTCTGTCAACATTCCTAAAATCTCCTCTTTCCTACAATCAACTCTCGTAGGTACGTTAATTAGCCTATGGTTGGCACAAGCACCGAAGCAGGATGGTAATAGAGGACACTCCTTACAATCCCTCAGGGACGTGGCGTCATAGCATAGGAACTTCATTAACTCTTTGGAGTAGAAGTTGACTCCTTCCCGAATGCTTCCCACGACTCCCTCTTCACTAGTTACCTTTTCCCAGCACTTACCTAGGGAACCATTTGGCAAAACCGTATATGCCCAAGGGTGTGTGGCAGTACAAACACTCGTCCTCATGGAAGGTAAAGTCGCAGGAAGTGGAAATTCCGAGCGAAATCTTCTTGAGAATTCCCTGAATCTATTTTCCTCTTCAATTTGTAATTCCGGATAACAAGCTCCTCTTCCTAGGTCCCGGTACCAATATCTGATAGGAGCGATTGAGAGGAATACCTCTTTGCCCCTCTCTTCCTTTAAGAAGTCTAACTCTTTCAGAAAGTTAATAGTAGACTTCAAACTTTCTTCATTGGCATCTCTCTCATCTAAATTCAATCTTATCAAGACTTTCAATCCTTTCCCGAGTATTGATTCAATTCCTCTTAGTATACTGTCCAGAACGCTTTCCCCATTCATCGTCCTCCTAGAGGAGTGTCTCTCTGGTGGCACCTCTAGGGTGACCTGCACCCACTCGATTCCCAAATCAGAGATTTCGTCACAGAATCTCTCCAAGAGGACTCCATTGGTTATTAATCCCGCGGAATATCCACTAATATTAGACAATTCATTAGAAATGAATTCAATGGCCTCCCAATTTAGTAAAGGCTCTCCACCATACCAAACGACGTTTATCCCTCTGAACCCATCAATTACACCATTCACCCACTCTACTAATTTCTCGCATGTGTCTAAGTTCATCTCTTCGAATCCAGACTTATCCAATCCCTGGTAGCAATAGGGACACTGCAAATTACACTTGAGTGTAGGGAGTATCACCAGGTTCAGGATCCTGGAGGAGAATCTGTAAAAGTTCCATTTAGTGTAGCAAATTCTCCTCTCATCTATTTCCTTTTCAACTAAGAATCCGTGATCTATCAAGAATTCTAGGTCTTCTTTGTCTTTGGCTAGAGATGGTTTCTTCAAGACGCTGAGTAATTCATCATTTATTATCGCAGCACTCTCTCTAAGAGAGTTCCAAACGAAGAATACCTCCTCATCCTCTCTTTTAACTGATAAAATAACGTTGTATGTGCTTGGTCTCAGCTTCATGGATCACACTGCCTCTTTGACTGGACTACAGTATATTCCACAGGTGAATTTACATGCTGGAATCTCGACAGTCAAGTTAGAACTACAGTCTCCGGCGGCATCGCTGGATATGACTCTAGCTGGGTCCAATGTCAAAATCAAATCAGGCCCCTTGTATACGGATATTCTCTTGTTATACTCTCCTATGGTCATTTCACTGTCTTCCTCTTGATAGGACACTCGAGAGAGCTTGAGTCTGTTCCCCTCCGGAACTACCACACGAATCACCTCATTTAGTTTTGATTTCCCGCGAATACAAAAACTTTTCTATCAACACTATATCTGATTTTTTCAAATTTAAGCGAAACTATTGGAGAAAAATCATTTTTCGGACAGATACACACCAAAGCCAGACTCCTTCCCTATTTCTTTAGCGTTACCAAAATTTTCCTCCATTAATTCCATAATTCTCCTTCCACCCTTTCTCCTCCTTGCTACCATTTGTAGCACTCCACCTTTAAGGAGATGCTCCTTTGCTCCAGAGATTATCTCCTCGATAAGGGAGAATCCGGCGGAGATAGGAGGATTACAAATTATGGAATGAAATCTCTCTTCTTCAATGGGGTCATAAAGGTGTCCTAGTCTCACCTCTGCATTCTCCACGGAATTCAGCACCAAGTTCCTTTTAGCTAACTCCACGGCCCTCTGGTTTACATCGGTCATCACCACTCTCTTACAAAATCTGGAAAGAACTATACCTATCACTCCATATCCACATCCTAGGTCAAGTATCTCCCAATCTCTGCCCAATATGATATGTTTCAGCAAGACTCTCGTTCCAGTATCTATTCTTCTATAAGAGAACACCCCAGGAGATGTTTGAAACGAGAAAACAAGTCCACGAAACTCGAACTTAATTGTAAATATTTTCTCTCTACTTTTAGGTCTCTCTGAGAAGTAATGGTTGAAATCCATTCATCAGGTCCCCCAGAACCTGGGATAAGTTCCAGGTTCCATTAGCACTTTCCAATTCCTTATCATCAACCCTCTTCTAGCTTCGAAGATTTCCTTTGAACTCTTCAGGCTTTTCCCCAAAGCCACGAGCTCGCCCTTTAGGGTAAAGATAGCGACTACGTCCCCCTCTTTTATCTTGGGGCTCAGCTTAACTACCCCAGGGGCTGTGAGACTTGCTCCATGGCATATTGCATCTACAGCAGTGTCCCTGATGTATACCTTTGGAAGACCAGAAACAGCGAATTCAACAGGCTTTATCATTTCCCTGAGGAATTTCTCTTCACCATCTTCTTTCCAAAAGAAATAGGCATCAACTAAGTCTTGTAAAGTAACGGAGTCCTCCTCCGAGAAAACCCCAGTCTTAGTTCTTCTCAACTCAGCCATGTGTGCTCCAACTCCCAAGACGTCTCCAATGTCCACGCAAAGTTTCCTCATGTACGTACCGGCTTCACACCCGATTCTCATTAGGACATCTCTCCCTCTAATTTCCACATCTTCTATGTAGTAGATTCTCCTTCTCCTCAGTCTTCTCCTCACTGCTGATTTGAGAGGAGGTCTCTGGTAAATGACACCTACGAATTCCTCTATTACACTCAGTATTTTGTCCTCTGACACGTCTCCGTGCAATCTCATTACACAAACGTATTCCTTATCAGATGGGAGCAGAACATGAGATATCTTCGTACTTTTCTCTAAGGTAACTGGTAAAACTCCTGAAACCTTGGGATCCAATGTGCCTCCATGCCCGGCTTTTCTCAATTGCATTATTCTCTTTATCCAAGCGACTACTTCGTGAGAACTCGGTCCTCTCGGCTTATCCAAGTTAACTATTCCTCTCTCTATCAGTTCCTCTATCTCCCTCTCCTCTGGTTTCTTCCCATAAGAGGGGTCTGTCTCAGCTTCAGCCTTTATTAGCAACCCATCTTCATTTAATCTCTCCTTTTTTATTCTATCACCCCGTTTCTTCTAGTTTTTCAATTTCTTTCTTTATCTCTTCATCGCTTTTGCCCTTTACCTCTATCACCTGTGGTAAAGGCTCTAGGTGCTTGACATTACATCTCCTCTTTCTGACTTCTGGCCCAATTACTAAAACGAAATTCTCATCTATTCTCTCCAAGACGACACACTTCTTCCCAGCTTCCCTTCCAGCAGTCTTTAAGCAAACCCTACCTATCTCTAACATGGAGATCTACCCCCTTTTAGGAATTTCAGGGCACACTCGATGATTTTCAGGAGACCCTCCGGTTCCCATTTCTCTGAGTTTATTATTAGATCGTATGGGGCTATGTCCTCGAGATCTATACCATATGCCCTCATATATCTCTCTCTTTCCATACATTCTCTCTTCCTTATTCTTTCTATTGCTTCCTCCAACGGAATGCCATCTCTTTCAGACACTCTTCTGCCCCTCACTTCCAAGGGGGCGTGAAGATACACTTTCAGGTCAGCGTCCTCCAAGATCCACCCTCCGAGTCTGGAGTCAACCACTAAATTCTCTTCCTTATCCCTAAGGGATTCGACTATCTCCTTTTGCTTCCTATCCAGCTCCTCATCTATTCTCAAATCTCTCAACGCCCTCTCACTAAATTCCTCTAAGCTCATGCCTCGTTCTCTGGCCATCTCTCTGAATATTTCCCCTATGCTTATCAGTTTGAAACAGTCCCTTTTAGAGAGAAGCTTGGCTAAGGTGCTCTTTCCACTTCCTGGTGGCCCACTTATCGTTACAACTAGACCTTTACCCAAGCCTCCCTAGCCCTCCTGATCAATTCTCTCCTCAAACACCTCGGACAAAGGTATCCTCCATATGGTCTGTTCGGTCTCCTCTCACTCTTTGAAAGCTTCCTCATTTCGCTAGGTCGCAATCTAGGAACACCATTTAGGATAGAACCACAATTGGCACATTTAGCCCAGTCCACCTTCTTCCTCCTGTAGTGGATTACTGTTCTCCCTCCTGGAGTCCTCCTGTATACTTTCCTAGCTGAACTACTTCTTTGCCAAGGCTTAGGCATGTTCGACCCCCACTATCTTATTCCAAATAATTTCCTCCAAAAACTACTGAATGCCCAAAAACACAAGAGATACCAACCCAGATAGCCTAGCCATTCCCTGCCACCTATTAGGGGCAAGAAGGAAGGAATCTTGAAGGGAAGCATCACCACTTTTCTCTGCCCTATGAGGTCAAACAGAGGATTGGCCATTCCTCCCAGAGAGATGCCTTCTTCCATTGATATCCAACTCAGAGAGTAGTTGTGTCTTAGCCAGTAGAAGAACAAGAATAGCGGGACTATATAGATCAGTGTAGGTTTGAAGTTCTCCTTCATCATTTCAAATTGTAATTCATTCATTTTCTGCATCTTCTTTTGCATCTTCATGACGTTCTTCTTTTTGTCCTTGATTCCCTCCTTCCTCAGAGAATTCAGCTCTTTCCTAAGCTTGTCTAGCTCCTCTCTTATCCTTAGTACTTTCTCCTGATCCACGACCTTCAGATATATTAGAGTGATCACTAGAGTTATCGCTATGGAGAAGATGAGTATCAGCGAGGCGGGATATGGAAGCAAAGGTCCAAAGATCTTGTCCATGAAGGAATAAAAGGAATCTAACATTCCTTATTCCCCTCCTGCTACCGACTTACTTCAAATACCTTCCTTATTGCTGGGAACATCTCACTGAGCTGTTCTGAGGCCATTTCTTCGTATAGTCTGTACACTATCCCAGTAGTAAGCAATATACCTGTTCCTGTGCCCAAGGCTCCCCATAGGTCAGCGAACGAGGCTATGAACCCTATGAAGGCTGAACTCATTAACGTTATAGGCGGGATGTATCTCCCAAGTATCTTCTCCATAACTCTGATATCCCTTCTGAATCCTGGTATCTGCATTCCAGCCTTATGCAGTTGCTGAGCTACGTGCTTAGCATCCATTCCAGTTATGTCCACCCAGAGCCACCCGAACATTATGGAGAAGGAGATCATTGCTCCAACGTAAACTAGGAAATGGGGGAGATTCTCCATGAAAGTTCCTGTGTACAAGGAGTGATATAGCTTGGGCGGAGAGCTCAGATAATAGGCTAGCCCACCGACCAGGTTTCCTTCAACGTCCCATTTAGCTATTAAGTCTGCACCCGGGGCACCCACTTTGTGCAATAGGAATCCCCACAGCCTCACGTTTTGGAACAGGGCCACGGTGAGTATTACTGGTATATTGGATACGTATACGAACCTCAGAGGATATCTACCCCTTGCACCCCTCACAGATCCATAGGTCAATGGAATCTCTATTCTCATACTCTCTGCGTATACCACCATCACGAATACTGCTATGGTTGCCAGAACTCCTATCATGTCAGGATATATGCCAGGTTTTATGATAGTTTCCGATATTGGAGGGGATCCCTTCAATAGAGAGTTGACGAAATCAGGAATGGCTCCAATTTTGTGTCCAGGCAATCCCTCTGTCTCGAGAGGAGAGAAGGCCATCCACATTATCTGCTTAGAAACACCAGCTGCTATGAAAAGGCTAACACCACTACCGAATCCCCATTTGGAGACGACCTCGTCCCAGAACCATATCATTATTCCTCCTATGAACATCTGCAAGGTCAGGATCCAAGTGGTCATGTCCATCTGAGGAGCGTACTGAAATCTAGATAGAGTAAAAGCCTCGAAGAGTGTGAGAACTATTACCAAGATTTTCTGTGTTCCCTGAAAGAGTACTCTGTCCTCTGGGTTAGTGTAATCTATGTTAATCATTTTTCCTCCGACTAGAAGTTGCATCACTATTCCGCCGGTGACTATGGGCCCTATTCCAAGTTCTATTATGGATCCCCTCTCCGAGGCCATGACAGTTCTCATTAGATCTGTGAATAGAGCAACTCTCGGCAGTTCTTCTGGTAATCTCCACATTTTGACCTCAGACATCACGTAGAACAGAATTAATACTACTAGGGTCCAAAACAATTTCTCATTGAAGGAGACATGTCTCTTAGGAAGAGAGACCTCAGGCATTCTTCTTATCACAGGCATCAATACTCTGAGTTTTGACTCAGGCATTCTCATCCCCTAGCCGCTCTATTGCGCCACCTACCTCCTCAATCTTCCTTATTGCCTTTTCGGAAAAATGTCTGGCAATTATAGTCACAGGCTTCTTTAACTCCCCTTTTCCGATTACTCTGTCGTATCCCAATGAAACGAGGTCTAGCACAAGAGTGCCATCTTCCCTCTCTTGAGCAACTCCTCTATCGATCATCTGGCTTATCTGCCACAAATTTATCTCACTACTTGGTCTTCTCCTAGGGGGGGTAAACCCATGTTTTCCGAAGTGATCGGGGTCATACTTCACGATCCAAGTCCACTTGTGTTTATGACTTCCGGCCATCCCTCTCCCACCTCTGTGTCCTGCCCCTTTTCTCTTCTTTACGCTACCTCCACCGCATGTTCTACTCCCTCTGAGTTTCCTTATTTTCCTCCTCTTTCTCCTCAATTCAAGCACCTCACTAGATCATCCTAGATAACAAGGAGTTTATCTCTTCTCCCCTGTATCCGAGAGCTCCACCTTCAGAGAAACTTCTTTTAATTCCTCCAAATCCCTTCTTGGGAGGTCTTAACCTGAAAACTGGCTTCAAATTAGGTATATCGGATAACTCCGCTTTAAATGACATGAATTCATCCACGAACTCATCTATGGAGGAAAATCTCGTATTATCTCTTAAGTATTCGTCAGTCAGTCTCTTATTCCCACTCAATCTCCCTCTTTTTCTCAGTAATTTGATCATGGAATCTCTGTTTATTTCACCCCAAGTCAGACATTCCTTAGCCCTTTGGAACATCCCTAGGTAACTAGGCCTATTGTCTACCACTACAGCGTGATTGGGTTTGTTCAATCTCAACATCTTCATGGTGTCCTCTGCTCTGAAGTCTACTCCAACTGTGCCTCTCACTCTAATAACACAAATCCTCCTAATTTCAGTCACTTCTAATCACCATGTCCGAAGTTTTCTTGAGAGCATCGAATACTGCTTTAGCGAAGTTTATGGTAGTTTTAGTTTGCCCCAAGGTCCTGGACCAGACATCTTCTATACCAGATAGTCCGATAATTACTTTTCCAACGTCTCCTATGGCTAACCCCAATCCCCTAGGGGCTGGCAAGAGGACGACTCTCACGCTGGAGGACTTCCCCTCTACCCTGAATGGTATTGAATGAGGTCTGTCACAACCACATTCCCAAGAGCCACATCCTCTCCTCACCTGGTATATGTTGAGCTTAGCATCATCGATTGCTTTCTTTATCGCAGGTCCAACCTCCTTTGCCTTTCCCTGACCCAATCCTACGTATCCTTCCCTATTACCCACTGCTGCCACTACCCTGAACTTAACTCTCCTACCGCTGTCGGTCATCCTCTGAACCATACTTATGTCTATTACTTCTTCCTCCAAGCGAGGTAGAAGCGCGTCTACTATCTCTGGCTCCTTTATCGGTATTCCTCTCCTCATTATTTCCTCTATGCTCGTTATTTCTCCTTCCTTGACCATTCTACCTATTTTGGTCCTCGGGACCCACTCCTCTAGGGACGCCTCTGCCAATGGATCACCCCTCGAAACTCTCTAATATTTTTTCCTTTATTTCGTCAAAGTGTTTTGGAAGATCTCTTGGATCCAACCCTCTATTAAAGTAATGCGAAAACCTCTTCTTGGAATCCTCTCCTAGAAGTTCAGCATATGACGATATGTGTTCTCCTCGGATCCTTGATTCCTCCGGTAAAACTTCGCTATCGTGGGGGACGTCTAGACCAGCGTCGATTACTCCTTTTAGGGCAGCGTAGATTTTACTACCTTTTACCGATGGATAAAGTCCCATGTCCAAGACTACTTCTCTTATTCCCTTTGATATACCTCTTAGCCCGCACAATAGTCCCGTTAGATAAGCAGCCGGCAAATTAGAGCAATATCCTTTCCATCCGAGTTTCCTGAGTTCCTTGGAATGAGCTGAGCATATTACTCTATCTCCTTCAGGTTTTGCTTCAATTATTTGGACAGTTAGGTGTCTAAGCGACTTTCTTATGACGAGACGAGGTTTTCCAGAAAGAAGTAACTTGTACCTTAGCCTGTAGTCCGTCTTACCCTCTCTCCTCCTCCTAAACATTACCTTATACCTAGGTCCCCTTGCCATTTCTCTCCCTCTCAAGAAGCTCGTGTTCTTTGACGTACATCAGTAGGTGAGATTTACTCCTGAAGAATCCTCCCTTAGCCATTAAGTACAATTTCCTATAAGTTCTACGTTCTATCTCTCCTTTATCCCTCATTTCCTTCAACAACTTTCTTATTGGCCTTATACTCTTCATCCATGCCTCCTTTCTCCTTAACCTAGCGGTTTTTCTCCCTTTTCTTCTGCCGTGCCCCCTTCTTCTACCTTTTTTTCTTTTGACATCTCTTTCTCTCGCCCTGTGTCTGCTAGTCCCTTTCTCTTTTTTGACTTTTATAACACCTCTTTTGACCAAGAGTTTAATGTCTTCTCCAGTGACAGCAGACTTCACTCTATCTAGTTCATCTGGATCTATCCAAATTCTCTCCATCCCAACACCTAGGATCCTAGAGGCCATCCTTCTCTGTACCTTGAGGTTCAACGCCATCACCCGTTCAATACTCTAATTCCCAGTTCCTTGGCCTTAGACAATATCTCAGCCCTCTTTCTCTTTCCAACGGAGGAAGATATTCTTACTGCTTCAGCTTCTGGATTAACATCGCTCAATTGGAACGGGCTAGATACCAAAACTTCCCTGTATCCACTGGGGTGAAATCCCCTTATGGTCCTTGGCTTTCTGTATCCCACTTTGACTCTAGGGGGCTTTTCCTTCATCCCAATCCTTACCTTGCTGTCCTTTCCTCTAGGTCTTCTCCACTTGTCACCTAGTTTCTTGAACCTGAAGTACTCGTATCTGACAAATTTGGGGATCTTTCTGGCCTCTTTTTCCTTTTTTCTCAGTCTCTTTACTTCTTCTGGCCTCATAATACCTTCTCCCCCTTCCGAACTATGTATATTCCGTCCTGGAATACTCTGTGGTCTAAACCGACTATTCTGGTGGCCTGTTCTATATTGGCTGCTGTTTGTCCTACTTTCTCCTTGTCGATCCCCTCTACGAGTATAGTGTCTCCTTTAACGGAAACTTTGACTCCATCTAGGATTTTAGCCCTTCTAGGGCTCTTTTCTCCAAGGAAGTTTTCTATTATGACTTGGTCCCCCTCTACTTTGACTGTTACAGGGAAGTGAGAGTAAACCAACTTCATTTCATAGGTAAACCCCTCTGTGACACCCTTTATCATGTTCCTCAGGTGGGAAGAGTACGTTCCTAACATCGCTTTGTCTCGCCTCTTCGGCAGGATTGATTTCAGAATGACCTTCTTCCCCTCTGTGGATATCAGTACATTGTGGTAGTCCAGTACCCTTCTAATCTCACCCAGTTTCCCTCTGACTATTACTTCTCTGTTTCTCCCCTCTCCGTGCACTTCCACTTCTACACCATCTGGAATCTCTATTTCTTCCTTTATTTCCAAGGTTCTAGGCATTTGTACACCCCTAATATGCATATGCTAGTAACTTACCTCCTATTCCCATTTCCTTGGCTTTTTTATGAGATATAACTCCATGAGAAGTAGTCAAAACTAGGACACCTATGTTTCTAGCTGGCAGAAATCTCTTCTCCCATTTTTCCATTTCCTCTACTTTGACGGAGTATCTAGGTCTTATCACTCCACACTTGTTTATCCTTCCAAGCAATTTCACCCTGAATATCCCAGCTTTACCATCGTCTATGAGCTCGAATTCTCCTATGTACCCTTCTTCTTGCAGAACTCTCAGGACATTGCCTATTAACTTAGAGGCCGGCTTTATCACACACTCTCCGTGTCCAACCCTTTCGTGGTTCAATATGTTAGAAAGAGCGTCTGCTAGAGGATCTACCAAGGACAATTGCATCCCCTCGCTACATGTATTTCTTGAACCCCATTTTACGAGCGACTTCTCTGAAACACTTTCTGCATAGCATCAGTCCGTACCTCTGCATTACTGCTATGTGTGTACCACATCTGGTACACTTCCTAGATCCCTTCCCTAACTTCTTGCCACCTTCAGTCTTCAACCACATTCACCCCCAGCTCCTCAGATACGAACTCTATTGCCTCTTCTTTACTAACTCTATGCCTCTTCGGTATTTTGCCTCTCTTTATCTTTCTCCTCTTAACTCTATGCCCGGGTTTTTCTAGAGTGACGCACACGTCCATCCCGAATATGCCAACTTCTGGATCGTACTTCATTCCAGGTATGTCTATGTGTTCTCTTATTCCGAAGGAGAACCCCCCCTCCAGAGAGAAGTTCTCTCTCCTGAGGTTATAGTCTACTGCTCCTAACAACTTTTTCAAGACTTCTATTGCCCTTTTGCCCCTTAAGGTTACCTTACAACCTATTGGTTCTCCCTTCCTTATGCCGAAATCTCTGTTAGTTCTCTTAGCTATAGTTCTCACAGGTTTCATCCCAGTTATTTCTTCTAGCAACTTCTCTGCTTTGCTTAACCTCTCCCCGGATTCTCCCACACCCATGTTAACGGTGACTTTCTCTATCCTCGGTTTGGTCATCGGCTGCTTCTCCCAAGCTTCCTTGAACAATTATTCATCACCTCAGCGTATTGTCAACACAGGCTCTTTCTCTCCCACAGGGAAGGCGTACTCCATTAGAGTCTCCATTGGTCTCCCATCTAGTTCATATCTAATTACGTTTGGTTGGGGCCCTTTTATTATCTTAATTTCGGATAACGTCCCTATCTCTCCGAAATGTCTCCCTCCTATTATCAAGATCTTCACTCCCTCTTTAAATCTCACAGACTCCAATATTTCCTGTTCCGGTATTCTGATTAGTAGAGAGTCCATCGTCTTGTACTTATTGACGTCGCTTTGATCTATCAGTATGTTCCTTCCATCATGTAGGTTTAGCTGTATTCTTCCCCCTTTGACGTATCTTTTATCCTCAATTCTACACAATTTCAATTCTTTCTCTTTTTCTGGTATTTTAATTGGCTCCAGCCTCCCATTGCTCATGGAAACTATCCTGAACACGTCTCCGGTATCAGGTATCTCTACTACATCCATGAGTCCAACGGGAAATTTGTAATCCTTCCTGACTCTACCATCGACGAGTATTTTACCAGATTTTATTATTTTTTTACCTTCTCGGGAATTTCTGGCGTACTTCAATCTATCTCTTATTAGAACAAGTAGGGGTATGCACATGTCTTTTGGATGGGGGCCTGGAGATGGCTTCACTGCCCACTTATGCTCCTTCCTTGGTATTTTATAGTGATCTGGGGAGACGAGCCTCTTCAAATGGGGCAAGGAATCACCTCTTTCTCCTCTCTACGATTTTCCTCCTTTCTTCATCATCCAAGTTCACTTTTGTTATTAGGAGATTAGATGGATGAATTGGATAGTAAACATCAGTTCCGTCAGCTTTCTCGAGTATCGCTCCCTCTACGAAGACCCTCATTCTCTTCAAGTCTACTTTAGCCACCTCTCCCTCTAAACCTTTAAAGTCACCTCTCGTTATTGTTACTCTGTCACCGGCTCTGACGGGCAATCTCTTTACTCCCAACTCCTTTCTTAGTTCCTTAGATAACTTAACTGACATTAGTTTTTGTCTTAAGTGAAGTGGGGACCTGAAAAGCCTCTTCCTTTGTTTCCTCGGCTGACTGCTCTTCTTTACGCTCATTTCATCTTCCCCCTAGACTACTATGCTGGCGGCTCCTGCTATCTTAGGCCACCTCTCAACTGCCTCTCTTGCAACTGGACCCCTTATTTCCGAGCCCTTTGGGCTACCGTCGGGATTCGTTATTATAGCTGCATTGTCTTCGAAGAATATTCTTATTCCATCTTCTCTCCTGTATTTCTGCCTCTGTCTTATTATCACAGCGTATAACACTTGTTTTCTCATCTCCGGAGTACCTTTTTTTACGGAAACTACAACCATGTCCCCTATCATAGCTGAGGCCCTTCTTCTCAGGACGCCTTTGTATCCAATTACTGATATTATCTCCAACTCCTTAGCTCCAGTGTTATCTGCGCATATTAGCCTAGACTTCGGCTGCAATCCCCTTGTCCTTCTTGGACCAGGGACAAATGAGGCTTTACTACCTTTAGGCAATTAGTTCACCCTCTCCCAAGTTTTTTAATTATAACAAAGTGTTTCGTCTTACTTATCGGTCGAGTCTCCATGATCAGTACCCTGTCTCCTTCTCTCGCATTTATGCAAGGAGGATTATGAGCTGGGATCTTGGAAGTTCTCTTCTCATATCTCTCGTACTTCCTGACGTACTTGTAGTACTCTCTCTTCACTATTGCGGATTTTCTCATCTTCGCACTCACTACAATACCTTCAAGTACTCTACCCCTCACTGGTAAGCTACCATGGAATGGACAGTTCTCATCGTTACATTCCTCATCTGGTGGCTCAATTTGGATTCCTATGTCCCTCATATCCTATACCTCTTTTTGAGTCTTTCCTCAGGTCTACCAAGCAGTAATTTCCCATCAACCCTTAATCCATCTATTAGGAGCACGACGTTCTCCTTAGCCAACACCACCGCCTTACTTCCACGAAGTATTTTAAGAGTTTTCCTAGTTTCGTCTATTACCTCTCCTCTCACGCCAATCAAGGATGGGTCTGGGCTAGCCAATACCTCCACTTCTTTCCCTATTATGCCCGACCTTAGTACTGCCAGTATTTTTCTCGCACTCATTATCTCACGTCTATGGAGTCACTGGGGAATCCCATTTCCACAAGTATTTCCTTGACTTTCTCTCTGTGATCTCCTTGAAGCTCTATTTTCCCGTCCTTGTACGTTCCCCCACAAGCCAATTTCGACTTAAGCTTTTTAGCCAAATCCTTTAGGTCTATTTCCCTTTCGTCTATCCCTTCTATTATGGTCATTATTTTTCCGAATCGTCGCTTCAGTGCGTATATCCTGATGCTCTGCTGCTCCATTGCTATCTGGTTGCACACACAGAGCTCCTCCGGCAGACCACAAACCTTACATATCTTAGACATCTGCTATCTTACTCCTCCTTTTGGTTTTTTTACTTATAGGACACCTCTTTCTCTCTTTATTGTTATGAGTCTAGCTAAAGTCCTCCTAATTTCCTTCATTCTACCGGGATTCTCTATGGAACCACCAGAAGCTCTTATAGTCTTTTCCCTAGAGAGTTCATCTCTCATCTCTCTTATTTTCTCATCTATCTCCTCAAGACTCATGGCTCTGATTTCCTTGGCTCTCAGTATCGCCAATCTCTTTCACCTCTTTATCAACATCGCTATTTTCAGTGGTGAGTGAGTCCTCAGATAGGAATCCCACTTCCTCAACTATTTTAGATTCATCTATATCTAACACTTCGACCTCATCGGGCAACCTGATGTCAGGTGGCATTATCTTCACGGTCACACCTATTACGCCAGGTTTCAGCCTAGCCACTGCGAAACCACTTCTAACCAATACTTGTGCAGGTTCTCCAGCCTTCTTGAGATACCCGTCAGAGAACTTCACGTATCTGGCTCTCTCACCAGTTAGCTTACCAGCTATTTTTATCTCAGCACCTCTTGCTCCAGCACCCATTATTCTCCTTAAGGCCGAGTATGCAGCTCTCCTGAAGTGAACTCCCCTTTCTAGCATCCTAGCTATTCTGTATGCCATTACTTCTGCATTTAATTCTGGGACTTCTATTTCCTTAACTTCTACTTGCGGATTGTCCAGACCGAATCTTCTCTCGAGTTCCCTAGTTATGTCTCTTATCTTTTTCCCCCTTCTCCCGATTACCAATCCAGGCCTCTCTGCATAGACTTTGACTCTAGTACCTAGAGGAGTCCTGTGTATCTCTAATCCACCAAATCCAGCCCTCTCTAGCTCCTTTCTTAGGAATTCCTCTATCTCCATGTTCCTAATTCCTTGCATAACGAATCTTCTCTCGGTATCCATGGAGTCATACCTCCTCTGCTATCACTTCTATGTGGGTCAAGGGAGTATTGAAGGGAGTAGCCCTTCCGAATGCTCGTGGGATTATCCCTCTTATAACTGGACCTCTGTGGGCCGAAATGTGTATTATTTTCAATCTATCTGTATCAAGTCCTTTATAGTCGGCATTGGCCTCTAAGTTCTCTAAAACCTTGAGTATTTCCTTAGCTGCTTTCACTGGATATCTTCCTGCGAACCAACCCTCTAATCCCCTTCTGTGCCCCACTTTCTTCTTGTGTCTCTTAAATGGAACAGGCCTCTTCATTGAAATAACGTCCTCTAGGAACGCCTTAGCTTTACTCAGACTCATTCCTCTTATTACATTGCATATTTCCCTAGCGTGTTTTGGTGAAATTCTTAGATCATTTGCCCTAGCCTTAGCAATTTTCCTTTTAGACAATTTTTCTTCAGGAATTGAATACCCGAAGTGAGGCATTTTCTCCCCTCTCTGTTACTTGATTGGAACGTACATGCTAGACCTAGTCGCTCCTATTCCAGGGTCTCCGTGTTCGACCTTCTTCCTAGTCGGGGAGAACTCTCCTAGGTAGTGTCCTATCATCTCTGGCTTTATCTCCACTAGATGAAACTCCTTTCCATTATGGACAGCAAAGGTAAGTCCAACCATTTCTGGAAGAATAATCAAATCTCTACAGTGGGTTCTTATTATCACTTTTTTTCCACTTTCTCGCATCTTTCTCGCTTTTTTCACCTTTTCTAGTACTTTCTTGTGACTCTCTGGCAACCCTCTTTTCAGAGACCTCCTCTGTCTAGAAGGTAGGAGGTTTATGAACTCATCCATAGGCATCTTCTTCAATTCCTCTAAAGTATATCCTCTATACCTGAATTCCTTCCTTGCCATTCACCTCACCTCTTCCTCCTACCGGTCCTTCTAGCAGCAATGTGTCCGACCTTTCTTCCCGGGGGCGTACCTCTGGAGACGGTAGTGGGCTTCCCTGGGCTATCGTGGTGTCCTCCGCCGTGCGGGTGATTCACTGCGTTCATGGCCACTCCCCTCACTATAGGATATCTCTTACCCCTAGCCTTCATAGCATGGTATTTCTTCCCAGCCTTGACGAATGGCTTCTCTTTTCTCCCCCCACCTGCCACTATACCTACGGTAGCTCTACACTTCGAATCGAATTCTCTCATCTTTCCAGAGGGTAGTTGGACTATGGTCTTTCCGTTTTCGTGCCCTATTATTACTGCGTAAGTTCCGGCAGCTCTCACTAACTTACCTCCATCTCCAGGAGTCACCTCTATGTTGTATACTGGAGTCCCCTCGGGTATTTCTCCAAGTGGGAGGACATTCCCCAATGATATTTTTGATCCTGGACCGAATTCTACTTCTTGTCCAACCAACATTCCCTCCGGAGCAATTACTAGTCTTTTACTTCCGTCTTCTAACTTAAGGACTGCCAAGGGAGAGGTCCTCCCAGAGTCGTGTATTAAGTCTATCACTACGCCTTTGCCCCTGCTACCACCCAGAGGATAGGGATGCCTAACGGCCCCTTTGAATCTGTGACTCGGAGACCTATAGGTGGGAGAGCCCCTTCCCCTTCTTTGTGACTTAATTCTCTTACCCAAACTCATCACCCGCTATAAAACACCTATTCTACTCGCAATTTCCGAAGCGGAATATTCTGGACTTAACTTGACGTATGCCTTTTTCTTTCCCTTAGGAGTATTGACGACATTCACTTTAGTCACCTTCACCCCATAGAGCTCCTCCACAGCCCACTTTATTTTGTGTTTGTTTGCATCTCTGGACACAATGAATGTGAGCTTGTTCTCACTCTCCATGAGTCTTATGCTTTTTTCGCTTACTAAGGGATGAAGTATCACCTCTCTGGGATCCATTCAATCACCCAATCTCTCTTTTAGCGACTCTATCGCTGCAGGAGTCCAGAGAGTCAGTCTACCTGGGTGCCCTCCAGGGGCTAGGTGCTCAACTCCCAATTCCGTAGCGGAGACGACGTCAACACCAGGTAGGTTCCTCGCTGCTAGGAAGAACCTCCCGGGACTTCCAAGTACGACTAACGGTCCCTTAGCCTTTTTATACTTTCTCCCCCTCGTCTTCCCCTTCCCAGCCCTGATTTTCCTCCTCTTTTTAGCTCTCAGCACATCATCCATGACACCTATCTTGGAAAAGACATTTACAACATCTCTGGTTCTCTTCACCTCGGATATAGAGTCGTCGCATATTATTGGTAGATTCACTTCGCCTAGTACATGTCCTCTTGATTTAACCCATTCCTTACTAGCTGTAGCAGATATTGCTGATCTGATTGCCAATTTCTTCTCTTTCCTATTTATCTTTTCCCATATTCTCTTCTGGGGTTTCGGTGGATGTGCTCTTCTACCTCCATAGGTCCCTGGGGCAAGTGCCCCCCTACCGGCTGCGTGATATCTGGATCCCTTTATTCTCGGAACTCTTGAGACCCCATGCCTTGGACCCCAAGATTCGGCCGTAGTCCTTTTCCCTGCTAGCACGTTAGTTCCCCATGGTTGTATTCTAGCGCTCAGAGAAGATAGAAAGGCTCTCCTTATTAGATCTGGTCTTATCTCCTCCTCAAAGAACGATGGCAGCTCTATTTCACCGAGTTCCTCCCCATCTATTGAGATCACTTTCCCAATCATTTAGCTCCAACTCCGTGTATGTATTTTATCTCTGGACTGCCTACTGGAGCTCCCTTAGGTGGCCTTATGGCAGGCCTCATTCTAATTAATCTCTTAATTGGACCCGGAACACTGCCTTCTATTAGTAGAAAGTCGTTTCTTACGACACCGTAATGGGGGAATCCGCCTTTCGGGTTTATGTCAATCCATTTTTCTTCGTCTTCAGACTTGTAGAACATCCCCATAATTCTCTTGTTGTACTCCGTTCTCTGATGATAACCCATTTGCCCTGCCTGAGGAACTGTCCACATGGTCCTGGCTGGATGCCAGGGTCCTAGGTTGCCTACATGCCTCCTCTTGTCTCCTGCTTTTCTGGGCTGTATTTTTATTCCCCATCTCTTAACAGGCCCTTGGAATCCCTTCCCTTTTGTTACTGCTAACACGTCGACGAATTCCCCATTGCTAAACACGTCATTTACTCTTATTTCCTTACCCAGACGCTCTTCCGCTATTTCCATTCCCTTTCTCAAATCGCCTATACCTATTTCCATGACCTCAGGCCTCTTCTTCGGGAGAGTAGTAAGCCTAGGCTGTGTGTGCACCAAAGCTCTTAATTCAAATGACTTGCCATCGTCTGAGACCATCTCTTTTATCTCATCTATGTCTTTATTTCTAGCCCTAGTCTTTGGCAATGTTTTTATTTTTCTCTTTAGATCTCTGTGAAGCTCTTCTGCCCAAGTCTCCGTTACACATCTCAACCCATATTTAGTCTTCTCATAGAGCCTTAATCCAAACATAACTATTGGAGGAGTCTCTATTATAGTGACAGGGCTGAATATTTCCTTTCCATAATCATAGCTCCCTTCCCAATCGTCAACATATATCAGGTGGGTCATACCAACCTTATATCCGGCGAATCCCAATAGTCCATCCTTCGATTTAGTCCAAGTCCTAATCCTCGCTACTTGGCTTGATGCCCTCTTTCTCGGGCTGAACGCCAGCGACCCTCTCCTAGGTTTGTTCCACTTAGACATTTCTCCCCCTCCTGATGTAATTGAGTATTGAGAGGCAGACGATTACTGCCTCCTCAGTCCTTATTGTCTCAACGCCTTGGTTAGGGACGAAGTTAAGCGTTAGGTCCAGCGCTTCCTCCAGTTCGAAACCCTCCCTATTTAAAATTTGCATCAACCCCTCTCTTGGTGATCCGAACACTAATGCAATAGACTCGGCGGATGAGATTAATTCCCTCTCTTTTTCGCCAATATGCCTCCCAAATTTAGAGGTTCCAACGAGAAAGTCATATCCTTTCGCTCTTATTTTTTTTATCGTAGTCCATAGGCCAGAATTCGTGGAAATCACTCTATATCCCCAATATTTACCATTGACACTAGTTGGAGTGACTTCGGGGGGATCAGACAATCTCTCTATTTTGAACGTCATTCTCTTTCTGACAGGAAGTGGAATGGGGCACCAAGCGAGTCTCTGCAAACCTATGTCTATCATAGAACCTCTCCTTGTAGACCTAACTACAAAACCATCCCTTATTTCTCCTTCCACTGGGGCAGATGTTGGATGATGCGGGGTTCTCAATGGAGGCAAGGAACCTACTTCCTCTAATGACTCATCAATCGGGAAAAGGTACTTCCTTAAGTATTGTGGTGTCTCCATGTACTCAAGGATTTTTCTAAGAAACTCCCCTTCTCTCCTTTTTCTTTCACGATCTAAGTATATGAACACGTCCTTTACACGGAAGATAGCGCATGCCCTTCCAATTAGCCCAGCTCTTTGAGTCGAAGCCCTCTTATTTCCCAAGTCGACGACTGAGGAAGGTATGGCTATGGAAATCAACCCTTAGCCACACCCAGAGGAGTCATCCTAGCCACTTTCCTCGAGATACCGGCTAGGTCAACCGATCGGACGACCTCATCTACATCTTTATATGCATCAGGCACCTCTTCCGCCAATACTACCGGGCTTGCAGCTCTTATTACTTCCCCCTTGCTTTCTAAGAAACTCTTAACTTGCTGACCTCTGTACATTCTCTTCGCTCTAGCTCTAGAGAGAACCCTACCTGCACCGTGGCAAGTGGATCCAAATGTTTCCTCCATGGCCTTCTTGGTACCGACCAACACATAAGAGGCAGTCCCCATGTCCCCTGGAATTAGGACAGGCTGCCCAATCTCCCGATACTCCTTCGGTATGTGCTTGGATCCTGGAGGAAAAGATCTAGTAGCCCCTTTCCTGTGAACACAGACTTCCATCTTCTCTCCATTCACTTTATGTTCCTCGAACTTTGCTATGTTATGGGCCACGTCATACACTAATTTCAGTCCCAACTCATCTTCGTCAGCCCTGAAGACGGATTGAAAGCTCTCTCTCACCCAGTGAGTTATTACTTGCCTGTTACAGAAGGCGTAGTTTACAGCAGAATACATGGCAGCTATGTAATCCTCAGCTTCTTTAGACCCCAATGGAGCAGAAACTAGCTGTTCATCAGGCAATTTTATTCCGTATTTTCTCACAGCACTTCTCAGCACGTTTATGTAATCGTCACATATTTGATGCCCAAATCCTCTGGATCCAGTGTGTATCATCACCAGTATTTGACCTTCTTCTAATATACCCATCTTAGATGCCGTGTTGGGATCGAATATTTTGTCTACCCTCTGAACCTCCAAGAAATGATTTCCCGAGCCTAAGGTACCCAACTGAGGTCTACCCCTCTCCTTGGCCCTCCTACTGACCTTGGACGGATCAGCTCCATCCATCATACCTTTCTCTTCTATGTGTTCTAGGTCTTCCTCTCTACCGAATCCCCTCTCCACCGCCCAAGTAGCTCCGTTTATAGCGACGTCATCTAACTCACTTTCGCTTATTCTCAATTTACCTCTACTCCCAACACCGGAGGGAATATTCCTGAATAGAGTATCTACTAGTTCCTTGAGTTTGGGTTTAACGTCCTCTTCCCTAAGTGTGGTAGTCATTAGTCTTACTCCACAGTTTATGTCGTAGCCCACGCCACCGGGGCTTATTACACCATCTTCCAGACTGAAAGCGGCAACTCCACCAATTGGAAATCCGTATCCGAAGTGTGCATCTGGGAGCATTATCGAATACTTCTGAATTCCAGGGAGACACGCTACGTTTGCTCCTTGAGTAAAAGCCCCCTTCTCTATCTTGTTGATTATCTCGTTCGTGGCGTAAACTCTAAGTGGAACTCTCATACAGCTTTTATATCCCTTCGGGATTTCCCAAATCGCTCTACCTATCTCCTTGGCATTTATCATCAGGAGACACCTCCTTAGATATCCAACAACACTTTGGTTTCATACCCCCCATTCACAGACTCAATTTCCATCATGTGATACGTGACTGCTTTCACCTCTGTCTTAAACTGATGTTTTTCTGGATTTATTTTTTCTCCCCAGACTTTACCTTTTAACAAGTATTTCTCCCCGTCTTTTATTACCTTTACCGCGAACTTGGAGAACACCATTTCCTGGGTCTCCACCAAAAAGAGGAGTTCTGAAAGCCAATTGTGAAGCAGTTCTTTTAGGTCTGACCCTTTGAGTTCCACTTCCACGGAGTTTTTCACCTCTACTTTATCTAGGTCTACCATCACCGAGATCATTGCTTCAGCAGCCTTCTCAAATAGTTCTTCTATTGTACTTCCCCTCACTCTGTAAAGAACGTCTGCCGTATGATCCAAGAACTCATACATCCAAAAACCCTCCTTGGCGCCGGGGCAGGGATTTGAACCCTGGTGGCCAAGAAGGCCACGGGCTCTCCAGGCCCGCGCATTACCGCTCTGCCACCCCGGCTCACATCTTGTGGAGAGACCCTAGTATAAAAGAGTGACCCTAAATTACTTTTCTCTTATTTCTATCTCTATTCTGACATCACCTGGGATGGTAACTCTCATTATCTGTCTCATAGCTCTTTCATCAGCTGCTATATCAATGACCCTCTTGTGGACCCTCATTTCCCACTTCTCCCAAGTCTCGCTCCCCTCTCCATCTGGAGATTTCCTCACCGGCACTACGATCCTCTTAGTTGGGAGAGGGATCGGTCCAGATACATCTACTCCTACTTTCTCTGCAATTTTCTTGATGTCATTGCACACTTGCTCTAAACTTTTTACATCAGTGCTACTCAGTCTTATCCTAGCTATTTGCATCCGTAGCACCTAAGGCTTTTACTTTAACACACAAAATTATTGAGCTAGGCAGGAGTAATGTCTATACAGACTCCTGCCGCTATGGTTCTCCCCATGTCTCTTATGGCGAATCTACTCATTGGAGGTATGTCACTGGCTTTTTCTATTACCATAGGTCTAGTAGGTATTACTTTCACGACAGCAGCGTCTCCTGTCTTGAGGTGTTTTGGGTTCTCCTCGACTACTGCACCAGTCCTAGGATCCAGCTTCTGAAGCAGTTCTGAGAACGTACAGGCAACTTGGGCTGTGTGTGCATGGAATACCGGGGTATATCCAGCAGTTATTGCTGTAGGGTGATAGAGAACTATTATCCTAGCAGTAAACTCCTTAGCTACAGTGGGAGGATTGTCTGGATGACCAGCCACGTCCCCTCTCCTAACGTCCTTCTTTCCAACACCTCTGACATTGAAGCCTATGTTGTCTCCTGGTTCTGCTTTATCCATTCTCTCGTGGTGCATTTCTATGCTCTTTACTTCACCTTGGATCGATCTGTTCAACCTGTGGCTGGCTGGCTCGAAAACTACGGTATCGCCGACCTTCAGTACCCCGGTTTCTACTCTACCAACGGGAACTGTTCCTACACCGGTTATTGAGTAAACGTCTTGTATGGGTATTCTGAGAGGCTTGTCTATGGGTTTCTCCGGAAGCTTGAATGTGTCTATAGCTTCTACTACAGTAGGTCCATTCCACCACGGCATTTTATCGCTCTTTTTAGTCACATTGTCTCCATAGAAAGCAGAGGCAGGTATATACAAGAACTTGTCTGCATCTCTGTATCCCATTGTTTTAAGCAGCTTGACTAAGTCGTTTTTCAATTCTTCGTAATCTTCCTCCTTATAGTCAACTAGGTCCATTTTGTTTATGACTACGATCATCTGTCCAATTCCTAGGGTAAAACAGAGGGCTGCGTGCTCTCTAGTTTGCGGCATTATTCCGTCTTTGGCATCCACTACTAGTATAGCTGCATCTGCTTGGGAGGCACCAGTTATCATGTTCTTAACGAAGTCTCTGTGCCCTGGGGCATCTATTATTGTTATGTAGTACTTCGAAGTCTCGAATTTCCTGTGAGCTACGTCTATGGTTAGACCCCTCTCTCTTTCCTCTTTTAGCTGATCCATTACCCAAGCGAACTTAAAACTCTCCTTCCCCACTTTCTTTGCTTCCTCCTCCAATCTCTTTATTACCTGCTCATCTATGGCCCCTGTTTCATACAGGAGCCTACCCACTAGGGTCGATTTCCCGTGGTCCACGTGTCCAACAAATACAACATTCAAATGTGGTTTCTCAGCCATCTAAATCCCCCCTAACGAGCTGATCTAGCGATTCTTTCAATTTCTTCTTTTCTACTTATCGCATGGCTTTTCATATCATATTTAGATGCGAGTATTATTTCCTCCGCTAGACATTCCTCTATTGGTGCTGGATTTCTAAATGATCTTCCAAAGGCACCTAAGGCTATATTTCTCAAGGCTAAATCTACTCTCCTTTGCGGAGAACAATCTACGGCTATCGGATATGTTATACCACCGAAGGTAACTCTGGTTATCTCTTCCCTCGGAGCGGCGTTCTCTATGGCACGTACTAGCACCTGCACCGGATTCTCCCCCGTCTTCTTCTCTATTATTTCGAACGCCCTTTCTACTATTTTCATAGCCTTTATCTTCTTTCCACAGGCTTTTCTACCCCTTATGAACTTGCCCATTATCTTTCTGGTTCCAGGCCCAGACCTCATTACTTTGTTGACCAGCCTCTCGACTACAGACATCTTCGACTTCCAAAACTGTTTCTTAGTATGTCTTCCGGATGAGTGAGGGACATAGACCGGCCTAAGGTTTATGTATCTCTCTAGCCCTGGATCGCTAACTCTAACTTCACTTAGATCCCATTTTCCGAAGAGCTTCATGACAGAGTTCACCTCATAGGCTTCTGAGCTCTTCCCTCTACTATCTCCTCTAGGGAGACACCGTTCACTTTGACCACTTTCCATCTAACTCCAGGTATGTCACCCATTGATCTACCCTTGGCCCCACCTATTCCCTCTACGATCACTTCATCGTGTTCATCTATGTAGTTTATTGCACCATCTCCGGGGCAGAATGCGGTTATCTGTCTGCCGTTCTTTATCAATTGTACTCTGACACATTTTCTGAGACCAGAATTCGGTTGCTTTGCCTCTAGTGCGACCTTCTCTAGTACTATCCCTCTGGCCTGTGGGGCACCCTCTAGTGGGTCGTACTTCTCCTTTAGTCTAAGCACTCTCCTTTTGTACTTTTTATCCTTCCACCTGAATCTCTTCCTATCCCTCATGAGTTTCCTAGCAGCCATTTCTCCTCTCGCCACTTTCGGCACCTCATAGTATCAATATATCATCTATTTCGTGATGCCTCTTAACTAGAGCTTTTGCCCTCTCTATGTTTTTCCCACCTTTCCCTATGGCTCTTCCCTTATCCCTTTCGGACACCTCTACTAGGGCCACCTTCCTCCCGTCCTTCCTGTCAGATATATGAACCTTTTTGATCTTGGCAGGTTGGAACACGTTTACTATGAACTGTTCCGGATCGTCCGAGTATTCGATTATGTCGACTGGTTTGCCTATTAGCTCTCTTAACCTCCTTATTTTACTCCCGCCTCTGCCGATAGCTTTCCCTATCTCTCCCTTGCTTACCACAAAGGTAACCCTATTATCTTCCTTGTTCACCACACAGTCTTTGACAGCAGCGCCTGTTATGCTCTCGAATATAGCAATGTATCTTATTTGATCAGTGTCGAATTTTATTCTCAACCCATTTCCACCTCTTCTTCTAGTATCTTAGACTCCCCAGGATTTACTATTCCTAGTACAGAGACAGCAAAGGGTTTACCACAGGCAGCCCCTAATCTGTGGTTATCCCCGTTGAATTCACGGAACTTCGCTCCTGAAATGGAGCAGTAGTGTCTTATGTCTTCTTTGACTTCATTCGGACAATTATTTGACACAATTACCATCTTTATTTTCCCATTTTTCAGACCTTTAATAGTTCTTTCACTCCCAAGGATCACCTCACCAGTTTCCACAGCTTTTCTAATTAGAGATGCAACGTCAACCATCTCTCTTCAACCTCCTGAATACCTCCGGACTCATTGTCAGCTCAACACCCCCGGTACCCAGAGGTATTTGTTGTCCCACTATCACGTTCTCTACCACACCTCTAAGGAAATCCTCCTCCCCTCTTAGTCCAGCCTCCATCAACTGCCTAACTGTAACTTCAAATGCTGCTCTAGCCAATACTGAGTGCTTCTCTCCACTAACTCCGTGTCTTCCTATTTGTTTCACTTCACCATCCATCGTCATCACATCAGCCACCAGCATTATGTGTCTTATGTCAACGTTGAGCCCCTGTTCTTCTAAGGTGTTCTTTGCCTCCCTTATTATTGCTGCCCTAGCCGCCTCTATCCCAAGGACCTCTTCTATTTCTCGTATGTTGTTCGTTGTAGTTCTCCTCCAGTCCACACCTTTTACCTTCAGCACTTCTTTGAGATTGGATCCATCTGTATATATCACGTACTCTTCGCCCTCTTTCCTCACCATAACCCTCCTTATTCCCTTTATTCCCTTTATTCTAACCTCTTTCGATTTCATAGCAACTCTCCTCATTTCTAGAGGGTCTATTTCGTCCATCTCTATTACGATCTTGTTTCCTTTAAGAGACACCTTCTTGTTCCTTAACGACTTCTTAATTTTGTTCAGAACATCTTTGGGAGAAATACCGCTTTCTCTCATCAGGTCTTCATCTAGATATATGACCAAGGAATAGTTCACCACATCCACTTCTGTTCTCTCGGATATATCACCCACTGTGGTTGATTCTATCTCCCTAGCAATTAACTTAGCCTTTTCTCGATCGTATCTGTGTTCTTCGTCTAAGTATATTGTCATCATTGGAGTGGAAGGTTCTTTTTTTGCATCTACTATTTCAATCAGTCTAGGTAATCCTAAAGTTACGTTGAACTCAGCTACACCAGCGTAGTGAAAAGTTCTCAACGTCATCTGGGTTCCTGGTTCTCCGATGGATTGAGCTGCTACTGTCCCAACTGCCTCGTTTGCTTCAACTAGACTTTCCTCGTACTCTTCCACTACTCTCTCAACTATCCTATTTAGTTTCTCTTCACTCAATTTGTCTTTCACTCTTTCTAGCTCGCTTTTTAGCTCTGATAAAATGGACCAAGGAATCCTACCGTCCAATTCTTTTAGTTTGTCGCTTATTTCTTTCTCTGTGACCACATCGAACACCCCATCTAATTCCCACTACTTTCTTCCTTGATTTCAACCTCTATTATCCTCTTTATGTTCACAGCTACACCCCTATCGCTTTTAGCTGGATCTACGCCATCTTCTCCGTATCTCAGCTGTACTATAGCACCTCTGGTATCTCTTACTGTACCATCGTATTCCACCTTCAGATCTTGGAGAGCGTTTATTAGTCTCCTCTGCATGTATCCACTCTGTGCCGTTCTCACGGCAGTATCCACTAACCCCTCTCTCCCACCCATTGCGTGGAAGAAGAATTCTATCGGATCTAGTCCCCTCTTATAGCTCGATTTCACGAATCCTCTCGCCTTAGCACCTATGTCGCCGCGCTTAAAGTGGGAAAGTGTTCTATCTCTGTATCCCCTGGAGATTCTTTCTCCTCTAACAGATTGCTGCCCCAAACAGGCAGCCATTTGAGTTAGATTTAGCATACTTCCTTTTGCTCCAGTTTTAGCCATAATTACAGCGTGGTTATCCAGACCTAAATATGCACCGGCTATCTCACCAGCTCTGTCTCTAGCTTCTGCAAGCACTTGCATGATTCTCATTTCCAGAGTTTCTCTCAGAGTCTTCCCTGGAAGGGGCTCCAATTCTCCTCCCTCGTAAGCTCTTATTAGGTCTTCCACCCTCTTCATTGCCTCGTTTATTATTTCGTCTATTCTCTCTAAGGCCTCCTCAGGCAAGTCCTCGTCACTGACTCCAGTGGTGAATCCTTTTTTCATGATGTACAGGAGAGTCATCTTTCCGAAAGCATCTAGGAATCTTCTTGCTTCATCATTCCCATATTCCTTGGCTATTACGTGCAGTAACTCACTCCTCTCCAAGGCTCCTGTCGCATTTTTATCTAACACGCCCCGAATGAATTCTCCATTCCTTATCTCCACTACACCGTCCTCTTGGTCTGGGGGAAATACGTTCGTCTCGAACTTTATATTCAGTGTTTTAGGAAGCAGTTTACTTATTAGTTGTCTCCCGGTCCAATATTCTCTTCCGTTTATCACGTAGGCAGGTTTCGGAAGACTCGGGTCTATTCCGGACTGATAGAGGATGTACTGAGCCTCCTCCTTCGTAAGTAGGGAGTCTTTCAGGCTCAGCAGGTAACCTCCAGAGATGTAATCCTGCACCGTTCCTATTATGGGCCCACCGAATCTCGGCGAGATTATGTGCTCTTGGACTAACATGAGTATTCTAGCCTCAGCCCTAGCCTCTTCACTCTGAGGTACATGCAAGTTCATTTCGTCACCGTCGAAGTCTGCATTGTAGGGAGGACAAACGCACAAGTTTGGTCTAAACGTCTTATAGGGCATCACTCTCACGATGTGGGCCATTATACTCATTCTGTGCAGAGATGGCTGTCTATTGAATAGGACGACATCTCCATCTTTCAGATGTCTCTCGACTATGTATCCTGGACCCAGCTCCTCCGAAAGCTTATCTCTATTTTTATCGGTTATCTTCACCCTTTTTCCGTCAGGTCTTATTATGTAATTTGCTCCCGGATGATTTTCAGGTCCCCGCTTTACTAGCTCTCGCATCTCCTCTATGTTCCATTCTGTGACCCTTTCAGGCACGGTTAGCTCCATGGCTATCCTGACTGGCACACCAACTTCATTTATGCTAATCCATGGATCTGGAGATATAACTGTTCTAGCAGAGAAATCCACTCTCTTACCAGAGAGGTTTCCTCTGAATCTCCCTTCCTTCCCCTTTAGCCTCTGGGCTAGAGTTTTGAGGGCCCTACCGGATCTATGCCTAGCCGGAGGAACACCTGAGACCTCGTTGTTTAGGTATGTGGTGACGTGGTATTGCAATAGGTCCCAGAGATCTTCTATTATCAGCTGAGGAGCACCAGCTTCTATGTTTTCTCTTAATCTTTGGTTAATTCTGATTATGTCGACAAGTTTATGTGTGAGATCGTCTTCTGCTCTAACCCCGGATTCTAGTGTTATAGATGGTCTAACGGTAACAGGTGGAACAGGCAGAACCGTTATGACCATCCACTCGGGCCTAGAGGTTTTAGGATTTATTCCCATTAGTTGTGCATCCTCATCTGTTATCTCCTCCAACCACTCTCTTATTTCATTCGGTAAAATCCTCCTCCCGTCAACTATGTACGTGGTAGGTCTCTCGAACTTTATTTTCGGCTTTTTCTCACCGCAGTATGGACAAGTCTCTACCGAAGACGCCTCTGAGAGAACTTCGTTTGCTACCTTCTCAATTAAACTAAGTCTCTTCGTCTCGTGCTGTTTCATTCTATTCAGGTATTCCCTCTTCTTCTCTTCGGGTATCGTGAGCCTTCTGCAGTTTGGACAAGTGGCTTTCAGAATCTGATATATGTTCTTGGCAAATTCCACATGTATTACTGGCCTAGCTAGTTCAATGTGACCGAAGTGTCCTGGACACTCTCTCATTCTTCCCCCGCAAGTCCTACACTTTAATCCTGGATCTATCACTCCAAGTCTGGTGTCCATTAATCCCCTCTCTATGGGAAATCCGTCCTCATCATAGGTGTCTGGGTTGGTTATCTCTAATACAGAGATCTTCCTTATTACTTCTGGAGGCAAAAGTCCGAAGGATATCCTATCTATTACTTTGGTGGAGTAACTCTCCATCATTTACATCACGCCCTATCTCTGAGTCTCATCTTTGGGAATATCAACATAGAAATGAGTTCATCTATCAATAATTTGAATGCATATGATACAGGGACCTGATATGCTTCCGTTTCTTCTTTACATATGGGACACACCACTACGTCCTCTCTCTGCTTCTTGTATGAGAAGGACCCACACTTGGAGCAGACATAGGCTAAGTACCTGTCTGATTCATCTATGAGTCTCTCCTTAAGTAATATTGCCGTACCATGTCCAACTAAGCAATCTTTCTCCATTTCACCAAATCTAAGTCCTCCTTCTCTTGATCTGCCCTCAGTTGGCTGTCTAGTAAGCACTTGCACAGGACCTCTAGCCCTAGCATGTATTTTGTCCGAGACCATGTGGTGCAGCTTTTGATAATAGGTTATACCGATGAATATCTCAGCTTCTATCATTTCCCCAGTTCTCCCGTCATAAAGGACTTCCCTACCATTCGGCTTGAACCCATATGCCTTCAAAAGCTCTCTTAGGTCAGACTCTCTTTCCCCCCTGAAAGCAGTCCCGTCAATTCTCCTCCCTTGGAGAGCACCAACTTTCCCTGCTATGGTCTCTATTAGTTGACCCACAGTCATTCTAGATGGTATTCCATGCGGATTCACTATTATGTCTGGAACTATTCCATCTTCGGTGAAGGGAAGATCTTCTTGAGGGACTATTAGCCCTATAACACCCTTTTGTCCATGTCTTGAGGCGAATTTATCTCCTAGCTCCGGGATTCGCTCGTCCCTCACCTTGACCTTCACGAGCCTAGTTCCCTCAGAGGTAGTCGTTAAGACTACAGTGTCCACTATCCCACTTTCTCCAGGCCTAACGTTAACTGAGGTCTCTCTCCTCCCCTCCATTGCTCCAAACTCTGCAATTCTTTCTTCCAAGAATCTAGGGGGACTTGTTCTCCCTATAAGTACCTCTCCGCCAGATACAACTGTTTCAGGCTCTATTATCCCATCTTCTGCTAATTTTGAGTATTCTCTCTCATCTCTGTAACCTCTAACGTCTCTGGATGGTATTTCAAACCTATCCTCTTGGCCACCAGGGTACTTTTTCTCGTCCGCCTCATAAGTTCTGAAGAAGTGAGATCTGAACAATCCTCTCTCTATTGCTGACTTGCTTATGACTATTGCATCCTCCATGTTGTATCCGTAGTATGGCATTATCGCAATTACAACGTTTTGTCCCGCTGGCCTGTCATCGAAGCCTATCACCTCCATTGGATCAGTCTTCACTATGGGTCTCTGAGGATAATGTAGGAAATGACCTCTAGTGTCTAACCTGAGCATGAAATTAGCCGAACCCAGGCCAAGAGCTTGCTTTGCCATTCCAGCCTCGTAGCTGTTCCTCGGACTTTGATTGTGTTCTGGGTATGGTATTAATCCAGCGCAAATTCCCAATATGGCTGCTGGATCTATCTCTACGTGGGTGTGTTCCTCAGTGACTTCTTCATCGCCTATAGCAACATATGCGTTTTCTTCTTCCTCTGCATCCAGGTATTCCACTATGCCATTACGGACCAAATCAGAGAACTTCCATTCTCCCGTTTCTATTTTCTCTATGACTTCTTCAGTCAGTTTTGGTTTCCCATTCTCCACGATTATTAATGGTCTTCTCACTCTCCCAGCGTCACAATTCACGTATATTTCCTTCGTCTCCTCGTAATATGCTACATTTATTTGATCACTTATTTCTCCACTCCTTCTGAGCTCCTTTATTTTCTGAACTAGATCCAACCCGTCTTCGACCCTTCCTAGCAACTTACCGTTCACGTATACGGTCCAGTCCCCCTCTTTGACGCTACCTACACCGAGGTCTGTCAGCATTTGTTCTACTTCCTCCTCTGGGTATCCCTTGGAAATCTCAGCCATCATTGCTAGATTCTTAACTAGACCACAGTTTGGTCCCTCAGGGGTCTCGTTGGGGCATATTCTTCCCCAATGTGTGGAGTGTAGATCCCTTGCCTCGAAATGGGGCTGAGACCTGCTAAGTGGGGAAACTACCCTCCTCAAATGGCTCAAGGCAGACATGTAGTTCGTTCTGTCCAGTAGTTGACTCACACCAGTCCTTCCACCGACCCAGTTTCCGGTGGCCAGCGCATGCTTTATTCTATCTGATAGGAGATCCGCCCTAACAGAGGTTCTAACAGATGGTTCTCTGCCTCTAGAGTATGCCTTGGTAAGTTGATATCTGATATCCTTCACTAAAGCTTGGAATGCCGATCTGAATAGATCTTCCATTAAGTCTCCAGCTAGTTTGAGTCTCTTATTAGCGTAATGATCTTTATCGTCTACACTTCTCAAGCCTAGGTGTAGCTCAATAGCCCTCTCTGCCATTTTGCCTAGGAAGTATGCCTTCTTTATCCTGTCTTCCTCTTCTTGGCCAATGTGAGGCAGTAGATATCTATCTAAAACTTGTTCAGCCCTCTTAAGCCTATATTCTTTTGGCTGTTCTGCAGCGACACGCTTACCTATGTAGTCCAGAGCCTCTTCCTGTGTGTGGATGTCTAGTGCTCTCTCTATGTTGAACATTATATCAGACGCCATTTCTGGATTTTCCGAGATGGCTTGGAATATCTCTCTGTCCTTCTCCAATCCCAAAGCCTTCATAAGTATCACGATTGGAATGTAACCGGGGATTGAAGGAAAACTAACTCTTATTAGTCCAGTTTTCCTCCTCTCAACAGTAACAGGAGCTCTGAATCCACCACTCATTGATATAACTTTAGCTCTACAAGTCCCTTCTTTTTCATCCTTCTCCACCATTATCCTGTTGACAGCCAAATCCTCTATCGAGACTATCACTCTCTCTGATCCATTTATTATGAAGTATCCTCCAGGGTCTCTTGGATCCTCTCCAGCTCTTATTAGCTCCTCCTCACTCATTTTAGATAGAGGACATATTTCTGACTTAAGCATCACTGGAATCTCCCCTATCCTAACTTCCACCTCTTGTTGCTCCATACCATTTCTTATGGGAGTCATTTTTAGATATATTGGAGCGGAATACGTTAGATTTCTTATTCTAGCCTCCATAGGAAGTATTTCTTTCCCCTGACCATCTGCTTCTTGAATAAATGGTCTCCCAACTCTTATTTTGCCTAATTTTACCTTAAAACCCTCTATCTCTGGTTCAATATATCCAACCTCATCTACTACTCTTTGGAGTCCCCTCTTTATGAATTCATTGTAAGAATCTAGATGCTGTCTAACTAATCCTTTTTCGTCAAAGTAAGCTCTCATTAGGGACCATTTTTTCTTTTGTGAGATTAAATTGCCAGAATTACGAGAAGACACAGGAGATCACCCCTCTATTACATATCTATACGAGGTGAAGTAACCTGCAGTTGGGCTCTTTCTCTTTATTTCGACAATATCCCCGGGCTTAGCACCTATAGCTTTAGCAACAGGATCAGATGCTTTCATTAGAGGAAGTAAATCTGGCGAAACCTCCAGTTTATTCAATATCTCTTTAGCCTCCTCTACACTCAATACTCTATGCTCCGGAACCAATTCATGCTCCATTATATTAAAACCTTCTTCCCTACTAACACCATCTTTCTCCTCTCTCATTTTTTTCTGTCGTGTTTTACTTCTTCTCTTTCTTTCACTTCGATGAGATTTACTCTTGCTTTCAACTCCTTTATCCCTCTTTGCTTCACTGTCATCTCCAGCTATCTCAGTTTTCGGTATTTTCTTACTCTTCCTTCTACTACCCTTCTTAGCCATTCCTTCCCTCCTCTCCCCTTAAGCGGGCCCGCGGGGATTCGAACCCCGGACCACCAGGTTAAAAGCCTGGCGCTCTTCCAGACTGAGCTACGGGCCCAACAAAATAATTGCGAGTGGCGCCCTGGTCGGGATTTGAACCCGAGTCTCGGGAGTGACAGTCCCGAATGATAGGCCGAGCTACACCACCAGGGCACGGGCTGGCGGCGTCCCGGGCTTCCCGAGGGCTTCCGCACCTCAGTACAACCCGGATCGCTGGGGGACTTAACTTCCGTGTTCGAGATGGGAACGGGTGTGACCCCCCCGCTATGGCCGCCATACCCAAGTCGCACATTCCTGAGCCCTATTTAAGCTTTTCTCCCTTAGGTACTCCAAAGAAGATCAGACTGGAGCGGCTTCATCACTCCTCAGTGACTACCTCCTCATCACCTGTTAGTAGTGAGTATGAGAACAATAGTGCTCCAACTACAATCAACACAAAGGCTATTATGGACACTACGAAGCTCAGCCACCTGTCTATGTCCTTACCTTTCAGTATGAGGTTCCAGTCAACGAATCCAAGCGCTGATGATATCACTAAGAACATGGAGCCGGAGAGTATGTAGTTCCATCCCAATGGCTCTTTATCCCTGAATATTGAGTATCTGTACAATACACCCATTACTAGTATCACTAGGGCGAATGCCAGCTCTCTTGGTATGTCCATCTCGCGACCCCCCAGTCCCATAACCCAGTTAGCTTAAATACCTTTTTCCACACGGATTCTGTTAACTCATTGGTGGTGGGACGAAAAAAATGAAAATTTATTAAGTTTTCGTCTTCTCTCCATTGGAGACAAACATACCCGACTTAACGATAATATAGGTGACTTCTCTTGCCAAATCTTCCCTATTTTCCACTTCTTCAATAGTAAAAATGCTACTACTAGTCTTGCTCTTATTCTAGCTCTTCTCGTAAGTTCAACTCCACGTTGTTTATACATACAGTAAAAACTTCCTGAAACTTTTTCATAACCCAACAAGACACCTGAAACCCTCTTTGGTCTTTCAGCATATCTCTTTTGTCGTCAGACATTTTCGGCTTACTGTCTTGGAAATTACAAAGTATTAAAAATTTTCGCGGAGTCTTCATCATCCATACTGAAATTGTCGTGACTATCTAGACAGGATCGATGGGATAGGATTTGATATACTTTTCGAACAGCTGAATGCTGATATCCCTCCTGTAAAATGATGAAAGAGCACAGAGATTATGCCAGCGACGTTTGTGAACACCCAGTCGTTTTGGAAGCATAGAGTTTTAATAGCTTGCTGAAGGTGTAAAGAATACATCGGGGGAGAGGAAAAGAAGGCCTACGTGAATAGTTGGAGGATACATTTACAATTGCGTTTTACATACCTCTAACTAAGGGAGAAGTAAAGACGACTTCTTTTGATAGGAAAAGATGGAAAATGCAGTTAATGTTGTAAAGGAAAAGATAGGAGAGGATGTTGTAGCGACATCCCTTTATAGACAACGGAGGTTTAGATAAACTCCCATGCGCGTGTTTTCTCGGAAGCTAACTCATGAACAGCAGACAAAACCTCTGAAAGTGAGATGATTTTACAAGATCTCTTGAAGTAATCCGGTTTATCCTATTCGGGACGAAGTAATGGGGACAAACAATTCACAAAACTCTCTCATGGAACGCAGCAACTCCGATGCTCCAGCTCTTGAGTTCGATTACATAACACGATAAAGGAATTGTTTTGTCTCTCTGGAAAGACCATGGTTTTAATATTCCAGATAGGACTTGGGAGAGATCGAAAAAAGCTTAAAGGGAGATCGGAGAAAGAGGTTTAGAGACAATAAGAATATTGTTTTGATTTATTTGTCTGAAAAGACCGTCTTAAGCATAGTGGATTGGGTCGTCAAGAAGGAATTAGAGATACTTACGATGTGCTTTGGAGTTTCCAACTCCTCACGGAAACATTGATAAGTCGCAACATTCGCATCACTTATAATAATGAGAGGTTCTGCGACATCATCTCTGTCTATGAGAGATCAATCCCAGAGAGCATGATGGAGTCGCATTAGCTATATCTCCTACACTGTAGTTCTACGATTAGATAAGAGACCTCTATTTTGCCTACCAAGCAATTACTGAGTTAGAGCTACTTTTGATGTAGACTTCCATAGCACCGAGCTCCCCATAATTGAACTTTTGCTACACCTCTACTTCCTCTATTTTTATATCCATCGGCTCGAGAGGTCTATCTACATCCACTCCTCTCTTGATTGCCCATCTTCTTATGCTACGTATGACCAATCTTGAGCCCAATTTTGCAAGAGGTGCGAAAATCAAGAAGTTCGGATTACCTCTAGTTACCATCTTCAAACCGTGGTCTACCTCCCACACGAGATGCCTCCATGCATGATAGATGTGCAGAATCCTTCCTTTTGTAAGGTGTTCCTCAATATTGAAGAATTCCCCCTCTTTTAAGCTACCCATCGGAACAAAAGCTAGCGGAGTTACAGTAAAATGTGCTCTCTTACCCAATTTCTCTTTTAACTTCTTTTCCATTGTTATTATCAGTCTCGCAGTCTCTATTCCATCCTCATCGGTTTCCCAAGGCAAACCAACTATAGTGGTATATGCCGGGAACCAGAAAAACTTATTAAATGCATAGGTCCCGTTCAATAAAACCCAAGGCCACTCTTCTGCGCTGAATGGTTTCATCTTGTTGTTCGCAAGCTTTTTTATCAGCTCTGGAGACGCCGTTTCAAATCCTACCTGTATGCCAATCCATCTGTTTATTCCCGCATGGTTTAGTTCGGAAACCCTTTTAAGAATCCTTGGAGCAGCAAGCGCACCCGCTACTGTTCCGTGAGTAGGGTTTGCGAACTCTGCCTTCTCAAGAACCCTTTCGAAGAGCTCTATTACTGCATCTTCATTCGGATGGAAATTTCTTCTATCTTCGACCATGTAATTAAAGATATCCTCGCTGTGGAGCCATATCTTTTTCTGCCCAACTTTCAGATTAACTTCAACCTCTTCCATTATTCTTTCCATGGGATAGAATCTTGCTACCCTCAAATTCGGAGAGCAGAACTTGCATCCTCTGCCACATCCACGCATGACCTCTACCATTCCTTTATAGGTTGGATTTACAATCGGAGGTATTTCATCAACCTTTGGCCATGTTTTGATCTCTATAAATTTGTCCACTCCCCCACTCTCTATATCCCTGAAAACATCTCCTATTACATGTTCCACCTCTCCAGATATCACATGGTCTATGCCTAATTCCTCGGTCAAATCCTGCTTTAATTTCAACTGCCACCCTGCCTGACCTCCAATGACAATCTTGAATTTGTATCTCTTTCTTTCCCTATAGTCTCTCAACCTCTTTATAAAGGAGGTAAAAAGGTATTTCGAATAGGATGTTTTCTTTCCACCACCAGTAAACATTAAGGTTACAGGTCCCAAGCCATAAGGGTCCATTGTGTGTACTCCAACTATTGTAGTTTTCTCGTCTATGAATTTTTCAACCTTTTTTGGATGGGCAACAACAATATCTTCTTTCTTAAAACCATGTCTGAGTAGCGCTGCTTCCACCTTTCTTATTGCATACGGAGCCTGAATTAGTTTGCCATCATCGTCTGGAAGTTGGGTATCCAGAATTTTGTAGATGAAGTGAGGTAAATCCTCAACAGGTGCACACGGTAAAAAGTCGAGCAAAGGTATATTCCTAAAGGTAGAGGTCAAACTCGGGTCAGAGGTTAGGACAATTCTCATTTTAATCCTCCTCTGGTTTTCCAGTCTTATTGACGGACCTCTTCAATTTAGGGTTTGTGTTTTTTGTTATATATGTACTCCCCCGTTCTTTTCCTAGGCACCCAATGTAAAAAAACGTATTCTAAAGTTTTCGGTAATGCAGGAGAATGTCTTGAACTCGTGAATTTATTCAAGATCCCCGAAGAATTTTTCAACCCTTTTCTTGCCAATTTGCTTTCCTCCCATCTCCCTTCACATCTTTTACAGTATTCTTCTCAATGAGGGTATAAGGTCGAATAAATCATGCTAGGAGAAGATTTCAATAATCCCTTCTTTTCCTCAACTTTTATTCATTAATTTGTATCATACATAGGCTTTCTTTTAAAATAAAGAACGAATGACTCCAAAAATCCTAGCAGAATGAATCCTTCCGAGATTTTGCATCAGATCAGCGCAATAATAGTCAATGACTATCAAAACATTACACTCTAAGTAGTCTCTTCGAATGGTACAGTCCTAGAGAAACAGCTAGATCAGTAACCACTAAAAATTTAGTATCAACATCAATTATATGGAGAAGGAGCTTTAGGGGAGCATGGGTAGTTCCTGAGGGAAGTGGACTCAACGGAGTTACATGGGAGTTATGACAACATTGGAAGAGGACAATACAATCGAATGGAAACTCGAGAACCAAGAGTTAGTGGAAGATAAAAGAGATAATGGCTTGAATCTGGAAATTAGACAAAAGAGAAAAATACTAAGAGAATTGGTAGAGGACAGACTTAAAGCAGTAATTAAGCTTGTGGAATCAATTAAAAGGGCTCGGAGACCTCCAAGAATCTTAGTAGATTGTAAAAGGAAGAAATATACGTCCTCTGTCCGCAACTCTCTGTTGCTTCGGTGCCATTGTCCACGCCTAACAGGTAGGCAACCCCACGGAACCCGAATTTTCCCTCGAGAATCTTCGTATGTCCGCAGAGTGTCGTTCGAAATGAGCATTGAAACGACCTCAGTATTGGTTGCTGCCTATGTGTGAAATGATTGATTCATCATTAGAAACGCTCTTATGGAATTCTTTTGTCTGACCTCATCACTGCTGAGTCTACCTCTCCTCGTGGCAACCTCTCCTATTCTATTTATTTTTCGGAGATAATCGGGGGCATGAGAGCATCCATTGGGCATCACCGGCTTAAGAAAATGTTTTACTATAAAAGAGGATGTAATGAAAAGATTAACCGAGCTGGTTATGTAAATTCTAGAAAAAGTGCAACTAGGAGATTTAAAGATAGTTTTCGCCATAGTTTCGGTATTTTTAGCTGATATTACAGCAGCATTAACATCTCACAAGTATTTCCGAAATCGACACAGTAGTTTGTGCGAAATTCCAACTTGCACTACCGGATTTCTCAACTACTTCCTTCTCACTTCTTAAATTGGAAAGGAAAGAGGGCTACCTCCATGGAATCTCGTCTTGGTTTGACTGTCGAATCAATGATAATAGGACCTACAACTACAAAGTTTAAGTCCAAAAGAAGTTGAGATTAGCTTCGGAATCTCAGCCTCCTAGAATACGGACGTTAGCCAAACATGCTAATTTTGAAAAACAATACAACAGCAGATAACGCGGCATGTAGGCCGCGGATACGCCTTGCCCCGGGAGATCGCTCCCTTTGGTTGCAGCATCGCATATGCTGGGGACGTTATATCAACAAACAACGAGTTAACAGAATTCCACGCGCGAACTTTTTTACTCTGAGGAGTACTCCACTGAGGGTATAGATTGTTTCACAAGGAGTATCCGAATGCAAGGAGATTTGAGCTACCAGAAGTTCAACCCCTTAGAGGAAGAAGTCTAGAAGAAACGATATTGAGTAGGAGGTCCAGAAGGAATTACTCCAAAGAACCGATAACGATGGAAGAACTTAGCAGAATACTATTTTTCTCTGTTGGAATTACTGGAAAGATCGGGAGATACTATCTTAGAGCGTATCCATCGGCAGGGGCCCTAGCGCCCGTGGAGGTATATCCATTAATAGAGAGAGCGACAGACTCAGACTTAAAAGGAATATATCATTACAACTCATTAGAACATTGCCTAGAAGAGATCAGGAAAGGAAGTTACATAGATGAGCTAGTGGAGATATGCTATCACCAAGATTTCATACGTAATGCCCCAATATGTCTTATACTCACGGTATTTGAGAAGAGAACGAGATCTAAGTATGGAAGAAGAGCAAAGAGATATGTACTCCTTGACGCAGGACATGCGGGTGAGAACATATATTTAGAATGCGAATTCCTAGGCCTAAGTACCTGTGCAATAGGAGCATTCGATGACGAAGCTCTTTGTTCCCTTTTGGAGATAGATCCTGAGGAGGAGTATCCAGTGCTTTGCTACCCCATCTCCAGGAGGAGTAAGCATTGAGAGTAATGATCCTTGGGGCAGGACAAATAGGGGTAGAGCTTGCTAAAAGGATAAAGGGGGATTGGGAAGTAAAAATAGTAGAGCTAAATCAAGAAAAAATCGAGTTAGCCAAGTCAATTGGAATAGAAGTGTTTAAGGGAGACGGAACTAGTTCGGTGGTATTGAGAAGAGCTGGGATAGAGGAGGCAGACGTATTCGTATCCACAACTGGAGACGATGAGGTGAATCTGGAAGCATGTAGAATAGCTAAGCTATATGTTCCCCACGTCATATCAATAGTGAACGATGAAAGTAAAATGGAAGAGTTCATATCATCCGGAATAGAGGCAATACCAAGAGCCAAAGCTCTGGCCACCGTTATAGAAAATCGCCTACAAGTCGGAACGTACAGAGCCGTTAACGTGGGTCTAGGTATTGGTGAGATCGTGGAGACAACGGTCTTACCCGGTTCCCCGGCCATAGGTAGAAAACTGAAATCGCTTAAGAGGAAAGGATGGACTATAGGCGCAATCTACAGAGGAGAAAAGCTAATCCTTCCAGAAGAAGATCTAGAAGTAATGGAAGGAGATAGGATATTACTAATAGGTGATCCAGAGATATTGAAAATAGTGTCCGAATTTATGAGAGGAGGAAAGCCGCAATTCCCGAGGCAATACGGAAATAGGATTCTAATAGCAGCTAAGGATGACTTAAACACATTAAGGGAAGGGATCTCATTAGCATCTAGGAGTGAAGCCGAGGGCGTGGATGTGATATTTCAGGAATTGGACCTAGAGGTGGAATCGTTCCTAGAAGACTTATGCACGAGCGAGATAGTTGATTGCGTCATAATAGAGGGAGAGGATGATTACAGGAAAATCGCAATGGAAGAATCTCTAACTGGAAGATATGGGGCAATAGTCCTACAGAAAGAAAAAATGGGAGTATTCTCAAAAATTGGAATTAGAAAGACTGGATTACAATCAATACTTGAGGAAATAGAGATTCCAGTGATATTATCAGGTGGTGAGTTCCCGTATGAGAAGGTGGTATTACCGATATTCGAAGATTGGGCACCAATCTCTCTAGAAATAGCCCTAGATGTATCCAGAATGTTGAATTCCGAACTACTGTACGTCAGGATAAACCCACCATTTTTCACAGGAGAAGAAGGATCTGCAGAGCACATATGTGAGGAAATATCTGAGAAGACTGCACTATACAGAATAAGAGCCAATAGAATAGACTTGGAGGGAAATCCGATTCAGGAAGTGGTGTCGGTTAGCGACGAAAACTCACTGATAGTCTTAGACTACCTAAAAGGAAGAGGAAACAACTTGTTCAAACCAAACGTCCCGTTGCACATAGCCCATAAGGCTAAGGGATCTGTTCTACTCCTCCCAGTTCAGGAGTGATGTACATGGCAGAACTAGAGGCAACCTCTCTCTTGATAATTTCTGGAGGCGCATTCTTAATCCCTCTCATCGCTGGCAGAATCGGGATACCCGTTGCAGTCGCAGAAATAATATTTGGTCTCTTAATTTCTAGGTGGATAAAAGTTGGAGAACTAATAGAATTTCTCTCTATACTGGGTTTTGCTCTCCTTATGTTCATAGCGGGAATGGAAATAGATTTCAAAAGGGTAGAAGAAGAGGGAAAAGAAGGTCTCCTATTTTCCACTCTAATATGTTCCATGTTCTTCATCCTCTCATATGTGCTCTGCAGATACCTCTTCCTAGATGTTTTCTATACTCTCGTCCTAGGAGCAACCTCTACTGGAATGGTCATTGCTGCTTTGAGAGAAACAGGAAAAACTAGGACTGAACTTGGGCAAACCCTAATATTAATGTCCTCTATAGGTGAGATAATGACTCTGGTATTGATGACAGCCTTTAGCATATATGAGAAAACTAGCTTATCCGTTGAGTTCTTCGTGGAGATAGGAACACTATCCGTGATATTTGTAGTTGCTTATCTGGTGCTTTTCCTATTGAAGAGTGCTGTATGGTGGTATCCAAAGCAATTCTCTAAGATAATAGCTGGAGACCCCTCCGAAGTGGGTGTCAGAATAGGTCTAGCGCTCATGTTTGCGTTCATTGCTATATCGGTTAAACTGAAAGTCGAAATGATCTTAGGGGCATTCATAGCAGGTGCTATCTTTTCTTTCGTGTTCAGAGAGAAAGGACCACTTGAGGAGAAGTTCTCAAGCATAGGATATGGTTTCTTCATCCCAGTTTTCTTCATAAATGTCGGGATAAGCTTTGAACCAGTGTTCTCTGTCGAGCTGCTCAAATTCCTGTCCAAACTCCTAGTTCTAGTTCTATTGGTTAAGTTGATTCCATCTTTGCTCCTTTCATCCAAAGGAATAACAATAAGAGAGTCATTTTCCTCCGGATTTATCCTTTCTGCACCTCTGACGTTATTGATAGCAATAGCCTCGCTGGGGACTGAGATAGGGGCAATAACACAGGAGGAATCCTCTGCAATAGTGTTGTTGGCCATGGCTTCCGGCCTATTGTATCCCACAGTCTTTAAGTTGTTGGAATCTGGAGAAAACGTCACTGCCTGAGATACCTCTTTCATTGCTTCACTATTCAGCTAACTATGGTGCTACCTGCCATATCTAGCCATAGCTTCTCCTTTGGCTATTACATGGTTTTTGATAGCCTCTTCTAGCTCATTTCTCGTGGAACCTGGGGGCAAATCTAGAGTGGAGTCCAAGGCATATACTTTGAAGAAGTACCTGTGTGGCTTCCCTGGAGGAGGACAAGGTCCACCGTAACCTATTCTTCTGAAATCATTTACACCTTGATAGGCTTTTATTGGACTAGAGATGATCTTATCTTTGGGAATCCCTTCTGGAATCTCCTCCATGGGAGGTATGTTCCAAATTACCCAGTGTGTGAAGACACCTATTGGAGCATCCGGATCGTCCATTATTATTGCTATTGACTTAGCCTCCTCTGGTATTCCGGAGATCCTAATCCTAGGAGAAACGTCCTCCCCATCGCAGGTATATTTCCTAGGAAATTCATCGAAATCTAATGTGACTCTAAGCTTTTTAACCTCTGTTCCAGTCAACTTTTCCACCTCCTTACCTCTTTTTGTTTTCTCCTCCCCGATGCATCCAGGGAAGAGGAGCACGAGGATCAAGACTAAGATAAGTCCGTTTCTTCCCATGACCTTCCCACCTCTCAGGGATGAAATGTCTATCTGTCTTAAAAAATTTCCTACACTAATAACCAGAAGGATTGTGAAATTCAAATATCTCGCTCTTCATTTCGTGAAGAAGAACTTGGACCCCTCTTTTTGTCACTACTTATGGATGCAAAGCCCAAGTGGTTCCTACTCGACGAATAATATTTGTATCCGTCAAGCAATCCCTTTCCTAACCCTATTATCAGAGGACCATATATTATCCCCATCGGACCAAAGGCTATGGGCCCAGCTAGGAATCCCATGAATACTAGGAAAGAATCTATCTTAGTAGTTTTTCCAACCAATTTAGGTTTTATTACGAAGTCAGGCGCTATTGAAAGGACTATCGCACCGTAGAAGAATACAACTATGGCTTTTATAACTTCTCCGCCAGCTGCGTATATTACAGTCAACGGTAGGTAAAGTAACCAAGGACCAATCAGAGGAACTAACTCTAGTAATGCAGCCAAAGCTCCTAGCAGAGATGGAAAGGGGACACCTATCAGAAGGAATCCCATACCAGCGAGTAAACCAACAAAGAGACTAACAAGTATGTGACCATACAGCATGTTCCTAAGAACGTCGTCTACGGACTTCCAGAACACTTCAAATAGCTCCTTGTCCTGTTCAGGAACAAATGACCTCAGGTAGTTCTCTATCTCGAACCCTTTGTACAGGACGTAATATGTAGTTAGGAACAGGACTAATAGTTTAATTCCCCATAGAAAGAAGTTCTCACCACTTAAAGAAAGCTCAGCTTGGACTCTCTCTACCATTGGAGCTAGAGCATTAGTTATTTCGGAATGTCTAGCCGATTCAAACCCGAACTTCTCCAGAACAGATTCTAGAAAACCTTTAGACGTTAGAGTCCTCTCTTGGAGCGACCCCAATTCCTTTATGAATAGATTGAGGAAGTACAGTACGATTGCTAGGATTGGAGATGCAGTCATCAGAGTGGTTAATGCAGCAGCTACCCCTCTAGATCTAACTTTCTCCTCTATTTTGTCTGATATAGGTCTTAGCACATAGGCTAAAACAAATCCACCAATTATTGGACCTACAAATGGGTGAAAAAGATAGAACACAAGTATTACAATCGAAATTGTGATTACTAAACCGACTACTGTCCTGATATCCAATCTCCTAGTCCAGTCGTGAATCAATCTCCAAACCCCTCATCAGAGAGTCACAAACCCCCTTTTAAACAAACCTACGTAGAACCGTAAAGAGTAATTCCTAGAGATCTCGTCTCTCTAAATAAGAGATCGACCTCCTGTATTCTCTCTCTGTTAAGTATGTCTTTCCATTGATTTCTCTGCCCCTAAGATATTCGAGGATATATCTCATTCCTAAAATTGATGAAACTTTTATTCCTCTTGATTCTAATACTTCTCTCGCTTTTAGACCTCCAAAGGACTCCTCTCTGTCAACACCCACTACCAGCCCTATGACCTTTGCTCCCCTGTCTTCTAGCTTGGAGAAACTCTCTAATTTGGTTTCTCCTGTGGTGAGGACGTCGTCTATCACCAAGACTTTGTCTCCAGCCCTCAGATCACCTACGATCTCGGACTCCCCCAAATCCCCGTATTTCTTTACCTCTTTTCTGTTGTATCCCCACCTCAAGTCAACCCCTCTCCTTTTTAGTAGTTCCAGTGCAACGGATGAGGCAAGAGGTATTCCCTTGTAAGCAGGACCGAAGATGAAATCTATTTCATCTAACTGAAAATCTCTCTCTATTTTAGAAGCATAACATTCAGAAACCTCTCTTAGGGAAGAAGCTCTAGACATAGCCTTCCCCAGATTCACGAAGTATGGAGAAACCCTACCACTCTTCAATTTAAAATTTCCAAATGAGATACTCCCTTCTCTAAGGAGTACGTGCAGGAATTTTTCCTCTAGATTCAAGACTAACCCTCATTGGATTACTCACACTATAACATATAACGTTTATAACTCTCCCTAACCTGTTGCACGACCTAGGCAAAACACGTGCGCCAGACAGAAAGGGAGAAAATAGTGTTTGCTCATTAGAGAGTCAAAAAGAACATGGAATTGCAGGAAACAATACCCTAGGGGAGAAACTTGCCAATCATGGCTTTGAGTGAAAGAGATACCAGGCTAATGATTCTTTCAGCAATACTAGCTAACCTAGCTTGGGGACTTTTCTCAGTGATTTTCCAGTTGTACATGAAAGAAATTGGATATACATCTAAGGAAATAGGAGAAGTCCTAGCCATATATGGTATTTCCCTTTCTTCAGTGGCGCTTCCTTCAGGAGCAATAGCAGACAGGTTTGGGAGGAAGTCTACGCTAATTGTCGGATATTTATTAGAGATCATTAGCCTATTGTTACTTCTGATTAGTAAGGAGATGTCAATAATAAGGATCTCGTTCCTTTTTTCAGGAATTTCAGCAGCTCTCTCGCATCCAGCATATCAGGCTCTATTTGCCCTACACACTCGGGAGATGGAAAGAGGTTTCAGCTCACTGGCTTTTTTCTCAACGTTCTCTTCTAGCATGGGTTCATTAATGGGGTGGATCCCTGAAGTGCTTTCAGGGAAATTGGGGGAGTTAAGAGCTTATTATCTCTCGCTACTGATAGTTTTCAGTTTTTTCGTCTTATCGGTAGTTCCACTAATTTGGGTAAGTCCGCATCGTGACGAACTGAAGGAAGGACGAAGGAAAGAGAGGACATCCTTTAGACGAATATATAGAGAAAAAGCCATGCTAAAACTAATATTTCTAAATGGAGTAATAGGATTTGGGGCAGGTCTCACAATTCCACTCTTTACTTATTATTTCAGTGAGAAATTCTCAGTTGGACCAGGACCAATAGGTACGTTGTATACTGTGAACGGATTAATGATGTCCCCATTGTTTCTACTGTCTCCAAGGCTTTCGGATAAGCTGGGACTAATAAAAGCAATATTCTATCCACAATTATTCTCTATACCTGCATTGGCCTTAATACCACTATCTAAGAGCTTTGAAGTAGCTTCCATATTGTACGTTTACAGAACAGCGATGATGAACATGTCTAATCCATTGATAACTACTTTAGGAATGAAACTAACCAAAGAGGAAATAAGGGCGACATTTTCTGCAGCATTTCAACTCAGTTGGACCGTCTTGAACTCTATTGGAACACTCCTCGGAGGGAAATTAATGGCCTCGAGCTTGGATGCACCACTTTACGCAACGTCATCTATATACCTAGTTTACTTAGCTCTCTTCTTGCAGCTAATGACTCCAGAGTCAACTAAACTTAAAGAAAAGGCTTAATCCTTGAGTTTTACATCCAACTGCGGGAAAGGTATTTCTATTCCATTCTCATCTAAGGCCTTCTTAATTTTCCATAGAAGCTCTCTTTTCACATCGAACCAAACTTGAGATGGAGCCCAGATCCTTATTGAAATCTCTACTGAGCTATCTCCCAAGGAATCGACGAATATTTGTGGAGCTGGATCTCCTAGTACGAATGGGTGATCCTCTAGCACTTCTAATATTACTTTTCTAGCCTTTTCTGCATCATCAGAGTAGCTAATCCCTATTCTATAATCGAATCTCCTAGCTACACTTGTATAATTAGTTAATACTGAGTTAAACACCTTCTCATTAGGGATTCTCACGCACGACCCATCGTATGATCTCACGACAGTAGACAATATCCTCACGTCTTCTACAATTCCGGACACATCATCTATGCTTATGGAGTCTCCGATTCTCATAGGACGTTCTAGAATGAGAAACATTCCTGAAATGAAATTACCAACTACGCTCTTGCTTGCGAATCCTATAATAATTCCCAGGATTCCTCCAGCGAGTAATAAACTAGATGGATTTATTCCCAGTCTAGGAAGTGTCAAAGAGAAGGCGAATAGGATGACTCCATAGTAAATCACTTTGTTTAGAATTTCTAGGTTTTCCCTCTCAATTTTATCCTTTAACGATCGCCTAACACGTATTGTCAACATCTTTGCGACAATTACAGACAGGAGTAGTGTGATAGTTACGAAGAGCACATCTCCTATGGTTACATTTCCAAAAACCCTCTCACTTGAGATCATTTGAACCCATCCTCCATAATAAATTTGCTTTGATGAGCAGTAACTACCATCTCTTTCAGTAATTTGATGGACTCAGTACCACCGTTTGCGGGCTTTCTGAACCTCACTTCCCCAACTTTCCTACTAAGTATCTTCATTTCTGCTTCTGAATACACCTCATCCTCAGAGTAGACTATTTTCATTTCTGATGCATCTAGAACCACTTTTCTTATCTCTATCCAATCACTAGTGTCATTTTTAACCTGCAGTCTCAGATGTCCCTCTACGAGCTTGTCCTTGTTTAGGTTGGGACCGCTTCTCCAGTACCTGCAAATTATCCCGTCTCTTACTCCACCGTACAATGAGAATTTCTGCTTGGTAAAAGAGAACACATCTATGAGCGAATATTTATCTCTCTTGGCTATGAAGACCCCAATCTCTACAGGAAACCCTGTATCTATAGTCCCCTCGTCTTTTGGTCCAAGGAGAACCTCCTTATCTAGCTCAATCATCAAGTACCTAGTTATTCTTTTGGGGAGGTTCACGGGTTCGACTGGACATATAACAACCTTGGGATTCTCTCTAGACACTATGGTTTTACTAACTTCTCCAAGTATTCCGCTTCTACCATATGTTGTCTTTCCAGTCTGGTCCCTCTCGACTTTTATTTCAATGCCTGCCTCTGTTAAGTTGAGGGGTATGTCGTAGCAACCATACATGTCTTGAAGGGGAGTGGAAGTGGTATTTAAAGACTTCATGAGCCATGTGAGGAAGGATGAAATTGAGTTGAGTATACAGAGAAATCAGATCCTCTTATAACAGAACCACCAGTCATAGCATTCTACCTCTCCTCTCTCTGCCATTTTCATTCGCTCTTTTGCAGTCTCTATGTCCATTGCTGGAGGTAGTATTGCTTTATCCCCAATTAGCTCATTATCTGGCCAATTAGCAGGAAGGGCTACCTTGTTTCTATCCGAGATCTGTAGAGCTTTGAGCGCTCTGACAATCTCGTCTATGTTCCTTCCAATTTCCTGTGGGTAATAGAGGATCAATCTGATTATCCCCTTAGGGTCAACGATGAAGACGGCCCTAACAGTGTTGGTCCCTTTCCCTGGGTGTATTAAACCCAACTTCAAGGAGACATTCCCTAGATCGTCAGCTATTACCGGAAACTCAATCTTAACACCTAGTTTGTCCTCAATCCATTCAATCCACTTGATGTGGCTGAATGTCTGATCTATGCTTAGCCCAATTAGCTCTGCATTCATCCTTTTGAACTCTTCATACTTCCTCTGGAACGCTACGAACTCTGTAGTGCATACCGGAGTGAAGTCTGCTGGATGGCTGAATAATATGAACCATTTCCCTTTATAGTGGTCTGGCAGCTTAATAATTCCTTGAGTAGTATTAACCTCGATCTCAGGGAATTCCTCCCCGAGTAGTGGAATCCTTCCACCAACTACTTCCTCTACTATCACCTTTTCCAATTGCATCACCTCCTTGGTGCTACATCGTACTGGCATGCATACAATATAAACTTTCTCGTTCACATATCGAACTTATGGTTCCCAATAAGGCCATGCACCTAATCTAATCCTAGCTAATGCTTGCGTATGCATGAGAGCTAAGCAGTCTACCATCATTGTTGAGACACAAAGTGTTCTTTTTCGTCACTAAATAGCTACCGATTCGTTTCTTATGATAACAAGAGCAGAGATGAGCTATATCTTGTTCTTTTGCCCCTTCTTAGCCGATTTTATTTTATTTATATAGTTCTCGGAATCGTATTTGACCCAATCCATGACGTTGTACCTGACTATTTCTTTTCCTGGACCCATGGTATACACTTCCTTTATACCAGAGTTTATTATAGCTCTTTTACACCTATCGCAGGGGATAGCAACTGAAATCTCTCCAGTCTGGGAATATTCACCGTATATGAACATCACACCGTCTTTCACACTTGAACCAGTCCTAGCTGCATTTATTATAGCATTTTCTTCAGCATGTACCGCTGGACACAGGTCATACTGTCCATATTCTTCAGCTCCAACCAAATCCTTCAAACACCCAACTTCTTGACAGTTAACTACTCCTCTGGCTGGTCCATTGTATCCGGTACTTACTATTGCATCGTCTTTAACTATAATTGCTCCGAATCTCCTTCTAATGCAGGTGGATCTCATGGAAACAGCTTTAGCAATTCCTAGGTAGTATTCGATTTTGGAGGGCCTTCTCATATTATCACCCAAAGCTCAGGGCTTCTGGCCTCGAGATAAGCAATATTCCGAGGATGAGCATTAGACCTCCACCTATCAACTTTAATAATCTACCCTCTCTCTCTGTGAGTTTCCTCTTACCCATGGTGTAAACGAAGAAAAGGACTATTGCTAGTAAAGGAATCACGTAAACGATGTTGTAAAGCGCTAAGTATAGGTAGTACTCTAGGAGACTCAATTTCTGTAATGTCAGTATCCTCGTGTATATAGCAGGAAATCCAGCAGTACATAGAAGCTCTATGAAATTAGCAGTGACAGCTAAGATCACGGTCCCCGCTATTGTCGCTGGCAACTCCCCCCCTCTAACTACCTTCCTCATTCTCCTGAAAAGACCAGGTTTGGCTCTTTCCGGAATGGTCAAAGACACTCCTTTTTTGAAGAATAAGAAATCCTTAACGTTTATTAGTCCCATGGAAATGGCTAGAATACCGACACCAATTCTGAGCCAATCTTTATACCCAAGGATCAGAAACAAGTTAAGCCAAGCAGCCATAAACATGAAATAGACTATTGCAGAAGCAGAGACGAAAATGGAACCTACTAAGAGCATTTTCTTTCTTGACCTAGTATACACCAGAAGAGTGAGTAGGAAACAAAGGACCCACATGGCACAGGGGTTGAACCCATCTAAGATAGCAATGAGCACAGTAAAAGCAGGAAGAGACACGTTTTTTGGATTAATACAACCTATAATCGGGATTTTAGTCTCACAGGACTTACCTGTATCTAGTTCCTCTAGTTCTCTTTTTATCTCGTTCTCTATTTCCTCTGCTATCTCATCGTTAAATCCGATGAAGTATTTGTCTCCAATGAATGTGGTAGGAACTCCCATAGGAGTTATGCCATACTTCCGGCACATTTCTAAGAACTTCTCTCTATTGGTTTCGTTGTAGTACACCTCGTACTCCACGACTCTCAGAGGATACTTACTCTTCATTTCCTCAAGGAAGAGTTTTTCTTTAGCACAGTGGGGACATCCCTTGCCCCAAAAGAGGTAAATTCGGACTTCATTCCCTTCTTGTGTTGATTGGACTAGGGGTAGCAAAGCTAAAGTTAGAATCATGGCCGTGATTAGGGCCCATCTCATCAGGTTCTTCCCTCAATGAGCAACTATAAGCTATATTAAAACATTCCCTAGATTAGTAATGGTGAGACAAATCACTCAAGCTTAGTTTTTTCATTTAATCACCGATGTAGAATCTGTCGAGCATAGCTAGCCTTATCTGACTTTACACAGTCATTGAGCTCACCTATTAGTATTGCTAGAATTTATACTAGTTTATTCGCACTATTGGGTCAAACGAAAAGTTGGAAGGACGAAGTAATCGGCAGTCACATTTACCATTCGTTTAGAATAGAGGACATAACTGAAAACGAGAAAAACAACGGAAAACACAGAACAAAGGAGAAAATTCCTCTTGGAATTGAATACATTAGAGCGAGATCTAGGTCCGTAAGTTCTAAGATGGGAGTTGAGATTAGTAAGGAAGAAAAGAGCAGAACCACGAAGGACGACGATAGTGAGACGAACAGACATTCTCGCACGTCTTCGCTCGAGATTCCGGTAAACACTCCAAACATCATGGATAGGACGATTGGAACCAATAAATCTCTGTTTGGCAGGAAAGCTCTGGTGTATGCCAAACTCAACGAAATTCCAAATATAAATATCATTTGCAGACTATTGACCCTCGAAATCTCTTTACTAGTGTTACTTCTCCCGAATACAGAACGACTTTTGCTACCCAATCTATTTCACCACCCACTGGAACTTCCCTCATGTGAATACTCCGCTTCGATACATTTGCCACATCGATGTCGCTGAGGTATACACTCCCCAGATATCTATTCCTAGAGTAAAGGGACACATGTAAATGCTTTATTCTCACCTTCCCAGCACTTTCCATTATAAGTAGCACTTCTAGCACATTGTTTACATGTGAACACTCATCTAATCTCAAACTAAAACTAGAAAGGGATTCTAGCGAGTCCCTGTACTCCAAGATAGCTGGAATTGTATCCATAGCTAGATACACTAAGATTGATGCAGAAATTACGAGAAATAGCCTATACCTTAAAGCAGTACGCGAAATGGTCTCTCCCTACCTCCACTTGTGGGGGATCCCCTTCTTTACACTTATCGTCGGCTATTGGACACCTAGGATAGAACCTACACCATGGGGGCGGGTTTATTGGAGTGGTGACTCCGCCTTTTATCTCGTAACTCTCTCTCTTGTGCTTTGGATCTGGAACTGGGACAGATGATATCAGAGCCTTAGTATAAGGGTGTGAGGGATTGTTTATCACGTCCTCAGTTGGGCCGAACTCGACTATTTTCCCTAAGTACATCACGTATATCTTGTCGCACATGTATCTGGCTACAGCTAGGTCGTGAGTTATGTAAACGTAACTTAATCCGTATTTTTCTCTTAAGTCCAACATCAAATTCATTATTCCGGCCCTTATGGACACGTCCAACATGGAAGTGGGCTCATCAGCCACTACGAATTCAGGGTTTACTACTAAAGCTCTGGCAATGGCTACCCTTTGCCTTTGACCACCCGAGAGCTCGTGGGGATATCTCCCAAGGAAGTCCTCAGGAGGGACTAATTCCACGTCTTTTAACACATTTTCGACTCTTTCTAATCTCTCATCTTCATCTCCAATTTTCTGAACTATTAGCGGTTCAACCACAGACTCATATACAGTCAATCTAGGATTTAGAGATTCATAGGGGTCTTGAAATATCATTTGAGCATTTCTTCTGAATTTCATTAGTTCCTTACCCTTTAAAGCAGATACGTCTGCCCCTCTGAAGTATATATGCCCTGAAGTCGGATCCAATAGCCTAACTAGTAACTTTCCAGTAGTAGTCTTTCCACAACCACTCTCTCCAACTAATCCAAGTATTTCTCCCTTTTTTAGCGAGAAACTCACGCCATCCACGGCATGAATGTATCCTTTCACTCTCATGAGCAAACCTGAAGTAATTGGGAAGTACTTCTTGAGATCTACTGCTTCCAGTAGTTTATCACCATTCTCCTGCGAAGTGGCACGATGCAAATCTACCATTTCCAAATTCCTCCTCTAAGGGCTCCACTTCAGAACATAAGGGTTTAGCATATGGACATCTTGGATGAAATCTACATCCCTCAGGGGGATGTAGCAAATTGGGAGGCTCTCCTGGTATAGTCTCTAATCTCCTCTTTTCTCCCTTCACACTTGGAAACGCAGACATCAGAGCTTTGGTATATGGATGCAATGGATTTTCGAAGACTCTCTCTATAGGTCCACGTTCTACTATCTTTCCAGCATACATCACTGCTATTTCATCACAAGTCTCAGCTATTACTGATATGTCGTGAGATATGTATATCATCGCAGTCTCAGTCTCTCTCTGTATTCTTCTCATCTCCCTAAGGATTTTGTCTTGTACTATTACGTCCAGAGCTGTTGTTGGCTCATCTGCTATTATTAAATCGGGGTTACAAGCTAATGCCATGGCTATTATTGCTCTCTGCCTCATCCCACCACTATATTCGTGAGGATAATTGTCCATTCTATCTGGATTGAGTCCTACTAGTTCGAAAAGTCTAGCTACTCTCTCTCTAGCTTCTTCCTTGCTAATCCCTTCATGGGTTATTATTGCTTCTATTATTTGATCCCCTACTTTATGCACCGGATTCAAGGCATTCATTGCCCCCTGAAATATCATAGATATTCTCTTCCACCTGTATTTTCTCATTTCCTCCTCCCCAATCTTTAATATGTCTGTTCCATCAAAAAGAGCAGATCCTTCAATTACCTCTGCATTCGTTGGGAGAATTCTCAGGAGGGTTATGCCTATGGAAGTCTTTCCACAACCACTCTCTCCAACTAGCCCCAAAGCCTTCCCCCTATTTAGGGAAAAGTTAACACCATCTACGGCCTTTACGTGACCCCTCCTAGTCCTATAGTACATCTTCAGGTTCCTGACATCCAGTAGCATGTTCATCACCCAATTAAATCTCCCTGAGCCTTGGATTTATTATCTCTTCCATACCCCTTCCAATTAGGTAAAACGCTAAGGCCATCAGGGTTATGCACAGTCCAGGGGGAAAAAGCCAATAGGGGTTGTAAGTGTTTCCCGTAGTGAAGGCCCACTGCAACATCATACCCCAACTCACTTTACTGGGATCTCCCAATCCGAGGAAACTTATCGCGGCCTCGGTTATTATGACACCTGGTATTCCTAGCGTCAAGTACAAAGTGGTTAGCGGCAAGACGTTGGGTGCGATGTGTTTGAATATTATCCTAGTGTCGGATGCGCCAGCTACTCTGGCTGCTTCCACGAAGGGCCTCTCCCTCAAGGATAGGGTCTGAGACCTAATGACTCTAGCAGTGCCTGCCCATCCTAGAATGGCTATTAGAAATACTATTATCCATATACTCTGTTTTCCTATAGCTGCAGCAGTTATTATGATCAGAGGAAGCCCTGGGAGGACCATCATTATGTCCACTATTCTCATTAGTAGATTGTCTATTGCTCCTCCGAAGTAGCCGGCTGTTAATCCAACTGAGGTGCCTATGAAAACCGCCATGGCAGCAGCGGTTATACCTATTAGGAAGGAAGTTTGGGCACCGTACATGAGTTGAGCTAACAAATCTCTTCCCAAGTGATCAGTGCCTAGAGGATGCCTAATCGAAGGAGGAGAGACGCCTTTTATCACTGGATCCACTCCCTTAAGTGGGTGGTATATCTCTTCTCCACGAATATAAACGTAAATTGGGCCAGATACAGCCATGAGGACGAAAACTAGGAGTATCATTAGCCCTATTGGTCCTACTCGACTCCTCCTGAATGTCTCCCAGCTGTCTCTGAATCTCAAGGTCTCCACCTCCTCACACTAATATTTTATTCTGGGATCTAGGTATGCGTAGAGGACGTCTGCAACCAAATTGGCGAACAGAACTATTACCGAGATATAGAAGAAGGCAGCCTGTGCTAGAGGATAATCGTAGTTCAATACGGCTTGCACTATTTCTCTTCCTAGTCCAGGCCAAGAGAATATGGTTTCAGTTAGTACTCCACCACCAGCAGAGAAGGCGAGGGAAATGGACATAGCTGTAACTATTGGGAGCATAGCGTTCCTAGCGGCATGTTTATCTCTTATTACACTTTCTTTAAGCCCCTTAGCCCTAGCAGTAGTTATGTAATCCTCTCTGAGGGTATCTAACATGCTGTTCCTCATCAGTAACATGGAGCCAGCGAATCCTCCTATGGACAGGGTTATTATTGGCAACAGAAGGTGATAAACTATGTCTGCTGCCTTCTTCCACAAGGGAGTAGATGGATCAAGCCAAAGCTCAGGAGTCATCATTCCACCAGCCGGAAATATTCCTAACTCGTGATAGAAGAGCCAAATCATTATCATGCCGAACCAGAATATCGGCATTCCTAGGAAGAACAGACCTAGGACGATCATTATGTACTCTTCCTTGCTGCCTCTTTTCCAAGCAATCCTTCTCCCAACGTTTATCCCTATGAAATAAGATAGCAGAATGGCAGGAACCCATAGGAGAAGGGTATTTGGCAAGAGTTCCTTTATCCTTTCGAAGACTGGAACTCCGTAATAGAAGGATGTACCGAAGTCTCCTTTTAAGACGTTCCTCACGTAAAGTACGTATTGCACGTAGAGAGGTTTATCCAATCCAAATTGTTTCCTTATTATTTCCTTTGCCTCAGGACTCATTTTAGGATCGAGCAGAAAAGCTGTTGGATCTCCTGGCATCACTCTGAATAGAAAGAAGAGTATAGTTATTACTACGAAGAGCGTTATCGCAATCTGAATAGTTCTCTTGATGATGTAAGTGGCCAGACTCATCTCCTGTTTCTCCTCCATGCAAGGGTTGTCACAAGCGAAATGGCTAATATTGAGATTAAGGCCCAAATATATGACTCATAACCTATCCCCTTCTCACCTCCTTGCTCGCTCACCTCTGATGTAGTTGTGTTCACTGGCTTTAGGTACGATATTGAGGCTGAGATACTCCCAAGCCCTTGGGAGAACCATCCCTTGAATCTATCTGTCCTGAAAGCCTCTATATTACTCTGAGAGTAGAGGGGTATGTACGGCAGATCCTCTGCTATTATTTCTTGGAGCCTATAGGCTATCTTCACTTTCTCCTCCCTAGGACCACAAGCTACGAATTCGTCTGCCAATTTATCCAGTTCTGGGTTATAGTATCCCATGGGGTTGTATCCATCTTTTATTATTTGAGAAGAGTGGAAGAAGTCTCTCAAATAGTCTGGCAGAAGAGAAAGTCTCCATCCTAATACATACACGTCGAAGTTCCATTCCTTGAACACTCTCTGAGTTATTGTGGCAAAGGACGTCGGTTGCGCTGTAACAGGAACACCTACTTCTCTCCACCACTCTTGAATTCTCCTAGAGGTCTCGAATCTAAGCGGGTCGTAGTCAGCTGGGGGCGTGAGTATATCGAATTCAGGTACTTTCTCTCCATTGGGCATTATCAGACCTTTCCCTGGTATAATCCTATCCCCCTCTATTCTAGGTTCTACTTCCCAAGAGAATCCAGCTTTTTTCAATAACTCTACAGCTTTCCTCACTCTCTCAGCTCTGCTCATCCCCTGGCCTTCATCTCCATAGCACTTGACATTGGGGTTGTACCAAGCTTTGTTTCCTGGAGGAACTACAGTGCAGAGATACTCCCCTAGTCCTTGGAGGATCCTATCTCTTATGAAGTGTTTGTCGATGAGGTAGGCCATGGCTTGTCTGAACTCCTTTATCCTGAATGGATCCTTTCTCAAATTGAATGCGAGGTATCTTATTCCGTTTTCTGGCGTAGAAATCATTGAAACATTCTCGTTCTCCTTGAGTAACTTCACGTATCCTGGTTGGATTGGCCACCATATGTAGTCTATGTCTCCCTTATCCAAGGCTAATATGGCTGCGTCCGTAGTTCTGTATATCTTGTATAAGATCCCGTCCACGAAGGGGCCTATGGTGAGAGTTATCTTTTTCTCCTCGAAGTCTGCATATTGCTCTAATCCTGGTCTAGAGCTCAGAAATTCTCTCATTTCCTCAAGAGTTTGGAAAGTATAGTTGAATTTATACCCAGAGAAGTAGTAGTTCGGGTTTCTCTTTATGAAAATGTATGATCCTCGTTTCCACTCACCGAACACGAAGGGTCCAGCGCTAATGGGCTTCTCGTTCTTGTATTCTGTCAGGTAGTTGAATGGGTCTTCGCTTCTCTTGGCCTCATCTACGATTTTCTCCCACTTCTTCTTTTGGACTATTATGCTCATCAGAGTCCCTTCCATGAAAGTGACTCTACACTCCTTCAGTTTGAATTTCACGGTGTAATTGTCCAGAGCCTCCACGCTCTCTACGAACTCCCAAGAAGACCAATATCTGGGAATTTTGAATTCCATCATAATTTTAGCAGTGAAAACTACGTCATGTGCTGTGAGCTCGGTCCCATCTTCCCATTTTATTCCCCTCTTTATATGGACTATTGCTTCCTTGTAGTCATCTGAGAATTCCGGGTATCCGTCTGCGACCCAGGGTATTACTTCGAACGTTAAAGGTTTATATGCATAAAGGGACTCGTAGAAGTATCCTATTACATTCCAAGTCCATACATCACTTGCCTTAAACGGATTAAGAGTTTTAGGTTCGTCTTGCATCCCAACTTTCAATAGAACTGAGTTCATGCCATAGGATGGCTCCTGCGTTGGACTGAGTGTGAACAAAATTAATGAGGAAAGTATTGCGACATATAGCAACCTCATGACGTACCCTCCAGTAAGCTTTATATCGAGATGGTGTGACGAAATCCCCATAGATAAATGTATTCCGGAGACTCGGGGCTGGGAGGATAAGGCTTATATATCTAGTGTATTGAAAAGCAGGGATGCCTGCGGTGCAGGCGGCCCCAACCCTGAGGTCGAGCTGAGCTCGAGGGATGAGGTGTTGTCCACAACCGCAGGCACATGGGGACCTGAGCTATGGGTTCGGGTCCGACGAAGGGCTCAATGACCCGCCAATACCGACCAACCCAGGCCTTGCGGCCAGACTCCGGTTGATCCTGCCGGAGGCCACTGCTATCCGGGTCCGACTAAGCCATGCGAGTCGAGGGCAGTTCGGCTGCCCGGCGGACGGCTCAGTAACACGTGGGCAACCTACCCTCGGGTCGGGGATAACCCCGGGAAACTGGGGCTAATACCCGATAGGCCAGGGAACCTGGAATGGTCCCTGGTCGAAAGCTCCGGCGCCCGAGGATGGGCCTGCGGCCGATTAGGTAGTTGGTGGGGTAACGGCCCACCAAGCCGACGATCGGTACGGGCCATGAGAGTGGGAGCCCGGAGATGGACCCTGAGACAAGGGTCCAGGCCCTACGGGGCGCAGCAGGCGCGAAACCTCCGCAATGCGCGCAAGCGCGACGGGGGGACCCGGAGTGCCCTTGCATAAGCAAGGGCTGTTCCCCAGTCTAAAAAGCTGGGGGAGTAAGGGCTGGGTAAGTCCGGTGGCAGCCGCCGCGGTAAGACCGGCAGCCCGAGTGGTGGCCACCATTATTGGGCCTAAAGCGTCCGTAGCCGGGCCTGCAAGTCCCTGGCGAAATCCCACGGCTTAACCGTGGGGCTTGCTGGGGAAACTGCAGGCCTTGGGACCGGGAGAGGCCGGAGGTACTCTCGGGGTAGGGGTGAAATCCTGTAATCCCGAGGGGACCGCCAGTGGCGAAGGCGTCCGGCTGGAACGGGTCCGACGGTGAGGGGCGAAGGCCAGGGGAGCGAACCGGATTAGATACCCGGGTAGTCCTGGCTGTAAAGGATGCGGGCTAGGTGTTGCGCGTCCTTAGAGGGCGCGCAGTGCCGTAGGGAAGCCGTTAAGCCCGCCGCCTGGGGAGTACGGCCGCAAGGCTGAAACTTAAAGGAATTGGCGGGGGAGCACTACAAGGGGTGGAGCGTGCGGTTTAATTGGATTCAACGCCAGGCATCTCACCGGGGGAGACAGCTGGATGAAGGCCAAGCTGACGACTTTGCCGGACTAGCTGAGAGGTGGTGCATGGCCGCCGTCAGCTCGTACCGTGAGGCGTCCTGTTAAGTCAGGTAACGAGCGAGACCCCCGCCCGCAGTTGCCAGCGGCTCCCTTCGGGGAGGCCGGGGACTCTGCGGGGACCGCCGCCGATAAGGCGGAGGAAGGTGGGGGCGACGGTAGGTCCGTATGCCCCGAATCCCCCGGGCTACACGCGCGCTACAATGGCCGGGACAGAGGGTTCCGACCCCGAAAGGGGAAGGGAAACCCTAAACCCGGTCTAAGTTCGGATCGAGGGCTGTAACTCGCCCTCGTGAAGGTGGAATCCCTAGTAACCGCACGTCACCATCGTGCGGTGAATACGTCCCTGCTCCTTGCACACACCGCCCGTCAACCCACCCAAGTCGGGCCTGGGCGAGCCCCTCTCCAGTGGGGAGGGTCGAGCCTGGGCTCGGCGAGGGGGGGTAAGTCGTAACAAGGTAGCCGTAGGGGAACCTGCGGCTCGATCACCTCCTAATGGTGCGCAAGACTGGGTTGGTCGGTGGTATAGGGTCGTTGAGCCCTAGCGGGCCCGTAGCTCAGACTGGGAGAGCGCTGCCCTTGCAAGGCAGAGGTCGCGGGTTCAAATCCCGCCGGGTCCACCATGCTCTCCCTCCAATTGGTTGTTCTCTCCGATTGGCTGTCCTACCTCGGGAGATGCAACTCGCGATGAAAGTCGCGGGTGAAGGACCGATCCCCTATGGGGAAGTGAGGTCGGTAGAGGCTGATCACCGACGCCCATAGGCAAGGCTGACGAGGACGCCGCCTGGGGGATGGCTCGGCTCGGGAGCCGAGGAAGGCCGTGGCAAGCTGCGATAAGCCCCGGCGAGGCGCATGCAGCCGTAGAACCGGGGATTGCCGAATGGGACCTCCTGTCATCCCGAAAGGGATGACACTCCCTCTGGGAGGGGGAACCCGCCGAACTGAAACATCTTAGTAGGCGGAGGAAAAGAAAGCAATAGCGATGCCGTGAGTAGGGGCGACCGAAAGCGGCAGAGGGCAAACTGAACTCTCTCCCGTGAGGGAGAGGGGATGTAGTGTTGTAGGTCACGACCAGCCCTAGGCACTGACCCAGTCGGGGAAGCCGAAGTCCCCTGGAATGGGGCGCCAAAGAGGGTGAAAGCCCCGTAGGCGTAACCTGACTGGGTCAGGGTCGTGACCTGAGTACCACGGGTCGGATATCCCGTGGGAAGCTGGGAGGCACCGACTCCCAACCCTAAATACTCCCCGAGACCGATAGCGCACTAGTACCGTGAGGGAAAGCTGAAAAGTACCCCGAGAGGGGGGTGAAAAGAGCCTGAAACCAGGCGGTTATAGGCGGGCGCGGCCCGAAAGGGTAGAAGCCTCCCGAAGGAACCCCTGGCAACAGGGTAGTACGAGGGGGGTGGACCAGGGTCGCGTCTTTCGTCTTGTATCACGAGCCGGGGAGTTCACGGCTGTGGCGAGGCTAAGGGGTTCAACCCCGGAGCCTCAGGGAAACCGACAGGTCCGCAGCCCATTTCGGGTGAGGGACGGGGTGTGAAAGCGCCCGGAGTCACAGCCGTGAGACCCGAAACCGGTCGATCTAGCCGTGGGTAGGGTGAAGCCGTCCCTACGGACGGTGGAGGCCCGCAAGGGTTCTGACGTGCAATTCGTTCCCCTAACCCGCGGCTAGGGGTGAAAGGCCAATCTAGACCGGAGATAGCTGGTTCCCCCCGAAATGGCCCGCAGGCCAGTCCGACGCGAGGTAGCCGGTGGGGTAGAGCACTGAATGGGGGTTTAGGGGGCGAGAGCCCTCGGCCTCCTCTCAAACTCCGAACCTGCCGGCGCCGTAGACCGTCGGAAACGGGGACGGGGGGTAAGCCCCCGTTCCGTGAGGGGAACAACCCAGACCGAGGTTAAGGCCCCAAAGAGCCGGCTAAGTACTAAGTCAAAGGGCGTCCTTGGCCTTAGACAGCGGGGAGGTTGGCTTAGAAGCAGCCATCCTTTAAAGAGTGCGTAACAGCTCACCCGTCGAGGCCAAGGGCCCCGAAAATGGAAGGGGTTAAGCCGGCCGCCGATACCTCGGGGCACCCCTTAGAGGGGTGATCCGGTAGGGGGGCGTCCCGCGTGGGTAGAAGCTCGGCCGTGAGGTCGAGTGGACCACGCGGGAACGAGAATCCCGGCGGTAGTAGCAGCAAAGTCGGGTGAGAATCCCGACCGCCGAAAGGGCCAGGGTTCTGTGGCAACGTTCGTCGGCCACAGGTTAGTCGGTCCTAAGGTGGCCCCTAACAGGGAGCCGCCGAAAGGGAAACCCGTTAATATTCGGGTACCGCCTGGGTACTCGCGGCAACGCAAGCCCAGTCTCCGACGCCTCGGGGTAGGCCGAGCGCGGCTGTCGCCGCGTCTAACTGTATAAGCCCGGGGAGAGCCGTAATGGCGAGAACCGGGTGAAAGCAGGAATGGCCCTCCCTTAGGAGGGTTCGGCCGAGCTCCGGGGCCCGTGAAAAGGGGACTGGGAAGGATCCCAGGCGACCGTACCGAGAACCGACACTGGTGTCCCTGGGTGAGTAGCCTAAGGCGTGTCGGGGACAACCCGGCCGAGGGAATTCGGCAAATTGGCCCCGTAACTTCGGGAGAAGGGGTGCCAGCCGTGCAGACGGCTGGTCGCAGTGACTAGGGGGGTCCGACTGTTTAATAGAAACGTAGGTCCCCGCTAGCCCGTAAGGGTGTGTACGGGGGCTGAGGCCTGCCCAGTGCCGGTCCGTGAAACCCCGGTTCAACGGGGTGAAGCGCCGGTAAACGGCGGGGGTAACTATGACCCTCTTAAGGTAGCGTAATCCCTTGCCGCTTAATTGGCGGCCTGCATGAAGGCTTAACGAGACCCCCACTGTCCCCGGCCGGGACCCGGTGAACCCGCTGCCTGGTGCAAATGCCAGGGACCCCCGACGGGAAGCGAAGACCCCGTGAACCTTTACTGCAGCCTGCCGTTGGGGTACGGTCGAAGGTGTACAGCGTAGGCGGGAGCCGTCGAAGCGGCCTCGCTAGGGGCCGTGGAGGCGCCCATGGGACACCGCCCTCCTTCGACTGTATCCCTAACCCCTAAGGGGGGACAGCGGTAGGTGGGCAGTTTGGCTGGGGCGGCACGCCCCTGAAAAGATATCAGGGGCGCCCAAAGGTCGGCTCAGGCGGGTCAGAACTCCGCCGTAGAGTGCAAGGGCAAAAGCCGGCCTGACTGGACTCCGAAAAGCGAGGAGTCCAGGGGGGAAACCCGGGCCTAGCGAACCTCCGTGTCCCCCCCGGTGGGGGTCGGAGACGACAGAAAAGGTACTCCGGGGATAACAGGGTGGTCGCGGGCAAGAGCCCATATCGACCCCGCGGCTTGCTACCTCGATGTCGGCTCTCTCCATCCTGGGCGTGCAGCAGCGCCCAAGGGTGGGGTTGTTCGCCCATTAAAGGGGAACGTGAGCTGGGTTTAGACCGTCGCGAGACAGGTTGGATGCTATCTGTCGGGGGTGTTGGCCGCCTGAGGGGAAGGTGCCCTCAGTACGAGAGGAACGGGGCGCCGGGGCCTCTGGTCTACCGGTTGTCCGACAGGGCACAGCCGGGCAGCTAAGCCCCATGCCGATAAGGGCTGAAAGCATCTAAGCCCGAAGCGGCCCCCGAAAAGAGGCGGCCATTCCCTGGCGAGGTGAACCGACCTTCGGGTCGGGTAGCCTCTAACCAGGGACGAGGGCTCCCGTAGAAGACGGGTTTGATGGAGCGGGGGTGTAAGCGCCAAGCGAAAGCGAGGCGCTCAGCCCGCCGCCCCCAATCGCCCGAGGTCAGCCTTGCCGGGCTAAGTCGGTGATCAGCCGCCATTCACTTACTCGCAAAACCTCTTTTCGTTGGGTTAGGGAGGAGTAGGAGGGGATAGGCGACTCCCGGGCCTCAAGCCTGAGGAAAGTCCCCCCACCTCCAGGAACCGCGGTCCCCAAAGGGACAGGCCGAGAGGTCTTGGACCGAGAGCAGAAACGACACGCCCCTAGGGGGATGTCCGTGATGGGGAGAAGGTCCTCGCGAGAGGGCCGAGTTAACCCTCGGAGAATCCCTAGGGATACGGTGAAACGGCTCGGTCCCGCGGGGTGCAAGCCCAAATTACCGCCGATGATTTCCTGGAGAGGTGGGTGGTAGGGTGCTTAGCCAAATGTCGCCTCAAAACAGAAGGGGGCTTATGGTCCCCACCTACTCCTCCCTAACCTCTCGGCTCTTTGGCCTTTGGTCTTAGTTTAGGATAGCCGCATTTCCTACACCTAGTCGCACTAGGTGGATTCCTAGCATTACATCTCATGCATATCTTCTTGATGAGGAGTCTCTTCTCTGCTACCTCGAACCTAGCCAAGACCTAGCACCTCCTTGACTAACGATGAAATCTCACTTCTGCTTTTCGTTTTAGAGTATTCTTCTAGGAGATCCTCGTTCAATTTAATAAAGGTTTCCCCCCATTTGAACTTAGACGCAATCTCCAGCGAGATCTCTTTCATACCTACTATGTACAGAGAGGCCATGAAGGCTTCTGCAGTACTCAATACATTTGGTTTACCAAAATTAACAGGGTTAGCTGCAATTAAGTAAGGTAAAACTCTAGGAAATCCATACCTAGATAACTTAGAGAAGAGGATTGGATTAACTTTGTTCCACGAGGAGTCTATTGCTGTTATGCCATGACACAACACTAGTCTCCTATCCCCTGGGAATACGTACTTCTCAGAAAACGGGTTTAGCACAATGGACTTCGGAACGCTCCTAACGAGCTTAGCCATTCCAGACCTTATTAGTCTCTCCCCGGTACAAGCCTTGGGATTACACTCCTTTAGACTGTATATGTAGAGACGAACGGTTGCTTTCTCCTTCCTACTATTACTGCTGATCATCCCATTATCCCCATTTTAGTTAAGACGCTTGGTATTCCTTCTATCAATTCAGAGGCAGAGAAGAAGTATCCCCGCCTCTCCAACATGGTATCCCCTACCAGCCCAACTAGGAAAGCGGAAGCACAGGCTACTAAGAAGGGATCTCTCCCTCTGGAGAGAATTCCGGCCGTAACTCCAGCTAGAACGTCTCCAGTACCGCCCACAGTCATACCTGGGTTCCCGCTTACGTTCCTCTTGTATCTCTCACCTTGAACTATCAAGTCCTCTCTACCTTTCAGGAGAACCACCACTCCCATTTTATTGGAAATCTCTCTAGCATCTAAGAGAGGATTAGAAACTTCCCTGCCGAGTATTGACGAGAGCTCTCCTCTATGCGGGGTTATTATCACTTCTTCCGAACCCAACTCAAGGGACCCGAGAACTCTGAGAGCATCAGCATCTATCACGAGCCTTCCTAAATCGTGGGAGAGAAGCTCCTCTAGTGCTCTCACGGTCTCCTTTCTTCTACCTATTCCAGGACCGATTAACGTCACGTCATTTCTCTCTGCTTCCTCTAGAATATTTTCAACGTGTTCTAAGGATAGGAACTCACCGTTGAGTTTCAATGAGATTACATCTGGGGATAGAGAGTTAATTGTGAAAGCAACTCTCTCCGGACAAATAACTCTGACTAGATCTACTCCAACGGAGAGAGATGCCATTGCAGCCAGTGCCGGAGCGCCAACTAGGTCTCTGCTTCCACCCACGATTAGAACTTTTCCGTTTTCGCCTTTATGTGAGTCCTCCCTCCTAGCAGGAATTGCAGCTTTTAAATCCCCAGGACCACAGAGAGTCTCTATTTCTGGAGGTATGCCTAGACTTCCGATGACGACGTCTCCCTCAAAGCTTCTGAGTCCTATCTTTGGTTTATGCAAGGTAATGGTCATATGAGATTTGACGAAAATCCCTTTTCCAGTATTTGGATCCATACCACTAGGCAAATCGATGCTTATCGCTTTCTCTGTAATTCCATCATCTATTAATTTGTTCAAGGCTCTTATAAGGGAAAGGTACGGCTCCCTAATCTCACCTCTTACTCCAGTTCCAAGAAGAGCATCTATCAGAACTTGTGGCCTGAATTCCTTCGCCTTCTCTATTAGTTCATATTGGTCTCTTATTCTGTCCACTATACCGAGAGCAGAACATATTCTGAGATTCTTTTCTCCTTCAGGGGAACTCATCTTCTTCCCGAAAAGTAGGACACGAACTTCCTTTCCGTTTTGTAAGAGGTGTCTTGCAGCGCATAGACCGTCTCCACCATTGTTTCCCGGACCGCAAACAACCAAGAACCTATCACCCATTTCTGAAACCTTCTCAGCAACACTCCTTCCCGCATTCTCCATTAGAAGATCGTGAGTTATCCCAAAGTAAGAAGCATTCTCCTCGATTATCCCCATTTCTTCAGATGAGACGAATTTCATCGAACATCCCCCCGGTATATTCTTCCGTTTATAACAAGCACGTCTGCTGCACCCCTCCTAAACGAGGAAATAGCCTCTTCAGGTCTACAAACTATAGGTTCTCCATGGAGGTTTAGACTAGTATTCAGAACTAATGGCACACCGCTTATTCTCTCGAACTCTCTTATCACTTGATAGTAGAACGGGTCATCTTCCTTAGTTATGGTTTGTGGCCTAGTAGTACCATCCACATGGACCACAGAAGGTATTTGGTTTATTACTTCTTCTTTCACTCTGAAGCAGAGAGTCATGAATGGAGACCTCTCGGCATTCTCTAAATATCTATCAGCTTTCCTCTCTATTATTGTTGGAGCAAATGGCATAAACCATTCTCTCCCAAGCCTCTCGTTGAGCTCTCTTTTAACATTAGAGGTTGGGTCAGCCAATATACTCCTATGTCCTAGAGCTCTAGGCCCATACTCCATTCTCCCTTGGAACAGAGCCACTACTTTTCCCTCTGAAATCCACTCAGCGATTTCCCCTGGGTCAACTTCCTCCCCAGAGTCGTACTCGTATTCTGGACCCAGGAATAAACTCCTCAGCTCATATGGTTTTAAACCCTCTTCAACCCATTGTTGGTAAAGAGCTGCACCTACAGCTAATCCTCCATCTCCCATGTGGGGAAAGACATATAGCTCGTCTACTAATTCTCTAATGAGCATATTGGCCTTGACGTTCTGTGCAACTCCTCCAGCCAAACACAATCTCTTGATACCCGTTTCTTCCATAGCGACTTCCACTATGCTAGTCACTACTTCCTCAAGAAGGGTTTGGGCGGAAGAGGCCAAATCTCGTGGAACGTAGTTCGAACCTATCCTCTCCATTATTTCTTTAATGGATCTCTCACCTAGCACACCAATTCCCCTTAGGCTCTTCTCTTCTCGGTCGAACCAAACTAGTTTCCTGAGAGCCTCTAAGTAAGTGGGTCTTCCATATGAGGACAAACTCATTACCTTTCCTTCGTGAAGCATTGGTTTGAATCCCAATATCTTTGTCACTGAGGCATAGAAATCTCCCAGAGAGTTATAGCTACTTGAGCACCACATTCTCTTTATGCCCTCCTCTTCATTCGCCAAATTCAGAGTCATTGATAGACCATCTCCGGCAGCATCTATTGTCAGAACTAGGCAATCCTTTTTGAACCCAGATGTGAAATAAGCTGAAGAGGCGTGGCACGTGTGATGTTCTATAAACGTTCTCCTACAGAATCCTAATCTATCTAGAAAACGTTCTAACAATCTAAACCTCTTTTCCCTTCTAAACAGACCAGATACTGCCACAACATCTATTTCTTGGGGAGAAACACCTTGAGAATTCAGCAAGAATTCTACGGATTTCAAAGGTATGCCTCTATGACATTTCTTCCTAGAGAATCTCTCCTCATTTACAGCCGCTACTATTTCTCCGTTTACTAACAAAGCAGCACCAGCGTCGTGGCCATCGTGTATGCCAAGCACGATCATGTTCCGCCAGTTTAATGAAAGACTTTTTATCCCCCACC
>Ga0209410_1000020_pt1 | contig 72482 bp, 108 predicted proteins | sample Mar14436cmmetaG_FD_184135 | JGI IMG/M metagenome (GOLD analysis project Ga0209410, IMG submission 184135) | Marine hydrothermal vent microbial communities from Guaymas Basin, Gulf of California to study Microbial Dark Matter (Phase II) - Marker... ... | reverse complement strand
CGCCTGGGCGGCCGCAAGCCTGGCTATGGGGACCCTGTAAGGGGAGCAGGAGACGTAGTCCATGCCCACCCTGTGGCAGAACTCTATGGACTTGGGGTCTCCCCCGTGCTCGCCGCATATGCCCACCTCGAGGTCGGGCCTCGTCCTCCTCCCCCTCTCTATCCCGATCTCTATCACCTTGCCCACCCCATCCTGGTCCAGGGTGGAGAATGGGTCGTCCGAGAGGATGTCCTTCTGAATATAGAGGGGCAGGAACTTCCCGGCGTCGTCCCTGCTCATTCCCATCACCGTTTGTGTCAGGTCGTTGGTCCCGAAGGAGAAGAACTCGGCCTCCTGGGCTATCTCGTCGGCTGTGATAGCGGCACGGGGAAGTTCTATCATCGTCCCGACCATGTACTTCAACTGCACCCCGTACCTTTCCATGACCTCCTTGGCCACCCTGTCCACTACCGCCTTCTGTGCCCTTATCTCGTTCACGTGTCCCACGAGGGGTATCATGACCTCGGGTATGACCTCTATCCCCTCCCCTGCGACCTCACAGGCGGCCTCGAAGATCGCCCTGGCCTGCATCTCGGTTATCTCGGGGTAGATGATCCCAAGCCTGCATCCCCTGAAGCCCAGCATGGGGTTGAACTCCTGGAGGCTGTTCCTCTTCTCCCTTATCCTCTGAGGGTCCTTCCCGAGCTTCTTGGCCAGCGCCTCTACGGTGGCGTCGTCGTGGGGAAGGAACTCGTGCAGAGGAGGGTCCAAGGTGCGGATGATCACCGGCATGCCGTGCATAACCCGGAACAGACCCTTGAAGTCCTCCTTCTGCATGGGGAGGAGCTTGTCCAGGGCCTTCCTGCGGCTTTCCTCGTCCTCGGCCAGGATCATCTCCCTCATGTAGTCTATCCTGTCCTCTTCGAAGAACATATGCTCGGTCCGGCAGAGACCTATCCCCTCGGCGCCGAAGGCCACCGCCGTCTCCGCCTGGTCAGGAAGGTCAGCGTTGGTGCGGATGCCGAGGGCCCTAACCTCATCGGCCCACTCCATGAGCCTCGAATAGAGCCTATAGACCAGGGAATCCTCGGGCTTCATGTCCCCCTTGATGACCCTCAGGACCTCGGAGGGCATGGTTGGCACGTGGCCGAGGATGACGTCCCCCGCCGTTCCGTCCAACGAGATGTAGTCCCCCTCCTTGACCTCGTGCTTCCCGTCTATCGTCATCCTCCGCGCCTTGTAATCTATCTCCAAAGCCCCGCATCCCACCACGCACACCTTCCCCATCTGCCTTGCTACCAGGGCCGCATGGGATGTCATCCCACCCCTCGCCGTTAGTATCCCACGGGCCGCGTTCATACCCCTGATGTCCTCAGGGGAGGTCTCTATGCGCACGAGTATCACTTCCTCCCCCCTTGCGGCCCACTCCTCCGCATCCGGCGCGGTGAACACGACCTTACCGGTGGCAGCCCCGGGTCCTGCGTTGAGTCCCTTGGCCACCACCCGGCCCTCGGCCCTGGCCTGCTCCAACGCCTTGGGGTCGAATACGGGCCTTAAAAGCTGGTTGAGCTGCTCGGGCTCCACCCTCAGGAGGGCCTCCTCCTTGGTTATCAGCCCTTCTTCGGCCATCTCTACGGCCATCCTTATGGCCGCAAAGCCCGTTCGCTTGCCCACCCGGGTCTGGAGCATCCAGAGCTTCCTCCTCTGGATGGTGAACTCTATGTCCTGCATATCGCGGTAGTGGCGCTCCAGTTTATCCCTTATCTGGACGAGCTCCTGGTATATCTCGGGCATGACCTCCTCCAAGGAGGGGAGGTCCCTCCCGGTGCGCTGCTTCTGGAGGATGTTGAGGGGCATGGGAGTCCGGATCCCTGCCACCACGTCCTCACCCTGGGCGTTCAGCAAAAATTCACCGTAGAATACGTTTTCGCCGGTGGCCGGGTCCCTGGTGAAGGCGACACCCGTGCCGCTGTCCTCCCCCATGTTCCCGAACACCATGGTCTGCACGTTCACAGCAGTCCCCCAGTCGTCCGGGATGTTGTTCAGCTCCCTGTAGGCTATCGCCCTGGGGTTGTCCCAGCTGCGGAACACGGCCCCTATGGCCCCCCAGAGCTGTTCCCTGGGGTCCTCCGGGAAGTCGACGCCGAGCCTCTCCTTTATGAGGGCCTTGAACCTCGCCACCAGGTCCTTCAGGTCATCGGCCGTAAGTTCCGTGTCGAGCTCGACCCCCTTCTCCTCCTTCTTCCGGTCCAAGATCTCCTCGAAGGGGTCCCTCTCGTCCTTGGCTTCGGGCTTGAGGCCCAAGACCACGTCCCCGTACATCTGGACGAACCTTCTATATGAGTCGTAGGCGAAGCGCTCGTTGCCGGTCTGTCGTATCAGCCCCTGCACCGTCTCGTCGTTCAGGCCCAAGTTCAACACGGTGTCCATCATGCCCGGCATGGAGACCCTGGCCCCCGAGCGGACGGACACCAGAAGGGGATTTTCGGGGTCGCCGAACTTCTGGCCCATTATCTCCTCGACCCTTGCGAGGGCTTCGTTCACCTGCTCTTCCAAGCCTTCCGGGTACCTGTGGTCGTTGCGGTAGTAGTAGGTGCAGACCTCGGTGGTTATGGTGAAGCCCGGGGGAACGGGAATTCCTAAGTTGGTCATCTCGGCAAGGTTCGCTCCCTTACCTCCCAGAAGCTCCTTCATGTCCGCACTTCCTTCCGCCTTCCCAGCCCCGAAGAAGTACACATACTTCTTTGACATAACTCCCCCTCCTTTATACGGATTGATATTTTCCCAGTCCATCGCTTGCCTTATAAGATAAAAAGAAAGGTCCGCCTAAGCAAGGGAGCTGACGAGCTTCCTGTACCACAGGAACCAAGGCGTATCTATGAACCCTACGAAGTTCTTTGTGGCTATCTGGCCGATTATGAGCGGTCCTATAGGCATAACCCCATAAAATGCTAATGTTACGAATATGGCGCTGTCCAAAGTGAGGTCCAGGACGTCGCTCGTCACGCTCCTCAGCCACACCTTTCTCTCGCATCTTCTCTTCAACCACGAGAATATGTAAGCATCTACGTTCTGGCATACGAGGAAGGAAATCCACGAAGCTACGGTTATCCTCACCCCCAGGCCGAATATGTTCCTCCAAGCGTCCTCGTACCCGAAGAAGGGGGCGGGAGGAAGGCTGTTGACCATGAGGATGAAGGCCACCAGGAGCACCTGGGTAGCGAAGGCTATAGCTATCGCAAGGTGTGCCTTCTTCCTACCGTAAACCTCGTTTATCATATCCACCGCCTGGGCCACGAAGGGATAGATGAGGACGGCGGCTGGGGCGAAGAAGCTATAAAAGCCCAGGTCGAACCTCACTATCCTCGCAGCCAATATCTGGGACGCTCCCAGGTATATGGTGTAGAAAGATGTAAGGGCTGCGAACCCGTACTGGCCGAACCTCCTCACGACATACGCACTGGCCAACGTGACGAGGGTAAGGGCCGCAGCCCAGTACATCCAGACGACCGGCATTACTTGGTCCCTTGATCTCCGTATTCCCTTCGGACCGTGGTCCTTATCCCTCCCCTTATGTTGACATAAAGTTCGGCCTTCAGGTACTTGGGCTTCAGAAGTTCCAGAAGGTCCTCAAATATCACATTTAGGAGGCTCTCATGGGTTATGCCAACTTCTCTGAAGCCCTGGAGGTAGAACTTCAAGCTCTTCAACTCCACGAGAGAGGCGTCGGGGACGTAGACTATGCGGAGCCCGTAGAAATCCGGAAGGCCCCTGAAGGGGCAGAGGGATGTAAGCTCCTCGGTGAAGATCTCTACGGTGTAATCCCTTCCCTCGAACTCGTTGGGAATGGTCCTCAGTACGGACCGCAGTTCCTTAAGCTTTTCGTCCATCTAAGCGGCGCCCCTCCCCATGCCGTGGTAAATGAACCCCATTTCCTTCATGATCCTGGGCTCGTATATGTTCCTGCCGTCCACCACCACAGGCCTCCTCATCAGCTCCCTGATCCTGTAAAGGTCCAACTGCTTGAACTCGTTCCAATCGGTAACCACAACCAAAGCATCGCACCCCTCGGCCAAATCGTAAGGGTCCCTACACAACCTAACCTCAGCAAGAAGCCTCCTCGCATTATCCATGGCCTCAGGATCGTATCCCTTTACCTTCGCCCCCTCCCTAAGGAGCATCCCCGCCAAATATACCGAAGGCGCCTCCCTCATGTCGTCGGTGTTGGGCTTGAACGCCAGTCCCAAAAGCCCCACAACCGCTCCATCCAACCCACCGAGAACCTCCCTTAGCTTGCGAACTATTCGAACCCTTCTTCCCTCGTTCACTTCTATCGCTGCCTTGAGGATCTTCGGCTCGCATCCATAAGAAACGGCCAAACGGGCCAAGGCCTTCACATCCTTGGGAAAGCAGCTCCCTCCCCAGCCCAATCCAGCATCCAGAAACCCACGCCCTATCCTCCTGTCGTATCCCATACCAGCTGCAACCTCCTTAACATCAGCACCGACTGCCTCGCATATGTCCGCTATCTCGTTTATGAAGCTTATCCTCGTGGCCAAAAAAGCGTTAGATGCATACTTTATCATCTCGGCGGTCCTGAGGTCGGTTATGACTATCGGGGCCCTCAGGGGAAGGTAAAGCTGGGCCACCTCCTCGGCAGCCTTCCTGTCCAAGGACCCTATCACTATCCTGTCGGGGTTCAGAAAGTCCGCTATCGCAGAACCCTCCCTCAGGAACTCTGGGTTGGAGACAACGGAAAATTGGACCCCGTCGCCCATCCTCCCCTTGATGATGTCGGAAACCCAGTCCCCCGTGCCCACAGGAACCGTGCTCTTGTTCACAACTATGAGGGGCCTCCGCATGGCCGAAGCTATGGATTCTGCTGCCATGCGAACGTATCTGAGGTCCGCCTCCCAGTTCACCCCCTCAGGCGTCCCGACCGCTATGAAGGCATACCTTGCGTCCCTCAAGGCCTCCTCGTAGGAAGTGGTGAAGTGTAGGCGGCCTGCCCTGAGGTTGCGTCTGACCATCTCCTCCAACCCTGGCTCGTAGAAGGGAGGCGTGCCCTTCCGAAGCTTGGATATCTTCCCCTCATCTATGTCCACGCACCAAACTTCGTTCCCCAGATCCGAAAAACAGGCCCCTGTTACGAGCCCTACATAGCCCACTCCTATCACTGCTATGGACCTCATCCTTCCCCCTGTTTTGCCGGTGTGCGAGGGCCTTCAAGAAGACAGGGCCCCCAAGTTTTGTCTCAGCCTTTCGAGCTGCTGCGAAAGCTCACCGAACCTCCTCCTCTCCCTCTCCACAACCTCCGCCGGCGCCCTCTGCAGGAACCTTTCGTCCTCCAACCTCTCCTTCAAAGATTCCAGCCTTCTCTCGATCTCGCTGAGCTCCCTTTCGAGCCTCCTGCGCTCGGCCTCGACATCTATCAGCTCTCCGAGGGGGACGAAGATCTCGGTCCTCCGGACCATCGAGGATGCGGAGAGGGGGGGCCTACGAACTTCCGGGCCCACCTGTTCAAGTTTGGCCCGAGCGAACCTCTCCAAAAATTCCCTCTCCCGCATCAAGATATCACCCTCCCTTTCTTCGGCCCTCACGAAGATCTGTACCACCGCCGAAGGTGGGACGCGCATCTCCCTCCTTATATCCCTCACGGCGACTATGGTTTCCCTTATAAGGTCCATCTCGGCCTCGGCTCCTTCGTCTACGTCCTGGGGGCGGGGCTCGGGCCAGGATGCTACCGTGATGCTGTCCGGAACATCGCCCAGGAGGGGCCTCATCCTTTGCCATATCTCCTCGGTGATGAAGGGCATGAAGGGATGGAGGAGGCGCAGCACCTTGTCCATGACATATACGAGGGTCCTTTGAGCTCTGGCACGGTCGGACGGTTCCCCCGAAAACCTCGGCTTGACGGCCTCGAGGTACCAATCGCAGAGCTCCCCCCAGAAGAAGGTGTAGATGGCCCTCGCCGCCTCGTTGAACCTGAAGCTCTCCAGGGCCTCCTCCGTATAGGCCCTGGCCCTTTCGAGGCGGCTTATTATCCACCTGTCCTCGAGCCTCGGCGGGCCGGCCATCTCGGGCTCGTATCCCTCCAAGTTCATAAGCACGAGCCTTGAAGCGTTCCATATCTTGTTAGCGAAGTTCCTGCCCGGGGCGAACGAACGTTCTATGTCCCTGTGGTCCAAGTAGAGGTCCGTCCCTGGGGCCGTCCCCGAGGCTATGGTCCACCTGAGGGCGTCTGCGCCGTAAAGCTTTATCACCTCCATCGGATCTATGCCGTTGCCGAGGGACTTCGACATCTTCCTGCCCATCATGTCCCTCACGGTTCCGTGCAGGAGCACGGTGTGGAAGGGAACCTCGCCCATAAATTCCAGCCCGGCCATTATCATCCTCGCAACCCAGAAGAAGAGGATCTCCGGGGCCGTGACAAGGACGTCCGTAGGATAGAACCTCCTCAGGTCTTCGGTATCCTCCGGCCATCCCAACGTGGAGAAGGGCCAGAGCCACGAGGAGAACCAAGTGTCCAAGACGTCTGGGTCCTGCTGTACTTTGGGGCTCCTACACTTCGGGCACTCGGCTATGTCCTCACGGGAGACCGTCACCTCCCCGCAGTCCGGGCAGGTCCAGACGGGGATCCTGTGCCCCCACCAAAGCTGCCTCGATATGCACCAGTCCTTTATGTTCCTCATCCAGTGCTCGTAGACCTTGGTCCACCTCTCCGGATAGAGCCTTATCCTCCCTTCGGACACCGCCTCTAAGGCCGGCTCCGCCAGGGGCTTCATCCTCACGAACCACTGGTCCGAGAGGTACGGCTCCACCACAGTGTCGCACCTATAGCAGTGCCCGACGGAGTGTCTGTGCGGCTCCTCCTTGAGTAGAAGCCCCTCCCTCCTCAGGTCCTCTAAGACCTTCTCCCTGCACTGGAACCTGTCCAGGCCCCTGTAAGGTCCGGCCTCCTCGGTCATCCTCCCGTCCTCGTCCATAGCGACCACGAAGGGCAGGCCGTGCCTCAGTGCTACCTCGTAGTCCACAGGATCGTGGGCCGGGGTGACCTTCACAGCGCCTGTGCCGAACTCCGGGTCCACGGCCTCGTCCGCTACGACCGGTATCCTCCTGCCCAGAAGGGGCAGCACTGCGGTCCTTCCGACGATCCCCCTGTACCTCCCGTCCCCGGGGTTGACCGCCACGGCGGTATCCCCGAGCATCGTCTCAGGCCTGGTGGTGGCCACCTCCACGTGACCTCCCCCCTCCAACGGGTACCTTATGTACCAGAGCTTCCCGTCGTGTTCCCTGTGTTCGACCTCGTCGTCGGCCAGGGCGGTCCTGCAACGGGGGCACCAGTTCACTATGTATTTCCCTTTGTATATCAGACCCTTCTCGTAAAGCCTGACGAACGCCTCCCTCACGGCCCGGGAGAGGCCGGGGTCCAAGGTGAACCTGGTGCGGGACCAGTCGCACGAGCATCCCAGGGCCCTTAGCTGTTCTATTATCGTGCCACCCGTCCTGCGCACCCAATCCCAGACCCTCTCCAGGAACGCCTCCCTCCCCAGGTCCCACCTGGTCCTGCCCTCCCTCGCAAGCTGTCGTTCGACCACGTTCTGGGTAGCGATGCCCGCATGGTCGGTCCCGGGGACCCAGAGGGCCTCGTGCCCCTCCATCCGCTTCTTGCGTATCAGGATGTCCTGGAGAGTATTGTTAAGTCCGTGGCCCATATGGAGCACATCGGTCACATTGGGAGGTGGGATCACTATGGTGAAGTTAGGCTTAGGTGAGGCAGGGTCCGCCTTGAAGTAGCCCTTCTCCTCCCAGAAGGAATACCATTTCGCCTCGAACTGCTTCGGATCGTACCGAGTCCCCATACCTTCCATGGGATATCCTCCTTGACCTTATATCATCTTGTTCTACAATATAAGTCCTAACTCCCGACTCTGTCAAGCTTCGCAGCGCCCTCCTCCAACCTCCTGACGTACGGCATACAGCACTTCTTGAACTTCCTTCCGCTCCCGCACGGGCAAGGGTCGTTCCTGCCCACACCCCTGTACGCCCCCAAGTCCAAAAGTTTCTTTACCTTTTCGATCTTCCCCATCCTCTCCGCCAGGTCCCTGAGCCTCGAGTCCGCATAGGGGAAGAACTTCCTGTACGCAGGGCACAGGTACTCCCTCCCTCCCCAAACGTGCCTGAAGCGGGGGCAACCGTTATGGCATACCCAGGCCCATGGACAGTCCTCGCATTCGGGGAACGGCCCGAGCTTCAGCTCCGAGAACTCCCGGAACTTCGGACCCTCTAAGATTTCCTCTAAAGGGGCCTTCAGGAGGTTCCCAAGGAGCCACCTATCCTCCACGAAGAAGTCGCAAGGGTACAGGTCCCCGTTGTATTCTACCACAAAATAGACCCCGCACCTCTCCTGCAGGCTGCAGGAGTCCGGTCGCAGGCCTAGATAGGCCTGGAGCAAGTTGTCGAAGAACCTTATCGAAACCTTGGGCCATCCGTCGTCGTACCACAGGTCGAAGAGTTCGCAGAGGAAGTTTCCGTATCCCTCCGGGGTCACGGCAAGCCCGGGGTCGGGCTCGACGCAGGGGATGAACTGGATGTACCTGAACCCCTCGGAGACGAAGAATTCGTAGAGCCTCCCGGCCTCTTGCTGCGACCTCCTCGTCACGACGGCGAGCACGTTGAACTGCACATCGTAACTTCTCAGGACCTCGGCCGCCCTCATAACCTTCCCGAAGCTCCCCCTTCCGTCCGGGAACTTCCTGTGGAGGTCGTGGAGGTCCTCCGGGCCGTCCAGGCTTAAGCCCACAAAGAAGTTGTACTCCCTGAAGAACTCCGCCCAACGCTCGTCTACGAGGACCCCGTTGGTCTGCACGCTGTTGGCGACCCTCTGGCCTCCCCTTCCGTGCCTCATCTGGAGGAAGACCACCTTCTCGAAGAATTCCAGACCTGCCATAAGTGGCTCTCCCCCCTGCCAACAGAACGAAGCGGTCTCCCCTTCACAGGTCCTCAGGTACTGGGAGATGAAGGACTCCAACACCGGCTCGGGCATGATCCTCCTCGGAACCCCGGCGTAGGGGTCGGAGGGTCTTTCGTGGTAGAAACAGTAGGAACAGGAGAGGTTGCAGAGGGCGGAGGTGGGCTTGACGAGGACCGGCAAGCAGGCCATCTAAAACACCTTCTGACTTACCGAAAGCGTCCTCAGGCGGTTTATGGCAGCGGCGAGCTCAAGACCCCTGAAGGCGGCGTAGTCCCCCACGGGCCTCGGGCTCAGAACATCTAAGCCCTTCTTCTCTATGTCCCTTAGGACGGCCTCCACTATCTCCCTCAACGTCCTCCTTCCGTCCATGTACCTCGTGGCGTAATATATCGCATCCCCTATGGCCCTGGTCTGGCTTATGTCCACGAGCTGCTCCACGGCCCCGAGGTCTATGTTGTAGGTGCCGAAGGCGATGGAGTGGAGCCCTTTGGAGGATATCTTCACCTCCCTCCTTCCCTTGCTAGGGTCGAAGCTGTGCGCCAGTGGGACCCTTTCGGTTATCCTCCCGAAGCTCTCCCCTCCCTCGGGCTTCCTCTCGGCCCTGTACTTCTCCGCTATGGCCTTGGCTTCCTGGGTCACATCCTGGGGCTTGTACTCCACCATGCATATCACACAGTCAGCGACGTCGAAGTAGTCCCCCGAACCGCCTATGACCAGAACTGTGGAGACGCCGAGGTCGTTGTAGAGCTGTCTGACCTTATCTATGAAAGGGGTTATGGGCTCCTTATCCTTTGATACGAGCTCCTGCATCCTGTGGTCCCTTATCATGAAGTTGGTGGCCGACGTGTCCTCGTCTATGAGGAGGACCTTTGCCCCCACCTCTAAGGCCTCTATGATGTTGGCAGCTTGGGATGTGCTTCCGCTCGCGTCCTCGGTGGAGAACTCCCTCGTGTCCTGGCCGAAGGGGAGGTTCGATATGAAGGGGGAGATGTCGACCTTCTCTATCCTCCTGCCGTCCTCGGCCCTTATCTTCACGGTGTATGGGTTCGAGACCACGAACTCCCTCCCATCCCCCGGAATATGGTCGTATATCCCCAGCTCCAACGCCCTTAAGAGGGTGGACTTTCCGTGGTAACCTCCCCCCACTATGAGGGTGACCCCCTTGGGTATCCCCATACCGGTTATCGCTCCCCTGTTGGGAAGCACCACCTCCACCCTGAGGGATTCCGGGGACTCGAACGGCACGACCCTCCCCTTGGTGAGGGGTCTGGGGTCCACCCCGCTCGCCCTCGGGAGCACGGCCCCGTCCGCTACGAACGCCACGAGGCCCAAGGAGTCGAGCTGGTCCCTGAGGAAGTCGGCGTCCTCCGCTGTCTCTATATGTTCGTAAAGGGCTTTTTCGTCCAAGCTTTTGAAGAAAAGCGAGGAACGGACTATCCCTGGAAGTTCCTCGAAGAACATGGCCTCGGCGTGCCTTCCCGCTATGCTTCTCCCGAAGGCCGGAAGCCCCATAACGAACCTCGCCTCGACGTAAAGTTCCGTCACGAAGGCGGAAGTCCTTTCCAATATCTCCTGTCCCGGCCGGTCTATGGAGATGAGCCCGCTGTGGCCGGTCCCCCTGTTCCCCCTGCAGAACTTCCTGCAGGCCTCCAAGAACTTCCTCGTGAGGAAGTCCCTGAGGGCCACCTCCCTGCTTCTGGTGTGATAGGTATCCTTGGGGAAACCAGCCACCTTCTGGGGGACCCTCACCCTCACCCTGCTCGGGGATGCGAAGGGGTCCCCCTGGACGTGGTCCACGAAGAGTATGTAACTTCCGAAGTCGTACGTTCCCTCTATGTCCTTATAGGCCTTGTATCCCCTCCCATCTATCCTTCGAAGGGTCCTCCTGAGGTCCTCCGCTGCCTTCACTTCTCCCTCCTCCAGCTCACCCTCGTAAGCTTCACGTCCTCAGAGAACTTTATCTGGAGCTCTCCGGAATATGCGCTTTGCACCGCCCTCCCTATCCTCTGGGCGAGATGTTCGCTCGTTGTGGTTATCTCAACCTCCTCGCCTCTGTCCACGATCTCCATTATGCGCTCTAAGGGATTCAGACCCATAGCGTTCTCCTCCTCGTTCCGGGCGAGGTTCAGGATCTCCTCCTTGTGCTGCGCCAGAAATTTACCGCTCAGGAGAACTATCCCCTCCGGCATCCTGTCCCTCACCTTCCTGCAGGCGGGGCAGAGCACCTCCTTCGCCTCCCTGCGCTCTTCATCGGCGAGCTCTACGCTTAGGTACCACCTCTTGTTCCTGTACACGGCCCCGCAGCCCTTGCATACGGCGGTCCCCTCCTCTATTTCCTGTGCGAGGTACGGGTCCGAGCTCGTAGTAAGGTCGCTTCTGGCGTGCGGTATGTCCTTCATGGCTCCTCCTCAAGTTTCACAAATTTCAACTCCTCCAGTACCCTCTCCCTCAGCTCCCGAGCCGAAGCCGGAGGTTCCGTCCTCCTCCCGTCCAAGAGCATCGTCCTGAGGAGCGGCTCGTAATCTTCTCCGCAGGAGCAGGCCGGCACGTACGACCTCCCACAGGGGACCACCAGGGTCCTGTGACAGGACGGGCACCTCCATACCTGTTTCGAGCCCGAGGGCTTCCCTCGCTTGGCTACGGGCTTCCCCTCTATCTCGACTATGTCCATGGAAAAATCCAGAACGGGTGCGTTGCTTATGGCCGTCCCGACCCCGTATGCGTCCACAAGAGGGTTCAAGCGAAGGATCTTGTGCTCGTCTATCCCCCCGCTCACGAAGATCTTCACGTGCTCGTACCCCCTCAGATCGAGCTCCCAGCGCACCTCCCGGAGTATCTTAAGGAAATCCCCCCTCCTCGAGCTTGGGGTGTCGAGCCTCACGGCGAAGAGTTTCTCGCCCAAAGCCTCGGCCGCCCTCAGGGCCTCGAACTTCTCGTCCTGGAAGGTGTCCACAAGGGCGACCCTCCTGACCTCCGGCTCTACGACATCGTCGAAGGCCCTCATCGCCTCCACCACATCTCCCATTATGAGCACGAGGGCGTGGGGGATGGTGCCGGTGGGGGGGATACCCAAGTCTTCTGCGCTCTTCACCACGGCCACGCCGTCGCATCCACCTATGTAGGCGTACCTCTCTACGAACGGGGCCAGGGCTGGATGCGCCCTCCTCGCGCCGAAGCTTACGACGAGCTTACTTCCTGCGGCCTTCTTACATCTGGCGGCCTTCGTGGCTATACCCGAGGCGTGGCAGAGCAGCCCCAGCACAGCCGTCTCGTATATCCCGAACTCCAAGTACCTTCCCTCTATCTCCATGACGGGCTGGTCGGGGAGGAACACGGTCCCTTCTGGCATGGCCCTGACCTTTACGTCCAGGCCCTCGAGCAGGTCCAAGGCGTCCCCCACCCCCGCTAAGACCCCCCAGGAGTATCCCTCTGGGAGGCCCTTGGCCACGAACTCGGCCTTGACCCTTCTGTCCATCCCCTTGGCCTCGAGTATGCGCTTCGTGCGCTGGAAGTACACATCTGTGACCTTGCCCGAACGTATATCCTCCGGAGTGGCTACGTGGAACTCGGCCATGGTCCTCTCCTTACCTTATCAGGGCGACCTTCCCCCATCGCACGTCAGACGGCGAGGAAGAACCCCTCCGGTAGGCCGATATTTTGAAAAGGTACAGCCCAGGCGGTACGTCCGCAGGCCACACCATTTCCCCCCATCCCTCCGATCGCTCCTCGGCCTTTTCCCAGACCTTCCTGCCCATCCCCGTGAAAACCTCGAGCCAGACCGTCCCGGGCAGGCTGAGGTTGTAGTGGAAGCGCACCGGACCTTCGGAAGGGTTGGGATAGGGGAAGACCTCTCCCACGCTCAGGGTCCCGCCCCTGCGGCGCACGAGCTTGAAGGCGAAGTTGTTCCCCTCGTCTCCCTCCTCGATTTCATCCTCTGTGTCCGCCTTCACGAGCAGGAGGGCGTCGCCTTCCCACCCGATGGGAAGTTCGACTCCGTACATGGCACCTCCGGGAAGGGACGGCACGTCCCCGGACCACAGGACCTCGACAGTTGAGGAGTCCGGGCCGCACCTCAGGACTTCCAGGCGGAACGGGCCCGACGGGGCTGCGGATGCGTTCCGCACGGCCACACGGAGCCCTTCCCTTGAGGGCCTTATACATCCCGGCCAGACCACGATGTCCGGAAGTCCCACGGGATGTGCGAACCCGGCGATGGTCGCCACCAGGAGCTTGGCCGTCTTCTCCCAGAGCGAGAGGTTCAGGCTGCCCATCACATCGTGCACGGTGTGGAACGCCTCGTTCCTCCTGTAGAGGCCTTCGGGGTCGTCGTGCCAGGGGTCCTTGTATTCCATTATGAGCACCGCCGGGAAGCCCTCCCACCAGAAGGGGGCGTGGTCTCCGTAGTTTATCGTCGGGTCCACTACCTTCACGAGTCGGAGGCCGATGTCGTAGGCCACGTTGGCGGACGAGAGCATGTCCAATAGAGGTTCCGAGAAGGCGTTGGCCACGATGTCCAGCCTATCGCATATTTTGTTGTAGGCCACCATGTCCACGTTGAAGACCCCGAATATGGCCTCCCCCTTGGCCTTCTTCACATATTCCTTGCTTCCCCACTGCCCGAGCTCCTCCCCCGAGAACAGGACCACCTCCAAAGACCAGGGAAGCTGGAGCCTGGAAAGCCACCTTGCGGCCTCCAAGACCGCCATGAGGCCGGACCCATTGTCGTCCGCCCCGGGCGTGGGGACCGGGTTTGAGGGGTCTTCGAGGGCCTCCTTCCACCTCGGACCGAACCTGCGCAGGAGGAGGGAATCCGGGTCCTCCCTCACTATGGCATCGTAGTGGGCCGTGAGAAGGAACTTCCCAGGGCCAGAGCCGGGTACTACGGCCGAGATGTTGTAGAGCGTGGGACCACCCTCGTGCCTGAAGGGAAGGAAGCGGATTTTTGCCCTCGGCATAGCTTCCCTCAACATCCTTGCGAGGACCGCCGGGACTCCCTCGAGGGTGTCGGACATGACGGGGTTCAACGCATAACGATTTCTGAGGTTAGAGATCGAGTTGTCGTAAGGGAGGGAGGTGTCCCTGTAGACCAAGGTCCTGAGGAGCCTCTCCATCCTCCCGACGTCCACGCTGTCCAGGAGGGCGACGACCTCGGGCTCGGATGCGAAGCTCAAAGTTATAAATAAACTAAGGGCCAACATCCTTCAGCCACTCGTCGGAAAGCTCCCCCTCGAACACCAGCACGGCGTCCCCCTCCAAAAGCACTTCCTTTATCGCTTTCCCTTCCTTCCTGAAGTGGACTGTGAGCACGACGCCGCTTTTGGTGAGCACGGACACCGGTGGCTCCACCCTCCCTAAGAGGGCGCCCAATACTGCGGCGGCGACCGTCCCCGTCCCACAGGCCAAAGTTTCGTCCTCTACGCCGCGCTCGTAAGTCCTGAGCTTTATCGTATGTCTGTCCATCACCTGGGCGAAGTTGACGTTGGTCCCGGCCGGGGCGAACCTCTCATGTTCCCTTATCCTCCTGCCGAGCTCCCTTACGGGCACCCTATCTACGTCCTCCCCGAAGGCCACCACGTGCGGGACACCCGTGTCGGCGAAGTTCACGACTATCTCCCTGTCGCCGATGTCGAGCTCGAACTGAAGCCTTAGGTCCTTCGGGGGGAGCATCTCCAGAAGCACCCTCTCCCCCCTCACCTCAGCCCTGTACGTCCCCGCTATGGTCTCGAAGGACAGGGAAGGCCCCGTTATCCCCTTAAGGTAGGCGAAGCGGGCTATGCACCTTCCGCCGTTGCCGCACATCTCCGCCTCGCTCCCGTCGGAGTTGAAGTACCTCATACGGAAATCCGCTCTCGAGGAGTTCTCCACGAACATCGCCCCGTCCGCACCTACCCCGAGCCTCCTCCTGCACACCCTGCGCACGAACTCGGGGTACTCCTTGACCCTTCCGTCCCTGTTGTCCAAGACCACGAAGTCGTTCCCCGCTCCGTTCATCTTGGAAAATTTTATGCCCATCCCCTGACCTCCTCTATATCCCAAGGAACCTTTCCCCACGGACGAGGTCCCCGTAAGTTTCCCTTTCCCTCACGACCTGGAACCTGTCTCCCTTTACGAGGACCTCGGCCGGCCGAGGTCTCGCGTTGTAGTTGGAGGACATGACGAAGCCGTAAGCTCCTGCGGACATCACCGCCAACAGGTCCCCGGGCCTCGGCCTCTCCAAGGTCCTGTCCTTGGCAAGGAAATCTCCGGACTCGCACACCGGTCCTACTACGTCCGCCTTTATGATCTCTCCTCCCCCCCTCTCCACGGGGAGGACCTCGTGGTACGCCCCGTAGAGGGCGGGCCTTATGAGGTCCGTCATGGATGCGTCCACGATCACGAAGTTCCTGTGGGGGGTCTCCTTCACATATAAAACCTTGGTCAACAATATTCCGGCGTTCCCCACCAGGGACCTTCCGGGCTCGAAGATGATCTTGAGCCCCAAGGGCTCGAGGACCGGAAGCAGCGCCTCCACCCATTCCCCGGGCTCCGGAGGGTCCTCGTCCCGGTATCTTATCCCGAGGCCACCACCTATGTCTATGTGCTCTAAAGTCATACCTTTATCCATCAGTCTTCCGGCAAGCTCGGCGAGCTTCTTAGCGCTCTCCACGAAGGGTTCCACGGAAGTTATCTGGGAGCCTATGTGGGCGTCTACGCCGACGACCCTTACGTTCGGCAGGGAGGAGGCCACCTCGTAGGCCCGGAGAGCTTCCTCCCATGCTACGCCGAACTTGTTCTCCCTGAGGCCGGTGGCTATGTGGGGATGGGTCATAGGGTCCACATCCGGGTTCACCCTCAGGGCGACGGGGGCGACCTTGCCGGCCTCGCCAGCTACTTGGTTCAAGAGCTCCAGCTCCTGGAAGGACTCCACGTTGAAGCAAAGAATTCCCTCCTCTAAGGCGTAGCGCATCTCCTCGGCCGTCTTGCCCACACCGGAATATACGATCCTGTCGCCCGGGAAGCCGGCGACCCTCGCCCTGAAGAGCTCCCCCCCCGAGACTACGTCGGCCCCTATCCCCTCCTGGGCCAGGGTCCTCAGGATCGCTAAGTTCCCGTTGGCCTTCACGGCGTAACATGTGAGATGGGGCCTATCGCCGAAGGCCCTGTGGAGGGCCGTACAGTGCCTCTTCAAGGTCCCGTAGCTGTAGACGTACGTCGGGGTGCCCACTTGCTCGGCCAAGACCCTGAGGTCCACGTCCTCCGCGAAGAGGACGTCCCCCCTGTACTGGAAGAAATGCATCCCCGCCCTCCCGTATCAACCTATGTTCTCCATCACCGCCTCACCGAACTCCGAGCACTTGAGGAGCGTGGCTCCCTCCATCTGCCTTGCCAGGTCGTACGTCACCTTCCCTTCGGATATCGTGCGCTCCAAGGCCCTAACTACTAGCTCCGCCGCCTCCTTCCAACCTATGTACTCCAACATCATGGCCCCGGAGAGTATAAGGGAGCTAGGGTTCACCTTATCCAGGCCAGCATATTTGGGGGCGGTGCCGTGCGTAGGTTCAAATACCGCTAAGAGATCTCCCACGTTCGCCCCCGGGGCCATGCCGAGCCCTCCCACGAGGGCAGCTGACGCGTCCGAAAGGTAGTCGCCGTTGAGGTTGGGTGTGGCTATAACATCGTACTCTTCGGGCCTCAGGAGAACCTGCTGAAACATGCTGTCGGCTATCCTGTCCTTCACGACCAGTACGCCGTCCGGAGGTTCCCCCTTAAGCTCGGACTCGGTCACGACCCTTTCGCCGAACTCCTTCGCCACCTCGTAGCCCCAGTCCCTGAAGGCCCCCTCGGTGTACTTCATTATGTTCCCCTTGTGGACCAAGGTAACGCTCCTGCGGCCCTGCTCCAGGGCGTAATTTATCGCCTTGCGCACGAGCCTTTTGGTTCGGAACTCGCTTATGGGCTTCAGCCCTATGCCCGAATCTTCGCTCAGATGGACACCGAACCTCTCCCTCAAAAATTCCCTTACCCCCTTAGCTTCCTCGCTTCCTGAGGGCCACTCTATCCCTGCGTACACGTCCTCGGTGTTCTCACGGAATATGACGAAGTCCACCCTACGGGGCTCCTCGATGGGGCTCGGGACGCCATCTATGTAGCGTATGGGCCTTATGCAGGCGTATAGGTCCAAAGCCTGTCGCATCGCCACGTTCAGGCTTCTGTAACCTCCTCCTACGGGGGTGGTGAGGGGACCCTTTATGGCGACTATGTGCTCCCTTATGGCCTGAAGCGTCTCCTCGGGAAGCCATCGGCCCGTCTTCTTATAGGCCTTCTCCCCGGCCAATATCTCCTTCCAAACTATGAACCTTCTCCCGCCGTACGCCCGTTCTACGGCCCTGTCCCATACCGGCTGTGCCGCCCTCCATATGTCCGGTCCAACTCCGTCGCCCTCTATGAAGGGGATTATGGGGTCCTCGGGCACCACGAGCTTCCCTTCACGGACGGTTATCTTAGAGCCTGTCATATCCCCTCCCGATCTAAGGCCTGAAGTGGTCGTACCCCCACTCGGTCAGAAGCTTCCTACCTTCTTTGCCTTCCAGATATACCCCTTCCCCCTCCGTCATCCTCCCGACCTCATATCCGGGGACATCCACCCCTTCCGGGACGGTGTACACCAGCTCGAAATCCTCACCCCCGAAGAGCGCCCAGTCCAGAGGGTCCGAGTCTAAGATCTCGCCCACCTCCCTGACCTCGGGGTCCACAGGCACGCGGTCCGCGAAGATGACGGCGCCGCATCCGCTCGCAAGGCATATGTTCCTGACCTCGGAAGCGAGCCCGTCGCTCACGTCCTCCATAGCGTGCACCCTACCCCTCAAGGACCTGGAAAGTTCTATCCTGGCCGTAGGCTCTAAATGCTTCCTTTTGACCCCCTCGAATCCTTCTACCTTCGCCTTCAGGAGGGCGAGGCCTGCGGCCGAACCTCCGAGGGGACCGGACACAAAGATCCTGTCCCCCGGCCGTGCCGACGACCGGAGGAGCAGGTCCTCCCTCCCCACCTCGCCGAAGAGCGTCACTGCCAAGACCAGGACTTCCCCGTGGGTCGTATCCCCTCCTATCACCTCCACGCCGCACCTGTCCGCCGATGCGTAAATTCCTTCGTATATCCCTTCCACAAGCTCCACCGATGAATCCGACCTGAGCGTGAGCCCCACGAGGGCGTACCTCGGCTCAGCCCCCACTGCGGCGAGGTCCGATATGTTGCTCTCCATGGCCTTCCACCCGACCTGACGTGGGGAGAAATACTCCAAGGAGAAGTGATCCCCCTCGACCAAAAGGTCTGTGGTGACGGCCAAAAGCTCCTCCCCGTACATGACGACGGCTGCGTCGTCCCCTATGCCCACCAACACTTTGGGGTTTCTGCTGGGACGGCGGAGCCTATCTATGAGGGCGAGTTCTCCTCCGAGTTCGCTTATCAGCATATCTTCTAAAACTGTGGCGAGGTCGGAAGGCCTCGCCCAGGTTCGAAGGTTCCTTCCGGAAGGGCTAAGCCGGCCGTTTCCTCAGCAGCTTCAGCACGCAGTACTCCCCGCACATGGTGCACTCTTCGTCCACAGGGGAATCGCTCTCCAAGCGGTACCTGCGGGCCTTACGAGGGTCCAAGGCGAGTTCGAACATCCCCTCCCAGTCCAAGGTCCTCCTCCTTACGGCCATCTTCAGATCCCTCTCCCTCGCCTTCGGAAGTCCCCTGGCCAGGTCCGCAGCATGGGCAGCTATCACGGACGCTATCACCCCCTCCCTCACATCCTCCACCGTGGGGAGGCGGAGGTGCTCGGCTGGGGTCACGTAGCAGAGGAAATCCGCTCCGTAGTATGCGGCCAGAGCACCTCCTATGGCACCCGTTATGTGGTCGTACCCAGGGGCTATGTCCGTCACGATGGGCCCGAGGACATAGAAGGGAGCCCCGTGGCACCATTCCTTCTGGAGCTTCACGTTCTTCCCTATCTGGTCCATCGGCACGTGACCTGGCCCCTCTACCATAACCTGGACCCCAGCCTCCCTCGCCCTCAGCACGAGCTCCCCGAGGGTCCTGAGTTCCGCAAGCTGCGCCTCGTCGGTAGCATCGTCTATGCAACCCGGCCTCAGGGCGTCCCCGAGGCTCAGGGTCATGTCGTACTCCTTGGCTATGGCCAACAGGTCGTCGAAGAACTCGTAGAGGGGGTTCTGTCTCCCCGTGAGCCTCATCCATTGGTAAAGGAACCCTCCGCCCCTGGAGACTATCCCCCCGGTCCTCCTCGAGGCCAATTCCATGTTCTCTTTGGTTATTCCGCAGTGGACGGTTATAAAGTCCACCCCCTGCCGGCCATGTCTTTCGATAGTGCGGAAGATGTCCTGAGGCTTCATCTTTTCTATCCCGACCTCGGCCACGGTCTGATAGATGGGAACCGTCCCCAAGGGGACTGGGCTTGCATCCAGGAGGGCCCGTCGAATTTCGTCCAGGTCCCCGCCGGTGCTCAGGTCCATGACGGTGTCCGCCCCAGCATCGACGGCGGCCTTAAGTTTTTCTATCTCCTCTTCGAGGTCTATGTGCTTCGGGGATGTACCCAAGTTGGCGTTCACCTTGACCCTCAGGCCCTCCCCTATCCCCAAGGGCCTGGCGCAGTGCCTCGGGTTGTGGGGTATGACCACACGTCCCTCGGCGACCGCCTTCCTCAGGACATCTATATCCATCCCCTCATCCTCTGCCACCTTCGCCATCTGTTCTGTGGTCTCGCCTTTAAGCGCACTTTCCAGCTGCGTCATCTCCCATCACCTCCAGAAAGGCCCTCACCTTTTCCCCTACGTCCTTTCCGGAGACCGCGGATATCGCACATACGGCGTCCGCTCCGGCCTTTTTGACTTCCCCCACGCTCTCCAAAGTTATCCCCCCTACGGCGACTATGGGAAGGTCCACGGCGCTCCGAACCTCCCTTAGGCCCTCGGGCCCTATCGGAGGTCCTGCGTCGGGCTTGGTGGAAGTCCGGAAGATCGGTCCCACGCCTATGTAATCCGCCCCGGCCTCCTTCGCCCTCAGGGCATCCTGGACGCTCCCTGCCGATACGCCCACGAGCTTCCCCTCCCCCAATATCCTCCTTGCGAGCTCCGGCGGCATATCTTCGGGACCCAAGTGCACGCCGTCGGCACCCACGGCCAGGGCGAGGTCGACCCTGTCGTTCACGATGAAAGTCGCTCCGAACTTCCTGCAGAGCTTCAGGACCTCCCGGGCCTCCTCTATCTGCCTCCTTAAAGGGAGTTCCTTTTCCCTGTACTGGACGATCCTCACCCCCGCCTCGAGGGCCTCCATCACGTCCTTCAGTATACCGTTTTCCGAGCTTGGCCTGTGGGTTATGAAGTAGAAGCGTGAGGGGAAGTTCCAACTCATCGTGCGAGCTTTTCCCTTACCCTGTCCACGACGTAGTGCACCAACAAGAGGTGCACCCCCTCCACCAGGCCCATATCGAAGGATGGGACATGGACGTTGATCTTCACAATCTTGCCCAGCCTCCCTCCGTCGTATCCCGTCATACCTATAGTAAAAAGGCCGTTTTTATTCGCATAATCCGTAGCTCTTAGCACATTTGGACTGTTCCCCGAACCACTTATGGCCACGGTCACATCCCCAGGTTCGGCGAGGTTGGCGAGCTGTTGCTCGAATATGACCTCGTACCCCTCGTCGTTGGCCCATGCCGTGATGTAGGGGGTGTTGTCGGTGAGGCTTATGGCCTTAATCCTGCCTCCGGCCTCCGGCGAAGGAAGTGTACCCTTGCCGAGGTCCTCGCAGAAGTGGGAGGCGGTGGCAGCGCTTCCCCCGTTCCCGAAGAAGAATATCCTCCTCCCCTCCTCGTACGCCCTCAGGAAGACCTCTATCATCTCCTCCACAGGCCTCTGGTCCATCCTAACGCAGATCCCTTTGACCTCTTCGAAGTAACTTGCGAACATCGCCCCCCCTACTTGGTCGGATACCTCCTTATGTTGAATATAACCTTGCTCCCGTCCCTCTCCAGCATAAAAGGAAGTTCCCTTAGCCCTATCTCCTCCATAACCTTCCGGACTTCGTCATGCTTGTGCCTCGGGACGTAGAGGAGGAGGAAACCTCCACCTCCTGCCCCCGATATCTTCCCTCCCGTGGCCCCGGCCTCCAAGGCGATCTCGTAGATGGAGTCCAACTCCGGGTCGCTTATGCCCTCGGCGAGCTGTCTTTTCAGCTTCCATCCTTTGTGTAAGATCGGACCGATATCGTCGAAACCGTGATTTAATATGGCCTCCTTGGCATCGGACACCAGGCCCTTCATCTCCCGGAGGATGTCGAGCTTTTTTGAAGTGTTCTCCTTCTGCTTCCTGAGGATGGTCTCGGCCTTCCTCGTGCGGTTCGTGAAGAACAGGAGGAGGTTCGAGCCGAGCTTGCGGAACTTATCGTCCGGAAGCCCTATCTTCTCCACCTCGACCGTCCCGTCCCTGCGGAAGGTGAAGAGCCTTATGCCTCCGTAAGCAGCTATGTACTGGTCCTGCTTGCCTATCGGCTTACCGCATATATCTATCTCTATCTCGCACGCCTCCTCAGCCAACCTCTCCGGAGAGACCTGCTCCCCTTGGTACATATAGAGGGCGTTCAAAAGTCCCACGGTTATGCTGCTTGAGGAGCCGAGCCCGGAGCCTTCGGAGGGGATATCCGCTAAGGTCGTTATCTCGACGCCCTTCTCGATTCCCGTCTTCCTCATGGCCTCACGGACGAGTTCGTGTTGGATCTCGTCCACTGAGTCAACTATCTCCTTGCGGGAATAGTTGATGTAGATCTTGTCGTCGAACCGCTCCTTTACTATCACATAGACGTATTTGTCTATGGTCATGTTCAGCACCATCCCGTCCTCGTACCTGTAGAACACCTCCAGATCCGTCCCCCCCTCCCGCCAAGCTTATGCGCAACGGCGTCTGGGTAATTATCATGATTTACTTCTCCTCGAATCTTCTGTAACCTGCGTTATGGAGCTTTGAGAGGGATAAAAAGTAAACAAGGGAGATTTTTCTCCCTGTCAAGGGGTTCTCAAAGGGAAAACTCGATGCTAAGGAAGTTAAACCTAAGGCTGCACCAGCGCACGGGCTACGGATACCATCTGGCTCACGATGATCTTCCCCAGGACGCTCAGTAACACCCCTCCCACCATCCAGAGCAGGATGGAAACCTTCCCTTCGAGCTTCCCCACCTTTTCGTGGAGCGCTATGAGGAGGTCGTATATGTGAGGGTTTAGATCTTCAGGCTTCTCCAGATCAGCATCCCTCCCAGAGCTGCCAGCGCTCCTGCCAGAAGGTACTTTTCTAACCTTTTCTTCTTCAGGACCTCCTCCTGTGCGAAGAGCGTCGTCCACGTTTCCCTCCCCACTATTCCGTCCACAGCTATTCCCACATCCCTCTGGAAGGAGATCACGGCTTTTTCCGTTCTTTCATCGAAGTTTTCGTCTATAGGCCCCCTGTAATACCCGAGGCCGCTGAGGATTCTCTTGAGGGTGAAAACGTAAGGCCCCTTGCTTCCTTTTCTGAGGGTAGGTAGCCTCATTTTTTCAGCGCTACGACAGCTCCCACGGCAAGTATGCCAAGGGAGGCTATGAGGGCAAGCATCGTCGAAGTTCTACGCCTTCTTGCTCTTTCTTCTTCCCTCATCCTCTCGGCGGCAACTTCTGCTGCCTTCTTTAAGCTCGTAGGGAAGATGTTCCTTCCCTTAAGCGCCTCCACTACCTGGGTGACCTCCTGTAGGGAGGCTTCCCCCGATTCCCTCCACTCTATCATATCCCTAAGACTTTCCTAACCTTGCTCCAGATACTGTCCCAGGTTTCCCCAGCCTTTATCCACGACTTCGATCCGAACATTATCTCGTTGTAAGTACGAGGACCGGCGTTCGACGGGGTAGGCGTCTGGTTCTTCAGCCTTCCCTCCACCCACCTTGCTGCGTTTATGGCTCCACCTACTATCCTGTAGTAGTCGAAGTCCTCGATATACTTCGGGGTAGAATACCTTATAGCATACGGGCTTTTTGCGTGGAGCTGGTGCCTTCTAAATTGCTCGTTCCGTAGGGCCCAATCTACGGCCCAGTCGAGGGCATCCTCAGGAGAAAACCTTTCCCCCGCTGACCTTGCAAATATGTTTCTCTTCGCAAGCTCTCCCACCACCTGCTCTATCTCATGGGTCTGTACAACCCCCGACTTCTGCCATATCACTGCACCGAAGTCCGCAGATACTCCGCCGAACCTCCACCTCAGAACGTCGGGAGAGGTGGGGATCTCTATCGTGGGTATTCCCTCGAAGCCGTATGCCTTCCTTTCCGCTGGAAACTTGAGAGGATCTCTGAACATGGTTTCACCTCCTTATCTACATCCACACTTCTCTCTGAGTATTCGGACTATTTCCCTGCGCATGTTGTGTGTCATGTCGAGCGTCTCGTCGAGAGCAAGGGCGAGTATCCTGAGCTCGTCTGCGCTTTCCGGCCTTGGACGCTTTGCCGAGCGAATCCACTCCGCTATCTCAATTTGATGAAGGAGGGCGTCTAAGTCACACTCCTTGGCAGCTCCTACAGCAGCATCGAGTGCGTGCCAAACCCACGTCTTCCACTTTTCTACCTCTTTCTTGAAATCCCCACCGGCCTGTTCCATCTTGCCTCCTTATGCCTCGAAGTCTTTTTTGTACGGATATATACGCTCTTCGGTTCCTATGGGAGCAGGCAAGGTCGCATCCAGCACTATCCACTTGCGTGGCCTTCCCGGAGGAACCCCCACGAGGGGATATATGTGCCTCCAGTTGATGCCGTCCGGAGAAGACACTCTAAACTTCACGGGAAACCCTAAGGCTTTGGCCATCCCTCCTATGAGTATGGTCATGTCCTCGCAGTCCCCCGCTCCTCTCAGGAGGGTGTAACTTGCAGGTTGGAAGAAGTCCACTCCCTTGCGCTCCTTCACGTACGCCACGTTCTCCTTCACCCATTCCCCTAGGGCCATCACAAGCTTTTCGTAGGAAGTTCCCGAAAGCGTCCCTGCTATTTCAGAGGCTATCCTGCGGACCTGCGGCGTCTGAGCAGCTTCCTCAGCCATCGCTTTTACTCTTTCTACCTTCCTTTCAAGCTCCCAGTCTCCGAATATTATCCTGTTGAAGAGCGCAGTGAAGAACCCCTGTATTACTCTCTCCCAAAATTCCCCCATTTGTAGCTACCTACTCCAAAGCCTTGAGGACAGCATCAAGGTCCTTGCCTTCTACCGGCAGCACCTCCTCCTTCGTAGACCCGTATTTGGCTTCAAGCAGCAGCTTCATTTCCCTGAGGGCCTGCTTTGGGTCCACATCGGCTCCCCATTCGAATTCCTCGTAGATGCGGTCTTCTTCCTTAGCCTTGGGGTTGACACAGATCTTGTAGTAGAGAGTTCCGTTAGGACGGCGACGGGCACAGACGATCTTCATGGGCACCTCCATACGGTGATAAACGCTTAAAGTATAAAGGTTGCTGCGAGAGAGAAGGTAAGATCCGTAATGTCTTGAACAAAAACTACTGTTACATACCACTTCCTCGGCAATACAAGTGAGCCAATTCCCTGAACATTAGCACCATACGCTCCAAGGGTTGCCGACGATAGACCAGGATATAAAAAAGCGAGATGAGTTGCTATCGTAGGGTCGAAATCTTGTGTCGAGAAGATCGTACGTGCATCTCCTGATACAGGGTCCACAGAGCGAACGGTGAGATTTACCTGCGGCGATGTTCCTACAGTCCTATCAGTTACATTAAGGCTTAGCACTACCCCCCCTAGCATTGCGATTTACCTGTATAGACGAACTTGTACTGGAAGTTCTCTTTGCACTCTCTAAAAGTATGACTTCCTGGTTGTTATAGAAGCGATCCCAAGAAGAGCCGTTAAACAAATATAGAAATCCTCCAGTTAAAAGGGCTACAGTAGTAGTAGACATACCATCGGAGCTAACTGGGGAGACTTGTGCAATTTGACCAGCTTGGGTAAGGCACACACGGAGAGAAGGTTTATTTACATCCTCAGCTATTATCTCCGTATCCCCACTTTCAAGACCTTTAGCAAGAAGAATTGCCCTTTGCTTTGCTCCTGGCTTGAACTCCATCGCCATATTTACTCACCCTCCTTAAGCCTATACACGATCTCGACGCTCTGAGAAGTCCCATCGGATTTCAGCAATACCACCGGCTTTCCCTTATCTGCGAAGGGTTCTACAGAGAAGTCGGTATCGGTAGGGATGGTAATCCACGTCTCCCCACCATCAAACGACGCATACAGGGCATACGAGGAACTTTCGTTCCTTACGACTATCGAATACACGGGCTTTTCAAATATCACCGTAGTTATAGCCCCTGCCGTAGCCTTCGTTGTAATATCAACCTGTTTCGGAGGTCCAACCTTCATCTCGCCTCCACTATTCTAACCTCACACGCACCGCCCTCGTCGTGGCGGCAAAGGTGGTATCGTATCACATAGCTCGTGTCGGCGAACTGCTCCCTCAGGGCTGAAAGTATCTCCTTCCTCTCGGCTTCCGACTTGTCCGTTACATCTATCCTCACGAAGTCTGCTTCTTCGGTCGCACCTTCAGGTAGCTGTTCTTGTGCTTCCAGATACACCCGCACGGCGCCTCCTGAGTTTAGCAAGAGTTTTCTTTGCTTCTTCGGATCTTGCCTTTGGATTGCGAAGGTGTTTTACAAGCTTCCTCAGGGCCTTGTTTTTCTTGACCCTGATTTCAGAAGGCCACACGTCCGGCCTTGGGCGGTCTATTTCGTCAACGATGTCTATCATAGCACCGTTACCTCCGGGCTTACGAGGGAGACCTTTGTGGCACCAAAGATTTGGCCGTGATTATCGTGTCCCGACAGGTCCCACCAGTACCCAGCGTCTGTGTCTATGCTTCCGGGATGGAGCCAGAGCACCAAGTGGTCTGTGTCGAGGGGGTCGTCGGGGTTGTAGTAGAGGTATTTGATTTCGGCTTCGGAGAGGGCACGGTTGTAGATGCGGACGGAGGCGATGAGGCCGTTAAAATTATAGCCTTCAGGATAATTACCAAGCCTACTTACTCTACCTCCTACAAAAGATCTGTAATAACCCGGGTAGTGGTTAACAGACGGTGTATGTTGAACCCCATTAATATAAATGTGAATAACTCCATTTTCAAAGGTCCCAGCAATATGTGTCCATTCATTTCCAACAGTTCCAGCTCCTCCATTGTAAGAATCGTTTCCCGTGTTATGGAACAGGAATACACGTCCATCATTATCAAGCCTTAATACTGAACCGTTGTCCCAACCATCTGCATCTCCATAAATGGTATCAGGTTTCGCACTTGAAACGTCATTTGGTTTCACCCACGCCTCAATCGTAATCGCATCAGTAATGTTCAAGCTCTCATCACTTCCACAATTACAGTAGTCATCTATCCTGTCAAACCTCAGCGCACTATGCCTCCTCGCCTTCCATATCCCTTCCATCTTGCCTCCTGTTATTCTATCGGCAGCAGATAACTATCTTCCGCCGACCCACCTGCGTTGTTGAACCTTACGTTCGACCCATCCGAGAACACAAGCCCCACGCCACCTGCGGCGACTAAGGTATGCCACGTGGTCCCTCCGTCGTTGGAGTACTCCACCGTGGTGTTCGCCCCACACCTTGCGTAGTACACGCCCTCTGAGATCGTGGACGTGGAGCCAGCGTCAACGCTTACGGTGGATTCTGTCCCGAAGGCAACTTTTACCTGACTGTACTGGAGGCCGTCATCGGGGATAGCATCCTCTCCACCGTAGCGGTGGCGGGAGCCGTGAGCACTAAGTTGCACATTGCTTGCGTCTTTGATAGAGGTAGGATCTCCCTTCAGGATAATCACATCGTCACTCTCGTTATATATCTGCACCTCACCTGAGGAGACCTCCCTTATGGTGTACTTCTTACCGCTTGCACCACCTTGGAAGCTAAGCCATCCCATAGTTCCCTCCTAAATTACGTAGATTTCGCCTTCCGTGTAAACCACTCCTTTGGAGTACAACTCCCCCACTATGAGCCTCTGCTCTCCCTCGGGAACGAGGTAATACTCCCCGTCCTCCACAGTGTACCCCGCAGAGACTGTCTCTTCAGTACCGGTAGCTTCCGCTATTTTCCTTGCGATAAGTTCCGCCTGCGTTACAGAAACCCTCATGCGAAACCTCCCACATCGCCTACGACCCAAGCCTTAAACTCCGACATGTTTCTAAATACCATCTTCACCCCGAAGGCGTCCACCTGAACCTTCTCCTCGCCCGGGCTTCTCCCGAATTTTTCAAGCGTCTTCTTGTGGATCTCATCCGGTACGGGAAGCGGAGGACCCATCGCCGTAGGAGTGAAGCCCACAAGCATACGCCTCTGCCCCATCCAGAGGCGGAGGTTGTTCTTCGTCTTGAACCTCCAGGTGTTTCCTTTGTAGTTCACCGTAATGTGCTTACCCACTATCTGTTCCCCTGTGAAGTCGTCTATTAGAGGCATATCATCCCTCCGCATAGTTTACTACAAGGTAAGTGTCGTCGCTTCCGGGAGCAAAGTACAGCTTCATCGTTCCACTCCCTCCAGCGACGTATCCCCACGCCCTTATCCTAAGGCTCAGGTCGTTGTACATCCTAAACCTGACTATGCTTCCGGCCTTCACAAGCCCTACGACCACTATGCTCGATTCCGTGGTAGAGCTTGTATGTGGAGGCGTCGAGAAGGTTATCGTCTTTGTGGCTATAACTTCGTGGTATCCGGATTTGTTTATTGCCTCTATGTCGAACGCAACCTTGGTAAGATATATGTCGTTGGACCCGTCCCCGGCTATGGCAAGACGGGCCTTCACAAAGAAGTCCCCCATCAGATACGCATCTCCTATAAGGTCCTCCCACCAGTAAAATCTCCTGTTTATCACAAGCGTTTCTGAAGTTGCGGTGACTGAGGCTGAGAGAGAGTCCACACTTCCTTCGTTTGCAGAGGGAAGCAGGGACCTTGTAAGGATGTAGTCGGTCGTGGTGGATCCATCTGGGAGGGTGTGGGAGTCGTCCCCTATATGTTGAGCGAAGAGCGTGAGTTGCTGTGGGATGAACACTACACCTTTTTTATACCCAAGACCTTGGTATGCTCCCATCTATGCCTCCAAGAGTAACACGTCATCGAAGTAACACGTTCCCCTGTATCCTGTAAGCTCGCTGTAAACATAGAAGATCACACACGCATACTCAGTCCCACCCGAGGAGAAGGAATACAACGTGTACTGGCTTAGGTCCACCTGTTGTACGGGGACATCATCTACCTGGAGCCAGCTATACTTGTGATTTTCGAAATCTATCTCCGCACGGATTCTATGCCAGGCAATGTCTTTAAGCGTATGAAGCTCCGGAAGGGAAAGGAAACCACCCGAATGCCACAAGCCCCAGGTGCCTTCAGGCGGGAAGTAATCGAATATCGCAGCCCAGAGCACGCCGCTGTCCAGATCGTCCCACGCTATCTGAAACCTTATGGTGTCTATTACCTGTGTAAGGGTGCTATCTATGTACTCCGCCTCAAAGGAGAATCTTGTGTCGAAGATAAGCTTGCGGGAAGAACCTAAGTGCACGTACCTCCCTACATACGCAACGTCCCCCGCTTGTGCAAGGGTATGGGTGTAATCTGCGGTTATGGAGGCACCGGAGGCAGGAGGTGAGGTGAAAGTAATCTGACCGGTGTCGTAGTCTATGGTGTAATCCTCGTCCCTCGTCTGTGCGGAGCCGTCTATGTATATCGTTTCAGAGTGGTACCTGACAGGGGGATTTGCGAGGGTGAAGGTCGTTGTGGAGCCATCGCCTGTACCCACGTTTTCTCCCGTTATGGGAAGGGGAGAGGGGTCCCTCGTGGAAATTTCCATAGAAAACGCCCCCTCGAAGGAGCGGGAGGTCACCCTATCCACAACCCACGTATCACCGTCTCCTGCGGCAAGCCACGTCATCCCGTTTTCGAAACCTTCCACGAGTACGACGTTTCCGCCTATAGGGGTATTACCGACGACCGTCACCGTCTGTCTGTATTCTAACATATACCCTCCAGATACTTGTGCTCCACATTGATGTCTACCTTAACGTCCACGGTGTGGTCGAAGGAGTCGAGGTTCTTTGCGTAGATCTTGATCCAGGTGCTCGCACGTCTTACCGGAACGCCTAAGTTGAACACCACCGGACCGCTGTCCCCTACGACGTAGTTGACGTTTCCGTACTTTACTATGTTGTACCCACGTGGCTCCCCCTCCTCCGGGACGGTGTCGTCGAAGCTCACGAAGATCTTTATCCTCAGCATCCTCTGGACGTCCCGGGGGAAGTCTATCCTTGCGGACTTGACCGTGTAGGGGAACCTGAGCTCTTCCGAGACGAGGACGGTATCTTTCTTGGCTCTTACGCTCCCTAAGAAAGGAATCGTCTTGAGCATCTACATCCCCATTTGAAGGAGAAACCTGAAGTACCTGTTCCTCTCCGGCCTCTTCATGTCCTCCCTGAGGCTTGCAAGCACCGCAAGCCTCTCCACCTCGCCTGTGGGAACCCTCTCCCTGTTTATCACCCTCTTTATGTACGAGGGTCCCTCAAGCACCTCCTCCACGTCTACCTTCCTCGGAAACTCCCTCCCCCACGGAACTATCCTCACCCTTCCCTCTATATCCTCCCTCATAGCGACCTCCTTATGTGGTCGAGCTCCTTACGTATCATCCTTTCCTGCTGCTTCATCTTCCTTGCAACTTCGAGCGTCAGAGATTCCTTCCCCGTAAGGTTCTCTATGTAATACCTGCACCAGTTGGAAAGCTTCTGCCAGGTCTCCATGTGCTCGGGAAGGAAGGTCTTTCCCTCGTCCGCAAGGAGCCAGAGGTAGTACAGATGTTTCCTCATGCAGTCTATGCAGAAGAGGGCATCTCCTCCCTGTTCAAAGGAGGATATGTGCCCTTCCACTGCAACGAGGTTCTTTATGGCCTCGTCCACCGTATACTTTCTAACGTCCTCCTCTTCCTCGCTTTCGCAGATCCAGGCGAAGACCTCCTTTTCTCCCAAGGAGGAAAGCGCCCGGACCCACCCTGCGCCGTTTATCACCTCCCCCTTGAAGACCAAGATCTCCGGAGGGTAGGTTCCCCTCTCCTTGAGGTAGGAAACCTCTTTGGAGCTTTCGACCTCCGGAACCGAAAGCTTGCTTATCTCTACCTTCCCCCACCTCCACTTGGAATCGTAGGGGTTGGGAAGGCCTTTCTCCGAAAGCTTCTTCGGAAGCTCTAAAGAACAGGCTTCCTCCACCCCCCACACGTGACAGAGGTCGTTGAAGACATACTCTCCTTCAGGAATTTCAGCTTCCGGCTTCATTCTTCTTCTCCTACCTTAGCCTCCTTCAGAATCTCCGGCATCTGCTTTGCGTACATCTTGAATATCTCCATCTGGCTTTTGGCAGAAAGCCCAACGATGTTGTTCACAAGGTTGAAGATGTTCCCCACAAGGCCCGAGATTTGTCCCAAAGCTTCATCTATCCCGCTCGTTTGAGGGGCCTCCCTTGGAGGGGCTTGCTGCCCTGCCATCTGTGCGAAGCTTATGAGCCTGTCGAGGATGGCAACTATCATCTGGCCGGCAGGGCCTGCAAGCGCCCCTAAAAGCCCGGGACCGGAAGGAGCCTGGGGCCTTTGAGGAGGAACCTGTCTTTGGGCTTCTATCCTCTCGTAAGGAGAGCCTTCCGGAACCTCCATCCTTCCGTCGGTGGGCTCGGAAGGCTCTTCCTCCCCACCTCCCAATCCCAGAGCCTGTGCTATCTGCGGGTTGGAGGATATGAACTCGAAGGCTTTGGCTATGATCTGGTCGTGCTCCGTAACCTTCTGCTCTATGGAAGCAAGCTTATCCAGCACCTTCTGGAGATCAGTAGTCGAACCACCATCCTGAGGCTTTCCTTTCTTCTCCATGCTCCTCCTCCTTGGGAAACTGTATCACCTTCTCCCCTTCCTCCTCCGGTGCTACTTCTTCCTCCGGTAATACCCCTCCGAGCTTCTTGCCTATTTCGAGAAGTTTCGCCGCTATCTTATCCTTTACCTCCCTACAAGAGGGGCATTCCTCCACATGCTTCTCAAGGAAATCGAGGTACGCAGAAGGCGGGACCTTCTCGAAGCCCTCACGCATGGTGTGGACATCTTCTTTTACCTCGGGCTTCTCCCCCGCCTCTTCGAGCTTCTCCTTTATCGCCTCCGCTATGTAGACCCTGCACAGTTCAGGGAACTTGTCGCAGAGCGTCTTGACTTCTTCCTTGGCCTTCTCCACCTCTTCTTTCGCCTTTTCTACCTCGGAAAGTACCTGTTTCCTCTCCTCCTCAAGGCTCTTGGCGACTATCGGAGGTATTACCTCCTTGAGGACCTCCTTCTTTTCCTCCACGGCCTGAGCTATCTTCTTGGGTGCCTCCTCCACAACCTGGGTCACCTTCTCGGGAGTTTCCCTGAGCACCCCTTCGAGCCTTCTGAAGACTTCCTCGGCCTTCTTCAGGAGGTCTTCAGATTTCCCCTCCTGTTTGGCTTCGGGCTGAGCAGAGCCTTCTGCCTTCTCTTCTTCCTCCTGCTTGGCTTCGGGCTGAGCAGAATCCTGGAGCTTTTCTTCTTTGGTCTCGGCCATAGCAGCCTCCTTCCGGGCCATCAGGCTCTTGATGCCCTTGATGGAGTTCGCAAGGACGGTTCTGTCCGTGTCCTCAGGGATGAGCTTCTCCTTCTTGAGCACGTCTACGATCTCCCCTGCGGAGAAGCCCTTGTGGATAAGCTCCTCTACCTCCTTCCTTACTCCGAGGGTGTCCACTATCGCCATATTTCCTCCCAAAAGGGAATATAGCAAAAACTCCTCCCGTAGTCAAGGGTACTCTTGACATCTTGGCTCTGATGTATTATATTGACCACAGGAAAGCCAGAAACCCCAAAAGGAGGTGTAACCATGAGGGACATGCTGGAAAAGCTCAGCAGGCTGGAGGTGGCAGGGATCCCGATAGGAGCCCCCTTCCTTCTGCTGGCTTCTATGGGGATAGCAGAGGGAGTTGCAGGGCTCCTGAGCGCAACGAAGGTTCCTCCCATAGCGACGGGACCCGGGCTTGCCTTCCTCTCCAACAGGTTCCTGAGGCGCTTCCTCGGGGATGCGGGGAGCAGGCTCTTTGCCACGGGCGCCGTCATGGGGGGGGTGGACTTGCAGTTGGGCGTGATCAGCCGCATATCCGCCCTCGTGTCCAAGGTTAAGACCTCGGGCGTTCCGGTGGAAGGCTGGAGCGGAGCTGAAGCCTTGGGCGAGGCTCCCCAGGTTCCGGCGTTGGGTGGAGCGAACTTAGGGGAAGCCTACATAACCGACGTGGAGGAGAAACTTCAGGCGGCCTTGGCTGCTGGCTGAGGGCGTTGGTTCGTTGGTTGGCTTGTTACTCGTTGATTAGTTACTCGTTGATTAGTTGGCTAATCAACCAACAACCAATCAACGAATCAACCAATCAACAAGGAGGTGAGAAGATGCTTCCGCAGTCCTACCCACTCGACGAGAAGATCGAGTTCTCGGCAGGTTCCAGCGACAGCATAGACCTGCCCCAGAGCGGGTACATCACCCAGATAGACCTGCTCTACCGTCTTCAGGTCGACACGGCCGGAACCGTCTCTGCCAATGAAGACGGGATGTTCCGCCTCATAAAGGGGATAACGGTCTCGGCCGGAGGGAACATCAGGTTCTTCGACCTGACGGACGGCCGCCAGCTCTACTGGCTGAACTACATAAAGCAAGAGGGGCAGGTCTCGGCGGATTCCCTCACTACGACCCCGAACCAGACCGACCAGGACCACTATGCGCTCCTTTCCATCCACTTCGGTCTGGACTGGCTCAACCCCTACGATAAGGGGGTTGTGGTGCCTGCCGTCCGCCTCGACAACCCCATCCTCAGGGTCACCTGGGGAACGGAGTCCGACCTCGGGACAGGGTACACCATAGACACGTCCAACACCTACATAGAGGTGACGATATACGAACTTGCCCTGGAGCCCGGGGAGAGCGAAGGCGACAGGTGGCCGAGGGGTCTGGTGAGCCCGAGGGTGGAACCCAGAACCCTCTCCATAACGGAAACTGCGTCCAACCTCTCCCTTGAGCATAACGTCCCCACGGGCGATGTGCTCTACGAAACCCTCATGATAGTAAAGGACAGCTCGGGCGACAGGAGCGACACCGATGTCACGAGGGTCGGGGTGAAGTTCCCCAAGCAGAGGCGCACCCCCTGGGAGAGGAGCTGGACCCAGATCAAGTCCGCCACCCGTGCGAGGTACAGGCTTCCTTCGGACGTCACCGGCGTCACCCTCCTACCCTGGGAGGAGGTGACGAGGAGGGCCATAGGAATAGACCTCAAGATGGCCCAGATAGGTGACGTTCGTCTCGGTTTCAATACCTCCACCACGGGCGGCAGCATAGATCTTGTCCACTTCATGTATGGTTGAGCAGACTTCCTCCCAGGAATACTTTCCGGACGAGGAGTACCGGGACGTAATAGGGAGGAAGGAGTACCCCGAGCTTTACACCTACGAAGGTGATGTGGAGGTGGCTCGGGTGGAGTTTGCCCTGCCCAAGGGCGTCCCGGTACCCTTCTGGCCCTTCGTCAAGGCTCTTGAGGCCAAGTACTGGGCCCACGGAAGACATCTCCTCTTCGTGGAGCTCAGGAAGGGCCCGGAGGAGAAGGGACTTTTGGCCTTCAGGAAGGTCCCCTACAAGGCAGTGGTGGTCTCCCACGGTTCTCCGGGGTGGCCACTTGTGATCGGCCTCGTGGTGCTCGCCGCTTCCGTCTTCGGAAGCGTGCTTGTGATAGCTGCGAAGGTGGACTCCAAGGACCTTGGGGAGTTCCTGAGGGAGACGGGAAGGAGTCTGCCCAAGTTTGCGGAGGCAATTAAGAAAGCGGCCGTCTGGGGTGCGGTCGCTACCATAGTCGCATCCGTCATGGGAGCTTTCAGGAGGGGAACATGAACGCAAAGACCATAGCCCTCGTGGGAGGAGGGATAGTGGGAACTTACCTCCTCTACAAGATGATGAAGGGATTCTTGGCTCCTCCTCCCGCTGCTGCGGCTCAGCTTCCGGCCGCACCACCTGCAGCTCCTCCCACGGGCTTTAAGGTGAAATACGGAAAGCTCGACCTATTCGTTCCGCTGGATGCCATCTCCAAGGTAATTTCCTCGTGGGGGAAGGGACAGAGCCCCGAAAAGACAGTAAAGCAGCCCTCTCAGATGTCCACCTGGACCGCAGATGACTGTGCAAGGGACGTGCTTTCCAAGCTTGGTTATCCTACCATAACCTCGGGGCAAACTCTCGACAAGAATACCTACTCTAAGCTCGTTCAGGCGGTGGTGAACTGCGGAACGGGGCATGGACTTACGATAAAGGTCTCCGAGGCGATGAGGGTTCTTATGGCACGTGGGTACTACAGTGAGTAAGGTGTGGCTCATACCGGCAGGTCTTTTGGGAACCGCTTTGATTTTGAAGTTTCTGAGGGAGAAGTATATTTTCCGACCCACTGGGGACTACGTGAGGATAACGGTCCCCCTTCCGACTTCCAACCTCTCCTCCGAAAGTGCAAGGAGGATAGCGGAAACCCTGAAGCCACGGGAAGTTCAGCCGAGGTTTTCTCCCCCGGGGCTTCTGATCAAGTGGAGGCCCATAAAGATAGCCTCGCACGGCTTCGTCTTTTCGTGGCAGCCTCCTGACAAGTTCATAGACCTGAGCAAGAAGCCTCAGGGAAGGTCCTCGGAGGCAGTTAGAAAGGCAGCCAAGGCCGCAGCCAGGGCTGTCGCCAAAACGAGGGTTTACAGGACGGAAGCAGGAACATGGATAGCAGATATAGTAATACCGGTTTAGCAGGGATCACAGTGGAACCCTCCGCTGTGGACTGGCAGAGGAGGGGAAGAAGCCTTCTGGAGACGCTCTTTCAGAGCTTCGAGGCGTGGGTTACCCTCGAAAGGGAAAGAACCAGAAGGAAGACCCAGACGGAACTTGCCAGGATAAGAGAACAGCAATTAGAAATATTGTCGAACATGGTGGGGAGTCTGGTGCCCCTTATAGCCATAGGTATAATCGGAACATGCGTGGTGAAAGCTTTGGCCAGGTAGCAATAGATCCCATCTCGGCAGTAGCGCAGGCTGCCGGTCAGATATATTCCTCCGTAGGCCAGGCAGTAAGCGCATACATGGGCTATAAGTCGCTTAAGGAGCAAAAGAAGATCTTCGAAAAACAGGCCCAGCTTCAAAAGGAACTTGCCGAGATGCAGCTTGAGCGCACGAGGGAGCTTGCGGACACCCTTATGGGGATGGCTCCTGTGGTGGTAATAGCGGGCGGAGGAATGATGCTTCTGCTTATGATGGTTTTGAAGAGGAGGAGAGGATGAAGGACTTCCTTCTCGGAGTGCTGATCACATACATCATCCTCAGGGAAAGGGAGCTTCGCTCCAAGATCGAAAAGGTGAAGGAAAAGGCCAAGAAGCTCGTAGAGAAGCGCAAGGTGCAGGAAAAGACGGAAGAGGTACTGCAAGCGCTTAAAAAGCCCGTGGACATAAGGACCATAGGGCTTAAGACCCCAGGCTTTACCCTCCCTGCGTGGAGGGAGAAGGGACAGTTCAAGGAGGAGAAGTGAACCACCAGCCCTTCTTCCCATTTCACACGGAAACCGTAACTCCTGTATCGGCCTCGGACGTCATCGGCGAACTCGAAAGGAGGGGGTATTACAGGGAGAAGCTCTTTCCGGAGCCCACAGCCCCGGGAAAGCCCTACACCTTCCCCGTGCCTCCAAGCAAGGAGACGCCCTCTTACGAGGTAACACCCGTGGCACCTCCTCCTCCACCTCCGACGCCTCCGACGCCCCCAGCTCCCCCAGCGCCTCCTCCGGAGGAAGTACCGGAGGTTCGGAGGAAGTTTCCCTGGTGGATCGTGGCCGCAGGTGTTGTAGGACTGATGCTTTTGAGGAAGTAAAATGAAAGAGAAGATCATACTGCGGGCAGCCTCCTCTGTGGGACTTCCCATCCCGGCAAGGGGGATGGGGATAAGGATGAGGGACGTGGAAAGGGTCCTCCTTTTGGCAAGGAGGGTCGAGCCCTCCATCACGAAGGAGGACGTCTGGAGGACCCTTACTTCTGTGGGATACTCCGTAGAGCCGGAGGTTACGGTAAAGCCGAAGGTAATACCTCTTGTGGAGGTGGAGAGGGTAGTAGCGGATGTCGTCTCGGACGTGCTTTCGCTGCACAACCTTCCCCAATCCCACAGAGTAAGGGAATACCTTCCCTTCTGGAACACCATATACGAGGAAGCTCTTTCCCTCGCTACGAAGAGGCTCGGCAGGCTCGCATGGCTTGCTCCCGACCTTGTAAAAAGGGAGCTTATAAGGCGTGGGTTCATTCCCTACATCAGAGGGCCTCAGAGGTTCTGGGGGGAAAGGAAGCTTCCCGGCTACAGGACCTCTCCCTTCCATGCACCCAAGGGGGTGAGGTCCAGGGAGGTAATACCGAAGGAAGCATGGGTGCCGAGGTTCAGATAGAGCGATGTGGTTCACGATAACCCCGATCCTCACCTGGCTCGGCCTTAAGAAGGAAAGGGAAGCCTCCCTTAGGGAGGTGGTGGACGAAGGTCTCAAACAGCTCGGACTTGAGCTACATCCCAAGAGGGCGAAGTACCTTTCGAGGGAGCAGATGAGGAAGACGGCCGAGTACATAGCGAAGCTTTCCGACGGGAAGTTCACAGAAGAGGAGGTCATAAAGGAGCTCATAAGGAGGGGATACACGAGCATACCTCCCAAAAAGCCCGAGTACTACACGACTGAGCCCTCCAAGGGAGGGTTCGTGGTTCCCCTCATACTGATAGGCTTGCTTACGTACGTTTTCTCAAGGAGGTAGATATGCCGATAACCAGTCCCGATGCTTTGATAGCCAAAGGAGGAGTGCTGAACACAAGGACGGCCCTTCACGTCGCAGTCACCAGAGCCCTCAGGGAGAGTGGATTGGACCCATTTCCAAAGACTCGCATGACGCTGGAAGCCGGAACTTACGTCGACGTGCTAAACGCAACAGAAAGGATATTGAGGGAATGGGGAACTCCCTTCCAGATGGAGCAGATAAGGAAGGAGCTGAGCCGGCGTGGATACGAAATGGGAGCGCCCGGCGTGGTGCCCACAAAGAAGAAGCGGTCCGTCCGGGACGTGCTCATGATAGCACTTCCCCTTGTGGGCCTTGTGGGGATAGTGATGTTTGCGAGGAGAAGGTAACCAACAGCCAACCAAGGAGGTAGGAATGGCGCTACCAGTGTACGTGGGTAACTATCTGGGGCTTCTGCACTCCGACCTTGCAGAAGCAAGCTTGGGGGAAGTGGAATTCGGGGACGTCTCAAGGAGCGAGGTGGAAAGTGAGCTCCACAGAAGGCAGTATTACCGGGCGAGGGAGGTCAGAAGGACCGTCCCCAAGTACTCCAAGGCAGAGGCCATAAGGAGGGGCGTGGACCATGCCCTCACGGCCAACCGCCTCCCGACACGTGCTTCCAGGCCGACGGGACTCAAGCCCAACGTCTGGGACATGGTGGTGAGGGATGCGGTCATAAAGGCCAATCAGCTCCTCAAGGAGACCAGGGTTGTAACGTCCTGGGAGGTCCCCGGGATAAGGGCGTCCATCCTCTGACATGAGGAAGGAAGTAGCCGCAGTAGCTGCGGGGGTGCTTCTCTATCTCCTTTCCAGACCCCGCATATCCTCGGCCAAAAAGGCGAGGATAGAGCTCGCCCTCCGTCCGTACAGGAGCATAATAGAGAAGTACGCCAAGCTCTACGGGGTAGACCCGGCGCTTGTGAAAGCCGTGATATGGACGGAGAGCAAGGGGGATCCGTATGTCCTTAGGTACGAGCGCTATTTGGACGACCACTCCTACGGCCTCATGCAACTTTTGCTCTCCACTGCCACGGAGCTTGGGTTTAAGGGCTCGGCGGATGGACTTTTTGACCCGGACACGAACATCCGCCTTGGAACCATGTACCTCGCCAAGCAGCTCAAAAGGTACGGAGGAAACGTAGCAAAGGCAGTTGCAGCCTACAACGCAGGAAGCGCAAGGTACAAGGATGGGAAGTTCGTAAACCAGAAGTACGTGGACAGGGTAATGAGCACATACAGGCTTCTGAAGGAGGAATGATGAAGAACTGGGTGTGGCTCGTCGTGGCGGGGGTGGTCATCTACCTTCTGTGGAGGAGCAGGCAGAAGGCAATTCCTCAGGAAGCACCCCCGACGGAGCGCAGAGGAACTCCCTGGATTCCGAGGGGAGGGGTATTACTCACAGAGGAGCAGATCCGAAAGGCCAGAGGACAAAGCCCCGAGAGCCTGATAGAAAGGATAAAAAAGGGCTTTAAGACCTCCGAGCGCCCGAGCGGGCCTCCGGAGGAGTTCCTCGGCCTCGGAGCAACGGGAACTCCCAGAAGGGGGAGGCCAAAGAGCGAATACGAGAGGATGCTGACGCACTATTCGAGGTTCGGCACCACGAAGGTTCCTCCGAGGGGAACGGGGTTGACAAGGTGACCTCCTATGGAATACGTCTGGATAAGAATGGGAGATATGGGAGGGTACGAGAAGTTCGATTCCCCCTACGACGCAGGGAAGGAGGTAGGGCTCTACTATTTGGATCGGGTCGACGACTTCGAATTCATAGAGATGGGGATAAGCATCTCCCCAGGATATACCGGCATGAACTACATCTCCCTTTTCTGGGGGGACGAAGATGCACAACCCACAAGGGACCTTTCCGAAGAAGAAAAGGCAGAGTTTCTACGAGGACTAAGAAAAGGCTTCGAGGACGCCTGGGGGAAGGAAGCCTCGGAAAGAGGTAGGGTTCTCTGGCAGAAGGGTGTAGCTCCTCCCCCGGAGCCCACCGGCACGTGGATATGGCTGCTTCTGGGAGGGATAGCACTCTTTTTCATCTGGAGGAGGAGGAAGACATGAAGATAGAAGAGGCAGTGAGGAAGGTTTTGGCCGAGGACGTGGAAAGCATAATAGAGGAGGTAAAAAAAGCGGTCGGAACAGACCACGAGGTGGAGGAGGCTGTGGAGGCTCCCCTTCCCTCCGAGGAGGCAGAAGCAGAAATCTCCCTCGACGGCAGGGTTTACGTAAGGCCCTTGGAGATCCCGGGCGAAATTTTCGTTGACACGCCCTCCTCGATAGAAGCCTGTTCCCCCCACATCCTCAACATGCTTGCAAGGTGCGTGCGGACCATCGCCCTCGTCAACCGCTGTAACAGAAGGGCAGAGGTTAAGGTAGAATGACCATCGTAACCCAAAGCGAGCTTACCGCCCTTGTGGACGAAGGAGCGTTTTTGGGCGTCATCTCGACCTCCTTCCAGCCGGAGGAGCGTCCGGAGTGGAACATACTGGACTCCATCAGGGAGTTCGTGCAGAACTCCCTGGACGAGACGGAGGAGGTGAAGCTCGAAATAGAGACGCCCGTCCCCCATCCCTTCTCAAGGAAGAAAGCCCCCTGCCTTCACATATCGGACGAAGGAGGGGGCTTCGGCGTTAAGCAGATATTCTTCGGCTCGGGGGAGAAGTTCGGGAAGTTCCTGAGGGGGCGCTTCGGGGAAGGGATGAAGATAGCCTGCATAGTGGCGCTGAGGGAAGGATACGACGTGAGGATAGACACCGTGGGGATGACGATCTTCCCGGTTCTCGTAAAGGAAATTCTCCCTCAACCCCGCCCCGACGGGACCGTGGTGGAGGAGGAGGTGACGACGCTCAAGTTCCCCTACACAAGCTCCAAGAGGGAAAAGGGGACGGTAGTAACCATCTACGGATACAAGCCGGTTCTGAAGAAGATAAGGAAGAGGTTCGTCCCGTTCCTTTTAGAAGACGAACCCGAGGCCCTCATAGCGAAGGTGAACTACAAAGGGAAGTACTTCGACAGCGAGGGAGCAAGGCTTACGGAAGACCGCTACGGCCACATCCTGAAGCTCTACCCTCCCAAGAAGGTCCTTTACGTAAGGGACATATACGTCGGGGAGATGAAGGAGCTTTTTAACAGGACCTCGATATTCTCGTACAACGCATGGGACATAACACTCACAAGGGAGAGGAACCGGCCGGCCGACATGTGGGAAGCACAAAGAGACATAATCTGGCTCTTGGCGACAGCCGGCCTTAAGGTCAAGGAGGTAAGGGAGGAGGTCTTCAAGAGGCTTGTAAAGATAAGCTCCCCCGACGAGGGTCTTTTAGAGTGGGTGGATGCGTACATAGGCACCTCGGATACGTGGGCAGAAGCCTTCGAGGAGAAGTTCGGGAAGAACGTATGCAGGTATACGGATGCGAAGATTTCGAAGTACGTAGAACACGTGGGTTACAAGGTTCTCTTCATGCCGTCGTGGCTTGCGAACCTCGCAGGGATAAAGGCCGACAAGGAGGTTGCCTCGGAGCACGGAAGGAAGCAGACGAAGGAAATACCGGACGAGGAGCTTTCCGAAGAGGAGCTTTCACGCCTTGAGTTTCTGAGGGAACTTAAGGACGTGCTCCTTCGCCTTTACGGGGAAGCGAAGGAGATCTCAAGGGTATATCCTCTGGAGAAGAGGGAGGTTCCTCCGGTGGAGATAAAGGCAGCAGAGTTCGAGGCCGATCCCGTCACAGGGCAGACTCCAGCGGGGGTGTGGCTGAAGGACAGAATATACATCTCCCGGGACATGCTCAAAAAGAGCCTAATTTCCTCCTTGAACGTCTTCATACACGAGTTCGCACACCACGTCTCGGAAGCTTCAGACCTTACGGAGAAACACTCCAAGGCACTCTCTGAGGTAGGGACGCTTGCTGCGGTTGCGATGTTCCTCTCCTCCTCCCTGCGTAATACCATCACGGAGCTTGTAGGCGCAGAGGAAACTCCAGGGCCCGATACGGTCCCGGAGGAGCCTCCGACGCCTCCTCCAGAGGTGCCGGACAAGTTCGTAGGGCTTCTGGAAGCCTTCCTTTCAGGAGCCGAAGGCTACGGAATAAGACCCATCCCTCCTGAGGAGGTGGGAAAGAAGCCGAGCGTGGTAATACAGCTTTATAAGGGCCCACATCTACTGAAGTGGTGGACCTTCTCGTACGAAGACGAGCGCTCTTTAAAATCTTACTATAGAAGGGACCTGTGGGGCTTCTTCTGGAAGTACAGGAAAAACTTCCCCTCGTACTATGCGGTCGTTGCAACCTTCGGCCCGGGACATTCGCACGGCCTGGCCTGGGTGAGCCACCGCAACGCCTCGATGCTTGCGGAGGTTCCGTGCAACGAGACCATAGGCCCCTACATTGAGGCACCTTTGGCGATCACGGTCAGAAAGATGGAAATCCAGCCGGGGGAGGAGCATACGACGCTCTTCGTTGCGAAGGCCGATGGGGTCTGGCACAAGTCCCCCTGGAAGGGATGGCTCTGGTACCTGAAGGAGCTTTCCTGGAGCAGCGCTCCTCAGTACTGGGAGGAGGAGGTAGGATACGAGATACTTCAGGGGCTTGTGGACGAGGTTTACTACATCACATACGAAAAGGAAACCCCCTGGGACAAGTCCAACCCGTTCGCCCTCCCGGGAACTTTGTACAGGCTTTCCAAGAGCACGGGAAAGATGGTGATAGATCCTAAGAACGAAGTAGCGTACCACATAGTGGGGATACTCTTCCCCCAGCAGAACGTCCTGCTGAGGACAGGCCAGAGAGGAGAGCACAACCTCACGATAAGGATAGAGACCCCCCTCCTCCTTGAGGGAGAGTTCAGGAAGATAGAATTCTCAGCAAGCCTTGAAGTAGAAACCCTCCCGAGAACAAGGGAGGGCCTGGTGAAGCTCTTCGAGGATGCGCTTGAGGACATAGTAAACGCCCTCTTCCTACCCTTTATCTCCCTTTCCATAGAATACGAAGGGGTCCTCGGCAAGGTCAAGGCTTCCACGGTGGGCTTCTCCCCGAGCTGGGTAATAGTACCGGGGATTCCTTAGGACTACCTCTTTTTTGCATACGAAACGAGTATCCTGCCGAGCCTCCTGTGGCCCGCCTTCAGGTACCATCTAACCCACCACTCAGCAACGAGGTCCACGGCGTCGGGATCCAGCTCTTCAAGTTCTCGCTGAGCTTCGTACGCAGCCTCGTCCATCTGCCTTCTGATTTCCTCAAGTCGTTCCTTTTCTTCCGATCGTCCTGCCATGCGACACCCCCCTTCTTAAGTAGCTTCGCTATACACCTGAAGGCGTTCCTCAATCCCCTCCTGAGGGCATCCCGAACTGCAAGCACGATCGTGTGCACCTCTCTCGCCAGCCATCTTACGAGCCTCCTTGCTCTCTTCATGCTCTTCCCTGCCAGAAGTTCTCCTAAGAAGCCGCATATTACGTCTGCGACCTCCTTTTCCACCCAGGGACATGCTTTCAGAACCGTCCTCCGGATGGTTTCCATCACCCATCTGTAGTACGCCCTTCCCTTGATGAGGATGAGGTCATCGGGAAGGGCTTTCAGGACCTCGACCCTTCCCCTGTATTTTGAAACATCGTATCCCCGCCAGGCTGTACAGCAGATAATAGAATTTAGATTTTTTCTTTCCGCCTTTTCAAACTGCGTTCCCCAAAAGAGCCGGAAGGTGGGATGATGCCCCCTTCCTCCCTTTCTATCTACGGGTATTATCCAGTGATTTCGCACGAAGAAGGCCAGCCAGTTTCGGATCGTTCGCTCCGAGACCCCGAACCGGCTGGCCACTTGAGGAGGTGATACCTCGAAGGTCGCCCCCGGTGTGGCTGTACTGAGGATGTAGAGGAAGAAACTTCTTATCTTTGGATCGAAGTTTCTCCCCCTCCCCTTCCTCCTATCGAAGTTTTTGAGGAAGGAGGGAATTTCGGTATTGACTTTTCCAAGGATTTGTTTTATATTCTGCATTGCGGGGTACCTCCTGCTAATTGGCGGGGCACCTCCCGCTAAGGATGTGGAGGAAGAAATCCCTTGTTCTGGGGCGAACTTCCTCCTCCTTCTGTTAAGGCCCTCCTAAGGCTCCGGTGCAAGCCGGAGCCGAAACTTTGTACACTCCCAAAGATAATCTCCTCCTCCTTCCCTGTCAAGGACTACACTTGTGAGTGTAGTTTACATTTTACGGAAGAAAAGTTGCCTTTCTTTCACTTAGGTAAATCTTAAGGTTAGAACTACACTGCAAAGTGTGATTGGTTGAAGCCTAAGGAAATAGGCGTAAGTTTTTTGGAGATACCTCCTGAGTAGGCATAAGGTGTTGAAAATACTTGTGAAGAAAGTACTGAACAAATGTTCAGTATCGAACTTACGACGCCCTAATCTTCGGAGAAATCACGCTGGTAAGTGTAGTTTACATTTTACGGGAGGAAAACTACACTGAGCAGTGTAGTTTTAGATTTTTTGTGATAAAAGTCTTGACTTTTGGAGAGAAGTTTTGTATATTTAGCCCGTGAGGTATAGTGTTGTTAGGCGACGCAACGTGCAGTAGCGGTATCGCAATGTACTGCGTAGTGACGTAATGGGAGGAAGAATGCAGTCGTTCGTCATGGGAGTTCGGACGGTGAGGAAAGTTGAGGTGGTAAGGCCGGGGGATAAGGACTACTTCCCCGTGGTCTGTGGCATCTGTGGACAGAGGAAGGATGAGGAGTACCTGAGGATATACTGCGACGACTATCCTAACGGCTTCTGTGTCCACACACGCTGCCTTTTAGCAGCGTGCGAGGCCGCTGCTGCGATGGTGAAGTGTTGTCTTGTGACGTAGAGGCGTTGGTAGCGTTAAGTATTGTTCCGTTCCGTCTTGTGGCGGTGTGGTATCGTATAGCAACGCAAGGTAGGGGTAATGTATAGAACCGCAGAGCTTCGTAGCGTAGCGTTTGGCTCAGTAGCGCACTGTGTTGGTGCGGTGCTGTGTTGTGCAGCGATGCACTTAACAAAAGGAGGTGCCTATGTTCAACGTGGAGGAACTCAAGGTAAGGTACATCTTCACAGAACCCTTACTCGGAACGGTCTCCAAGAAGGAGATCTTTGCCGAGCAGGTCCTGAGCGAGGCCGGAGTGGACGTAGAGGACGAGCTTGAAACCCTCCCTGAGGAGGGAGAAAGGGGATGGACTGGGTTCCACAAGGATGAGGAGGGCTTGCTCATCTACAACTACGTCATCAAGGGACACATAAAGTCCGCCCTCGCCTTCTTGCAGGAAAATGAGGTGATACCAAAGATACCGGCGTATAAGAACAGGGTGGACAAGTTCATCTTCGTGGAACCCCGAAGAATTCACATCCACGGGGAGGATGGCTCGGTGAAGACCGAACCTGATGGCGTGCTTGAGCGCCCGCTCCGTGCCATGACCCGTCAAGGGCCCCGGGTGAGCATAGCCCGCTCGGACTACGTGAACCCGGGAAGTTGGATAGCGTTCACGCTTTTCGTCTACAAGAACAAGAGTATAACCCCAGAGGTCATAAGAATGTGCTTCGACTATGGCCGGCTTCACGGCCTCGGCCAGTGGGCCAGTGGGGGTTACGGGAGGTTCAAGTGGGAGGAGGTGGTGATGTAGCGGTAATGTATAGCCGAGCAGGGTGTTGTGTCGCTGCGTTTGGTTCAGTAGCGTCTTGTAGTGGCAAAGTGGAGTGGCGCAGGGTTGAGTGCAGTAGGGTGCCGTAGGGGTACAGTAAGGTATAGCCGAGTAATGCCTCGTGGCGTCGTGTATGGTCCAGTACTGTTTCGTAGTGGCGACGTGTAGTCGTGTGATGTCGGGTGCTGTAACGGTATAGTAAAGCTTTGTGGTGTGTCGTAATGTAGCGGTGTCGCAAGGTGGGGTGTCGTTTCGTAGCGTTGAGTGCTGTGGAGATGTTGTGGCGTGAAGTATTGTAGAGTGAGGTGCTGGTGGAGTAAGGCGAGGCGTCAGCTACTGACGGCTTCAGCCGTCAGCTTGCCTCCCGGGAGGCTTCGGGGGTGGCTGACAGCACCCCACCGTCCCGAAGGACGGCATAGCGGTTGCGGATATTACAAGCGGCGTTGAGGTCGGCATGAAGTTTGAGACCACACCAGGGACAGGAAAACCGATGACGAGAACGAACCCCCTTAAGGCCACATCTGGAGCATATCTGGGAGGTATCTCTGGGATCAACCAGAGCAACCTGACCTTTGCCTTCGACCTTGTATCTGGCGAAGGCAAGGAGCATTCCCCTCGGCCAGGTGTGGAACCTCCGGTTCCAGAACCGAGGACCCTTCTTCCCCTGTTTGAAGTTCAGGTCCTCGAAGACAAGGACACAATTCTGGGGAGCCCACTCCACCAGCCTCTTGGAGGCCACATGGCAGAAGTCCCTGGTGCGGCGAGCTTGCTTGCCCTGAAGCCGTTTGAGAGTTCGAGCAACGCTCTTTGTGCTCTTACCCTCTGCCTTACGGGCCGCAAGCTTCTTCTGGAGCCGCTTGATGGTCTTACGAGTTCGTTTATTGGCGATCCGTCTTTCGAGGCCGGAGATAAAAAGCTCTCTCCCCTCAGGGTCAACCGCCACAAGAGCGTTGGTTTCGTTAAGGTCAACTCCAACAGGAAGGATACCAGGTGCATCTGGAACTTCGATGGTCAAAGCAACATAACCGATAAGCTTTCCATTCCTGACCTTCACTGTGATGCTGTCTATTTCCTTGGCTTCGGCCAGCATCGGCTTGAAGTAGTTAGGGACGGTGTAGTTAAGACGCTTTCTGCCGGCTATCGTCCAGATGGAAAGGGTGCCGTCCTTTCGGAAGTCAGCGTCCCTTCCACGCTTGCCGACGAGAAAGAGAGCAAAAGGCTTCTTATACTTGATAGGCTTTTTGAGCTTGTGTCCGTTGTGCTTGGCCGCCACATAGGCTCCTGCAACGAGCCTAATAGCAGAGCAGGTAAGCTGGCTAGAGAGCTTCCCTTTGACCGAGTGATAAACAGCTTTATGCAAGGGAAGCGCTCCAAGAGGCTTCCCCTTGTTCCAGGCTTTGGGAGAAATCCGGTTGCAGACCTCTATAAAGGTTCTAAGGGTTGCTTTGAGGTCTTCATCGGGTTCTATGACTATCTGAGCTGTGCGTTGGACTTTCATAGCAATTATAATATACCACTAACAAGAGGGAATGTCAAGGGGGTAGTGGAAAGGAGGTGAAAGCCGCAATTCCCCTGCCGATTAAAGTCGGCAGTCCTCTTGCGGCGTTTCTTATGGTAGTGCGGTGTCAGGTGTTGTAATGTAGCGGTACAGCAGGGCAGAGTGAAGTACTGTAAAGGTCAAGCAGGGTAGAGCGATGTGCTGTACCGCAAAGCTTGACTTAGCCCCGAAGGTTGTGTATCTTTAGGGTGAGCAAAGGAGCTGTCTAAAGAAAGGAGGTTAAAAATGAAGTGCAGTTGTTTCGACCCATCTGAAAGAGCTGACCTGTTAACGGCCCTTAGTAGCTACAGGAACAGCCTTGAGCGGGAGCTACACGAATGGGAGAAGCTCTCCCAGCAGTGGAGGGAAACGAACGCTCCTGAAGCAAGCGAGATGGTCGGGACGATCGGGAAGCTTACACAGACCTATAGGAAGATCCTGGACGGGGTGAAGGAACTCGAAAAGGAGATAGAAGGCGTCCCTCTCTGTAGGAGGTGATAGCATGACAGAGCAAGAAAAGGCTATACTTCTGGACGTGCTCGAACACGTGGAAAGGGGAGGGGGCCTTGTGGTTCATCCGGAAGTCGCAAGGAAGACTCCCTGTCGCTGCTTCGAGTACGAAGGGGAAACCTACTGCTGGTCCCCCGGGGTCATAGGGCTCATTTCTGGAAAGAAGGAGCCTCACCTCATCGAGGAGTTCTGCAAGGTTCGGGTTCCGGCCGACCCAGGGCTCAAGCATAGGTTCCTCACCTTCACTCAGGCGGTGAAAGAGGCGAAGAAGGAGTACGAGAAGGAAGGTGGGGGAGTTGGCAAGTGGTGGGAGAAGCTCGGAGAGGCTTTTGAGAAGAGAGGGATAACTCCTTGAAGGTCGTAACCTTCAAGCTTTCGGAAGAAGAGCTTGAAACCCTCGATTCCATAGCCTTGGCTTACGGAATCTCCCGCTCCGAGGTAATAAAGAGGGCCCTTAGGGAGTACAAAGAGAAATTCTTCCTCCAGGGGAGAGCTGACGAGATCTGGGTAAAGCTCTCCCTGTGGTACTGGAGGAAGAAGCTAAAGGAAGCCGAGGAGAAGGGAGACAAGGAGGCAGCGGAGTATGCAGAAAACCTCATACGAAGGCTTACTGAACGTCTTCAGGACAGATCTCGAAGCCTTCGGTCTGAGCAAGAGGACGCTGAACAGCTACCTCCCGATAGTGAGGAAGTTCCTGAGGTTCTCGGGAGGGGAGGTTAACAGGACCTCCATAGCTTCCTTCCTCGCAAGCCTCAGGGAGGACTGGAAACCGTCCTCCGTGAAGCAGGCTTATTATGTTTTAAGGAGGTTCCTCGATGCCGTGGGCGAGGAGGTCGACCTTCCCCGGCTCAAGTTCGAGGAAGGGGAAATAGAAAGGAGGGTAATACCGGGGGAGGTGGTGAAGAGACTGGTGGAAAGCGCAGAGGGGGAGCTGAAGGCTTACCTTGCACTTTCCACCACGTGGGGCTTCAGGAGGGTAGAGCTTGCCGGGATCACCAAGGAAAACTTCCAGGACGGGAAGATCGTCGTAAGATCCGCAAAGGGAGGGGAGCTGAGGGTTCACAGGGTTCCGGAGGAACTCGAATGGATAACCGAATACCCCTTCGAACCGAAGCCCCTCTCCTCCCTCTCCGCCCTCTTCAAGAGGGCACTTTTGAAGGCAGGGTTTCCTTTGGAGGACTATAGGGGTTATGGGTGGCACAGCATACGCTCTGCGCTTGTAACTGGCCTTGTGCAGGCGGGCCTGGACCCTGTGACGATATTCAAGTTTATGGGGTGGAAGGGAGGGAGAACCCACATCGCACTTCCCATCATATACACGAGGATGGAGGGGGAGGAGATAGATGAGAGGGTTTATAAAAGCCATCCTTTCCTTCCTCTTTGGAGGAATTAAGGAGTGTGAGGATGTCCTCATCGTAGGGAAAGATGTGGACTGGTCAGGAGAGCCGGTAGAGATGTTGGTAAAGCTTGGAGTGGACATAAGTCGCCTAAAAAGGCCGATACGAAGGGTATTACCCATAGTGGACAGGGTTTACAGGGAGCACGGGGAGGAAGCTGTTATCACGAGCACCTATGAGGGGGATCACTCCCCGGGGTCCCTTCACTATGCAGACCTTGCTATAGACATCCGATACGCCAAAGACAACCCCACGGGGGTTGCGATGGAGCTTGTCCAGGAGATAAGGGACAAGCTCGGGGACGATTACGATATAGTCCTTGAGAAGGATCACATTCACATAGAATACGACCCGAAGGGGAGGTAGTATGAAGAAGTGGATTGCAGCAGCGATCGGGATTGCAGGAATACTTTTCCTTCTGGGCAGAAGGAAAGTTTCCTACCGGATAGTCTACTTCAAGGATGGTGAGGAAGTTCTCCTTAAAGAGGTGGGCTCCAAAACGGAAGCGATGGAGTTTGTAAGGGAGAACAAGGACAAGTACCCCGGGCTTACGTATTACAGGAAGGGCTATACGCTGCTGAAAAGATGACGTGGGAAGATTTAGAAAGGGTCGCAAGGAAGGGAATAGGCGACCTTCTTGAATCGGGATGGGACTTTCCCCCTCTTATGCATCTCCATACCGCCGTCTTCTTTCCCATGCATGTGGTAAAAGATTTTTTGAAGATCATGGACCCGAAGAAGGAAAAGGAGGAAGGAGGGATTTTCTATGGAGAGATGAGGGACTTCGGGGAGGAAGAAGAAGGGGAGGCAATATCCATAGTGAGAATCGAGGGAATGAGGGAATACCCCAATAAAGCTCCGAACCCCTATATTTCCTACAGGTTTCCGGAAGAGGCGGAAAGGGACATAGCGAAGTTCCTTATGCAGAAAATACCGAAAGGGGAGACGGCCGTATGCTCCTACCATACGCATCCGGATAATACTCTTCCTTCCTATCCCGACCTTCAGGCTGACGTCGTGAGGTCTGCATGTAAGGAGTATAAATGTCCACGTATGATTTGGTTGTTTGTTCCCAAGATGCTCCTTTGCACTACCGAGGAAGGTTTTGTGATCTCGTATATGTTTCCTCTTTTTGTAAGCTATATAGTGATGTACGAAATCGAGGGGAAGATTGTGGTTCAAGGAAGCCTCCTTCATGAGCAAACCTATTCTGTAGGCTCGGAGAAGGTTGTAATGGACTTTTTGATAACGCAGGCGGACAGGAAGTTGTTGACACACGGGAAAACCGACGAGGCGGTTTCTCCTTACGTCGTGGAGGAGTAATGTACGTCCAGCTTATATGTCCTCTGTGCGGTACGGCCCACGGAGAGCGAGCCATAGCTCGGATAAAGGTCAAATCCCGCTCGGGGAGGACCTACACCCTTCCCGGGGAGACCGAAAACTACTGGGAAAGGCTTTCTCGTGAGTGGAGGGAAGAGAAGCTTTTAGGCGTAATACAGGGAACCGGGAGGGGGAAGTTTAAGGACGTGGAGAAGGTTGACATAACCGATCCTCGGCTCCAAGAGTATGTGGAGCCTATGCTTGAGATACTTAAGAGGGTCGTAAAGCTCTTTGTAAAGAGGGGCTTTCTAACTCTTGAGGAACTGACCCCTTGACAAGTCTTGTTTTGGGTGTTATATTCTAAGCAGGGCGTGAATACCAAACCAGGTCCTCCCTGTCTCCAGTAGGCTTTCCCCCGAGCCGAAAAGAGGGAGGGAGGTGCAGTCCACACCTGCCCTGGACTGGCCGGGCACGGTTCTGCGGTAAGGGTGGGCGAAGCGCAAGCGATAGATAGAAGGCAGAAGGGGGGCCGGGTGGCCCGGCACCCGGCATGAAAGGAACAAGGCATGGAATGTTGCTCCTGCGAGGAGATAAGGGCAATTTTAGAGGACTTCCTTACGAGGCTTCAGGCTGTTGTAGAGGCAAAGGCGAAGAGGACCCGCACGAAGCGGGCTCCCTCTGCATACAATGTCTTCATGGGAGAGTGTGTTAAGGAACTCGGAAGCGACGTTCCGATACAGGAGAGGTTCAAAGCCTGTGCGGCGAAGTACAAAGAGCTGAAAAAAGGGTGATGCACCCTTACCTTCAGTACCTCAGGGCATACGAGGAGAGAGATAGAAGGAAGAAAGCCGAGCTTCTGACCGAAGCTCTCGGAGGCGAGGAGCCGACCCCGGTAATACTGAACAACCTCGAAGCGTTCTTTGAAGACACGATCGTAAGGGAAGCGATAGTTACAGTCCTCGACGCCGAGGCGAGGAAGAGGAGATGGGGAAGTGCAAGGAGATAAAGCGGTGGATAGAGGAAGAGAGCGACTTTTGTAGACCGTGCCTCCTTCCTCCCCTCATGGCGTGGTATAAGGAGGAGCTGGAGGAAAGGGGGTACAGAGAGCTTTCGCAGGAGATAGACCGAGCTTCCCAAACGGGAGATGAGAACCTGGTGGCGGAGACCCTTGACAGCATAAAGGAGAAGGTCCCTCAGGACCTGAGGGAACGCCTGGAAGAGTTCGACTGCACAGCACAGGCGTTCGCAGAGGAACAGGAAAGGTAGAAAGGAGGGGTAAAGATGGCTATGATCTCCTTCGCTAAGGTCCCCACAGTGACGGTGAGGCGTGCTCTGGGGCTCAGGGCCCGGCGTCCTGGGGCGTATCAGCTCTGCATAAGGAGCAAGCTGAAGGGGAAGAAGTATCCTAAGCCCCCCAAGGGCCTGGGCGGTCGCTGGAATGTGGAGGTGTGGCAGGCGATGTACGACGCCGCCGTGGCTTGTGGGGCGAACGTGCGTAAGCCTCGGCCCGGTTCTCCGGGTGGGGCTACTCCACCTGCAACCGCTCCTGCCCCTGCTGGCGGCGGGACAGTGGTGATCTCGTGAGAGCCTGCTCTGGGGCCGGGATTTCCCGGCCCCTTTTTAGTGGCGTAAACGCCTCAGGAGCGTCCTTTGGAGGGAGAGGGAGTATCTTAACACTTCCGAGGGTCAAAAAGACGATTCTGGGGCGTTTATGGAGGTCAATTGAGGTTCTGAGGTTCGGGATCGGGATCATATTCGGATCATATATAAGGAATGAGTTTTCGGGCCCGGCTCGGGCCTTTTTTGTTTCCCTTCGGACTTTCCGAATTCGGAAAACTTTTTTCAAAAAAAGTCTTGACAAATGGGATCGGATCACGTATATTTGGAAACGAAGGGAGGTGATAAAATGAGGGCGACGCCGAAACGCCTGAAGGCGGTCCGGGACGCTATTCAGTTTACAGCGTCCCAGTTAGCTGCGGCGTATGCAGCCCCGGACTGTTATATGGAGGAGAAGGAAGAGGAGTTAAGGGTTGCGGCGTTAGAGTTGGAGCGTGTAGTTAGAATACTGGACAGAATGAGGGGGAACACATGATCACAAAACGGGTATTCCAACGGACGGCGGAGATACTCCGGGACGCAATAGAGGACCCGGAGGTCCGGGCTAAGGTTGCCCGGGAGTTCGAGCGTTACTTTGCTGAGGAGAACCCCCGTTTTGACCCCCTCCGTTTCTGGGCGGTCGTAAACGGGAAGGCTCAGGGGAGGGGCTAAGGCCCCTCCCCGGTAACACGGAGGGGAGATATGAGGACGGTGTACCTCCAGCTTGAAAGTGATGTTCGGGAGTTGATGGAGCATGGGTATTGTGATAGGTGTCTCCGTCCGGCCCAGGAATGGGCCGAGACGGACAGGTATGGGGGCGTGGAGGTCCACATTGTAGAGGATGCAAGGGGGAACCTGGTCGGGTTCCTGTGTCCCGACTGTGCAGCAAAGGGGGAGAAATGAACAAGGGACAAGTTGAGGTTCAGGCGTTCGGAGGGGGACTTTGGCTTGTGATATTTCCCCCGTCCGAGGTAGAAAAAATACTCTTTGGGAATGTGGGCCGTCCGGTGTTCGTACATGCTAAAGATGAAAAGCGGACGGTCCGTAAGGCTCTTAGAAGGATACGGAGGTAAGGCCGGGGGAGGGTCCCCCTCCCTCTTAACCGAAAGGAGGGAGCTATGATAAAACATCTCATCCGGTTCGAGGGGTACGAAGACGAAATGAACAATGGGAGGACAGTGGTGCGCCGGGCAAGGCTTCAGTTTGGAGCGTACCAGCTCAAGCCCGGTGAGATGCAGGAGGTCCGGAAAGAGCTTTCCTCCGTCGCCTCCGGGTGTCCCTATGTGTACTACACCACTATTGAGGGGGACGCCGTAATGGGGGAGATACGAGGGAGCTACTCGGACGTGAAGGAGGCGATGGAGAGGCTCGAAGAAATGGGCTGGGTTTGGGAATAGGACCCATGCGTGCGGGGAGGGGCTAAAGCCCCTCCCACCCGTCCGGAGACGGGGGCCGGGGACAGGAACGGTCCCCGGTCGGCGTCGGGCTTGAAGGGAGGTGAGATAATGATTTCGACCGGATTAATCAACCGGGAAGAAGAGGACCGCATTCTCAACCTTGCGGTCCTCACACAGGAGCATGTCCTAATGGTTGGTCCTCCAGGGACTGCAAAGTCCCTGGAGGCCGATCTTTTCTTCGGAAGACTTGGGGGAAGGTTTTTCAAAACCTCCCTGACCAAGTTTTCCACTGAGGAGGCCCTATTCGGGCCGATAGACCTTCCTGCCCTAAAGCAGGGAGAATATCGGTTCCAATATAGGGGGTCCATACTGGACTCCCATTGGGCCTTCGTGGACGAGGTTTTTGATGCACCCGATCCTCTCCTCCGTTCCCTCTTGTCCGTCCTAAACGAGAGGGAGTTCAGGAGGGGGTCTTTCTATGTTCGTTGTCCTCTGATAACCTGCGTGGGGACGGCGAACTATACCCGTGTGAACGAGGTCACGGAAGCGGTCGTGGACCGCTTCCTGTTCCAGTGGTTTGTGAAGCCTCTGGACAGGGAGGGTCTGGATCGCCTTTTTGAATGGAGACCTCCGGACTCTAATGGAAAAGTCCCCTTGAGGAAAATCCGGGCCGCACAGGCTCGAGTGGACTCCGTTGAGTTCCCTTCCCACCTCCGGGGGGTCTTTCTGGACCTCTGCGTCCAGTTCAATTTCTCCCCTCGGAGGGTTTTTAAGGCCATTCGGGTGTGCAAGGCACATGCACACCTGAATGGCCGTGAGGCTGTGGAGGCCGAGGACCTCGTGGCCTTGAAGTACCTTGTCTCCACGGACGGCGAGAAAATCGCCGAGGCCACGAAGGTCATCTTAGAGACTACTGTAGTAGCCGCCAGGGCCTATGAGCAGATGATGCTCATAGATGCCTTGGTAAGGGAGTGGGAAGAGGTGCGGGGAGAACACTATGAAGTAGACCACCTCCGGGAGGAAGCAGGGGTGATCCGCCGCCTCAAGGCGATCAACCCCGTCTCGGATGAGGTGGCCAAGAGGAAGGCCGACCTTCTGGAGGAGTATGAGAGGCATTACTCCAGGGGGAAGGCCGAATACCTTAAGGAGGTGGGGTTATCGTGAGAGTTCAGGGACGTAAGAGTCGCTTTGTTTTCATTTCCGACCCTCCGTTTCCCTGGGGGGTTGGAGTGGAGGACCCGGACTATGAGTATTGGATCGTCCCCGCCTATGTGGGACAGTCCACCAGAGTCTGGGTTCGCAGGCTCCCTGTCGGGAATAGGGAGCCGGATCCCTGGGAGGAGGTGGAACGGAAGGATCTTTCTTCCTTCCTTCCGTTTTTTTGGCTGGGTGATCAGCTCAGCCAGTTGGAGGTGGAAGGGTGGGAATGCCGGGTGTGCCACCGCCCGGCAGAAACACCGGAGGCTCTGTGTTCCTGTCCCGAAGGCTTCAGCCACTGTTCGGAGTGCCATGAGAAGGCACTCCGGGGCCTTCGGGAGACGGTGGAGATGGTGAAAAGGAAGTGGCCTCGCTCCGACTCCCGTCACTATTGGGAGCGGAGGTTAGAGGCGATGGAGAAGTGGACTAAAAGGAGGTAGGATCATCATGGGAGGACGTTCTCTTTCGCCTTCTCTTTTCATGGAAGCGGAAGAAGAGCTTAGATACCAGGGGGACCTCCCTTGGCTACCGGAGTGGTACGATGGCGAGGAGTTCAAGAACGATATCCTCGCCATGTTCCAGGGGAGGCCGAGGAGGGTGGTCGGAACCCTTCGCCGGATAAGGGAAAAGGAGGGGTTCGACAGGACCACCTTCTCGGTGGAGGAGTGGACCGCCATAAGGCGGTTCTACTCCGAGTTCCCCCGAACCTCCCTTTATAGGGAGATACTGGACCACTTCTCGCCGTACGATGCGGCGAGGTGGTTCATCTCCCTCCTCACGGCCAAGGCGGAGCTTGCTGGTGGGGGTCGGGATACTCCCACCGGACTGGCCGATGCCTTGAGCCTCCTGGCTAAAGAAGCAAGCGGCCTTTTCATCCCCTTCCTTGTGGGGGGGAAGGCCGCAGGCAAGGGTCATTATTCTATCAAGTACCTCAAGAAAACCCTTGCCATCCAGGAGGCTCTCAAGAAGCTCGTGGTCAAGTACAAGGGAGCCTCCGAAGTTTCTTCCGAGAAGGTGGAGACCTTTGAACCTTCCTCTGATCTTGAGCCTACTCCGATCACCTCCATCTGCGACGTCACCCACATCTTTCCCTCTCAGTTCTGCCTTCCCGATGAGCTTTTCGATTATAAGCTTGTCGGAAGGCAACTCCTTAAACCCCAGTGGTTCGAGGTCCGGAAGCATCCCAGAAAGTACGTGATGCTTCTGGATGTTTCCGGCTCCATGAAAGGGGAGAAAGCTATCTATGCGGCGGCGTCTGCCATCGCTTTGATCCAGAACGCCATGCGTTCTGGAGTGAACAAAGCGGTGGTGGTGCCGTTCGATGAAGCCCCCCACAAGCCGATTGAGGGGAAGGGGGAAGCTTGTATCCGCAAGCTTTTAGACCTTCCCTTCTCTGGTGGGGGAACGGATATAGATCGAGCGTTGGAGTTCGCCGATTCTCTCCATCCCGATGAGATCATCCTCATCACGGATGGAGAGGACAGAGTTTCGTACCGCCCCTCTGCGAAGCTCTATACCGTCTTCTGTGGGGGCGGGAACGAGGCCTTGAGGGAGATTTCATACGGATATGAGGAGGTGGAGCCATGAAGTTAGATGAGTTCCTTGAAACTGCCCCTTCCTCCTACCGGAAGGTTTACGAAGTTCTCAAGCCTCGCCTTCCGGAGGGGATTGAGGTGCGTCCTTTGCCCGCAAACGAACGGGTTTTAGGGTGCGCCTTCAGGGAGAAAGGCGTGGTGATGTTCTCCCAAATTCCCCCCTCGCTTGTTACTTTCACCCATGAGCTGATCCACCTGTGTAAGAAGCCTTCCGATGACCTCTCCGAAGAGATTTGGGGGTACAACCTTACCCCCATCGTCCTCTTTATGGTGGAAGAGGGGTTGGAAGGCGACCCGTTTCGGCTCTTTCTCCTTTCCAAGAGGGAGATCAACGAAGTTTTAGAGAGGGAGATCGGGGTAGACATCGAGGGGTTTTACAAGGTTTTGGGTATTATTCCCTTTCTGGGAGAAAAAGCTCCCTCGGAAAGGGATGAAGTAGTGGTGTTCTTTGGAGAAATAAGTGGAGGCCTTGCGTATTTTCCGATCTGTCGGAAGATACTCAAGGCCCTTATTGAGAAGGAGGGGTAAAATGGAAAAGGTTAGAAAGGAGGGGTAATACCATGAGGAGATATGTTCTCAATTCAGCGGTGATAACCTCCCCGGGGGTGTACTACTACAAGCTCGTAACTCCCGAGGAGGCCAAAAGGTGGCTTGGGGAAGGTCCCTTCCTATCCACAATAGGGTATGAGGAAACGGTCCGAGCCTTTAAAAAGGTCTTCGGTATGGACCTCCCCGTCAACCGGAAACAAGTAAGGATGGCCCCCGGAGATGAAGCCCTTGTGTTCCGGTTGAAGAGAAGGTTGGAAAACCGGAACGATAAGGGTAACCTCGGGGTAGAGAAGGTGTTGGAGCTGTTGGAAATAGGAATTCTAAGGAGGTGGAGATGACGAGGATAGAGGTAAAGATCACAGAGGAGATAAAAGAAAGGCTCGGGGTAAAAGGTAAGTCTCTCTGGTGGACGTACTGGACCCCCACGGGGGACGAGGCTATAGTGGGATACAGGGTGGAAAAAGTTAGGGGGTACGTGGAGTTCGACTCAGACTGGGAGACGTACCTTGCGCTTCTCAGGATGAACCCCCATCTTGAGAAGTATAAGCTCGGCAACTCGGATGAGGAGGCCGAGTATTACCTCCTCTTCAAGGATGGGGAGTTCTACATAGCAAAGCCCGAGGAGGTGTACAACCTTGCGTCTTCTTAAGGGAGGAAAAGGCGATGCTGGAGCTTGTGGAAGACTTGCTCGGGATTATCCTTGTCCTTGCAGCGGCTTCCACAATCCCGCCGCTTGCGAGATGGCTCTGGGGATTTGATCCCTATGAGAGGCTTATAAGGTGGCTTACAAGGAGGTAGCTATGCTTAACCCTAAGTGGATAAGAGAATACGCCCCCGGGATCATCGGGGGAGAGAAGGTAGCCGAGAAGGCTACGGACGAGGAGGTCCTTCTCCTTGCAAAGCTTGCGGACGAGAAATCCCGGCTCTACAACCGCCTTATGGAAGTAGAGCGGGAGTTTAACAGACTTGTCGAGGCTATAAAACGGAGGTAGCTATGCCCGATCCCAGATGGATAAGAGAACATGCTCCCGGCTTTATCGGGGGCGAGGAAGTTGCCAAAAAGGCCACAGATGAGGAGGTTTTGTTTCTTGTGGAGCTTGCGAATGAGATATCCTGGCTCCACAGCCGCCTTCTGGACCGGAGGGAGAAGTTCAACAACCTTGTCGAGGCTATAAAAAGAAGAGGACTAGCCATAAGAAGGAGATGGTTATGATATGGCTTCACTACATAGGGAGGACGTACGACCCCGAGGGCTTCGTTCGGGAAGCACGAAGGCTTGGAGCCTGTCGAAAGATTCCTCTCTCCCACCTGAAGCGGGTTTCCTGGGGGGATGTGGTTTACTGTGCGAAGTGGGCTCCTCTCGAAGATGAAACGGGGGAGCCCTCCCCCTCCAGGAAGACTGGAAAAGCATACGTCTTCTGCTCGTTCAAGGTGGAGAGGGTTGTCGTGGAAGATGTGTCTGAGGAGGTTATAGAGGAGCTGAAAGGACAAGGGAAGGTAATAGAGGAAACCCCCTCTTCCGGAAGGCTTGTAAGGAGAGGGTGTGGGTGTTACATCGAAGGGAGGGTTGTTGCCGTCAGTGCATCTGTCGAAGAGATATACGTCGTAGCAAAGAAGAAAGGGGGACGGGCCGCTATGATCTGCGGGCCCCTCCTTGAAGTGTTCGATCCACCCAGGCTTTTCTACGCTCCCTTTACAAGAGGGCTCCTGAAGGTTTCCGAAGAGCATGAGGTAGAGGAGAACCAAGGAAAGATTGTCGAAGTGAAAAATCACAGGATCGCTCGCTCCAAAAAGCGCAGGAGGGAAGTCGTTAGGAGAGAGGCGACTTTATCTCTGCTCTGAGGTCTTGACATTCTCTTCCTTTAGTATTATATTATAGGTGAGATGAAGCTGAAGATAAAGCTCCCGGTCTTGAGGTGTAAAAGGTGTGGACACAAATGGATACCTCGGAGGCCCGAGCTTCCGAGGGTGTGCCCAAAGTGTAAATCCCCCTATTGGAACCAGGAGAGGAGGAAGAGATGAGCTGTCTCTGTCTTCTTTTTTGGGGGATAGCTCTCATTATAAGCTTTATCTGGGGTTTCTTCAATCACAAGGTCTGGCTCTGGACCGGGGGGATTGGGGTAGGTTTGGGGTTGTGGCTCTTGGGCCAGTGGCTGTACTATAGAGCGAGGATAAAGAAAAGGAGGAGAAGACATGGGAGCGTATGATTTGATGGGCCGGTACTTCCTTAGGTTGAAAAAGGATGCAAATGGGGAGACTGTCTGGTACGGAACCTACGACTCTGAGAACGTGAACGTGGACGAGGAGCTTGAAATAAAGCTCTACATTGATGGGAAGCTTTTCCTTCACACGGACGTCGTTACACTGCTCCTGTTCTTCCTTGGAAGCTCAAGTCTCTCCCTGCCCAAGGGAGAAAGAGTGAGGCTTTTCGTAGGAGACAAGGAGGTCCCGTTCAGGCTTGAGGAGGAGTAGATGCTCTGTACGGTGTGCAAAAAGAGGGAGGCGACAGTTAGGATATACGACGAGCCTTTGTGCGACGAGTGTAAGCTCGTAGTAGAAGCACTTATAAAGACGGCCATAATGGGCTATGTTGAGGAAATTCTTGGTAGAGCCACAAAGAAGATAGGAGGAGGAGATGAGGGAGACAATGATAGTCAGGGAACTCAGCGGAAAGGGTGAAATCACGGCGGACCTGAACTACATTTGTAAAGGAGAAGGAGAATTCATAAACGACCTCAGGATTTCTTTATGTGCTCCGTCGTATCCCATAGACCTTGAGTCCCCAGCGATAAGGCGCCTCTTCCTTAGAAGAGGATTGGTTAACAACGTGGTTGCCTACATGGAAGTGTACGACGAGAGGATACTCTACTGGTGGGGGATGTTTAAGCACTCATACAGCTCCCTGGGGCCTATAGGAGTGTCGCTTCCAACATCACCCAGATGGGTTACCCTTCCCACGGTGATTTCCTTCTTTGAGCGGGCGATACTTCCGTTAAAGCAGGGTTGGAGCTTAAGGATAGAATGGAACGAGTGGGTGGACATAGAAGCTGTGTTGACCATACAGGTGCTCGAACTTGAAGCTGGAGAAAGCATCTTCGACTACATAGAAGACCTCACCATTCCATACATGATTCACGACTTCCTCAGAACGGAAGAAAAAAGGTACAGACCGCCTGGTGGGTACCGTTATGTTGAGACCGTGGTGATGCTCGATGGGATGGTTGACAGGGAAGTTGAGATGGTCATATATACCCCTTACAGGACCATAAAAGTTCCCTGGAGAGCGTTAGTGGAGTTAACCGAAAGGAAATTCGGAGAAGGAAATCTAAAGGTGGTGATGATCCCCTGGAACGAAATGTCTCTTGCCTGGGGCGAAAAGGGATTGGACCTTGCCCACGAACCGTGGGCAAAACCAGAGGACTTGGATGGATATGGAACCCTGTGGAAAGCGAATGTGTTCTTCGAGTTCGAGGGGTATGATGGACGTGTTCAGTTTCTCCATGTAGTGGAAAAAGGATAAACAAGGGAGGGCATGATGCTATGTCCATACTGCGCAGCGATCTTGCGGATAAGGAGGACTACTATCACCACATCACTCTATCAATTCAGCATCTCTTCAGGGCGGCTCCTGAAGCTAGGAGACCCTATAAGGGAGGTGAAATACGAGATAGAGTGTCCTAACGGCTGTGACCTGTCGGACTTGGACATAGATGTAAAGAAGCTCTTTTACGAGAGGAGAAGGAAGTGGTAGAGAAGATCGAGTATGAAACCTGCAGCGCTTGCTCAGGGTGGGGGATGATCCCGGCTCTACGTGAGGACAGGTATCAACCGTGCCCTTATTGCGGGGGAATGGGAAAAGTAGGGAAAATGAGGAAGCGTGTTGCTTTTCCCGAAGGTACAATTCGGGTGTGGGAATCGTCTTGGAAAGAACTTGAGACCTAAAAACCAAGGGGAGGGGCTCAACCCGAAGGGAGCCGCACCTCCCCAGGATCGTAGACCGACCAGCGGTTAGAAGATAATAAGGAGGTAAGGCGATGTCAAGTGTGGAGGAACTCCCTCGGGAAGGGAAGGTGGAGGCTATATACAGGGTTACCAGAACCTCCACAGGTATGGCCGATGCACTTGTCAAAATCAAGATTCTTACGGACCTGTGGAGGGAAGGGAAAATTTCCACAAGGAAGGCGATGAACGAGATAGTGGACATAGTAGATGAAGCGGTAATGGCCACGTGGAAGGCAGAATAACAAGGAGGTGAACCATGTTTACAGGTGCGTTCCTTGCCCTCATAGCGACTGCGGTGGCCATAACCGTCTCCATCACCCAGGTGGTCAAGAAGAAGCTTGGCCTCAAGGGTGCTGGGGCGGTGATCCTGTCCCTCGTGGTTGCGGCTATGGTGTGCCTCTTCCACGAGGTACAGGCGGGGTTCAACCTGTGGAGGTACATCATATTCACCCTGGCTGTATGGATACAGGCCAACGGGTGGTATGACTTTGCGGAGCAGATGGCAGAAAAAAGGAGGTGATGCCTTGCTACACCGCCAGCGAGGCTCGGACCGTACATTCGGGCCTCTTAACCCCCTTGAGGAGGAAAGACATGGAAGTGCCAAGGATGCTAAAGATCATAGGTTACTGGGCAGTAGCACAGCTAAACTACCGTCAGCCGAAAGGCGAGTGGGCTTTGGATCAGCTTCGCAAGCTCACAGACCCCGATGTAACCGGTGCTATAATGTTCATATCGGGCTTCTGCTTAACGGGAATGAACACAAAGAAGCTAAGAGAGCTGGCCGAGCTTGTCGAGAAAGATGCAGCCTTGAAAGGTATATGGAAAGGGGTAGAGATTACAGGGACAGATGTCCAAGAAGCACGCAAAGAACTACTTGGAAAACTGGAGGAAAGACATGGAAGCAAGGATACCGTTTAAAGCAGAAGGCGAGTTTGAGGTCTCTTTAGACCAGCTATGCAAGAGGGCTATAAGTGACCTCTGGATTTCCTTACAGTCGCCCTCGGACATGAGGCGAGTACTTCTCCTGGATCTTCTTCGTAGAAAGATCCTCATGGATGCAGACGGAGAAGTCCTGTTCCACTGGGCTAAGCATCTGTATGGCCCTCTACCCTTCTCGGAAGGGGTTGTGCTTCCCACGATAACTGCTTTCTCAAGGGAGGTAACACTCCCTCCAGATAGGGACCTAAGGCTGGAGATAGAGGGAGACTTCGAAGGAGAGCTGATCGTGCGGGAAAGAGTTCGGGACCTTCCTGAACCTTCCTACCTTTTTGCAAGCGAGGACAAGCCGTTTATGTTTTGCCATACTCGTTTCAACGAGTGTGGAACGCTCTCCCTTCCTGTCGTTGATGTCCTCTTCGAAACCCTGGTAATACCAGGGAACCCTCCTTCGGAAGTAGCCATACGATGCTTCGACGATGAAGTCACGATTCCCTGGGAGAAGGTAGCAAACTCCTCCGGGACGGCGTTGATTCCCTGGGGAGAGATTCCCCTTCCCCGAGGACTTAGAACCACCACGGGCTGGGGAAGGGAAGGAATACTCCTTGCCTCTTTCCCGTTCGGAGCGGTAACCCTTGAGCTGAAGGGATACGAGGGAAGAAAGGTCAAGCTCCTGCATATAGCAGGAGACCTTGAATAGAAAGGAGGGTAAGATGAAGTCCAAGGTTAGGGCTGAAATTGAAAAGTGGAGAGAACGGGGAGCCAACGTCGTGGTTCCCTTCGAGATCACAAGCGACAGGGTGGACCCCTTCCACGCTTTCAGGGTTGCCGTGGTCTATGTCGACCCCGACCCTGCCCACGGGGAAATCTGGCCCGTGGGAAAAAGGGAAGTAGGAGGCAGGTGGGTCCAGATGTATGCACTCGCCAAAAGTGCACTCCAGAAGATAGGAGTTGCTGCCGGCATAATCTGGGACCCCCGTCATACCAGACGCCTCGACGACCACAGCGACCCTGATTATGTTGAGTTTCAAGCTGTGGGGCTCTATCGAGGGCCCGACGGCCAGTGGAGAGTGATACAGGGAACCAAGGAACTCGACCTCAGGGTAATAGAAGAGGAGGTTAGGGATGAGCAGTGGACGAAGCTTCAGGACCCCAACTTCAAGCTCCCTCAAAAGTACTCCTACATGGAAGGGAAGCCAAAGGAGGAGATACTGGAGTTTCTGGTGCGAAGGGAGATGTTACAGTGGAGGAAGCATAAGGTGGCACGGGCTGAAACAGGAGCTATGCTCAGGGCACTAAGGTCCATCGGAATTAAGTCCGCCTACACCGAGGAAGAGCTTAGGAAACCCTTTGTCTTTGTAAGAGTTGATTACGCCCCGGACTGGGAAAGGGAGGATGTGAAGGAGATAGCTGAAAAAGCCCACAGGGCTGCAATAAGGGAGCTTTACGGTTCTCCCGAGGGTATTACCCCCGAGGAGGAAAAGGAGGAGGACGAGGCCCTTAGAATCACACGGAAGGGAGAGACCCCTCAGGAAGAACTTCCCTTCTAAAGGAGGAAAAATGTCCTGGTACGAGATCGTGGGGATAATCCTCTGGGGAGCTTCTGTGGTGGGATACGCTTTCCTCGGCCGTGCGATAGACAAGCTGCTTGCGCTGTGGGACGAGGAGCTTGCTCCCTATGAAGGTGGCTGGTATTGAGATAAGGGGGAGGCTTCCGAGGGGGCGGAGGTTCCTCGAACTGCTCCGTCTCCTCGAAAGGGCGCAGGAGCTTGATGTGCCCTCCTGGGACGACGACCCCGAGTGGAAGGTGTGGGTGAAGTTCAGGAAGTGCTATTTCCCGGTGAGGGTAAGAGCCATCTCCCGGGAGGTCGCAAGGAGGGAGGTTGAGAAGCAGTTAGGAGTGGAGGCTTATGTCGAGGAAAATTGAGTTTCCCGATGGCGTGATTTACCAAGGGCATGTTCTGGACGTGCTTCGGGGGCTTCCGGACGAAAGCGTGAATTGTATCGTGACTTCTCCTCCTTACTGGGGCCTCAGGGATTATGGCGAAGACACCAAGGCCGTCTGGGGAGGAGATCCGAACTGTGGGCATGCTTGGGAGGCTATCGTCGCCGAACATGACAACCTCCGTCCGTCCAAGGTAAGCGAGAGAACCTCCGTGGGAACCAATAGGGAGCTTCGGTTCAGGACGGGGAAAAAGGTTGAAGGAGCTATTTGCTCAAAATGTGGGGCTTGGTACGGGCAATTAGGACTCGAACCCACACTGGAGCTTTACATCGAACATCTTCTTTCCGTAACGGCTGAACTTAAGAGGGTATTACGGAAGGATGGTATTATGTTCTGGGTGCATGGGGACAGTTACGGGGGAACCCAGGGCAAGTATGCCGGCTGGCCGGACCAAAAGCTTAAGCTTGGAAAGAACATCCCCCAGCACAGGAAGCCTGAAAGATACACCAAATGTCTTTTGCTCCAAAATTTTCGTCTTGTAATGAGAATGGTAGATGAGCAAGAATGGGTGCTGAGGAACGTGATCATTTGGGAGAAATTGAACCACATGCCCAGCTCAGCGAAAGACCGCTTTACGAACGCCTACGAGCCTGTGTTCATGCTTACTAAGAACCCCAAATACTGGAGTGACCTTGATGCCGTACGTGTTCCGCATAAAAGTGTGTCGGTAGAAAGAGCCAATTATGGAAGGTCCTCTGACCATAAATACAGTGACAATCCCTCTTTAGGAGGAGGGGGGAGCAAGATTTCGAAAGATTCTCCTTTACATCCCCTCGGTAAAAATCCTGGAGACGTTTGGTCCATCCCCACTGAGCCGTTTCCGGAAGCACATTTTGCAGTCTATTCCCAGAAGCTTATCGAGCGTTGTATTCTTTTCGGGTGCCCCCAGTGGGCGTGTCCAAAGTGTGGCAAGCCGAGGGTGAGGATAACGAAGGCGGAGTACATAAAGCATAGGCCAAGCGGAGGGGAGTACTTGAGGAAAGACGTAGGAGAAAAGAGGGCGCAAACGGGGAATTGGGGAACGATGGCTAATAACTTGATTGCAGAAAGGTACACCCTCGGCTGGACAGACTGCGGTTGTGGTGCCGGCTGGGAGCCTGGTATTGTCCTTGACCCTTTTCTTGGGAGCGGAACGACCGCTGTAGTTGCCCGGCGGCTTGGTAGAAGGTTTATTGGGATAGAGATAAAACCTGAGTACGTTGAGATGGCGATAAGGAGGTTAAACAAGGTTTCTCTGTCGCTGGGACTTGTGTAGAGGAGGAGGGTCTATGTCGGTAGATATGAGGGAGTATCCTTCCAATTGGAAGGAGATAGCGAGAAGAGTTAAAGAGCAGGCAGGATGGAGGTGCGAGGTATGTGGGCACCCTCACGACCCTGAAAACGGCTACTGTCTTACGGTCCATCACTTGAACCGAATAAAGGACGATGTGTCCGACAGCAACTTGGTCTGTCTGTGTCAGCGTTGTCATTTGAGGCTTCATGGGCTCAGAGTTACACCCAGAAGGCTGTATTTCAAGGGAATGGAGCCTGTAGCTCTTAGCCTAAGGAGGCATGATGAGGTTTCCTAAAGGCAACAAAATTCTGTATGGGCAGGATCACGCTTACTGGGTTGGTGTCCCACACGATGTGGAGTTCGAGGTGATAAAGGTCTGGAAGAACGGAATGTGGCTTAAAGGCCCGGGGTACGGGGGAGAGCCCTACGGCAACGGGCCAATACTCGTCTTCTTTAAAACTATCGAAAAGGAGGTGCAGGATGGCAATAACTAAATACGAAGGAAAATTCTTCCTCAGGTTCGGACACTTCAAGCTCAAGGACGATTTGCCCGAGAAGGAGAGGAAGGACATGATTTTCAAGACAAGGATGGCCTTCGGCCTCGACGACGAGAGGACGTTTGTAGAGGAGAGCCCCGACGGAAAGATAGAGTTCATACACCTGTCGGGGCTTGCGGACCCCGGCAAGTGCATCATGGAGGAGTTCGTGGAAAAGCACATAGACAAGTTCGAGCGCCTTGCGGTATACGTTTACTGTTTCGACGCCGCAAGCCCTGCTTTCTCTGTGGAGTACTTTCTCAACGACCCGCATCCTGACCTTAACATCAGAGCAAAACCCCTTCGGGAAAGAGAGTAGCGAAACAAATTGCCCCCTGGTGTAACTGGCAGCACACCAGACTTTGGATCTGGTTATCGAGGTTCGAGTCCTCGGGGGGCAGCCGAGAAAGGAGGAGACATGGACTACGAAAAGATGTGGTGGAAGGCAAGACACATGGCGGAGGATATGGAGGACAGGACTTTGTTGGCGGAGATGGAGGAAATCGAAGAGAGCTGGTTTTCTTCCGAGCCTACAACTTTCGTTCCTCCTGCCCCTTTCTTCTCCATGTGGTTCAGACTGAGGAGGAGCGCTGTTGGAAAAAGGTACAGGAAGCTCCTCAGGGAAATAGAGGACCTTGAAATGAGGGCCGACAGGGAACAGATGCAGGAGTACATCGAGCACATCCAGGACATGTTCAAAGCCTTAGGAGGTAGCTATGAACTGGGAGGAGATACTGGCCCAAATAGTGGGGCATAGCACGTGGATTCTTGTAAAGAACCTCATGAAGGCAAAGGGGTTCTTCGTAGAAAGCTTCTCAGGCCCTCAGGGGGCAGACTTCAAGCTTGAAACTCCTGTTGCAACCCTCATACTCCATGCCAAGCCCCCTAAGGGCAGCACGATAGAGTTCGAAGGAAGGCTCATAAGAAAGGGGGGAAGATGATAGAGGTAATACCAGGCGTATGGTGTGCCTCTCTTTCCGAGGTGCAGGACCCGAAGGTGGTGAAGGGCTTCAGAGCCGTCCTTGGATGCTGCGAAGGATCTGCTGCCTCCGTCCCGAGGGTCCTTTATGGAAGGCTTGCAAAGCCCGATGGCGTCCTCTGGACGGAGGAAGATAGGACCTACGCAGCAAACTTCATTCGGGAAGGGCTCGGAAAAGGAAAGGTCCTCGTGTTCTCCGACATGGGCCTTTCGAGGTGCGCTGCTGCTGTCGTGTTTTTCCTCGTAGCAGAGGGAAGAAGCCTTGAGGAAGCGTTGAAGTTTGTCGAGGAGAAGGGACTCAAGCCTCACCCTGGTATCTTCGAGGAGCCCTCGCCAGCCCCTTCCCGCAGGGGGCCGGAACTTTCCGTCGTTGTGGTGACCTGGAACAGAAAGGAACTCGTGCAGAAGTGTATGAAGTCTCTCCTTGGGACGGTTCCGGCAGGAGCTCAGATAATCGTTGTGGACAACGGTTCCACAGATGGAACCGTGGAATACCTCGAAACCCTTCCCGTCGAACTTGTGAAGCTCGACAGGAACTACGGAAAGGGCGTCGCCCTCAACATCGGTATTACCAAGGCGAGGGGAGAGTACTTCCTTCTCTTGGACAGCGATATTGTCCTTCCTGAAGGGTGGTACGACGAAATCCTGAGGTTCCTAAGGGAGGATACGGGATGGATCACCCTTCCCTACGAAGGGATGGACCTTCCTGAAAGGTTTTTGAAGGAGGACCTTTACGAGGCTCCTTCCGTGGACGGTGGTATGGTCTTCGGAAGGAGGGAGGTTTTCGAGAAGGTAGGGAAGTTCAGGGAAGATGTGCTGCTCGGAGGGATAGATACCGACTACATGAACAGGGCGAGAGCCAAGGGGCTGAGGGTGGGGTACGTCAAGAGCGACCTTAAGCTCATCCACCTCGGGAAGGAAGAAAGCCCCCGCTACAGGGCATGGAAGGAGATGAAGGTGCCGCAGTACGTGACCCCCTCCATCCCTCTCCTTCCTGTGGAGATTATCGTGGTGAGGTATAACCTTTTCGAGGTAGAACAACAGTGCATAGAAAGCGTGCTCCGCCACACGAACTGGGAGTACCGCCTCACCGTCGTTGACAACTACGAGGCCAAAAAGCCCATAGGTGTGCTCTGGAACGAGCTTATAGACGCTTCCTCCTTTTCCTTCATCTGTCTTTTAAACTCCGATACCGTCGTAACCGAAGGCTGGCTCACCCGCCTTATGTCTACCTTCTCCTTCGATCCAAGGATTGCGGTTGTGGGTCCCTCCACCAACATGGCAGGGAGTGTCCAGAAGATAGCTCCGGAGCTTCCCTTCGAGAAGATGGAGGAGTTCGCCCGGAAGCTTGCCTCCGAGTGGAAGGGGCAGTGGGACAAGGCATCCCTTTCCGGGTTTTGCTACCTTCTGAGGAAGGACGTGTGGGAAAAGCTCGGAGGCTTCCATCCCGACTTTCGCCACTACGGACAGGAAAGCTACTTCAACTGGCTCTGCGAGAAAAATGGCCTCTGGACCGTATGGAGGAAGGACGCCTTCGTGTGGCACTGGGGGAGGGCGTCGGTGAAGGCTGCTGTAGAAAGAGGAGAGTTCAACTACGAGGAGGAGGTAAGGTACGCAAGGGACCTCCTCCAGAAGCTCAAGAAGGAGGCGGGATGAAGGCCGAACTTCTGAAGAAGAGAGGACCCTACGGCATATCCCTTACCCCTGAAACCGAGGAGGAGAAGAACTTCTACAACTACCTCCTCTCCACAGGGGCCAAGGTGGTCTTTACCGAGGGAGGGATGGAGATCATACCGGAGAAGTTCTACCTTGTGTACGTGTGCGCATGGTGTGGGAAGGAACTGGGGAAGAAGGAGGTGGGAACGCCCGAAGAGGTGGGCATCTCGCACGGCATGTGCGAGGAGTGCTACAGGGAGCTTTCCAAGACGCTGAAGGAGGGGGAACATGATTGAGGTTTGGCCCGAATGGTTTGCTTACAAGAAGGAAAGACCTCAAATAACTGTCTTTGTCGAGGGAACCGAACGCCTCGATGCCTTGCTTGCCCAAAGCACCTCCCTGAGGTATGAGGTTGTGGTCGTAAACCCGCCGACGGACGAGCTCGAAGGGCTCAGAAACCCCATCGTGAGGTGGGTGGTGGGAAAAAACTTCCTCTACACCGCAAGGGGAGAGGCTGTTTTACTTTTGCCTCCGGGACTCGTCCCCCTTCCCAACATGATCGAGGACCTCGGAATACTTCTTAAGACCAGATGTAAGCGTGCTTACGGCCTTGTGGAGTATCCTAAGGTCGTAAGGAGGAACGCAAAGTTCTTCCTCGAAAGGACGGATGGGGAAGGGGAGATCCTTGTGGATAGGATAGTTGCAAGGAAAGAATGAAGGACGTACTCTTCATATGGATCCCACGTACGGGGGGAACGAGCATAGCTACAGCCCTGAAGTTGCACGTTATGGCCTGGCCATCCAAGCTCCCCGAATTCAAAGGGGGAGGATGGGTGAGCTTCAAGCACATGAGCGTCGTAGAGCTTGCCGAAGCGGGGATGATAGATAAGGATTTCCTCAAGAGAGCTTTCAAATTTACATGCGTCAGAAACCCCTGGGATAGAATTGTATCCGTCTTTCACAGGGCGAGGATGGACAACGACTTAAGAGGTGCCCTTTCGAGGTACAGGTGCTTCGAGGAGTTCGTCATGGACCTTCCCAACATCAGCTTCGAAAGCTACACTCCGGGGATATTCCACTACAGGGGTTTCAGCATGTTCTGCCCTCAGGTGTACTGGATAAAGGACAGGGGAAAGATATTTGTGGACTTCGTGATGAGGTACGAGAACCTTTCCAAGGATTTCGCAAAACTGTGTTCCATCCTCGGCGTGAAGGCCGAGCTTCCCCACCTCTACGCAAGCGAGCACAGGCCCTACTGGGAGTACTACACTCCGGCACTTGCCGACATAGTTGCAGAAGTCTACAAGGAGGACATAGAGACCTTTGGATATTCCTTCCGATGAAAGTGGGCTTCGTAACAACCTGTCCCAAAGTTCCCGTGGGAGGGGTCTCGGTCATATACAGGTTCGCAGAGATGGCAAGGGAAATGGGGCTGGACTCTTGCGTCCTTGCCTCCGACCCTTCCTTTAAACCCTGGTGGATGGACCCACCTCCTAAGGTCTCCACGAAACCCCTTGAGACCGAAGTGGACCTTGCGGTAATACCAGAGTGTTCGACCGGGGTCTTTTCCAAGCTTCGTGCTTTCCTCAAGGTCTTCTTCGTCCAGAACGCCGGCCTCATAAGGGATAAGCACCTCTACGAAGGCATCCAGGGCGTCTTCGCCATAAGCACCTACGTTGCGAAAGAGGTAAGGAAGTTCTATTCCGGCCCCATTTTCGAGGTTAACCCCTACCTCATCCCTTCCCTCTACACTATTGGTAAGAAGAAGCCTAAGACCGTCTTAATGTTCGCAAGGAAGAAGGGAGCCTCATACGCACCCCTTATAGCCGAGAAATTGAGGAAGGTGGGGTTTTCACCCATCCTCGTTCAAAAACCCCTTTCAGAGGCCGAATATAGGGCCGTTTTCTCCGAAGCGGACATCTACGTGCACTGCTCCTTTCCCGAAGGCTTCCCTATGCCTCCCTTGGAGGCTATGGCCTCAGGGTGCATAGTTGTCGGATGGGCCGGAGGGGGAGGAAGGCAGTTTATGAGGGACGAAGAAACTGCACTTGTTGTAGAAGATGGGGACGTAGATGGTATAGTAGACAAGCTAATCAACAAATCAACCGATCAACGAGCAACCGAGATAAGGGAAAGGGGCATCTTCGAAAGCCGCCTCTGGCCGAGGGAGAGGACCTTCGAACAACTGCGAAGGGCACTTTTCAGCATCCTCGGCGGGGGGTACGAGAGGTATTCTTCTCTTATGGAGACCATCGTGCGGCTTGAGAAGCAGCAAGCGGAGGAACTGGGAAAGCTCCTTTTGAGGAGGTATTCCCCCGGAAGCGTCATAGACCTCGGCTGCGGTCCGGGAATATATTTGCTTCCCTTCAAGCGTGTAGGGTGCAGGGTTTTAGGGGTGGACGCCTGTCCCGATGCAGGTGGTGTGCTCGGGGAAGGCGAATTTATGGTTGCGGACCTAACAAGGCCCTTCCATCCTCCCTTCAGAGCCGACCTTGCCCTGTGCCTTGAAGTGGGGGAGCACGTTCCTTTCGGGGCAAGCCAGATCCTCGTGGAAAACTGCGCAAGGTGTGCGCAGAGAATCATCTGGAGTGCAGCAAGGCCGGGCCAGAAAGGAATGGACCATCAAAACTGCCAGTGGCTCGATTTCTGGATAAGACTCTTCGAGCTCGTGGGGTTCAGATACGAAAGAGGAGAGACCGAAAGCCTGAAAAAGGAGATGGTAAGATGCCCAGGGACAGTAGAAAGGAAGTGGCTCCTTTGGAACGGAGCGGTGTTCGCAAGGTCTTTTTCGTAGCCTTGGGGGGAGAGGACTGGTGGACCTGCCAGCACGTGGACGCCATGAGGAAGGTCGGGTGGGACCCGTACCTGTTCTTAGGTCCTCCAGAAAGGTTCCTTCCCGAGGCCAAGAACTTCGACCCCGACCTCCTCTTCTACTTCAAGCATCCTCAGATAGTCCCCGAATGGATAGGGGAGCTGAAGGAGGAGACGGGGTGCAGGTTCGTCCAGTTCAACGGAGATCACAGGTTCCACATCTTCCCCGAAATCCAGAACAACCGCCCCTACCTTGACCTTCTGCTCATAAACAACTCGGCCGAAGTCGAATACTACAAGCACCTGGGGTTTAATTGCAGAGAGTGGCACCTCGGGGTGGATCCGAGGATACATAGACCCTACGAGACCTACGAAGAATACGATGTTGTCTTCGGGGGGAACCTCGGAAGGGACCTTCCTATGGCGGAGTTCAGAAGGAGACTGATCGAGGAGCTGGACAGGCACTTCAAAATAGCGGTGGCCGGAGCTGCCGACCTTAAGAGGGGAAGGGTGTTTCACTTCATAAGGAACGAACCTGACTACTGTAAGTTCCTTTCCTCCGGAAAGATCACGATAGGGGTGAACCACTTCAACGTCCCGAACTACTACACAAGGAGGCTTTGGCTTTGCCTTGCTGTGGGAAGGCTTCATCTTACGTTCTACATTCCAAATATGGAGAGGGACTTCGAGAAGGGAATACACCTCGACTGGTTCTTCGACGTGGAGGAGGCCGTGGACATGGTGGGGTATTACCTCTCGCACGACGAGGAGAGGGAGAGGATAGGCAGAAGTGGTCAGAACCTCGCCTACGAGAGGCATACATGGGTCCACAGATACAAGGAACTGAGGAAGATGCTGAAGGAGGTGTAGGCCATGACCACTAAGGAGATGAACGAGGAACTCGAAAGGGGCGTGCTCATGCTGGACGCCGGGGAGTACGAGCTTACAGGACCCCTTTATGTGGGAAGCAGGTCTGGGATAATAGGAGAGGAGGGAGTGGTCTTCAGGGTGAGGGGAGACTTCCCCGCCGTCGTCGCAGCGGGGGAGAAGATGGTCCTGAGGTCCTTCACCGTAAAGGTCCTCTGCGCTGGATACTCCAACCACGTGATATTTGTGAAGGACTCCTTCGACGTCGTGGCCGAGAGGATCTCCATAGAACCCTCCGTCCCCACGAGGAACGCAGGGATATGCTTCTACGGGAGCTCGAAGCTTTTCTTGAGGGAAGCCTGCGTGGCACATGCAAGGTTCGGAATCTTCCTCACGACGAACGTGGAGGAAGCAAGGCTCGAAAGCTGCGACTTGTACGACTGCATCACGGGCATCTACGTCTACGGGAAGGAGGGGCCGTGTTCGAGGCTCTTCCTTGCCGACAACCGCATCTGGGGAAGGAGAGGCTTAGGAGGAAACGGCGAGGATGCCGTTCTGCTCGATACTTGCAGGGAGGTGTACGTAAACGACAATTGGTGCTTCCGGAACAGGGAGCACGGGATATACCTCTCGGACGTCGAAGGTGGGGAGGTCTGTAGAAACCGCTGCCTCGAAAACACTGTAAACGGCATACAGCTTGTGGGGGCGAAGGAGATCGTTGTGGATCGGAACGTCTGCTGCTTCAACGAGTATCACGGCATATACCTCGACAGGTGCAAGGATGTCATATTGTTCAAGAACTTCTGTGCGAGAAACAAGAAGTGGGGGATTCTAAGGGTGGAAAGCGAAGCGATGACCGTGAAAAATTATGTCTTCGGAAACGACGAAGGGGAGGTGGCATGAGGTATTGACTTTTTCTCCTTTTTGTGGTACATTAAACGGCGAGCGCCAGTCCGACTCCAAGCTGCGTACCTCCTCATCCTCCTCCTTCCGTTCGAGGGGCCCGGGGGCCGAAAGGCCCCCTAAGTTGTGTCATGAGGAGAGTAGTCTGCATACTGGTATTACTTCTGGGTTGCGGAAAGGAGAAGGTTCTCGACCCGTATCACTTCCCCTCGCTCGTGGGAAGCTGGATGCTGGATACCACCTGGGTCGATGCTGTTACCATCCCTATAAAGAAGGGAAAAGAGGTCGAGTGGCGCAGGTGCCGCAGGTACAACCGATATCGTTATATCCTCTCCCTTCACAGGGATGGAACCTACAGCGCAAGGAAGGACAGGTGGTATTGGGGCTACAAAAACGACGGCTTCCCTGGGAACTGGAGGACTGTCTACTGGGCGGTCTTCAGCGGAAGTTGGGAGACGAGGGGGAACATCTTGAGGCTTGTGGTGGAAAATTACGAATACAGCGGGAGATGGGGATTACAACGTGGGTGGGAATGGAAGCTTTTGTGGTTCTTCAGAAACGGGCGTTTACATCTTGCGTATAGAGACGAGAAGGGCGTTTTTTCCGATAGCTCTTACGTCCAGGTCTTCAAGAGGGTGGATGGGAAAAGTGTAAGAAGGCTTATGAAGCCAGTGTTACCCTCCCCGCAACCCTCTCATGTTGAATATAACCTTACTCCCGTCCCTCTCCAGCATAAAAGGAAGCTCCCTTAGCCCTATCTCCTCCATAGCCTTGCGGACATCGTCATGCTTGTGCCTCGGGACGTAGAGGAGGAGGAAACCTCCACCTCCTGCCCCCGATATCTTCCCTCCCGTGGCCCCGGCCTCCAAGGCGATCTCGTAGATGGAGTCCAACTCCGGGTCGCTTA